>Ga0193751_1000399_pt1 | contig 35113 bp, 30 predicted proteins | sample L1c2metaG_FD_143050 | JGI IMG/M metagenome (GOLD analysis project Ga0193751, IMG submission 143050) | Soil microbial communities from a riparian zone of the East river system, Colorado, United States - L1c2 | ecosystem: Environmental > Terrestrial > Soil > Riparian zone | place: USA: East River...
GTCCCGTTGTTCCCATAACACCTCGATGCCGCGTGGAATCATGCGAGCGTCCCACGGCGGTGGCGCCGCTCCAGCGCGCGCTGCGCGGCGACGATGGCGCCGATCACGCCAACGTAGATAGCCAGCGCGACTAGGAATGGCGGGATGGGATTGTATGTTGCGGCACCGATGCGAACCGCGGCGCGCGTCGCCTCGATCACACCGATCACCGCGACCGCCGGACTAACTTTGATGATGAGCGTCATCTCGTTGACCAGCGCGGGCAGCGCGGCGCGGGCGATCTGGGGCAGCACGATCAGACGAACGCGCAAGCCGCGCGGCATCCCGAACGCGCGAGCGGCATCAAGCTGGTCGGAGGGAAAGGCGAGCAGCGTTGCGCGCCAAATCTCGCAATTGTAGGCCATCGTTCCAAGTGTCAGGGTGGCGACGGCGGCTGCAAAACGCGGCAATTCGAGCCCGATAGTCGGCAGCGCGAAATACACCAACAGCACAAGGGTTACGGCGGGAGTGGCGCGGAGTAGGCTGACGATGGTGGCTACAATGCTATCGATGCCGCGCACTTGTCCCCAGCGTATCAGTGCCAAGCCAAGACCAAGAGGCGCGCCGATCACAATTGCCAGCACGCTGACCGCGATCGTGTTCGCCGCCCCGGCGGCTAACGCCAGATAATCCCCGATCCCCATAGCTGGGCCGGATCACACGCTTGCGGTGGGCACCTCAGGCATGTGCTCGTAAGTGGTATCGAAATATTTCCTCTGCAGCGCGTACATCGAGCCGTCTTTGCGCGCGCCGAGCAGGAAATCATTCATTAGCGCCAAAAGTTCAGTGTTGCCCTTCAGCAGCGGCCAGGCAATGTAGGTCGGCTTAGACACCGCTTGACCAACCTCGAAAGTATCAGATTTCTCTTTGGCGACGGTTCGTAGGCTCAGCCAGACGTTGACCACATAGTCTGTGCGGCCTAGCGCCAAATCCTGATACGCCTCTGGATAGCCCTGATAGGACACGATCTTGCCCAGGCTGCCGCCGGTTGCCTTGAGCATATCGTCAAGCTGCGGAAGCAACTTGAGCATGGCGCTGCCTGCCTCGACGCCGACCGTCAATCCATTGAGATCTTTTATACCCTGAATCCCTTTGTCGTCCTTGCGCTTGAGATAGTAGTCGACTGACTCGGCTGTAGGCGCACAGAAATCGAGCGTCTTCATTCGCTCCTGCGTCACCAGGACGGCACTCACAGCGGCGTCGTACTTGCCGGTGGTGACGCCCGGAAGGATGCCGGTCCACGGAATGATGTCCTGACGGACCTCGAATTCGATCTTTTTTCTGAACATCTCGAGGAGTTCCTGGTCGTAACCGGTCGGTCTTCCGTCCTTGGTGAATTCGAACGGCCGGAAATCGTCTTCGGTCGCCACACTCATGTAACCGCGCTTTCTGATCTCGGCGAGCGTGGCTGCTTGGGCGACAGCTGTCATGGTCAGAGTGGCGGCAGAGCCGAGTAGCACGCCGCGACGGGTAAAGTTAAGTGCTGTCATGGTGCGTCTCCTCTTTGCGTATCAAAAAAAGGCAACCCGTGCGCCACCGCGCTTGATGTTTCCCACGTGAGTTAAAGATCAGGACGTTCTGTGTGCTGACCACAATATGGAGCAGATGTAACAAGCGGAAGCAAGATGCGGACCGTCCCTCAAGATCGCTCCATACTGGCATCGATGGATGCGAGACGAGAAGCGCGAAGACTGAGGGCAGGATCAACCTTACCACAGCGCCGTGGAGCGCCTCTAACGCGCACGCCGTGCTCACTTTGCGCCGCCGCCCCTTTCGCTAGCGCGGAGCTTGTCCGCAACGAGGATGGAGCCGACCACCGTCTGCCACCGCCATTACCACGACAATCTCGTCCGATTTCGGCGCATCAGCGATCGAAAGCGTCATCGTATCGAAGTGATCGAATGACCAGGCATTGTCTTTGTGGGTTAGTGGTATGTCGAGACTAGCGCCGCACGCGGCGACTTTGACGTTAGAGGGAATAACAGCCTTTCCCCCACCAACGGCGGAACGCATCGGCTTGCCCAGCATGGGATGGATGCAAGCGCCTCCATGTTCAAACTCGCCGTTTAGACCGACAATCGCTCCCTTGCCGTAAGACACTGGGTCTTGCGATAGCATGTGAACGAGATCGGTCATGAATTGCTCGCCGAGAGCGCGGCCAGCCTCGAAGAGCTCAGTCAAATCATCGACGTAACGACCAGCGAAGGGGTTACTGATGACTGCCATCGCGGCTACGCGGACAATAGGCCGACTGGCGCTACGTCCCATGTCGGAGATTAGTGTCTCGCGCGCCGTCAACGATTTACGGATTTGAAGCATGGAAATTCACCCCTGTAGCCGACCAACGATTTTGATTTGCTGTTGTGAGTCAAACACACTTGTTGCCCGCTTTCGACTGTTCGGCACTAGCACTCTGCCCGAACGCCCTCAGTGTCAGTGCTGTTGCGATCGGGCTGTTGCGCACGTCGTCCCCGTACCTCGCTGCGCGCGCCCGGCGCCGCCGACCGCGCCAGCGTTCCCGCCAACCGGAATCCGCTAAAAAGAAATGTCGACCTCGGTCGCAGCGGCGCCGCGGCGGCGCGCGCGGGTCGCCCTCGCGCGCGGAAATGCCACAAGAGATGGTCAACGGGGCAGTCTCGGTGCTGTGGCGATCGAGCGGTCGTCGGATTCGACCCCGTACCTCGCTGCGCGCGCGCGCGTGAGCACAACAACATCGGTTAACGGAGCGTCCCTTGGTGAGGGTCGACGAGGCAGTGCCGAACCGAGCGTGCGGTAAGTTGGCATGCGGCCCTTCGGTCGGCATCAACACCAAGACGTTTCCCCTTCAGTTCGACGTGCCCGCTCCCGCCGGCGGGAACAAGAGCCCACTACCAATACGGCTCACGGCGGGGCGTTGCTATTAGTCTAAAAGTAGACACACTTATGGGCGGCGTAATCTCCCCTTGGCGACGCGAATGGCGAAGTACGGAATAGGCGCTTCGGTTCTTCGAAAGGAAGACGATCGGTTCCTGCGGGGACGCGGCCAATATGTCGGCGACTTGCGTTTGGCGGGCATGCGCGAGCTCGCATTTGTCCGCAGTCCCGTGGCTCATGCTCGGCTCAAGCGAGTTCACATCCCCGAACAGTTCCGCAGCGCCGTTTTCACGGCAAGCGATCTTGCCGGCATCAAGCCGATCATATCCGCGCCTCCGCTCAAGGGATTCAAGCGCTCGGCCGAGCCGATCCTTGCGACGGACAAGGTGCGCTATGTCGGTGAAATGGTCGCCATGTGCGTGGCGTCGAACCGCGCCGAGGCTGAAGACATCGCCAGCGCGGTAACGCTCGACCTGGAGGAACTGCCCGCCGTGACCGACATGCTGTTGGCTTGTGAGCCGGGTTCGCCGTTGGTCCACGAAGAATGGGGCGACAACATATTCGTTGAGTTCAGCGAAAGCGGGTCGATCGAGGACATCGCCGAAACCGCCGCGATCAAGGTCTCCAAGACCATCCGGACCTCCCGCCACTGCATGTTTCCGATGGAAGGGCGCGGCGTCGTTGCCTATCGCGACGCGCGGCTAGGCTGCCTGACGCTCGTCACCTCGACGCAATTTCCCCACTCCGTGCAGACCGGCCTCTGCGAATGCCTCGGTCTCGAGCACGGCAACGTCCGCATCATCTCGCCCGATGTCGGCGGCGGTTTCGGATACAAGGGGCTGCTGTGCCGGGAAGAGGTCGCTCTCGGCTGGCTGGCGATGCAGGTAGACCATCCGGTTCGCTGGCTGGAGGACTGCCGGGAGCATCTGGCGGCCAACGCGAATTGCCGCGAGCATCACTACCAAATCAAGGGTTACGCCGCGGCAAACGGCAAATTGCTGGGCATTGAATGCGTCGGTCACGTCGATGCCGGCGCGTACTCGTCCTACCCGATCTCCTCTTCCGTCGAGGCCGCGCAAATCGTCAATCTTTTGCCGGGTCCATATGTCTTCTCAAATTACCGATGCCGCGCGGTGGCCGTGGCGACCAACAAGTGCCCGATCATTCCCTATCGCGGCGTCGCACGATCCGGCGTCTGTCTTGCCATCGAGGCGGTCATGGACGCGATCGCCCATGAAGCCGGGCTTGAGCCTTATGAAGCCCGCTTGCGTAACATGGTGCGGCCCGAGCAGATGCCGTTCGACAATGTTCTCGGAAAGCATTTTGACAGCGGCGACCACCCCGAATGCCTGCGGCGCGCCGTCGAAGCCATCCGGCTGCCGGAAGTAAGAGAGCGCCAAAAGCGCCCCGAAGGCGACGGCCGCAAGATCGGCGTCGGCCTTTCGTTTTTCGTCGAACAGGGCGCAATGGGCACGTCCGTGCTTGCTTCGTGGGGCCGTCCGATCGTGCCGGGATACGAGCAGGCGCAGGTCAAGCTGACCGCCGACGGCGAAGTAGAGATTCACGTCGGCACCCATTCGCACGGGCAAGGGCACGAGACCACCTACGCGCAAGTCGCCCATGAAATTCTCGGCGTCGATTTCGACAAAATCAAAGTCGTGCAAGGCGACACCTTGCATACGCCTTACTCGACGTCGACCTGGGGCTCGCGTTCCATGGTGCACGGCGGTGGCGCGGTCGCGCGCGCGTCGCGCATTCTGGCAAACCGCGCCGCGCAGATTGGAGCATGGCTGCTGCAAACCGATGCGGACCAGGTTCGCGTTACCGACGGCAAGGTCGTGTCCGGCGACAGCAGCGTTACGTTGCGCGAAATCGCGCGAGCATGGTATTTGCAACCGCAAAACCTTCCGGCGGGCGTCGACAGCGGCGGACTGGATGTCACGGCGGGCTATCGCGCCGAGCGCGACAGTGGAACATTCACTTATGCGGCGCATGCCGCGACCGTCGCTGTGGATCCGGCGACCGGCGTGATTGAAATCCTGGATTACGTGGTCGTCGAAGACGGCGGCACGCTCGTCAATCCGATGATCGTGGACGGCCAGATCTGCGGGGGGACCGCGCAGGGCATCGGCACATGTCTTTACGAAGCGATGCCGTTCGATGCGCAGGGCCAGCCGCTCGCTTCCACCATGATCGATTACATGGTGCCCGGCGCGACGGAAGTGCCCAATATCCGCGTGTTTCACATGCAGACGCCCTCCCCTTACACCGAATTCGGCATCAAGGGCCTGGGGGAAGGCGGCGCCGTTGGGCCGCCGGCGGCCATCGTGTCGGCGGTCAATGACGCGCTTCGATCCTTGAACGTCGAGGTCTTCGACCTTCCGCTCACGCCCGAGCGGATTCTTGCGGCGATCGAAGATGCGGAGCGCCTGCAGGACGCCCGCGGATGAAACCGACCGCCTTCGACTTCATTCGCGTCGGCAGCCTCGCAGAAGCCTCGCGCAATCTAAAGGAAGCCGGCGGTGCGGCACGACTGGTGGCGGGCGGACAGTCACTCGGTCCAATGCTGAATCTTCGTCTGGCGCGGCCGCAGCTTCTGATCGACATCACGGGCATTCCGGAACTGACTCAAATTTCGGCGACGGACGACGCCGTGACGCTCGGCTCCTGCATCACGACGGCGAACATCGAGGACGGCAGAATTCCGGGCCGCGGCCTTGAGCCGCTTGCGGCGGTCGCTGCCAACATCGCCTATCGCGCGGTGCGCAATCGCGGGACGATTGGTGGCAGCTTTTGCCACGCCGACCCCGCCGCCGATTGGGTATCGACGCTCTGCGCACTCGGCGCGGAATGTTTGATCTCCGGCGTCGACGGCAAGCGCCGGCTGCCCGCCGACCAGTTCATTCTCGGCGCCTACGAGAATGCGCTCGCTCCCGACGAAGTGCTCGAGGCCATCAGGATCCCACGGTTATCGCCGCGTGGCCGGTGGGGTTACTACAAGATTTGCCGCAAGGCCGGCGAATTCGCCTCGGCGATGGGCGCGATCCTGAACGACCCCGACCGCAATCGGTTTCGAGCGGTCATCGGCGCCACACAAGGGCGGCCTATCGTCATGCCGGATTGGTGCGAGCTGCAACGCGCGGACGAGACAATCGATGAAACCGCGATCCTGCACGTTCTTGACCGACACGGCATCACCAACTCTGTGGCGCGCCGCCAGCAGATGGCCGCGTTGTCGCGGGCTTACGAACAGGCGAAAATCCAATGAGTGAGGTCAATCTCACGATCAATGGACGCGAGGCGCACGTCAACGTCGAGCCGAGAACGCATCTGGCGGACCTGCTTCGCGAGCATTTGAACCTGACCGCCACGCACCTACGGTGCGAGCAGGGCGCGTGCGGCGCGTGCACCATCCTCATCGATGGGCAGCCGGCCCGCTCATGCATCACCTACGTCGCCATGTGCGACGGCGCCGCGGTGCAAACGCTGGAGGGTCTCGAAAACGACGCGGTCATGGCCGCGCTCAGGCGGGCGTTCTCGGAAGAGCACGGACTTCAGTGCGGCTATTGCACGCCGGGCATGCTGGTGACGGCGCGCGATATCGTTCTGCGGATTCCGGACGCGGACCAGAAGAGAATTCGCACCGAGCTCAGCGGCAATCTTTGCCGCTGTACCGGTTATGTCGGAATTGTCCGGGCAATCAGCCGCGTGCTGCGTGAGCGGCGCGCCGGCGCGTTCGGCAGCTTGACCAGCGAACGCGGTCCGCTCGGCCCTGTCGGCATGCGAAGCGCGCAATCAACGAATGCTCGCGCTGCTGCGCCAGTCCAGACGGCTGCGCGCGCGCAAGACGCTGCCGTTGGCGAGGCCGGCGCAGTCGGCCTCGGAGGGCGCAAGCCGAATGTCGAAATTCGCGATTCCTTCGCCGTTTCGCGGCCTCGAGATGAGGTCTGGTCGTTCTTCGCCGATTTTGCACGCGTCGTGAACTGTTTACCGGGCGCGAGCCTGACAAAGCCGCCGGCCGGCGAAACCGTCGAAGGCAAAATGTCCATCAAACTCGGACCGATTACCGCAAATTTTGCCGGGCGCGCACGCGTATCGCGTGACGATTCAAGGCATTCCGGGCACATTGTGGGCACGGGCAGCGACCGGCTCGGCGGCTCGCGCGCGGCGGGCGAAGTCGAATATGCGCTTGAAGCAACGGGCCCCCATGAAACGCAGGTAACGCTGACAATACGGGCATTACTGAGCGGCACGCTGGCGCAATTCGGGCGCAGCGGCATCGTCGAGGATCTGGTGGCGCGGATCACGGAGACCTTCGCGCGCAACATCGAGACGAATTTATCAGGCGCGGCAAACCCATCGCGGCCGGGCCGCCCGCTCGACGCCGGCTCGCTGTTCTGGGCCGTTCTGAAGGCGCGCGCGCGCAAAATCCTCGCCAAGTTCTTCACGAATTTGCAAATCTGAAACGAAAATCCGCGAAATTTTCACGTAAATTTGGGGTACTCTAAATTTTGAACTCCGTCAGCGTATTCGGCGCGAACAGCTCCTCCGGCTTGTACATCCGGTCGATCAAGCCCTGCTCCTTGGCATAGCCCATCAGCATCTCGACGTTGCGCCAGTTCGCTTCGAAGCCTTCGGGCCAGAAGTCCTCGCCGAAGACTTCCAAAGTCTCCTCGAGCGCCGGCAGATACCAGGGCAGGCTGTAGGCAGCGCATTGACATCGAGCATCATCTCGTAGCAGCGCCGCGTGCTTTCGCGAAACGCCTTGAAGAGGCTTTGTGCAACCCAAGGCGCGCGCTCGTACACCGACCGCTTCATCACCACGAGGTGCATGATCGGCACCATGCGAATGCGCTCGTAATATTTCCGCTCTTCCACCTTGTAGTCCGGAAACAGCCTGGTCACGTCGGGGTGCCGCTTGCGATAGGCGGAGGGAACGCGCGGCCCGATCAGCGCGTCGATCTCACCCCCCTCCAGCATCGCGTTGAGGCACTTGCCGTCCGGAATCTGCTGAATGTCGACGTCAGCTTTGACGCGCACGTTCATGCGGTCGGAGCGATTGGGCTCCTCGATTCCGCCGGTGCGCCAGCGGATCGCGTTTGGCGGTACACCGTAATCGTGCTCGAACATGCCGCGCAGCCACAGCGATGCAGTCATGGAATATTCCGGCGCGCCCATGATCTTGCCGCACAGATCCTCGACACGTTTGATACCGGATTTCTTATTGATGAAGATGAACCCATGCCGGAAACAGCGGGACGGAAACAGCGGAATCCCGATATAGTCGTGGCCGCCGCCTTGCGACTTCGCGATGAGGTAGTAGGCGAGCGAACATTCCGCCACGTCGAATTCGCCGTAACGCAGCACACGCCAGAACACTTCCTCGATCGGCATTTCGAGATATTGCAGATCGACGCCCTCGGGCTTCACCGAGCCGTCGAGCAAGGCCCGAGTCCGGTCGTAGCGCCCGCCCGCCATGGTGATCTGAACTCGCGCCATGAATGCTCCTTCCGCGTGCCGTTCGCGACTTTTCAGGCCCCGCCGTGAGATACCGTTGTACCAATCATAGCGACAATTTTGGCGGCGAAGACAATATGCCGCGCAGGCGCCATCGTGCAATATAGCGCGTATCATCAATAGCTTATGCTGCCTGCTCCGGCACGGAAGCGCGGCGGCCTGCCCCAGGGTTCGCGCTTGGAGCCCGCCGCCATGCCGAGGGTAGTGATAATGTCTCGACGTTAGTACAATCTGCCGACCGTTCACCGAGCGCGCCCGTGTCGACACTCCCGAAGAGCAAGGAAAACCCCGGCGCGGAGCCTTCCTCTCCCACGCTCAGTATCAAAAACGTCCGCAAGCTCTATCACGATCTCGAGGCGATCAAGAACGTCTCGCTCGACGTCGCGCAGAACGAATTCGTCAGCGTGCTCGGCCCGAGCGGCTGCGGCAAGAGTACGCTGCTGATGATGGTCGCCGGTACCGTCAATAATTCCGAAGGCGAGATCTCGATCAACGGCAAGCCGGTGACCGGGCCGCGCCCCGAGATCGGCATGGTGTTCCAGCAGCCGGTGCTGCTGCCGTGGCGCAACGTGCTCGACAACGTGCTGTTTCCGATCGAGCTGCTAAAATTACCGCGCGCCAAATACGTCGAGCGCGCCATGGAGCTGCTGGCGATGGCGAAAATCGATGATTTTGCCCATCACCTGCCGCGCCAGCTTTCCGGCGGCATGCGCCAACGCGTCTCCATCTGCCGCGCGCTCGTTCACGATCCAAGCATACTGCTGATGGACGAGCCGTTCAGCGCACTCGACGCGCTCACGCGCGACGAGATGGGCGTCGAGCTGCTGCGCATCTGGCAGGTCCACCGGAAGACCGTCCTTTTCGTGACGCACAGCATCCGCGAGGCTGCCTTCCTGTCGGATCGCGTAGTCGTAATGGGACGCCGTCCGGCGACGATCATCAAGGAGATGACGATCAACCTGCCCCGCCCGCGCCAGATCGGTTTGACCGAAGACGAGCAGTTCAATCAATATGTCCGCGGCCTGCGCAAGGCGATCGAGGCAAGCCATGTTCGGTAAGATGCGCAAATTCAGCATTGAAGCAGCCTGGCCGATCGCGATCTCAGTCGGCATGCTGGCCTTGTGGGAGGCCGCCGTGCGTGGGCTTCACATCCGCAGCATCATCCTGCCGCCGCCCTCGGAGATTTTCGTCACGATGATCGAGCGCCGCGACCTGCTGCTGACGCACCTGTGGCCGTCACTCTATCTGACGGTTCTAGGATTCGCGCTGTCCGTCGTTGGCGGCATCGCGGTCGCGATCCTGGTCACCTATTCGAAGATCATGCGCAAAGGCTTCTATCCGATCATCATTGTGTCGCAAGTCATCCCAAAGATATCGATCGCGCCGTTGTTCATCGTCTGGTTCGGCACCGGCACCATGTCGAGCCTGCTGCTCGCCTTTCTCATCACCTTCTTCCCGATGACGATCAATTCCGCGCTCGGCTTCCAGTCCATCGACGAGGACATCGGGCGCATGGCGCGCACGTTCATGGGTACCGACTGGCAAATCTTCTGGAAGATCAGAATGCCGAACGCGCTTCCCTACATATTCAGCGGGATGAAGATCTCGATCACACTTGCGATCATCGGCGTGATCGTGTCCGAATTCGTCGCCTCGCAGGAAGGTATCGGCTATCTGATCAAGCTCGCCGGCGGCCTGCTCGACACGCCGCTGATGATGGCCGCGATCACAGTGCTCAGCATCAGCGGCCTCGCGCTATACGGCCTCATCGCTCACGCCGAGCGGCGCGCCGTCTATTGGCAGTCGTCGAGCGACATCAGCGGCAGCGCGGGAGGCTGACGGCGGGTCAGACGCCGCAGGATCGACGAGCCATGAAGCACCTGCCTGCGCGTTTCGACACCGTTCATTTCGGCTTTCATGACGCAACGCTCGAGCCGGTGCTGGAGGTGAGCGACGGCGAGGAACTGCAGATCAGCACGGTATCAGCCGATCCCGGCCATGACGTGCCCTCGCAATGGCTGCCGCCGCAAATTCAGGACATTTTCGCGCGGGCGAAGCGCGGCACCGGGCCGCACATCATGACCGGCCCCGTGGCGGTTCGCGACGCACAGCGGGGTCAGGTGCTGCAAGTCGACATCCTGGATATTCGGCTGACGCAGCCTTACGGCTACAACATCACCAGCCCGCTCAAAGGGATGTTCGGCACCGAGACGCCGACACAGAAGACGACGATTATCCCGATCGACATCGACAACGGTCTTGCCGACGTTGCACCCGGCGTGCGCGTGCGCACGCGGCCGTTCTTTGGGCAAATGGGCGTGGCGCCGCCGTGCGAATGGGGCCGCCTCGACAGCCGGCCGCCCAATCGCTACGGCGGCAATATCGACAACAAGGAACTGGTCGCCGGCACGCGCCTGATGCTGCCGATCTGGGTCGACGGCGCGCTGTTCAGCGTCGGCGACGGCCACGCCGCACAGGGAGACGGCGAGATCAATCAGACCGCGATTGAAACGAGTCTCGACGGTGACTTCCGGTTGTCTTTGCGTGGCGATCTCGCGCTCGAATGGCCTCTCGCGATAACGCCTAACCACCTCGTCACCATGGCATTCCATGAAGATCTCGACGACGCCGCGCGCATCGCGATGCGAAGCATGATTGGCTTGCTTGAAAATCAATACGACATGGCGTTCCACGACGCTTACCGTCTTTGCAGCATAGCCGCCGACATGCGCGTCACGCAATTCGTCAATGGAAATCGCGGCATTCATGTTATGCTTGAACGGACAATTCTTCAGCAATTGCCGGCCAAGCTGGATTTTTTCCAATCGATGCCAGCGCATGGCTCGCATGCGAGCGGGCAACCGGCGCGACAGTCATAGGTGAAAATGAACCAGAGAAAGAGGGCAACGATGACTCCTATCAATCGACGTTTATTCCTGACGATGACCGGCGCAATCGGTGCGACCGGCGCGTTCGGGATTTCGGCTCCGTCCATCGCACGGGCAGCCACCGACGTGAAACTGACGCTGCCCTGGCTGCCGCTCGGCACGTTCAGCTACGCCTTCGTGGCAAAGAAGATGGGCTACTGGGAGAAGCGCGGCCTCAACGTCACCATCGACCGCGGGTTCGGCTCCGGCAAAGTCTGCGTGCCGGTCGATCAGGGCCAGTACGATTTCGGCATTCTCGACCTCGCCGTCATGATGAACTGCGCGAGCCACAGCCTTGATCTCGTCGCCGTCGCCGGCATCTGGCCGATCTCGCCGGTCGGCATTTTCTCGCTCAAGGAATACAACATCACCAAGCCGAAGGATCTCGAAGGCCAGACCGTCGCATTCGACGTCGGCAGCGGCGACTTCCAGCTCTGGCCGGCCTTCGTGAAGGCCACCGGCATCGACGACAGCAAGGTCAATAAGGTCACGATGGACGGGGCCACGTTGATCAAGGTGCTCGCCGACAAGCAGGTGAAGGCGGAGGGGAATTTCTTCGGCAGCATTGCGCCCAGCCTGTGGGCGCAAGGCCTCGAAATCAACAGCATCCTCTACGGAGACTACGGCATCAAGATGCTGAGCAACGTGATCGCCTGCAAACGCTCGACGATCGAAACGAAGCCCGAGCTCTGCAAGAACTTCATGGAAGGCCTCATGGAAGGCCTCAAGTACGTCTATCTCAACCCTGAGCAGTCGGTCCAAATACACATCGACAGCGTCAAGGAATTCAAGGGCGGCAGCGTCACCAATCAGAAGGTGATCGAGTATGGCCAAGCCGTGAGCACCGCGCTCGGCATGGTGCCGGCATTCAGGGATCACGGTCTGGGATACATGGAGCCCGCACTCGTGCAGCAGACGGCCGACACGGTGACAAAATATATGGGTGCGACGTCGCTGCCCAAGACGGATACGATGTTCACGAACAAATTCGTCGGGGACGTGAAGCTGACCGCCGCCGAATGGCAAGCCACGCAACAACGATCGACCAAGTATCTGCCCAAGCCGGCCTGACACCGTTACGCACGTCAAGCAATCGAAAGGGTCCGCCAGCCGCGGCGGGCCCTTACTCATATATGTGTTATGCGGCGGCCCTACTCGGCGGCGGCGTGCTCGTACTGGTCGAGCGGCGGGCACGAGCAGATCAGGTTACGGTCGCCATAGGTGTTGTCGATCCTGTTGACCGGCGACCAATATTTGCGGGCCGCCGCGCCGGCCGTGGGGAAGCAGGCCTCTTTCCTTGAGTAAGGGTGCTTCCATTGGTCGTCCGCCAGATCGAGCGCGGTGTGGGGGGCGTTCTTGAGCGGATTGTCGTCGCGCGGCATCTCGCCACGCTCGATGCGGCGGATTTCCTCGCGGATCGAGATCATCGCGCTACAAAAGCGGTCGATCTCCATTTTCGATTCCGACTCCGTCGGCTCGATCATGAACGTGCCGGCGACCGGAAAACTCATGGTCGGGGCATGGAAGCCGTAATCGATGAGCCGCTTGGCGACGTCGTCGACGCCCACGCCCGCGCTGGTCTTGAGTTGCCGCAGATCGACGATGCACTCGTGCGCGACGCGCCCGGCGCGGCCTTTGTAGAGCAGCGGATAGTGCGGATCGAGTCGCCGCGCGATGTAGTTGGCGTTGAGGATCGCGACCTTGGTCGCCATGGTGAGGTCTTCGCCGCCCATCATCAGGCTGTACAGCCAGGGGATCAGCAAAATCGACGCCGAGCCGTAGGGCGCGGCGGAAACCGGCCCAACGACATTTGGACCGTCTCGCCATTCCGGATGTCCCGGCAGGAACGGCGCCAGGTGCGCCTTCACGCCGATCGGCCCCATGCCCGGGCCGCCGCCGCCGTGCGGAATGCAGAACGTCTTGTGCAGGTTGATGTGGCTGACGTCGGCGCCGTAGTCGCCTGGGCGAGCAAGTCCGACTTGCGCATTCAAGTTGGCGCCGTCGAGATAAACCTGGCCGCCGCGCTCATGCACGATCGCGCAAATTGTGCGCACGTCCTCCTCGAACACGCCGTGGGTTGAGGGATAGGTGATCATCACCGCGGCAAGACGATCCGCATGCGTGTCGGCCTTGGCGCCGAGGTCGGCAAGATTGATATTTCCGTTGTCGTTGCAGCGGACCACGACGACGTCCATTCCCGCCATGTGCGCCGACGCCGGATTCGTTCCGTGCGCCGAGGCCGGAATGAGGCAAATGTCGCGGTGCTCCTGCCCGCGGCTGCGATGATAGGCGCGGATCGCGAGCAGGCCCGCATATTCGCCCTGCGCGCCCGAATTGGGCTGGAACGAAATGGCGTCGTAGCCGGTCACCTCGCGCAGCATAGCGTCGAGCTCGGCGATCATGTCGCGATAGCCGCGTACCTCACCGGTCGGCACGAACGGATGATGATCGGCAAATTCCGGCCAGGTGAGCGGCATCATCTCGGCCGTGGCGTTGAGCTTCATCGTGCAAGAACCGAGGGGGATCATGCAGCGGTCGAGCGCCAGGTCGCAGTCGGACAGCGCGCGCATGTAGCGCAGCAGCTCGGTTTCCGAGCGCAGGCGATGGAATATCGGGTGAGTGAGGAATTTGCTCGTGCGGCGAAGCGCGGCGGGGATTTCCGCCGCGGCGTCGGCAAGCCCGGCGCTGCGGCGCGCGGCCTGTTCCGGCGCATCGCCGAAGGCGATCCAGACCTTCTCGATGACGGCTTCGTTCGTGGTCTCGTCGCAGCTGATGCCGACGCAGGACGCGCCACGACACGAGGGAATGTCGCGCAGGTTGAGGCCGTTTTGGCGTGCGCGCTCCAGCAGCGCCTGCCGCTTGTCGCCGGCCTCGACGGTGATGGTGTCGAACGGCGCCGACGGCCGAACAGTCCAGCCCATGGCGGCAAGGCCCGCGCCGAGGACGCACGTCAATTTGTGCGCGCGGCGCGCGATCGCGGTGAGGCCCTGCGGACCGTGATAGACCGCGTACATCGACGCGATGACGGCGAGCAGGACCTGCGCCGTGCAGATGTTCGACGTCGCTTTTTCGCGGCGGATGTGCTGCTCGCGCGTCTGCAAGGCGAGCCGCAAGGCGCGGTTGCCGCGGCTGTCGATGGAGACGCCGATCAGCCGGCCGGGCAGCGCGCGTGTGTGCGCTTGCTTGGTGGCGATGTAGGCCGCGTGCGGGCCGCCGAAGCCCATCGGCACGCCGAACCGCTGCGTCGAGCCGACGGCGATGTCGGCGCCGAGCTCGCCGGGCGGCTTCAGCAGGGTGAGCGCGAGCGGGTCGGCGGCCATGACGGCGATTGCGCGTGCGGCTTTGAGCTTCGCAATCGGCTCGCGAAAATCGCGGATCTCCCCGTACGTGCCCGGATATTGCAGGATCGCGCCGAACGCTTGCGAGGCGTCGAGATCGCGCATGGGATCGCCGACGCGAATTTGCCAGCCGAGCGCCTCGGCGCGCGTCTCGAGCACCGCGAGCGTCTGCGGGTGGCAGTCATGGTCGGCGAAGAATTGCGTGCGCGCGTCGCCTACGATGCGCTGCGCCATCGCCATGGCTTCCGCGGCGGCGGTCGCCTCGTCGAGCAGCGAGGCATTGGCGATCTCGAGGCCGGTGAGATCGGCGACCATGGTCTGGAAATTGAGCAACGCTTCGAGGCGACCCTGGCTGATCTCCGGCTGATAGGGCGTGTAGGCGGTGTACCAGGCCGGATTCTCCGGAATGTTGCGCTGGATGACGGGCGGCAGGATGGCGCCGTAATAGCCCTGGCCGATCAGCGAGGTCATCGGCACGTTGCGCGCGGCGAAATCGCGCGCTTTCGCGAGCGCTTCGGATTCCGACAGCGCCGGCGGCAGATCGAGCGGCGCGCGCTGGCGAATGTCCGCCGGCAGCATCTGCGCGAGCAGCTCGTCGAGGCTGCCGGCGCCGACGACGGCGAGCATCTCATTTATATCGTCCGCGGAGGGCCCGATGTGGCGGCTTGCGAACGGCAGGGCGTTGGGCGATTGGCTTGGCATGGCGGCGCTCGCTGTCGGCGGCAAGGATCAGGAATGGGAGGAACCATCGATCAGCGATCGATAGGCCTGCTCGTCCATCAGCTTGTCGAATTGGGTACGGTCGGTGATTTTCAGCTTGAACAGCCAGCCCTTGTTCATCGGATCGGAATTGACCAGCGCGGGATTGCCGGCGAGACCCTCGTTGACCGCGACGACCTCGCCGTCGATCGGCGAATAGACCTCGGAGGCGGCCTTGACCGATTCCACGACGGCCGCGGCGCCGCCGGTTTGCAGCGTCGTGCCGGGCTTCGGCAGTTGAACGAACACGAGGTCGCCCAACTGCTCTTGGGCATATTGAGTGATGCCGACGGTTGCGGAATCATTTTCGATCAAAATCCATTCATGGTCGGACGTGAACTTCAACATGGGCGGGTCTCCCGGCTGGCCTTAGCGTTTGTATCGGATGTTGACGAATGGAAGCTTGGACAGCGTCATCGGCACGCGCCCGCCGCGTAGTTCGGCGCAAACCGGCGTGCCAGCTGCAGCGGCCGCCGCCGCGACGTATGCCATGGCGATGGGCGCGTTGACGCTCGGGCCGAAGCCGCCCGAGGTGACGACGCCCATCGCGCTCGCGGACTGCGCATCGGCAAACAGGCGCGCGCCGTGACGGACCGGAGCGCGTCCTTGCGGACGCAAGCCCACGCGCTTGCGCGGCGCTCCCTTCGCCAGTTGATCCAGGATAATGTCCGCACCGGGAAAGCCGCCGGGGCGGCTGCCGCCGTCCCTGCGCGAAGCCTGAATGCTCCATTGCAGATCCGCCTCGCACGGCGTGGTCGCGGCATCGATATCGGCGCCATAAAGACACAAGCCCGCCTCGAGGCGCAGGCTGTCGCGCGCGCCGAGGCCGATCATCGCGACCGCAGGGTTGCTCAGAAGCTTGCGCGCGAGCGCTTCGGCGCCGTCCGAGGGAACGCTGATCTCGAATCCGTCTTCGCCGGTGTAGCCGGAGCGCGACACGACGCAGTCCATGCCGAGCAATCTGCCCGCGCGCACGTCGAGGAAGCGCATCGCGCGCACATCGGGCAGCAATGCCGCAAGCGCGCTTTCCGCCGACGGCCCTTGCAGGGCGAGCAAGGCGCGGTCGTCGAGCCGCTCGATGGCGCAGGCCTGCGACAGCGCCGCGCGCAAGTAAGCCTCGTCTGCGCTCTTGCAGGCCGCATTGGCGACGATGACGTGACGGTCGCCCAGATTGGTGATCATCAGATCATCGCGGATGCCGCCATCGTCGTTGAGCAGCAGCGCGTAGCGCTGCCGCCCGGCCGCAAGGCCAAGAATGTCCGCGGGGACGACGGACTCAAGCGCGCGCGCCGCGCCTTGGTTGCCGTCGGCCTTTGCCCGGACTTCGATCTGCCCCATGTGCGACACGTCGAACAGGCCCGCGGCTGTCCGCACGTGCAAGTGCTCTTTCAGGATGCCGGCCGGATACCGCACCGGCATCTCGTAGCCGGCAAACGGCACCATCGACGCGCCCAGCTCGGCGTGAAGCCGGTGGAGCGGCGTGCGCTCAAGCGCCGTCTCTGCGGTGGTGCTCACGGTTGCGCCTGCTGGTCGCGCACGACGACGTTGCGCGCAAGCGGCGGCGGCGGCACACCGTTGGAGAACGCACAAAACTTTTCCGAGACGGACGAATTTTCCGGAACGAACGATGGACGCATGCGAGGCACCTTTGCTGCGGCCCATGGGCCGAGAAATTGGTGCCCCCTCTGTTCCTTTTGCCTGAGAGTGTTATCCCGTCGGCGGGCGCCCGCGCGCCTCTCTCCAGAGTGTAGCAACCCTTGCGATTCTTGTGCCTGAGAGTTTCCGGGGCAGTTGCTCCTTCGGCGTCGGTTGAACCGAACTCTCCCGCAAGGGAATTTATCGCGTCGTCGTTGATCCTTTTGTTCGAACTTCCAGCACAAGGTTAGCAATTAGCCGCTTCGTTGTCACCTCCAAACTGCAATTGACACATCTATCGCGCTGCGGCGATATGCGATTCGCGGCCACCGCGATTGCGCGGCGCGCAACAATTCCGGTGAGAGCTGTCGCGTGTCATGACGACCGATCAGAAACTTGCGGCCTCCATCGGCGAGCGTCAGTCGATCCGTCGTTATCTGCCGGAGCCCCTCGAGCGGCCCGTCATCGAGCGGCTTCTCGCCGCCGCGATGCGCGCACCATCGACGCACAACCGGCAGCCTTGGCGTTTCGCAGTGCTCGACGATGACGCGAGTAAGCGCAGGCTCGCCGAAGCGATGGGCGAGCGGCTGCGCACGGACCGGACGGCGGACGGCGACGACGTCAAGGCGATCGACGCCGACGTTTCGCGCTCCTATGCGCGGATCACCGGGGCGCCGGTCGTCGTCGTCGTTTGCGTCGATATCCGGGACATGGACCACTATCCCGACGACCGCCGCAACGGAGCCGAATATCTGATGGCGGTGCAGAGCACGGCCATGGCGGCGCAAAACCTGCTGCTCGCCGCGCAAAGCGAAGGGCTCGGAGCCTGCGTCATGTGCGCGCCGCTGTTCTGCCCGGACACCGTGACCGATGCGCTAGAATTGCCGCGCGAATGGACGGCGCAGATGCTGGTGACGATCGGCGCGCCCGGCCGCCCGGGCAAGGAGCGCCCGCGCCTGCCGCTCGGTGACATCGTGTCGTGGCCACCCCATCGCCGCACTCCCTCATCCGGCTAGATACGCGCCGCGAACGTGCGGATTGTCGACAAGCTCGCGCCCGCTGCCCGCGAGCTTGAGCAAACCCGACTCCATCAGATAAGCGTGGTCGCACATCTCCAGCGCCGCCAGGGCATTCTGCTCCACCATCAGCACTGTCGTCCGCATGTCGCGAATGCGCGCGCCCGATCGCGAGCATCTGCTGCTCACCGTCCGACAACGTGCCAGCAACCTGCTGCCTGCGCTCCGCGAGACGCGGGAACTGCTCGAAGACGCGGTCCATGTCGACGGCGATTTCCCGCCGGTCGGTCCGCAAGTAGCAGCCCATCTCGAGGTTTTCGGCGACCGTCATGTACGGGAAAACGTGGCGGCCTTCCGGACAATGCGCGATGCCGAGCGAGAGAATTTTCCGCGCCGACGCGTTGGCGATGTCCTGCCCGTCGAAAATGACTTTCCCGCTCATCACCGGGATCAGGCCGGAAATCGCTCGCAGCGTGGTAGTCTTGCCGGCGCCATTGGCGCCGATCAGGGAAGAATCCGCACAAGCGCTAAATCCGGGCATGACAAATCGGATATCGCCCGCTTCCCGGTCATGCAACGCCGCCCGGCTGGATGATGCTGCCGAGATCCGGCCTGCACGCAGCGGCTGGGGCAGGCCTGCGTCAGGCGTTCTTCAGGCGCGGAATGATCTCGCGCGCGATGATCTCGATCTGCTCCATCTCGTAGCGGTAGGGAACGAAGATCAGCTTCTGCGTGCCCACGGCGATATGCGCCTTCAACTGCTCGACGCATTCGTCGACGGTGCCGAGGATGGCGCTGTCCTTCGTCGACTCGCTCCACGATGCGTAGTCCCATTCCTTGCCGAGCCATTCCATCATCTCGCTTTCGACCGCGGCGCGCGACTTGCCGATGCGGATCGGAAGCTGCGCCGCGTTGAGCAATTTGTCGGGATCCTTGCCGACCTCTTTCGCGAAATCACGGATTTTGGCCCAAGACTTCGCGAAGCTTTCGGGGCGATAGAAATAAGTCAGCCAGCCGTCGCCGGCAACGGCCGCGCGCTTGAGGACGCGGTCGACATAGCCGCCGATCAGGAGCGGCGGATGCGGCTTCTGCACCGGCTTCGGAAACATCACACCGGCCGGAATCTTGTGGAACATGTAGTCGCCCTTGACCATGTCCTCGGTCCAGAACCGCTTCAGGATCTCGAGGTTCTCGTCCATGATCTTGCCGCGCTTTTCGAACGGCACGCCCACCGCATCGAACTCGCGCTTGTACCAGCCGGACGCCATGCCCATGATCAGGCGGCCGTTCGACAGCAAATCCATGCTGCCCAGTTGCTTCGCCAGTATGACGGGATTTCGCATTGGCAGCACCAGAATGCCGGTGCCGAGCTTGATCTTCTTGGTCCGCGCCGCAATCGCCGTGAGCAAGGTGAGCGACTCGATAATGGGAAAATTCGGTTGGACGCCGAGCAGGACGTGGTCCCAAACCCAGAGCGAATCGAAGCCGAGCTCCTCCATCTTGACGCCGTACTCGACCAGCGCGCGCACGTTCGGCATTTCCGGATACGCGGTGAAATTGCGCGCGGCGATACCGAACGTCTTGCTCAGGGCCGTCATTTTCTATTCTCCATGATGATGCTCAAGCGCATGTCAACCGATGTAGAGCCGCTCGGGATCGAGCGTGCGGAGCACGGACAACTCGTGCTCGGTGGGCGGCTCGGTGACGCCGATGTCGGAATCGAAATCCAGCCGGAAGCCGGTGTTCTCCTGCACCCGCTCGCGGGTGACGCCCAGGTTGAGCGCAAGCGGCTTCATGCGCCGTGTCTTCTCGTGAAAGCCGAAGACGGCGAGCTCAGTGACGACGCGGCTCATCCCGCCGGCCGGCAGGCCGCTCTGGCGACGCGTGTCCTTGCCGCGAATCCAGCCCGGGCTCGTTATGAAATCGACGTTTTCGACGAAGCGCCGTTTTTCGTGCTTCATCGCCACGATCATGTTGGTGAGGCTGGCGATGTCGTTGCCGCCGCCGGTGCCGGGAAGCCGAACCGTCGGTTTCTTCGCATCGCCGATGATCGAACTGTTCAAGTTTCCGTACTGGTCAATCTGCGCGCCGCCCATGAAGCCGACGTCGACGTAGCCACGCTGCAGCAGCAGCAGCACTTCGGCGCTGCCGAGCACCATGTTGGCGCGCACGGTGCAGCGCTGATCGTTGGTCGACGGCGGCAGCTTGCCGGGCTCGATGAAGGCGCCGACGACGCCGCCCTCGAACAGGATGGTGAGGCCGGGACAATGCAGGCGCTGCGCCAGCGTTGCCGCGAGCAGCGGAATGCCGACGCCGGCAAAAACCACCATACCGTCCTTGAGCTGGCGTGCGCTCAGGATCGCGAGCAGTTCGCTTGCCGTGTAGTCGGATTTAAGCGTCATAGATCGAGTTTCCCGCGCGCGCGGCCCTGAGCAATTCCTCGATCCCGATGAGATCGAGGAATTCCGCCCAGGACTTGGGTTCGTAAACGAAATGGTCGAGATATTCTTTCATGCCGGCGACCGGATCCTTGTTCACAAGCCCGACGTAATATTCCATGTGCTTGATCATCGGCTCGTAGACGCCATAGCATTCATGAGGCGCGCTGCCGTACGGCACCTCGACGATCGCATCGACCGCGAAGAATGGAATCTTGGTCTGATCCGGCGTGCGGCGAATCTGTTCGTTGGAGACGATGCGCTCGGTGGACAGGAGGACCTTGTTCGCCGCCATGGCGAGGTCGATGTCCATGAACTGGAGCCCATCGATCTGCGCGTTGCCGTAGGCGTCGCAGCGCTGCACGTGGATCAGCGCGACGTCGGGATTGAGCGCCGGTACGAGCAGCAGCTTTTCGTTCGTGAACGGGCAATCGATTTCCTTGGCTTCGGGCCGCTCCCTCAGAATGTCGGAGCCGAGCATCGGCCTGATCGGCATGAACGGCACGCCCATAGCGCCGGCACGGAACCGCATGCCGACGGCGAGATGGCTCCATTCCTCGAAACGCGCCTTGCCGGTCTCCACGTAGTGACGCATCACCTTGGACACGCCCCAGAGGATGCCCTGGCTGAACCAGCTCGTGATGATGTGCTCCGAAACGCCGGAGCCGAACAGCAGGTCGCCGTCGCTGGAGGTGATGCTGCGGCAGCAAGTGAGCTTCTTGCGCCTGGCGCGTATGAGCGCCCAGATCAGCGCCATCGGCGTGCGTGACATCGTGCTGCCGCCGATGCCGACCGAGTCGCCGTCGCGCACGAACGACGCGATGTCCTCCAGCGCCACGACCTTCTCGCGCAGGCTGCGGTCGCGCTGCGCCAGGTCTTTACGCAATTTTTCGTATGGCTTGACCAGACTCATGCCGATGACTGCCGTCCGATCTCGGCGTTGAAGTCTTCGATCTGGCGGTCCCACGCGGGAATAGTGTCGACCAAGCCTTGCCAGAATTCCTGTTTCCTGCGGCGGTCGAAGTCTTCGACGGACACGCCCTGCTGCTCGACCCAGGTGTAGTAGCCGAGATTGAAAATGCGGCTGCGATCGACGTGCGTAAGCTCCAGCACGTGATCGTCCGCAATGCCTTCCAGGTGCCGCCCGAAAATCTCGCCGGCATTCACCTCATCGAACCCGTTCGTATATTTCCGCGCCCGATAAGCCTCCCGCTCGCTGCCATACAATGCGGCGCTGTCGGTCGCGACCGTCATCACGACGTCGTCGGGACCGTAATCGAGGCGCTTGGCCAGCTTGATGGCGGCGACGATGTTCGCCAAACTGGAAATTCCGAAATTGTCGAATTGACGGATCAACTCCGGGTCGATCTTCCGCCGCTTGGCGAGATAAGCGCGGCCGCGGTCGTCGCCGAACAGCAAATTGAGTGAATCGGTCGCCGCATCTGACACCGCGATGACGACATCGGTATTCATGACATTGTGGATGAGCGGAATGTGCTTGTCGCCGATGCCCTGGATGTTGTGCTCGCCGTAGCCGTTGCAGAACATGGTCGGGCATTCGGCCGCTTCCACCGCGACGATTTTGGTGTTGTGCAGTTTCTTGAGCCGGTCGCCGGCCGCGATCGTGCCCGCCGAACCGGTCGCCGAAACGAAAGCCGCGAGCCGATAATTTTTGTTGTCGCGCTTGAGAGGCTCGAAAACTCGGTCGAACGCATGGCCGGTGCAGTGATAGTGCACCAGATAATTCGCGAATTCCGAAAACTGATTGAGAATGATGTTGTCGTCGTCGCGCTCGAGCTCGGCGCATTTGTCGTAGATTTCCTTGACGTTGCTCTCTGTGCCCGGCGTGCGGATAACGTCGGACGGATCGGCCACCCAGTTCTGCAACCAGTCGAAGCGCTCGCGGCTCATGCCGACGGGAAGAACGGCGACACCGCGGCATCCGAGAATGCGCGAGATCGCAACCCCGCCGCGGCAATAGTTTCCGGTCGATGGCCAGATGGCGCGCTGGTGCGACGGATCGAAACCGCCCGTGACCAGCCGCGGCACCAGGCAACCATAGGCGGCGAGCACCTTGTGCGCGCCGATCATCGGGAAATTGCAGCCCACCATGACGACGACCGGCGCCTTGACGCCGGTCAACTCCGGCGGCAGCACAATATGCATCGGCGTCTTGAGCCGCGTCTTGCGATCAGGACCATTGAACCAGTGCACCCGCCAGAGATTGGCGACATCCGGCGAATCCGGATCGACGCGCGCAAGGTCGGGCGCTTTGCCGTCCTCGGCCTTGCTGGGGTCGGCCAGTTCGCTCCATGTCGGCAGAAAGCCGCCAACCTCTTTCAGGCGGTTGATCGCGGCATTGCGGCGGGCGCGGTCGGAAATTTCGGGGGCGATCAACAGACTCATTGCGCTGACCTTGTTCAGCAGCCGGCCGCTGGCAGAGAGAAATCCCCGTCGACCGAAACGCCGGGATATTAGGGTTATGCTATTATTAGAACAATAGGAATTTCCTGCATTTCCGTCGCCATTTTCGTCCTCGCACTAGGCGGGTGCGGCCTCGGCCGTCGGGGCCGCAAACGCGCGGCGCGGGAGGAAAGATGCGCGATAGCGCTCGTCGGACACGCTGCCGTAGACGGTGTTGCGCTGGCGCGGCACCCTTCCGAGCGACCGGATGATCCGCTCCATGGCGTCGGGCGTCATTTCCTGGCCGTGCACCGCGCCGGCTGAACGGGTGATCGTCTCGTCCATCAAGGTTCCACCCAGGTCGTTGGCGCCCGCGCGCAGGCAGACCTTCACGCCGTCCGGTCCCATCTTCACCCATGACGTCTGAATGTTCGGCAGCACCGGATTGAACGCCAGCCGCGCCACGGCGTGCATCAGCACAGCTTCACGGAAGGTCGGGCCGCGGCGCGCGCGCCCTTTCAGGTAAATCGGCGCCTCCATGTGGACGAACGGCAACGGCACGAATTCGGTGAAGCCTCCCGTTTCCGCCTGGAGTGCACGCTGGCGCAGGAGATGCCGCGCCCAGTGGCGATAGCCGTCGACGTGCCCGTACATGATCGTCGCCGTAGTCTTGAACCCGACACGGTGGGCCGCGCGCATCACCTCGAGCCAGCGTGCGGTATTGATCTTGTCCGGGCAAAGCACGGCGCGTACTTCGTCGTCGAGCACTTCCGCCGCCGTGCCCGGCAATGTGCCGAGCCCGGTTTCCTTCAACTGCACGAGAAATTCCTCGACCGGCAGGCCCAGCGTGGCGGCGCCCTGATGCACTTCGAGCGGCGAGAAAGCGTGAATGTGCATGTCCAGCACCGCGTCGCGGACCGCATGGCAAATCTCGAGATAAGTGCGGCCGGTGAAATCCGGATGGATACCGCCCTGCATGCAGACTTCGGTGGCGCCGCGCCGCCACGCTTCCCGTGCACGCGCAGCGATTTCATTGAGTGAAAGATTGTAGGGCCGTCCGCGCAAATTCTCACTCATCTTGCCTTTCGAGAAGGCGCAGAACTGGCATTTGAACGAGCAGATGTTGGTGTAATTGATGTTGCGGGTCACGACGTAGGAAACGGTGTCGCCGCAGGTCTCGTGCCGCAGCGCGTCGGCTGACGCGCAAACAGCCGCGTACTCATCGCCGCGGGCCTGAAACAGCCGAACGATATCGCCCTCCGTCAAGGTGCGGCCCGCGACGGCGCGATCGATAATTTTCGACAAGTCGTTCGACGCGATCGTCGGCGCCCCAAATCGTTGTGCTGCGAATCGTTGCGCGTCGACCGGAAGCGGCTTCATCGCACCCGGCGACCAGTCGTCGTCCCGCGGCCAGCCGTCGGCGTCGATGCGGTGAAGCAGTGCGGTGTGCAGACCCGGGTCGACCCACGCGCGATGGTCGGCGGCATAAGCCGGATAGATCGCCAGCCGCTCGTGCAGTTGCTTGCCGGCGGCGTTTGTCGCGCGCTTCAGCACCTGCAAGTGCGGCCAAGGCGCTTCCGGATTGACGTGGTCCGGCGTCACCGGCGAGATGCCGCCCCAATCGTTGATGCCCGCTTCGACCAGCCGGCGCAGCGCGCCGGGACTCAAATTCGGCGGCGCCTGGATGTTCATGGACGGCAGGAAGATCAGTCGCGCCATTGCGATGGTCCAGAGATGCTCTTTCACCGTCGGCGCCGGCGCGTCCGCCATGCGAGTGCCCGGCTTCGGACGGAAGTTCTGGATGATGATTTCCTGAATGTGCCCGTGCGCGTCGTGCAAGTCGCGCAGCGCCAGCAGCGCGTCGATTCTTTCCTGCCGCGTCTCGCCGATGCCGATCAGGATGCCGGTGGTGAACGGCACGCGCTGTTCGCCGGCCATGCGGATGGTTGCGAGGCGCGCGGCCGGCTCCTTGTCGGGCGAGCCGTGATGCGGCCCGCCTTTCTCCATCAGACGAGCCGATGCGCTTTCCAGCATGATCCCTTGCGAAATCGACACTCTCCGCAAGGCCGCGACATCGGCGGCGTCGAGCAGGCCGGGATTGACGTGCGGCAGCAGCCCGGTTTCCGCGAACACGAGACGGGCCATCTCGGCGAGGTAGGACAGGGTCGTCTGGTGGCCGAGGCGCGCGAGCTCTTCGCGCGCGATGCGATAGCGAGACTCCGGTTTGTCGCCGAGCGTGAACAGCGCTTCCTTGCAGCCGGCGTCGCGGCCGGCGCGCGCGATCGCCAGCACCTCATCGCGCGACAGGAACGCCGGCTCGCCGGCGCGCGGCGGATGAGCGAAGGTGCAGTAATGGCAAACGTCCCGGCAAAGCTTGGTCAGCGGAATGAAAACCTTGCGGGAATAAGAAACGACCGGGCCATGCGCGCGGTCGCGGCGACGACTTGCAGCGAGCAGCAACGGCTCAAGCCCGCTCAGGCTGGCAAGCATAAAAGCTTCCTCGCGCGTCAAGTTTCGGTCGTCTGGAAAATCGCGCAGCGGCGGCGGGCTAATTTGCGGAGAACCGCAGACGCCAACCGACGCGAGATAGGCGTGGGTACGGGTCTTTGACTTGAGCGAGAGGTAGGCGATGAGATCTTCCGTACGGTCGATGTCGAGGCCAAGATCGCCGGCCGGCAGGACGCGAAGATTCATGCCTTGCGCGCGCGCCGCGTCGCAGTGCTTGTCGAAACTGCGGGGGCCGAAGCACAGCGGAAGCGCGTTCGCCGGACGGCATGCGAGCAGATTGGTGCCGCCATCGTCGGTTGCCGGAATGATGGCGAGCGAGCCGGAAGCGCGGATCGCAGCCACGGCTTGGGCGATGGTGTCCGGTGAAAGCTGCGGGATGTCGGACGGCACGACCACCACGCCCGCGCCGCCATTGTCCATCACGCAATCGAGTCCCAGGCGGATCGCCGCGTTGATGCCGTCGCGGCCTTCATCGGACACGACGCTGCCATTGCTCCGCTTAGCCAACGCGGCGGCATCCTCGTCGGCGGTGACCACGACGACGCCGGCCAAATGCGCAGCGCAGCGCGCGAGCGCGTCGAGCACGTCTTCAAGCATCAAGCGCGCCAGACGGGCGCGCTGGGCGGCGGCCAGCACCGGCGACAAGCGGTGTTTCGCGACCGCGAAACGCTTGACGGGCACGATCGCCCATATGTCTGCGCGCCTGTTCATCGGCCGCCGCCCGCCGCGCGCGCGGCGATCGCCCGGCGCGACAATTTGTCGGCGAATGCGACGACGTCGCCGGCGAGCCGTTCGCGGTCCGCAAGATCCCTCATCATCGTCCGCGTCACCATGACGGGGACACCGGCCCGTGCCTCGTCTGCGGCATCCGCCTCGTCGATGACCAGCCCGTCGATCAGGCCGCGGTAATGCGCGGCGATGGCTTGCGTATTCACCGCAACGCCGAGCTCGTGCATGATCTTGGCAGTTGGCCCTTTCACCGCCTCGCCACCGATGATGGGCGAGACCGCGATCACCGGCGCCGCGTTCTTCGCGAGCGCGTCGCGAATTCCGGGAACCGACAGGATCGGATCGACGCTGAGGTAGGGATTCGACGGACAGACGACGATGGCGCGCACGGCAGGATTTAATAGCAGATCAAGGACGCCGGGAGACGGCGTTGCCGCCGACGCGCTCTGGAAACGGATGCCTTTGACAACGGGCTCGCAGCGCCGCCGCACGAAATAGTGCTGAAACGGCAGGTCGCCTTCGGCAGTTTCGACGATCGTGCGCACGGCATCGTCCGACATCGGCAAAACCTGAGCGGAAATTTCCAGCGAATGCGCGGTCTGGCTCGCAAATTCGCTGAGTTTGAGCCCGCTGCGCAACCACTCGGTGCGCGAAACGTGCATGGCAAGATCGCGGTCGCCGAGCCGGAACCAGGTCTCGCCGCCGAACCGGCCAAGCGCTGCCATGAAGTTCCAGGTCTCGTCGGCGCGTCCCCACCCGCGCTCCGGATCGGCGATGCCGCCGAGCGTATAAAGGACGGTGTCGAGATCGGGGGAGACGTGCAGCCCGAGATGTTCGAAGTCGTCACCGGTATTCACGACGACCGTCAACTGTCCGGGATCGAGCACGCGATAGAGGCCGAGTGCAAGCTTGGCGCCGCCGATGCCGCCGCACAGCGCAACCACGTGACCTGTCCGGATGCCGGTCTTCATCTGAACAAATCCATTTCCTTCGGCCGCAGCAGCGCGGAAGCCGGTACCGCCGGCGCATCGCAAACGAGGCCGCGGACATGCACAACCGGCTGCCCTTCCGCCGCCTGCCCCATCAGCAAGGACGCAGCCGCCGCAATTTCATCCGCCACTGCGACCTCCGTCACCCGCATCTTGCGGCCGAACAGATCGGACGCGCCGACCAGGTCGCGCAGCGACGGCACGCCGGCGGCGCCGAGTGCGACGCCGACTACGCCGTTGCGCCAGGCACGTCCGAAACTGTCATTGATGACGACGCCGAGCTTGACGCCGAATTCCTTGTCGAGCTTCGTTTTCAGAGCGACCGCGGACGCATCGGGATCGCGCGGCAACAGCAACACGCGCTCGCCTTCGCCGCCGGCGACATTCGACTGGTCGACGCCGGCATTCGCCATGACGAAACCGAGACGATGCGCCACGATCAAGACATCCTTGCGGTGGCGGACCACTTCGCTCGATTCCGACAGGATGATCTCGACAAGGCGGGCATCCTTGTTGACCTCCTTCGCCAGCGCGGCCGCACGCGCCGAGGGCACGACGCCGCTGAGATTGACGATGCGGCCTTCGGCCTTCGAAACGATCTTCTGCGCGACGACCAGAATATCGCCGTCCTCGGGTGCAATCCGCAAACGCCGCAGCGCTGCGACCAGAAGCGCACCCAAGTCGTCGCCGGGCTCGACAAGCGGAAGCCCCGCCAAGGCCGTCAGCGTGAGACTCCTCGATTTCATTCGCAATTCACCGTACGTCGGAAACCGGCAATCCCGTGATGCGAATGCCGGCGCCGAGAATCTTGTAGCGCCTATTGATGGCAATCAAGACCGAGGTGAGCGCCTCGGCCGCCACCGTATTGGCGAGCACGCCGCCGTCCACGCCGCGCGTCGCGACGACGTCGGCCAGCGCGATCACCTGCTCGCGCACGTCCGCGTCCTCGGCAAAGACCAGCACGTCGCAATCGACCTTCTCGCCGGCATGCAGCTTCTTGGCACCGACGTTATGAAACGCGGAGGCCACACGCACGTCGGCGCCGAGTACGCGTTGCGCCACCAGCGCCGGCGAGCCGGCCGCCGGCAGTTGCACGACCGAGACCTTGGGCGGCACCAGCGGAACGACGGCGTCCACCAGAACCTTGCCGGCCATGACCGGCTTGATGTCTTGCAGGATCGCGTCGTGATTGGAATACGGCACGCACAGGACGACGACGTCGGCGGCCTGCGCGGCGCTCCGGTTGTCGTCACCGCGCACGTCGGCGCCAATTTGCAAGGAAAGCTCTTGCGCTGCAGTCTCCGCCTTGTTCTTGGCGCGCGAGCCCAACAGCACCGGGTAGCCGGCCATGGCCCACAGCCTGGCCAACCCCGAACCCAGGTCCCCTGTGCCGCCGATGACGGCGATGACCGGCTTCTTATCCTGTATGACGCTCACCATTCCAACGACCGGGACGTAGAATCCTAAGGTACTATGTTTAGAAACACAATATCTTTGCGGGCCGGCCTGACCGTCAGCGGGCCTCGACGCCGCACCAGTCGTAGATGCTGAGCGCCATCACCTTGATGGCGGTCTGGTAGTCGTCGATGCTCACATATTCGTCATCCGAGTGCATGACGGCGGTCGAGCCGGGCCCGAAGATCACCGTCGGCGTGTTGCCGTACAGATTGAGGAAACGGGTATCCGCCGCGCCCTGCCGGCCGCTGATCTCCGGATCGCGCCCGGTGATCTCCTTGTAGTTCTTGCTTACCACCTGAACGATTTGGTGGTCGCGCGGAATTTCCGAGGCGTGCGCGTCGTAGCCGACGAAACGCACCTTCGGCGGGTGGTCCTTCATCCACGGATCTTCGACGGCGGCACGCGCGATGTGTTCGACCAGGCTGCGTTTCACGCCTTCATGGTCCTCGCCGGGAACCGTGGCCATGCTGCCTTTCAACAGACAAGTCGCGGCGAACGAACTGGGGAAATTGCCGGCGTGGAACGCTCCGATCATGCAAGGCAGCGCGTCGATCGGCTTCGGATAGAGCGGATGCTTGACGGTGGCGACGCGCTTGGCTTCGAGCGCTTCGACCGCCTTGGTGATTTTGTAGCCGAGCTCGATTCCGCTCACGCCCTGGTAGCGCCGTTGGATGCCGGCGGCCTTGCCCTGGATTTCGATCTCGAACCAGATGCGGCCGATGCACGCGGGCTGCACGGCGAGGCCGCTGGTCTCGCCGGAAATGCCGGCATCGGCCTTGTAGCCGCGGATAACCGTATCGAGCGTGCCGTGGCCGCTTATCTCCTCGTCGATGACGATGTCGACATAAACATCGCCCTTCGGTTTCAGGCCGGCCGCGATCATGTTTTCAATCGCCATGATGTGGCTGGCGACGCCGCTCTTCATGTCGCAGGAGCCGCGGCCGTAGATCCGGCCGTCCGTGATCGACGCCGACCATGGATTGTCGCTCCAGCCTTCGCCGTCGCCGACCGGGATCACGTCGGTGTGGCCGTTGAACAGCAGCGAGCGGCCGCCGCCGGTGCCTTTCCAGGTGGCGACGATGTTGGGCCGGCCCTCATAGCCGCGGTCAACGGGGATATAGCCGGGATGCTTCTTCAGCTTTTCCCAGTCGCTTTCCCACATGTCGACTTCGAGCCCCATTTTGGTGAGATAGTCGGCAAGAAATTTCTGAATTTTTCCTTCGTCGCCGGTGACGCTTGGAATCGAAACCATCCGCTGAAGAAACTTGATCGACTTGTCGCGATTGGTGTCGATCTGCTTGAGGACTTTCTGGCGGCTTTCGGTGCTCATCGTCGTTCCTTCCGTCGATTATTCTGGTGCGTTGGTCGCTCTGCCGGTGGCCGGTTCATGGCATCGAATGTCACCGTCCGAACAGGCGCCGAAAACGCGCCTTGATCCTTTCGGCGAGCACTGAGAAAAACAATCCGCCCGCGCGCAATTCGCCCGCAGACGCAGAGGACGGCCGCGTGCCGCTCAGCCGCGCCTCGACATTCTGCGCGAACACCGCAACCAGCCGGCCGGCGATGTCCTGCATCAGGTCGGATCGGCTGAACTGCGCCAGCGGCCCGGTCAAACGGTAGCCCACGCTGAGCAACACATTCGTCGCGCCGTCGCCTGCGGGCGACAGCCGGTAGCTGACGACGCCGCGGGTTGCGGAACTGCTGCGCCGGTCGCGGCCGCTGCCGTGAATGGAGCCGGAACGGGTCGCCGCATCGCGCGCGATCTCCGCGGTGCCGTGGAACTCGGCTGCGATCGGACCGACCTTGATGCGCATCTTGCCGGCGACGGTACGGCCGCTCGTGTCGCCCGCAAGCGAAGCGCCGGGAAGACAGGCGGCGACCTCGGACACATTGGCGAAGAAATTCCACACCTGATCGGCCGGATGATTCACCACGAAGCTCCGGTCGAAGGTCGACTGTGGCTTCCAGTCGGCAAGGCCGTCGGTTTTGCCAGACTCTGGAACTGCTTCGGCAATCGGCTGGCTCTCCCGCTTCGGCTCGCGCGTGCGCGTGATCGGACGGTCGCTTGCGCCCGCGGGCCCCAGTGCCGTGCGCCCGGCGCCCGGCAGATGGGCGATGCCGCGCCCGCGGCGGTCGGCGATGACGCCCTCGATCGCGCGGATGATGCCAACATATCCCGTGCAGCGGCACAGATTGCCGCTCATGGCGACGCGAATGGCGCGCTCGTTCGCTTCCGGCGCGCGCAGGACGAGATCGCGGGCGGAAATCAGCATGCCCGGCGTGCAATAGCCGCACTGCAAGGCATGTTCGCGCGAAAACGCGCCGCGCAACTCCTTCGTGATCTCGTCGTCGTCGAGGCCTTCGATGGTCGTCACATTCGCATGCGTGCAGGAGACCGCGTAGGTGATGCACGAGCGCACCGGTACGCCGTCGATCAGCACCGTGCAGGCGCCACAAACGCCGTGCTCGCAGCCGAGATGCGTGCCGGTGAGGTTTTGCGTCTCGCGGATGAAATCGGCAAGATGCGTGCGCGGCTCGATGTCCGTACTCGCATCCCGACCATTAATGGTGAGCGCGACGGCGGTCATGTTGCATGTGCCTGCGCGACGGCCCGGCGTAACGCCGCGACGTGCATTTTCTGGTCGATCGTATCGGTCATGCCGCGCGCGTTCATGGCGTCGCGGACGAATGGCACGTTCAAGGCATCGGGTGAGCCGACGGCGCCGTTGAACAGCTTGCCGGCATCCGTCAGCACGATCGGCTTCGCGCCGGTGGCGCCGATGACGGCGCGGCAGACCGAACGCGCAGGATCGTGCAGGAAAGCGCCGATCGCATGGGCGAATTCGCCGGTCTTGCGGCAAGCCTTGTAATAGCCCCAGCGCGCGCCGCGCGGTTGGCGGGGAATTTCGATTCCGGTAACGAGCTCGCCCGCGGTCAGCGCGGTCTCGAACGCACCGACGATGAACTCTTCGACCGGAACACGGCGCTCGCGCCGGCCGCCTTGAATGACCGCCGCCGCGCCGAGCGCCGACAGCGCGGCGATCCAGTCCGCCGCCGGATCGGCATGCACGACGCTGCCGCCGATGGTGCCGCGGTTGCGCACCGCGCGGTAAGCGATGCCCGAAGCCACCTTGCGCAGCGCACCGTTGGTGGCGTCGGGGACGCGTCCATCTTCGATATCGGCATGCGTGACGCAGCTTCCGAGGATTGTCGAATGGGACGTTTCCTCGACGCGCTTGAGCTCCGCGATCGCGGTTATGTCGACGAGTAGGTCGGGCTGGATCAGCCGCATATTGAGCATCGGACCGAGCGACTGCCCGCCGGCCAGGAACTTGACGACCGCATTCTCGCGCCGGCCGAGTGCGACGGCCGCCGCAAGATCCGTCGGACGCTCGTAATCGAACCGGACCGGTTTCACGTCATGCTCCGGTCGGCGCGCGCGATCGCTTCAAGCACCCGGCGCGGCGTGATCGGCGAAATGTGAAGCTCGGCGCGCAGCGGCCGCAGCGCATCGTTGACCGCATTCGCGATCGTCGCCGGCGGCGCGATGGTGCCGCCCTCGCCGATGCCTTTGACGCCGAACTCAGTATAAGGCGAAAACGTCTCCATGTGCTCGATCCTCGGCGCCGGCACTTCGGTCGGCCCCGGCAGCAGATAATCGGCGAAGGTCGATGCGAGCGGTTGTCCGGCGGCGTCGAACGGCATCTCCTCGTACAGCGCCGTGCCGATCCCTTGCGCGAGGCCGCCGAGAATCTGGCCGTCAACGACCATCGGATTGACCAGTTTGCCGCCGTCCTCGACCACCACGTAGTCCAGAATTTCGACGTCGCCGATCTCCGGATCCACCGCGACGATCGCCGCATGCGTGGCATAGCTGAACGTTCCGGTATCCGGATTTGCCCGGTAGCCGATCGTCGCCTCCATGCCGCCCCTGTCGACATCGTTCGGCAGATTTTGCGGCTTCAGGTACCAGGTGCGCGCGATCTCGCGCAGCGTGATCGAGCCTTGCGGGCCGAACACCTCGCCGCCACGCACGGTCACCTGCGCGGCGTCGGTTTGCAGGAGTTCCGCACCGACCTTGGCGGCGCGCTTGGCGAGCTCCTTGCACGCCACCGAAACCGCGCCGCCCGCCATCACCATGCAGCGCGATCCCCACGTGCCGGTGGAATACGGCGTCATGGCGGTGTCGCCATGCACGACTTTGATCTTGTCGACGTCGATGCCGAGTATCTCGTGCGCCACTTGCGCCAGCGTCGTTTCGAGGCCTTGCCCATGCGAATGCACGCCGACGCGCAGCTCAAGGCCGCCGTCCGGCGTCAGGCGCGCGGTCGCCTGTTCGAAGCCCGGCACCATCGGTATGCCCCAGCCGAAATAGACCGAGGTGCCGTGCGCGGCCTGCTCGCAATAGGTCGCAAGGCCGACGCCGATCAGGCGACCGTCGGCTTCGCCGCGTTGCTGGCGAGCGCGCACCGCCTTCACGTCGATCGCCGCGACCGCGCGCCGCAGCGATTCCGGATAATCGCCGCTGTCGAAATGCTTCTTGGTGATGTTGTTGAACGGCATCTGCTCGGGCTTGACCAGAATCTTCGCCCGCACTTCATGGGGCTCGACGCCGACTTCGCGCGCGATGGCATCGAGCACGAGCTCCAGCGCGAAGCACACGCCGGTCCGTGCGACGCCGCGGTAGGGCAGGATCGGGCACTTGTTGGTCGCGACCGAATAGGTGCGACAGCGGTAGGCAGGAAAGTCGTAAGGCCCCGGTAGGATGCTCGCGACCTGCGCCGCCTCGAGGCAGGCCGAGAACGGATAGGCCGAATAGGCGCCGGAATCGACGACGGCCTCGCAGTCGATGCCGCGCAACGTGCCGTCGCGCTCCGCGTAACCGGTGATGCGGTAATGGTGCTCGCGGCAATTAGCGCCAGCGGTCAGATGCTCGCGGCGGTCCTCGATCCAGCGCACCGGATGGCCGCAACGCAGCGCGAGCCATCCGAGGCAGACCTCTTCGGCGAGCAGGATGCCCTTGTAGCCGAAGCCGCCGCCGACGTCGGGTGCGATGACCCGCACCTGGCCCTCGTCGAGCCCAAGGCACTCGGCAAGCCCGGTGCGCACGATGTGCGGCATCTGGCAGGCTGAATAGATCGTGAGCTGCTCGAGACGCGAATCCCACAGCGCGACCACGCCGCGGCCTTCGATCGGCGCCATGCATTGGCGCGAGGTGCGGATTTCGCGCGTCACCTTGATCGGGGCGTCGAGCGCCTGGCCGATATTCACCTCGACGAAGGTTTCGAGGAAGATGTTGTCGCCCCATTGCTCGTGCAGGAGCGCCGAGGATGGGTCGCGCGCGGCCAGCATGTCGTGCACAGCCGGCAATTCGGCGAGATCGAGGGCGATGGAGTCCGCGATGTCTTCCGCTTGCGCGCGAGTCGGCGCGACGCACATCGCGACCAGCTCGCCGACGTAGCGCACCTTGTCGGAGGCGAGCGAGGATTGCTCGGACGGCTTGAAGCCGCGGATGCCGGAGACTGCGCGGATCGGCTTGACGCCGGCAAGATCGGCGACGGTGAAGACGGCGCCCTTGTGCGCGTCGGGAACTTTTACGCCGCGGACGCGCGCATGGGCGAGCGGACTTCGCACGAACGCAACGTCCTTCATGCCGGCGAAGCGAAGGTCGGCCACGAACTGGCCGCGGCCGCGCATCAGGCGGTCGTCTTCCTTGCGGAGAAGGCGCGCGCCAACGCCCTGCTCTTTCATCGCGACCCACTCCCGCGCGGCAATCGGATTGCATTCGTTGCGGCAAGGTTCCGACGACCGCTGGGTCTGTGGAGGCGCCTCGCCGGGGCTCACTATCCTATAATTCTAATCTTAGGATGACGGCAGTTGCAACCGGGAACGCCGGCGGGAGCGGCCTGGCTTGCGGCCGGTGGGTTTCGTCGATGGCGCGCGCCGTGCGCCGTCCGGCGAGGCGCGAACGTGCGCCAGCAGATCGATGTGCAGCTGGATCGCGTCGCTACGGTAGATGATGTCGGCGATGTAGATGGCGACGTTATCGCGATTGATCAGCACGCATCGGCATTCCGCCGTCGGCGCGCCGAGCGCGATTTGCAGCAGATCGGAAGTGGTCGGGTCGGCGCTGCCGATGACGACGGTCTGATGCGCGTGCTGGATGTCGATGTCCTTCCAGCCCGCAATCACCGGCAACGCAGGATGCTGACGGAACATGTCCGGCGCGCGCTTGTAGATGGTGTTGGCGAGGTGCAGGTTGACGATCCCGTAGGGCTTCGCGTCCTTGTACTGGACGCTGCGCAGGTACATGTAGCTGTCCGTAAGCTCGCCCTCGCCATCCTGCAGCGTCGGGAATTGCGGCGCGTTGTCCACTTTGGTGCGCTTGAGAACATTATCCTTGATCGATTCGATCAGGACATCCCAGGTGGTCGCGAGCTTGAACCAGTGGCGGTCCGCCGATTTCTCGGTGGCGAAGGTGCCGCGCCCCTGCTGCGAGCGCAG
>Ga0193751_1000400_pt1 | contig 35066 bp, 33 predicted proteins | sample L1c2metaG_FD_143050 | JGI IMG/M metagenome (GOLD analysis project Ga0193751, IMG submission 143050) | Soil microbial communities from a riparian zone of the East river system, Colorado, United States - L1c2 | ecosystem: Environmental > Terrestrial > Soil > Riparian zone | place: USA: East River...
CCACGAGGCCGCCAGCATATTCGAACAGGAACTCGCCAAACTGCTTCTGATAAGCGGCGTTGACCTTCTGGGTATCGGCGTCGATGTCGTGATTCCAATGCGCCACGCCGAGCAGGCCTTCCGCGGCATTTCCAACATTCCGGTAGAAATCGGGAATGACAAATCCGCCGGAGCCGCCATTGATAGCGATCTTCAGATCGACCTGCTTGATGGCGCGAATGATCAGGATGAGATCGTTCAGGTAGGACACCGGGAACAGCATGTTCGCGCCTGATGCCTTGACCTTGTTGATCAGCGGACTGGCGTCGCTCAGACCCGCCGAGTAGGGCTCGAACAGCACGATTTCAACGCCTTGTCCGGGCGCTTGCTCGCGCAACCCGTTCGATGTCGATGTGCCGAAGGCGGTGTTCTCGAATATCACCGCGACCTTGGGCTTATCGCTCACCAGCTTCGACATTTGCAGCTGTGCCAGCGCGAACTGTGAAGCGCGTGAGAACGGCGTGAACGTGTAGTGCCGCTCTTTATTGAGTTGATCCGAGCTTGAGCCGGTCAACAGCGGAGTTTTCGCCCGTTCGGCGACTTCGCTCGCGATCAGCGTCAAGGCGCTGGCAAAGGCGCCGTGAATGGCGGCAGGCCGGTAGCTCGAGATCAAGCGGTCGGTCTCGGTGCGCGTTACCGTCGGGTCGCTTTGCACGTCGGAGACGATCAAGTTGAGCTTGGCGCCGCCCAAAGATTTGATGCCGCCGGCATCGTTGACCATCTGCACGGCCAGTTTCGCTGCATTGACGCAGCCCTGGCCGATTTGCGCGAAGCTGCCGGTGACCGGGTAAAGTCCGCCGATATTGACGGTATCCGCCGCCGCCGCAGCACGGATGCCAAATGCGGCGACCGCGCCGGCGGCGAGCGCACCGGAGGATTTGACCAGGAAATCTCTGCGGCCAATCCTTTTGGCAGCGCTCCGTTTCGCAGCACTGCTCTTCGCGGTGCTCTGACGTTTGGACTTTTTCATCTTATCCTCCCTGAATCGGCGGTGCGTCGCGTGCCGGCGCCGGCATTATTGTCTTGCCCGTTTTACCATTTCCCCACACTCGCCGAATGAGCAGGCCTGATGGGCTCTTGTCAATGCATACAACATTGTATACAATTTTGTAAACTAAAGAATTCATCCGAAGTCGCGCTGCCTCGCCGCGTGGCAGCGCCGTCGAAAGGTTGTCGAAATATTTCCATGACCTTGCGCCCGCAAAGGCGACGAACGCCGCCGTCGGAGAAGCGCCAGCGCTCGAAGCTCGCGCCGTCCGAAACGCTGGTCGAGCCGCAACCGCAAGAGCGCGCGCCGAAGCGCGCCAATGAGCGCGCGACGGCAGATCTTATCGCCACGCGCTTGGAGGAAGACATTGTTTTAGGACGGCGTCACCCACGGGAGCGCCTGATCGAGCAGGATCTGTGCGATCGCTTCAACACCCATCGCGCCGACGTCCGGCTTGCGCTGTTCGAACTCGAGAAAAAGGGCATCGTGCAGCGCATCCCCAATCGCGGCGCGATCGTGCGCGATCTCACGCCAAAGGAAGTCATGGAAATTTACGCGGTGCGCGAACAGCTCGAGGTTATGGCTGCCCGCATTCTGCCGTTTCCAGTCGCCGAAAGCGATCTTGCCAAGCTCGAGCGACTGCAGCGGCAGCACAGCGCAGCCATCGACAATGAAGACATGCTCACGGTCTTTTACACCAATTTGTATTTTCATCAGACTTTATTCGGTTTGTGCGGAAATGCCTGTTTGATTGAGACGATCCGGCAGCTCGAACAAAAAGTGTACGGCATCCGATACTACGCCAACGCTTTTCCCGAAGCGCTCGATCATGCCCGGCGCGATCATGTCGAAATGATCAAGGCGTTACGGGCTGGTCGCCATGACGATTTGATCGCGCTTACGCGCAACCATCTGAAACCCTCGCCGGAGGCTTACATCCGCGCCTACGAACGCCGCTTCGGCAATTCCTCACAGGCGTGACGTTTGGCTGTCGGCGCAAGGTCGTGCAGTTCGCTCAAACGCTAGTGCAGCAACGTTTGCGTCTCTTGCCATAGCCGTCGCACGACTTCGCCTGCGGGCTCGGCTCTCGCCAATCTGGCGGATTGGCCGGCCCAGGCTTGCATGCGGTCGACATCGTTCGCTTTCGCACCGGCTTCGCGCATGGCCTGGGTCAGTCCGCGTTGCACCGGATAGGGAGCGGGCGGCGGCGCGGTCGGTGCCATTGCCGCGCGCACATAACCAGTCGCAATGCTGCGCGCCGGGCGCCCTGTCACGGCGCGGGTGATGAGCGTGTCCTCCGGCGCCGCTTTGCCAATGGCGTCAGCCCAAGCGCTGGGGATTTTGGCCTCGGGAGCGCGCAACAAAGCCGTGCCGATTTGCACGGCAGAGGCGCCGAGAAGCAGCGCTGCCGCAATCGTGCGTCCGTCGGCAATTCCTCCGGTCGCAACCACCGGCACGCTCACGGCATCGGCGACCGCCGGAACGAGACTGAACAGCCCGACCAGGCGAGTTTCGGCTTGCGTTGCGTCGAAGGCACCGCGATGTCCGCCGGCTTCCACGCCTTGCGCGATGATGGCATCGGCGCCGGCGCTCTCCGCCGCTTTCGCCTCATGCACGGTCGTGACGGTTGCGAGCCATTTGATGCCTTTGTCCTTCATGCGCGCCACGAAGCGGTCCGGATAGAGTCCCATGATCGAGGAAACGATCGCCGGTCCCGCCTCCAGCATTGCATCGCACTGCGCTTCGAAGTTGGGCAGCGTGACATTGCCGGCCTCGGGCGGCACCTGCGGGCCCCAGCTTGCGAGGAAATCTCGCATCGCCGCTTCCGCGGCGGCATCACGCTTGGGCGGCGGATCGGGGATCCAGAGATTGAACTGAAAGCCGCCGTTTGTGCCGGCCCGCACGTCGGCCGCCCATTGCCTGATCGCCTCCGGCTGCATCATCAGCGCACCGCAGCCGCCGAGGCCGCCAGCATTGGCGACCGCAATGGCGAGCGAGGCCGGACAGGCGCTTGCCATAGGCGCCATGAGAATCGGTACACGCAGATTGAATTGTTCACAAAACGCGGCGGCGCGCGCGAGGGCAGGGTGCTGCGGCATGCTTGCGATTTTACACAGGTCGCTTGGCAGGTGCGAGACTATGCGGGGCTGTGCTGTCGGGCAGCCATCTCATGACTGCGGCGAATTCCGCTCGCCTCGGCAGCGACTTCATATTAGGCTTGAGCTCGTTGCGGGCACGGCGGCGTGCCTCTGCTGAGGCAACGCGCCGCTGTGATGGGAGGGGGACGTGATCAGGCAAATAATGGTGTGTGCACTGTGCGCTGCCGCGGCGGTCGTGCCTGCAGTAGCGCAGACCTTGAGCTATGCCGATGCCATCGACCGGCTTGCGGTGGCGTGCCGCGCCGACGTGCAAAAATATTGCAGAGGCGTAGAGCTTGGCGGCGGGCGGCTCAAATCCTGTCTCGACGCGCACCAGAACGTCGTTTCGGCGCGGTGCCAGCAAACTCGCAGCGAAGTCTATGGCTCGATCGGCCGCCGCATTGCCGCGCAACGCAATATCGGCGACATCTGCAGCGCCGACATCAACAGGCTCTGTGGCGTAGCGCCGGTCGACAACAATCTCGTGACTTGCTTGCTCAGCGTATCGCCTTCGGCCATCAGCCCGGCTTGCAATCAGACATTTTCCGACACGGGCTGGCGCACCGAAAGGGCTCAGCAATGAAAGCGCAGCAAATCTTCCTTCTCTGCGCCGCCGCGCTGGTGATCGCGCTGAGCGCAGCCGTGGCGCAAAGACGATTGAACTCGGCCGACATCGCCAAAGGCTTGCAGGGTGTGAGCGGTGGCAGGATCGCGCTCACCGCCGCCGCGATGCGCCAGGCTGCCTTGGACAATATCCGCAACTATCCCGGGCAAGCCGCCGCAGCCGCCGCGCATCCGTTGAGCTTTCCCGAATTGGAAAAGCTCGCGCAGTTCACCGTCGAGGTGAACTTCGACTTCAACTCCGCGGCCATTCGGCCGGAATCCTATCGCACCATCGGCGCGATCGCCGACGCTCTGCACAATCCGATTTTGTTGAGCTACGGCTTTCTCGTGATCGGCCACACCGATGCAGTCGGCAGCCGCGAATATAACCTCAAACTCAGCCAGCGCCGCGCCGAAGCCATTCGCGATGCCTTGATCGATCCGTTCGGGGTCAATTCGGGCGTTCTCGATGCCGTCGGACTCGGCGAAGAACAATTGCAGGATCCGCGTCATCCCGACGCCGCGGTCAATCGGCGTGTTCAGCTTATCAATATCGGGCGAAAATACTGCTTCGGCCCCTCGGGCGCGCCGGCGCCTTGTCCGTGAACAGTAAAATCGTCCTCAATCGGATATGAAGTCTCTGCCATCTTGAGATGGGGGATGACTTAAGACCTCGCTTTGTCGCGGGCCAGCTTGTCACTTTCCAATGATGTTTCCGATTCTGTAACATTGCTTGATCTCGGCATACGCCTGTGATCGGGAGAATTGGCTATGCGTGTCGACCGCGGAATCGACTTGCGAACAGTTTTTAGCGTCGTCGCATTGATCTTGTCCTTGTTTGCAACGCCCAACGCGGCGCGGGCTGAGGATAGGACCTATGTCATGAAGCTTGGCACCGCCACGATCAATGAATCGCAGCACGAGTGGTGCAAGCGGTTTGTCGCTATGGTCGAAAAGGACTCGGGCGGCAGAATCAAAGGCGAGATTTATCCGGCAAGCCAGCTGGGAGCGATTCCGCGGCAGATCGAAGGCGTCCAGTTCGGCGCGATTCAGGGCTATGTCGGACCGCCCGAGTTTTTAGCTGGGATCGACGAACGCTATGAAGTGTTGTCCGCCCCTGGCCTCGTAGCCGACCTAGCGCATGAAGTTCGCATTGTGCAAGACCCCGAGCTGCAGAAGCTGATGCTCGGGCTTGGCGCCGACAAGGGGATTCACGGCGCCGCTTTATTCATCGCGCAGCCGTCGTTAATTATTGCACGCGCTCCGATTGCTCACCTCGCCGATTTCACCGGCAAGAAGCTTCGGGTGTTCGCCGCGGACATGCAGCAGGAGATGATCAAATCGCTTGGCGCGTCGCCCGTGGCGATGACTCTGGGCGATGTGCTGCCGGCAATTCAACAGGGTACGATCGACGGCTCCGTCTTGGCCATAACGGTGATAACGACGATGCATTTTTGGGATGCCGCAAAATACGTAACCGAGATAGATCAACCGTTTATTTTCTCGATGGCTTTTCTCAGCAAGAAATGGTTCGACGCGTTGCCCACGGACCTTCAAACGATCGTCGACGCCGATGCCGCCAAGGCTGCTGTCGAGGTCAATCCGTGGCAAGTCGAGGCCTTCAATAAAGCGCGCCAGACCTGGGTGGAACACGGCGAAATCATCCGCCTGCCGGAGAATGAGCAATCCCAACTGATCAAGTCGGTCACTGCAGTCGGCGCTGCGGTCGCAAAACGAAAGCCTAGCCTCGAACAAGCATATGATGTCTTCGCGGCGGCGGCGAAGCGAACCAAATAAGTCTTTACGCGGCTTCTCTGGCGAAGCGGGAACGAACTATAGCCCTATCGCGGCGCTTGGTCGGACGACCCCGCTCGCGGCCTCAACCTCTGGTGCATCGATGCCGGGAGGGCGCCAGACCCACAACATCGCAGCGAAGACAATGTAAAGCGCGATCGCGCCGAGCGGCATGAACCCGTAGGTATAGGCAAAATCCGTGATGCGCTGGCCGGCCAGATCGTTCGAGGTGCCGGCACGCAACAGGAAACTTGCCGCAAGCACATAGGTGCCAAGCTTGCGCATGCGTGGATCGGCAATCGTAGCCGCGGTCGCCAGAATGACGGCGGGAAGCACGAATATGTAGTGATAACGGCTCGTCATCGGGGAGAGCGCCAGCATGGCGATCAGGAGCACTGCGGTGTCGATGGCGACGTATTCCCGCCGCCGCGGCGAGGTGAGCAGAAGTAGCGCGACCACTGCGGCAAAGGCGCCGTCGATCGCGAGCAAGATGGCCGTTGGGCTAAGGCCGAGCATCGGGCCGGTTGCAAACCGATTGATCAAGCCGCGCAGCGACTGATTGTAGAGATTGACGCCGTTCCAGATGTCCCAGAACACCAGTTTCGAAGATGTGCCGGGGAACAGCGCCGGGCCCACCACTTGGCGCAGCCAATCGGTGAGATAGCCGGTATGGCCACCGCGCAGCATGCCAATCATGTCCGGGATGAGACTGACCCCAAAAAGCGCGGCAACGAAAGCAAGACAGGCAAGCCAACGCCGCTTGACAATCAGGTACGGCAGATAAATGAGCGGGGAAGCGCGAACCGCCGCGGCGACGCCGAACCAGAACCCACCAACCGCTTCGCGCCCGACAAACAGCGCCCAGGTCGCGAACATGATGATCGCCAGCGAAAGCGGGTCGTGCGAAGCATAAGTCAGCACGTCCAGTAAGTGCTTGCCGCAGGTGATCAGCATGATCGTGCGCAGCCAGAACAGATTTTGGCCGCGCGTGGTGGCGCCCGGATAGAGTCGCTCGGCGATGGCCTCGGTCAATCGCACAACGACGACCAAACAGCCGACGCAGATCACGTACCAGACCAGTCTTTGCAGCATCACCGGCAGGAACGCGAGCGGAATAAACAGCACCGCCAAAGCCGGCTGATAAGGATAAGGCGGCAGGCAGGTTAGAAATGCTTCACCGCGTAAAATGCAGCGGCCGGCCGCGCTGTAGAACGGCCCCATATCTGAGCTGCGGCCGAACATTGGATAGAGCGCCGCAGCCGTGATGATCAAAACTATCCAGTCGGCCCACGGCTTCAGCCGTTCGGCGCTGGAACGCAAAATGCTCATCCGCGAGCCGGCAGCCGAACTCGCCGGATAAGCAGAACTCTGCATTATCGCGCCCTCAAAATCGCGCTAGAGCGGAATGAGATTTCATCGAAATCATCATCCCGCTCTAGTTTTTGTCTTTGAGCATGATCTTTTTCCGAAAACCGGTTACCACTTTTCGGGATCATGCTTTAAACGCGCCATTAACAATCGGCACCCAGCCCCCGCCGAAGCGACCATTCAATCAGACGCGCAGCAGCGCGGCCACGATGACGCCTTGAACCGCCGGTCGATTTCCATGAGGTGTCACTCCGGAGCCACAGGGAGGCGGCTCGCAAAGCGCTAAAAAACTGCAATGCCGCTCGATCGCCGCTGTTTAATCTTTGGATTCGCCGCAGCCGCTCAAGCTGCGGCTGTTCCAGGCCTTGCGCAGCCGTCGTCCAATACGCTTTGGCCGACCAAGACGATTATCATCGCTGTGCCGTTTCCAGCAGGAGGAAGCGCCGATCTGTCGGCGCGGCTCTTGGCCGAACATCTGAAAACCGCATTCGGCCAGCCCGTTGTGGTCGAGAACAAGCCCGGCGCTGGCGGCAATCTTGCTGCCGCAGAAGCAGCGCGCGCTCCAGCCGACGGCCACACGCTGTTCATCGGCACCAACGGAACGCAGACCATCAATCAGAGCCTCTACCGGCAACTGCCCTATGACCCAGTAGCCGACTTCGCCCCGATCGGGATGATGTGGTCGGCGCCGCATCTCGTGGCGGTGCATCCCGGCGTGCCCACGCAATCGCTCGACGCGTTCATTGCTTATGCGCGCTCCCATCCCGGTGAATTGAGCTATGGCTCATCCGGAATAGGTTCCTCGACGCATTTGTTCGGCGAGCTGTTTAATGCGCGCACCGGCATCAGCATGGTCCATGTCCCATATCGCGGTCAGGGCGCGGCACTCGAAGATCTTATTGGCGGACGCATTGCGGCGATGTTCCCAATCGCGCCGGATGTCATCGCCTCGCTACGTGCCGACCAGGTGCGCGCTCTGGCGCTCGCCGCCAATTCAGTCTCGGAGATTCTGCCAGGCGTGCCGCCGATGCCGCAGCTCGGCTATCCCGAACTCGTCGCCTCGGCCTGGGTCGCGCTTTATGCTCCGGCGAAGACTGCCGCGGCGGTGATCGAGCGGCTGCGCACCGAACTCGATGCGCTGCTTGTGAGCAGCGCATTTGTCGAGCGTATGAAACAAGTCGGGATCGAAGTTAATCGCATGCGTCCCGATGAATTCGCGGCGTTCGCGCAACAGGAGCGCAGCCGCTGGGCCAAACTGATCGGATCGCTCGACCTGAAGATTGAATGACGCGGCGCCCGCTTGGCGCGCGCGTCCGATACCGGTCACGCGATGGAACTCGGCGATGATGTCTCCCTTGACAGACGAGGGCATTGCGCCAAGATTCGATTTGTAGCTTCGCGGTCAAGGAGGTGCGTATGCTTCCACCGGGCCAGCAAAGCCGCGATGACTGACGCTGCATCCGTTCGGGCGGCGCCATAGCGGTTAACACGCGAGCGGTACGCTGGGAGCGATCTTCCGGGGCCATATCAGTTGGGCATCGCCCCACCTTGGTCGCTCCCCGCGTGGGGCTTGCCACCGACATTTCTGGACATTCATCTTTTTCTTCGGACATCTATCTCTACCGACTGTTACCTCTTCCGACCGTTATTTCTGCCGTGTGCGAACAATCTCCTGCGAAATCAATGCTGCGAGACAATCGGGAAGATGAATGGGGCGCGCGGCTTCCAGCGCGCAATGTCCTCGGCGAACCCCTTGAGCCTTGTTCAATCAAGCCAATGACGGGGTTTTACCGGGACGGCTGCTGCAACACCGGCCGTGAGGATGTTGGCAGCCATACGGTTTGCGTGGTGATGACCGACGCCTTTCTCGCTTTCTCCAAATCGCGCGGCAACGATCTGTCGACGCCGATACCGGAAATCGGTTTTGCGGGTCTCAAAGCCGGCAATCGCTGGTGCCTGTGCGCCCAGCGCTGGCAAGAAGCCTTCGAAGCCGCTCACGCGCCGCGCGTGGTCCTGCGCGCCACCCACCAGGGGGCGCTGACTTATTGCGCGCTGCGCGATCTCAAACGCTTTGCCATCGATCTGGCCTAACGGCGCAAGTTTCGACCGCGGTTCTTCGCGGCTCAGAAGTCATTTTCCTTGGGACGATAGCCGTCGACTTCCTTGGGACGATAGCCGTCGACGAATCAACGTTTGGCGCGTCGCGCCGCACGTTGGGCGAAATGATGGCTTGTTCGTCGCTGCGAATTTCACAATGCCAACTCACTCACGCCCTAATGCGAGTGAGGATAGTTCACGCAATTCGCGACTCAATGTCGGGGCTTGAGTACAGCGGTATTGGGGGGATCAATGCGCAAACCAACGATCCTGTCCGCGTTTCTGGTGCTAATGCCGGCAACGATCCTGTTGACGAGCCATGCAAGCATTGCCGAGTCGACAGCAGATGAGTGCAGGATGAACCCCGGTGCACCGTCGCCGCCGGGCCTGCATTGGTACTATCGTGTCGATCGAACCAACAATCGCCACTGTTGGTATCTGCATGCGCAAGGCACCCAGACCCATTCCCTCACGAATTGGACATCCCGAGATCCTGCCTTGCAGGATGAACATGCTGGTGAACCACCCACGCAAGGATCATCGCCGAGCGCAACCGTACAAGCGGGGCCTGCGGAACGCACGGCCGCGCCGAGGACGCGTTCAGAAACGCCCGTGTTGGAAGCTTCGGCAGGCGAGCAGCCAGGACTGGAGTTTTCCGCACGCTGGATCGATCTCCCAAGGTCCACAGATTTGAACACGCGCGAGCGCGTGACCGGCAGCAGCGGCGATGCCGCTGAGCGTGCGCTGGCAAGCACCGCAGAACAATTGCCGTCGAGCTTTTCGATTGTATCGGGTGAGGACGATGCCGCGCGACTGAGCTCCACGGATGGACCAAAGCTTGGATTAATAAGTCTGACCGGGGCAGCGCTACTGGTCTTGCTTCTGCTTTCAGAGGGACTCGTTCGACTTGTGCGTATGTCCGCCGCGAAGGCGTGGTCCCGGTCTATCCGCGCGCGTTTACGCGAGAGCGGCGGTTCCAGATTGGTCAGAGCGGCATCGCGCCAACCGGATCGGCGGGCCGCCACGCCAAGAGATGCGCGCAGGGCCGAAACAGGCTTGAGCGAGCTGAGCCGCGTGTTGCGGCGGGCCGATGCAGGACTGCGGCCGGCGCGATCATTTGCGCCATCTCAATCAATCATCAGAAACCACGTTCGAGCGCATTCCGCCTTTCAGCGTCTCAAAACGCGATCATTTAGGCCGAGGTGGGCGCCGCTTTGATCCGGAGATCAAAACAAATGGTGTCCTCCGCTGCGCCGTTGGTTCCTGGTGAGCAGTCGGATGAGCGCGCGTATTTCGCTTACGATCTGGATGAGGAACGCGATTTAAGCAAGCAAACCGTGGAGAGGGGCTACCGTCACGACGCGATGAGCAGGCCGTCGATCGGCACGCGCATATTTAGATCGCTCGCTCGTTTTGCTGCGGTAGTCCTGATTGGTGTCGGTCTCACGCTGGCCTGGCAATCTTACGGTGAGCGGGCAAATGAGTTCGCCAGGACCTCGGTTCCATCGCTGGCCTGGCTGCTGCCAGCAGAAAACGTAAAGAAGTCGCCTGAGGCCACAGCTTCGTCCGAGTTGATGCAACAGATAAGACTGATTGCCGTCGATGTCGCGATTGCACGGCGCAATTTTGGGCAACTCGCCGCCACGCAACAGCAGATTGCCGCCGCGCAAGATCAAATAAGCCGCAATATCGCGGCGCTGCAGGAGGCTGCGCAGGAAACCAGAGCCCAGGCTCCTTCTCCTCCCGCGCCGCGGGCGATCCACCCACCAGCGCGTATTATTCCGCAAGTCGCTCCGCGGTGACGATATACGACACGGTCTTAAGTCGTATCAGTCAGTAGTCGCCGGATCGACCAAGATCCGACAGCACTATGGCTGCAATTAACGGCTGCGAGTAACGGCCTCCGATTAAAACGCCGGCGATTACCTGGCTGGCGGATTCGCAAGTTGCCGCTGTTCCGGTCTGACAATTGTGCCCGGCTTATCGTCAGCGATCAAATCGGAGCTTGGAGCGGGCCGAACCGGTGACGACGTCGGTCTTACATTGACGGGAAGTGTCGCCGGGTTAACGGGCGTAAAGGTCGCGCCCTGTGCGGACCTGCCGCTATAAGCTAGCAGGCCCTCCTTGGTCGAGACGATGTCGCCGGGCCGCAGGGTTGGGTCGCGCTTCACATCAAACGAGGCCAATCCGAACGCATCTCTCCCGTTGCAGGTGCAGTTCGCCACCAGTTGCCTGCGGTACAAAAACGCGCTGTCCAGAGCGGCGTACTGTTGCCCGTCCGGTGCGACCGCGGCGCCGACTTCGCTACCAAAAAACACTTTAGTCTTGCTGTAAGGACAAATCGCTCGGCAGGTTTCTGCGGGCGTGCCATTGACCAATTGCTCCAATGGAAAATGCTGTCCGTCACAAAGCCGTACGCAGAATGCGACCGAGTGACCGGTGCTGCCGCTACGTTCGGTAACGCTCTCTTGCCCTAATGGGACTGGCGCAATGCGCCCCAAACCGGTAGGGGGCGGTGCCGGATAAGCGTTTTGTTGTGGTTGCGGCGGCGAGCGCGACTGAAAAATATCGAAGAAAAAATCGAACAATCCTTGGGCGCGGGCCAGGTCCGGCACCGTCATGGCGAGCGTTGTGCCGAGGCCAACGATAACAATCCGAACGCGCCAATTCGAATGAACCGTGTTGCGCAATAGCCATGTCCCCAGCAGAGCGAATGTGCACTAATTTAGCAGCGCATTGTGGCGAATTAGGGCACTTCAGCGGTGAGGGTACGTCTTGTAATTCGACGTTAGAGCAAAAACTATCTGGCCACCGTTTGCCAAGCGGCAAATCACATCCGAAGGAGTTGTTTCCGCTCCTCATTGCCGTTCCTGCTCAGGGATTATTACCACCAGCTAGACGCCACCAGCGCTGGCGAATGTCTGCTTCCGAGAAAAAGGCGGAAATAACAAATTGTAGTCGTCGTGTGCGTCGTTGGACCCATAGGAGACATTCGCGTTTCCGTTCACTGTCGGGGGCCCGCATGGATTTGTGACGAATACTTGCCCAACGATATAGAATTCCTCATGCATTCCACGCGTACGGAGTGGGAAATGATACGCTCGATTTCGTGGGCAGCGCCTCTTGCATTGGCTGTTACGGGCCTGCTCCATGCGCAAGACGGAACCGCTCTCAACGACCTCAAGGCACAAATTTGGGAGGCAGAATTGGCGCAGCGAAACTTCGTTGCCGGCCTGCGCCATTGCAGCGAACTGAACGGCACCAATTTCTATTTCAACCCCCGCGATCGCGTCCTCAATCTGCAAGATTATCGTCGCTCACTCGACAATTTCGTCATGCAGGGAGTGTTCAATCCGGAAACTAGGCGTCCGTGGAATAAACAGGACGCCGACGCGCGCTGGGCGGAGGTACAAAAACAGGCGACTACCGATCAGGCCAATTGCGCCGCGGCCGCGAGCCTGCCCTCTCTGCAAAAAAAATTGAAGGAGCTGCAACAGCAATCCACGCCGGCTGGCGACGCGCGCAAATGAGCTGGGTGGATCATACGAAGGCCGCGCGTCGGAGTTTTGATCTTGACCGACGCTGCAATGCCATTCGCCTACCCCTCGCGTCTTTCTAAAAAAGGGACTATGGGTGGAGTTGGGGTGATCTGAAAATGTTTGAGAAAAGCTACGTCCTAAAATTGGGACCTCGCGATTGGCTGGTGCTCTTCACGATTGTTATTGTCGGCATTGCGGCCATTGCGATGAAGCAAACTAACCGCCCTAAAGACGATGTTACCGGCACAGTTTCTCAAACTGAGCCTCCCATTAAGCACGATGGGACACCGGCACATCCTTACCCGGAAACCAGCCAATGCCCGCCTCGAACCGATCTGGTTTTTTGGCCGAACGGTAGCTCGGTCCCGAGCATCCCTCCGGGCACATCGGTCTGCTTTGTTGGAGATCAGTCGTTTGAGAATAGCGGTCCGGATCGTCTAGAAGTGCGCGACCGCTAACACGCAACCGCTGCGCGTAATGTTCGGGTAACGCCGTGGCGGCAGGCGAGTGCTATGCATGGACCAGCCGCCCTCATGGATCTCGCCCTGAGACTAGCTGCACTTATCGGCCGGCTTCGACTTGTCCTTTGGGATTCCCGGCTCAGGTACGAGCCGGGATTAGTTCTTTCAACCTCGGAGGAATCCAACTCGAATATTGTGTTTGTTTTCCTCCCTTAGACGCAATACCGGCCGATGCTGACTTTACTGCACGACTTAAGGCAACTGCTCGAGTAGTCGGCTCCACTGCTCAAGTGCTCGCCGCCGAGTGAACCGTGCGTCGAGCATTTGCCGCGCGCGCACGCCCATTTCGGCAAGTGCCTCGGGCGCTTCCGACCAGCGTTGCAGGGTGTCGGCCAATGTCGCGGCGTCGCCTGGTGCAATGGTAATCCCGCAGCGATGCTGCCGCACCAGCCGTGCGATTTCTCCGTCACCGTCTCCGATCATCACAATCGGCCTGCCTGCCGCGGCAATGCCGTAGAATTTGCTGGGAACGATCAGACCCTCGAGGCGTGGATGAAGCGACAGCCAGTGCACATCGGCAACGCCCAAGGAATATGGCAGCATGGCGCGGTCTTGATAGGTTCTGAATTGGAATGAACGTTCAAGGCCGCGCAGTTTGACAGCTCTGACGAGGTCTTCGAAACGTTTACCGCCGCCGATCATCAGAAAAACAATGCGTGGTTCGTTGCGCAGCCGCTCCGCCGCCGCGAGCACGGTCGCGAAATCGTGGGCACGGCCGAGATTGCCCGAATAGCCGACGACGAATTTGCCGACCAATTGCCAGGCCTCACGCAGCGGATTGTCGGTTAGCGCAACTGGTCTGATCGTCGCGTCATCGCACCAGTTAGCAATGACATGGACCCGCGCCGCCGTGACGCCCAAGGCCTCGATCTGGCGCGCCATCAATTCACCAACCACAACGGTGGCGTCAGCGCCGCGCAAGGCGCGATTGCGCAGCGCTCGCAGAGCCGCGCCAACCGGACCGCGGATCAACGGTACACCCAGAACGGTCGCGGTTTCCGGGTAAATGTCTTGCAACCAATTGACCAGACGTGTTCCGCGTCGCCGCGTCGCCGCCGCAATGACTACCGAAAGCAGCGGCGGATCGGTCTTCGCGACGACAATGTCGCCCGCACGCGCGATTGCGCCGAGACGACGGCGCACCGATTGGTAGAACGATAGATAATCGAGCGCCCGTCCCGGCAAAGCGGTCCGGCCAAATCGCGTCGAAGCGACCCGATGCACGTTTACTCCGTTGACGGTTTCGCGAGTGGGCAACGCGGCATCGGGCTCGTCGTAGATCTGTCGGGACGCCAGGACGTGCACTTCATGGCCGGCCGCGGCCAAGTGGAACGTCAGATCGGAGAGGATTTGGCTGGTCGCGGAGTGATCGGGGAAGAAATAGCGGTTGACGAAGATGAGGCGTGCCATCGGGGATTTGGCATCAGGCCGCGGCAAACTAGTTGCCTTCGAGCTCGGGCGCGGCGGCGAGGCGCCGCACTAGCTTCAACCAACCTTGTTGCGCATCTAAAAAGCTTTGCCGCACGGTCGGATCCGATTGAGCTGCAGCCTTTCGTGCGCAGTCCTTAGCATGCTGATAACATGCGCGTACTTCACCGCTTAATCTTTGCAGCATGGCGATTCCTCCTGTGGGATACCGCTGAACTGTCCACTTATTTTCGGGCGCTTGGCGTTCATTATCTCAAGACATTGATGGGATACGGTAACCGCAAAACATAGATGGGACACCTACGTGGCCGATTTGCTGGCGGCGGGGTGAGTTGGTGATCCGGGTTGCTTTGTTTGCGGCGAACGCATGTGCCGCACGATTTGCTTAATAATAGAGCGGCCTTTGGGGGTCAAAAGCACTTCATGCCGGCGCTGCTCGCTGCGGTGCGGCTTTACCGTGACTAGGCCAAGACCGGGGCCGCCGTTTCTGGCGCGGGCGCCGATGTCACGAAGGTATCGTGACATGGCCGATCGATGTATGCCCATCGCGCGGGCATAGGCATTGACGCCGTGGCCTTCGTCAAGCGCGATCATCAAGAAAACAATCGCGAACGGCAGCGGAATGGAGCCGCGCAGATTGCTGAGCGGTTTGAGCGCCCACAACAGGCTTTGTAGGGTCTTCTTCTCAGCTTGCATTATACGAAGCCATTGATCCTGCTTTTGACCGAAAGCGAAAGGCTAAAGGTGAAATCTTCTCAATCATCGGTGAATTCATTTCAACGATTGCGGCTGTCATAAACTGTTCGCCAGGTGTTCTAACTGCAACACACGGTGCGAATCCGACAATAAGCAATACACGCCTGGGACATCGACGGGTCCGTCGACGCTGAGCCCTCCTGGCCTTTCGAACAATCCGAACAGTCCGCCCACTTTACCCGTGGTGTTCGGTAGTTTTCCAGGTTGTCATGGCGATCCTGACGGGCAAAACGGTGATGATAAGAATCCGGGTCATGGCAACCCCCATTGTCAGCCTGCGAGCCCGTAGCACCCCACGCCGGCCACTCAGCGATCGTTGCGAGCACCGCCGAGCCGTTAAACTTCCAGCTCAAGTACCTTCGTTACTTTGAAGCGCTGATTCTCGTTCGGGCGAGGGTCGAACCTCGCCAGAGCACCTGAGCCAACACACTTCATTTTTGCTGTGTAATGCGCGCAGTAGCGCGACCCTTCGTATAGTGCACGCGTGCAGGCACGGGCGTGTGCGAGGAGATGCCGCCGCCCCGCTTTCTTGTAATGCAGACGGACCAATTGATGGCAGATGGGGCACTCTGCGTTAATGGGGTGAAGTCGGCGCCTTCCCAGGAGCTTAAAAAGCTCGACAATCCATACGGATAAGACGCGGCCCATCGCCTCTCGTGATTTCCGGACCATCACAATATGCCTGCGGCTGCAGAGAGCTGATGCTGATGGCGGAGGACACAGCTAATTCAAGAAAACGGCGTCCTCGCGGCGATATTGGGTCCTGGCCGCAGGCAGACACAATTTTTGCAGGGGTAGCCGTGGATCAGTCGTTGCCTATCGGGCAGCGATTACGCCTCGGCGTTCTGATCGCGAGCGATCGACGCGCGCACGGTTCCGTCGCTCAGCAGTCCTTCAAAATACTCGATGGTTCGATTGAGCCCTTCGGCCAGCTCCGTTTTCGGCGCCCAGGAGAGCAGATCATTGGCCTTCGAAATGTCAGGTCGCCGTTGCCGCGGATCATCCTGCGGCCGCCGTCGATGCACGATGCGGGAGCGCGAACCGGTCAGCTCGATCACCAGGGAGGCCAATTGCAAGATGGTGAATTCCTTGGGATTGCCGAGATTGATCGGTCCGGTCACATCGGGCGGCGTGCTCATCAGGCGGATGAGGCCGTCGATCAGATCGTCGACGTAACAGAATGAGCGGGTCTGCAGCCCGTCGCCGAATACGGTGATGTCGCGTCCTAACAAGGCCTGCACGATAAAGTTCGAGACCACGCGGCCGTCATTGGGGTGCATGCGCGGCCCGTAGGTGTTGAAGATGCGCGCGACCTTGATGGCGAGCTTGTGTTGCCGCCAATAATCGAAAAATAACGTCTCAGCGCAGCGCTTGCCCTCATCGTAGCAGGAGCGCGGCCCGATCGGGTTGACATGGCCCCAGTAATCCTCGCCCTGCGGGTGAACGCTGGGGTCGCCATACACTTCCGATGTCGAGGCCTGGAGGATTTTGGCGCGCAGGCGTTTGGCCAGCCCCAACATATTGATGGCGCCATGCACGCTGGTCTTGGTGGTCTGGACCGGGTCGTGCTGGTAATGGATAGGGGAGGCGGGACAAGCCAAATTATAGATCTGATCGGCTTCGACATAGAGCGAAAACGTCACGTCGTGGCGGATGACTTCGAACTGATGGTGGTCGAGCATACTTTCGATGTTGCGGCGGGTGCCGGTAAAATAATTGTCGACGCAGATGACGTTGCCGCCCTGCTTGAGCAAGCGCTCGCACAGGTGAGAGCCGAGAAATCCGGCTCCTCCAGTAACCAGCACGCGAGTTTCAAGATGCAACGTGAATCTCCCAAAACTTGACAGCTTTCGTCACTGCTAAGCGAGTTTAACTTAGAATCATGCTCTGGACTATCGGGTCAAGGCTTTCATGACCGCCGCGTTGGGCGGGCGGTTAATGGCATTTGGCATGCGCCCACCATGTGGATAGCTTGTCGTGTCGCCCGTTATTAAAAGCGTGACGCTGGCGGCTCTAACCCGACCAACCCGAACGCGCTGGCTCTAGTTTGCTCGCGCTCGAGCGCCGATCGGAGGCCTCACCGATGATTGGCCGCGCGCGGTACTCGTTTCAGGCCCGTTGCGGTCGAATGGTCTTTTAGAATGACCGTTGGCCTGATGCAGCACTTTAGCCTCCTGCATGACATTACGTTCCTGTAGGCCAATTTTCCCGTTGGCATTGATTTCTTGGAGTGAACTGGCCGCATGCAGGGCTTGTTCTGATCGGCGCTCTCCGGTGAACAGAAAGCGCAGCGTCAAAAAAGCGATGCGCAGGTCGAGCCATAACGAGGCGTTACGGATATACCAATCATCGAGCGCGCCCTTTTCTTCGGTTGTTATAAGGTTGCCGCCATTGATCTGCGCCCAACCGGTGATGCCGGGCCGAACTACCAGACGTAAGTTGCAATTGGCCGGCTGATCCTGCGGCAGCAGTGGCCGCGGCCCGATCAATGACATCTCGCCGACAAGGACATTGAATAGCTGCGGCAGTTCGTCGAGCCGCAACCGGCGCAGGAATTTTCCAATCCAGGAAATGTATTCACCATTGCCGTTCGGCTGGCCGTTGCGGTCAAACGGCGCGTGCAGAGTCCGGAACTTATAGAGCAAAAAGCCTCTGCCGTTGCGGCCGATACGCTTCTGCCAGAAGACGACGGGCGAGCCTAAGTCGAACAAAACCAGGATCGAGACGATCGCGAATACCGGCGAGAACAGCACAATCGCTAAAAGCGCGCTGATGAAACCGATAACACGCTTATGCCGGAAATAGAACGACGGCCGATAAGGCAATTGGACGGCGGCACCAAGCAAAGGCAACCGAGCAGTAGGTCGGAGTGCCGGCAAAGGCTCAAGCCCAATAAGGTTCGGTACGAAACTGAGAGCGATGTCGTGCCGCGCACAGCTATCGCAAATCTCATTGAGCGCTGCGGGCGGCAAAAGAGACTGATCACCGCCGATGATGACGCGGTCGGTGCGGATGCCGTGGACGGCAAACTCTTCGATGACAGAATGGAGTTGCTTCGGCGGGGCGATGACTGGGACGCCACATATGGTCCGGCCAAGCAGCTTTTGATTGTCGTCAAGGACGGCGATGACTTCGCACTGAACGGGCGCGTGCGCTTGAAGCAGTTTGATGTAGAGCGAGGTCAGGCGTGAAGAGCCAATCATAATGATATGCTCAGCCGCGGAATGGTCGCCGGCCTCAGCTTGCTGATCGTCCCTGTCCCAAAGCCGCATAAGTCCACGGGTGAGAAGCAGTCCGGCGGCAAGGACGAGGCCCTGCAATATGGGAATCGAGCGCGGAATGCCTTCCAGGCGGGTGAAGGTGAAGAGGACCATGGTTGTGGTCAGTCCAGAGGCAATGACCGCGTTAATCACGCGGATGGCGTCGTGAACCGAGAAATAGCGCGAAATGCCATCGCTGACGCGGAACGCCAAAAAGCCAATCAAAGTGGAGACAAAAGATAGGCTGCAATAGAGCAATACGGTAGGCGTACCTTTAGCCGACAAGACCGTCGCGTCGCGGAGATAAAGAGCGAGGAGCGGCGCCAAGGCCGCCCAAAGGACGTCAAAAGGAGAAAGGCGGAGACGAAATCTACCACGTGATGATGGCAACAACGAAGGCATGGCAACGACTCTCGCTCACTCAGGAACCGAGCATTATCGCGCCTCTAAACTTCGCGCCGCTGCCGCACAGAGCCATGCACGATGACCCGCGCACAAAAATCGTGCGGCGCTTTTTGTACGGTGTGAGATTCGAAGACGCCCCGTCCCCTTGATTAATAAATCGTATACAACACCGCGATTGTGGCGGCAATCGCGCCATCTGAGAAGCGATCAGCAATGTGACCGCGACAGGGGCTCGGGCCGAATGCCAGCTTTGTCAACGTTTTAGCTGGTTTGGTGAGCGCGGCGACTGGAGCAATTGTCATAATCCATGATGTCGTGGCGGCCGGGATTGCAGAGGTCAGCCACGATCACGGAACGCGGGGCTGCGCCACGCTGCCTTGAAGCTTCAAGTCACAAAATTGAAGAATATTTTTATTGGGCATCACCACGCCGGACCAGGTGATTGCCTAAAACCAAGAGATCCATTTTGGTGCGGAGAAAGCAGTCCAAGGCCTCTTCCGGCCGGCAAACGACAGGTTCGTTTTCATTGAACGAGGTGTTCAATACCATTGGCACGCCGGTTAGCTGAGAGAACGCCTTGATCACCGCGTAATAGCGGGGATTGCTGGCGCGATCGACGGTTTGCAGACGGCCAGTGCCATCGACATGAGTGACCGCGGGTATCTGACTGCGCCGCTCCGGGCGGATCGGAATGACTTGGAGCATGAACGGCACGTCGTCATCGCGAATGAACCAGTCGGCGACCGCTTCACGCAAGATTGAGGGTGCAAAGGGGCGGAAGGATTCGCGACGCTTGATCTTGAGATTGAGGATATTCTTCATGTCGGCACGGCGCGGATCACCGAGGATCGAACGGTTACCGAGCGCGCGTGGTCCCCATTCCATGCGACCCTGAAACCAGCCAACCACAAGGCCGTCGGCGATCGCGCGGGCTGTTGTCGATACGAGCTCTTTCTCATCATCGATCGTTTGTACGCGGCAAGCTTCGGCTTCGATCACCGCACTACGGTCCTCGAGAAGCGCAGCCAATTCGGCATGCGTAAACGACGGTCCCCAAAGGGCGTGGGTCATTTCCGCAGTGCGGGCACCGGTGCGATGCCAGACCGCATAAGCGGCGCCGATCGCGCCACCGGCGTCACCGGCGGCCGATTGCAAATAGCACTTGGTGAAGGCGGTGCGGTCTTTGATCTTGCCGTTGGCGACGGAATTATAAGCGCAACCGCCGGCGAGCGCGATCGCAGTATGGCCATTGCCACGCTGCAACGTGTTCAACAGGTGAAAAAACGCGTCTTCGTAAACCGCCTGGGTGGCAAAGGCCAAGTTGCGGTGGCGATCCTCGATCGGCGCATCGGGGCTGCGCGCCGGACCCAGTTCGTCGATCAGTGCGTGTGAGAACAATGGTCCACAGTTAGGCTCGCCGCTTTGCCACTCATAAGCGATATCGTCCTTGTGATGACGAAAGTATTGCAAGTTCAACGCAAAACTGCCGTCGCCGCGCACGGCGAGCAGCTTTTCCACTTGCTGCCGGCACGACGGATTACCGTAAGCGGCAAGCCCCATTAATTTGTATTCGTCGCCGTAATGCGGGAAGCCGAGATATTGCGTCATGGCTTGATAGAAGATGCCCAGCGAGTGCGGGAACAACACCCGGCCGTCGAGCGACAATGCGGTGTCGTGTCCACTGCCCCACGCCGCACTGGCGAAATCCCCGAAGCCATCGACCGACACAACGGCGGCTTCACGAAAAGGCGACGGATAGAACGCCGAGGCGAGGTGAGCCAAATGGTGTTCGACGTATTCTATGGCGCCTGTAAACGGCCGACCCCCGCGTAGCCTGTCCAGCTCATCGTCAATCTTCGCGACCTGCCGACGGTTTTGTAATTTTGCTAGCAGCAAGCGTGGACTCGGCTGCTTGAGCGCAACATAGCTGAGCTTGCGAAAAAAATTGGCGCGGCTGCTGCGATTCACAGCGACGTGGGTGACGTCGCCGAGATCAATGTTGGCCTCCCGCAAACAATAACCAATGGCCTGCGATGGGAAGCCGGCCCAGTGCTTAATGCGCCGGAACCGCTCCTCCTCAGCGGCAGCGAGCAGTTTGCCGTCGCGCACGATGCAGGCCGCAGCGTCCGCATGATAGGCATTGATGCCAAGTATGATTGAACCTGATGCCATCGCTTCGCTCGACGTCGCGCCGCGGAGCTTAGGGACGTTCCTGGGTACCGGGCAAGATGGGCAAGCGGCTGCCTCGCAAAACTTCATAGTCCAAATGCTTGGACAAAAGCCGTTATAATTGCTGCGCAGCCGGAACGGCCAGCTGTTAACAGCAACGGCAAAACTGAAATAGTCCGCTCGGCGAGCCGATCGAATAAATGAGATGAGAGATGCGACTGCGCAACAGGCGGCGACGCTCGCGGAGCAAGACTATCTGCCGCCGTATCTTTTGATGTCGGGCAGGCGCAAACTTGAAAAAGCGTGAATCAATTCCGAGCGCGACGCTTTTGTTATTTTCTGCTTGGCCGTCCGACTATACTGCGCGAACCAGTTAGAACTTCCCCTCGGATCACTTGGGCCGAGGCGCGCTACGGGCTCGCTGGCTGACAATGGGGGTTGCCATGACCCGAATTTTTATCATCGCCGTTTGGCTCGTTATTAGCGTCAGGATCGCCATGGCACCCAGGAAAAGTGCCGATAACAACGGGTTTGGCGGGCGGCGGGTTGAACGTCGGCGGGTCGTTGGAGCCGTTCGACTGCCCCGGAGGACCGTTGCCCGCAGGACCGTTGCCGTTAGGGTCAGCCGCGAAGGCCAAGCCCGGTGCAGCGACAGTCAATGCGGCCACCACGACCAAATACTTAAACACCAGTCCCACTCCCCCCGTTCGCACAGACGGACCCGAACATCTGTGTTTATAACACCTATAATTGGCGCTTCAAACCTAAGTCTTTCAATTCAAATTGCCTGTAACCTTTGGGCAACACGTGGATGTGTGTCACGTTTGCCTTGAGTCCTCAGCAAGTTGCGACAAGCTTCGACCTTCATTGCCACCCCGGGGTTGATGAGGGCGCTCGCAATATGTCGATATCGTGAAAACGGCGATTGCCCAAGTCGCGCCGATGAACGTCGCTACCGTCATCACGCCTCAATCAGGTCGGCCAAGCTGTACCCGCTATGGCGAAATCATCGCATGTGTTCTAGCCGTCTGGTTGTTTACGCTGTAGGCGACAATCAGTTTAAGCGTGCAAAGACCCGATCCTAGGCAGCGCGTTCTTGTTTGAGCGTTTCGACGTGCTGACAAGTCAAGCAATAGAACACAAAGATGTCAGGGAGCTCTTTTATGTCAATGTGGCGGACAAGCTGCATTGTATCGTGACAATGCCGGCAGTGCAGAAGCGATTGGGTTTGCTGGTCGATCATAACGGCGTCTTCTGGTTGGGACCGTAAACGCGTGAAAGTTGATCAGCTGGAGCGGCAGCGGGAGAGCGGCTCAATCGCGAATTTCTGGGGGCGCGATTGAGCCGCCACGTCCGCCGTGCGGGTTCGGCGGCCCACACGCTACGTCATCACGCACGACTTAATGACGTGCTAAGGAGAAGCGGCAGCTTTTTGACCATCGTGGGGTCGTTGTCAGGCCGTGGAACGCGTAGCGGTCGGCCGCCGTGGTCGCGATCATTAGTTTATGTCGCTCTGGAAAGCGATGTCGGTGACGCTGCCTGGCGAGAAAGCATTGGGCGGCGCAGCATGTTGCCTAAATTCGCGGTTATTGGCCAACTGGCATCGGCGGACGCAGCGCTTCGTCGGCGCCGGCAAGTGGGTCGTGACGCAGGATCTGCCCAAGGGTGGAAAGCATGCCGGTTTCTTTCGCCGTCGCCAGTGCCGGAAGCGATTGAACCGCAGCTGCCGGCGACGAGTTAACGTCGACTGCCGTGACCGGATTGGGCGCTAATTCCTGCACAGGCGCTGTCGTGACAACTGCACCGCCGGATGGATCTGTGGTCGGTCCCGGCTGTGCGATCGCGGGTCCCAGCGTACCATTCGCGTGAGGCGGCGACAGCATGAGCGCTTCGGTACGATTGGCGTTTGCGTTCGCGAGAGCGGCCTGGACTCGAGCTACGAACGATTCCCGATCGCGCGTGCTCTCTGTCGCGTTTGTGGCGCTGTCGCTGTGCTTGAGCGGAGGTTCCGCTTTGGTCGTGTTCACCGTTTTACGCGCAGGCCGCGCTACACGAGGCGCGTTGACCTCCTGAGGCGAGAGGCGCTGTTCATTGATATTGGCGGAAATAGGCGGTGGAATTGGCTGGGCAGGCAGGCTGCCAGACACCGTGCTCGTGCTCGGAATGACCTGGAATGCTGCCGCAGGCGCCGGAGAGGACAAAGCTCCGCTGAGATGCGCGATCAGATAGCCACTCGCCGCGGTGGCGAGACCAGCGGCGATGATCTCGACGAACTTCAGCAAAAAACGCGAGAAATAGGAATGATCGTCCGGCACAGACATCAGCAAACCCTCTAAATCCAGATGTATGACTCAAACGAGCGCTATCGGGCGAATTGCGTTCAAAAAATGACGATAGCGCGGAAATGCGAGGGAGGAACTAAGGGTACTTCTCGGCGTCCATGGGAGAAATTCGCGGGTCGTTCGGTTCGGGTTAAATTACAAATTCAATTGACGGCTGAACTCTCGAGGGCGCCGCTCAAAAGGAGGGCATAGTGCGCTCCCTCCAATTCAGAGGCGTTTCACAGGAGCCGGAATCGGGGAAAGACGTCTTAATGCAAGAGCGCAAACAATCAGTCGCGATAGCCATCGCGGTTCGCCGGGAGCATGAAGTTTCCCGGCGAGCTTTTCTCGCGTGCTAGCACATTCGGTGAATAGCGAGCCGTACACCGGCATTTTCTGTGGCCGCGTTACGCTGCCTAGCGGACGGCCGAGAAGCGATCATTAAAATCGGGCGCATCGATCGTTCGCACGACACTGGAAACTGCCCGCAGGTTGGCGGTCTGGCCGCCAAGTTCTTTTTCGAGCTGCTGATCGTATGCGGCAAGTGTCATCACCGGCTCTTTCGTCTTCACTTGCACGATCTTGTAGCCGCCGGCCCTAAGCGCAACGAGAAGCTCAGGCAAGGCGATCGATGTCGCATGCTGAAAGTCGTGCATGAGAACGATACCCTTGCCGTTCTTCTTCAGTTTGGTCAGGACTGAGGCGATCACCGCTTCGGGCTTGTGGATTTTGAAATCAAAGGAATCCACATCGGTGGAAAAGATGCCGACGTTGCGGGTGCCGAGATAGCTCACGAGATCGGGCGAGTGCCGCAGCTCCGGGAAGCGGAACAGCGGCGCTTCGGGCTGACCGAGGGCGACGCGGACCGCACTGATGCCCTTCTCGATTTCGTCTTTCGCCTGATCGGCTGGCAGCTTCGATAGATCGAGGTGCGACCAGGTATGCGAGCCAATCGTATGACCGGCCGCAGCAACCTGCTTGAGGATCTCGGGATGCCACATGGCATGTTTGCCGATCGGGAAGAACAGGGCCTTGGTGCATTGCGCGGCCAGTGCCTTGAGCACCGCCGGCGTATTCCCCGGCCACGGACCGTCATCGAAGGTCAGCACGATTTCGCCGTCGCGCAGAAAGTCGTAGGCCTTGAACTGGGCGAAGCCAAAGCCTGGGCCTCCAGTCGTGTCGATTTCAACGGTGCGGGCGACGCCAAGCGGCGCAGGATTATCCGGACATGCTGCTGAGTTCGCGGTTAAGTTTATGGTCCCCATCCCCGCATTTTGCGCCCAGGCGGCGCCAATCGCGGTAGACATCGAAATCGCCAACGCGCAAACGGCTGCTACACGCATTCAATACCCCTCGCTATCTGGAATGCTCGTCAGTGGTGCCCCATCGCCGCGACCATCAAAGTGGCTAAAGGTTACTAAAGAGTCAGCGCAGTTAACCGCGCCGATTTGGAGGGAGCCGGCGATCGCGTGAAAGCTGCTCTGTGCCTTCAGTCACACCTTCTCGCGTCTCGACCCACTATTGTCCACACGGGGAGGGAGAAGGAAGTGTGCCATGACCATCTTCCAACTCGACATGACGCGGCTTCCCGACGTGATCGCCGTCTACTTCGTCCGTTGGAAGCGGCGTTACGCTCCGACCGCGCTAGACAACCTTAGTGATCAGACCCTGCGAGATATCGGACTGCCACCGTCGGGGCGGGACTTCGACGCCGTCAAGCCGTTCTGGATGCCGTAAGAGGGCCGCGCCCATGCGAAGCGACTTGTCGCGGTCAGTCGACAGCTGTATCGGCTAGGCGGCCTGGCTGTCCTTAACCCGTCTCATATTGGTGAGCTCATAAGTAAGTCGGGCGCGCTCGCCATTGGCGCGATCGAGCATGCCCTGCAGCCGGGAATTCTCGGCACTGAAATTCTGCGCCGTGATCTGCAAGTCGGATTCGCTGTGGCGTGCGATCGCAATCGCCTCGCGCAAATAATTAAGCTCGCGTTCGTGGTCTTGGAGCAGCCGTGACTGCTCGACGACACGTCGTTGCAAATTTTCCTCAGTTTGGCTGGCGGTCTGCGCTGACAGCCGCTGCACCAGCTCGGCGACGCGGCGGTGGAAATCGTCGAACTTGGCGCGTTCTTCCGTCAGTAGATCGGTCGTCGCGTCGAGGTCGCTGCGCTCCGCGGCCCGGTGGAGTTCCGCCGACCGGGTTTGCGCGTCGGCCTCGGCGAGATGCTCTTTCAGCTTTTGGATTTGCACCGTCAGCGCCGCGATCTCGGCGTTCTGCGCATCCACGAGCGCCGCGCGTTCATCGAGCGTGCTTGTCAGCTCAGCCAGCTCCGATACTTTAGCGGACAGGGCGCGCTCGGCGTTATGCACCGCGGCAGCGCGACGGTTTTCTTCCGCCCTGGCCTCCTCGGCAGCCTGGGCGAGCTGCTCTTTCAGCTTTTGGACTTGCAACGCCAGCGCCGCGATCTCGCCTTTCTGCGCCTCCACTAGTGCCGCGCGTTCATCGAGGCTGCTTGTCAGCGCGGCGAGCTCCGCCTCTTTATCGGCCAAGGCCCGCTCACGGGCGGCATTGACCTTGACCGCGGCGGTCTCCTCGCTGGCGCGCAATTGATCGCGCAGCGCGTCGTATTCGATTTTGAGCCGGTTGACGGCATCGGCTTTTCGACCGAGCTCCGCAAGCTGGCTAGCGCTGTTGATCGTGAGCTGCTCGATCTTGAGTTCCGAGCGTCGCGTCGCCATAGCGAATTCGGCGCGCAACAAATCCTTGTCGGCTCGTACTTCCGCCATCGAGGCGGGGAGGGCGGCTTCAAGCCGCTGCGTGGTCAGCCGCACGGCGCGGCCATGGACGGCGGGCACGACAGCCAGCACGGTGAGCCCAGCGGCGAAAAATCCAATACCAAAATACATGATCGATTCGATCATGAACGCCGCCCCTCACAGTACTTAACGCTCACCCAAGTCCCACGAACGAACTTCGGCGAAGCCCCACGCTTCGAGCAACCGGCCCACCCGTTAGGGCGGCCGTCGCATCTATCAAAGTGACTAAAGGTTACCAAAGAGTCAGCGGAGCTCGGCCCAGCCTGCGGCGGCGGCCAACCGGGCGCGCTGCAAACGTTGCCGCATTAGCAATGCCTGGGCTAGGCCGCTCGCCGCTTTGAGAAAATCTGACGCGTCGGCCTAAGCGTTCGGACAGCGTCGAGATTGGGACCGGTGCGCTGTTTGGCTTGTAGCAGTTCCGCCCAGCGCTGGGCCAAACGCCGCCAAAACTCCTGATCGCTTTTGTCGACAGCCCGCGCCGCCTGGGCGTTACATTCCTTAATCTGGTCCTCAAAGAAATCGCTTGTTTCGAGCATTACCATCACCGCAACAAAATGCCCCGCTTGATCGGGGCTTTTCAAAGGTGGTAACGCCGTGCGCCGCTGTTTGTTCCGGCAGCTACGCAAAGAGGCGCTCGTTAGGGGTGCTGATTCGCTGTAGAGGAGAGGTCTAATCGCAGTAAGAGTTGGAGAGTTCGATGCACAGCGATATTAGGGAGCTTGGCGAAACCGGCGAAGATATCCTCACCTTTGATGTTCCAGATGAGGCGGTGGAGCGTGCTGCGGCAGTGACGAATGGACGAGCGATGACAATCGCCTATTGCACGAACTGGCATGAGTGCGGTTGGCCCCTTTAGCCAAACGTTGCTGTCCGGTTATGGCCGGTGTTAGCCTGCTTTAGACCATTGGCCGACTAAGGGTGGAGCTGCGCAACGTGGGAGCATCGATATCAATGTGATACATTGTATCCCGCATGATCGACCACGCCGATTTTTCGGTCGTTGTAAAGCAGAGGGCGCCGCTGCCAAAATCATGGCGGTGGGAAATCTATCGCGCTGGTAGAACGAGCCCGATTGACCATTCCGAAGTCTTTTTCGACTCCATGACCGCGGCCAACCGCGCGGGAAAAGCCGCGCTCAGGTTGCTGTTGAGTGATTACGCTGACTGACGCAACCCCATCATTGATAAATCTGACGGTAAATCGCATTTCGGGCCGGCCAAACAATGGAAAACATTTAGTTCGGCACGTCAACGATCAAGGAAGCTCCTGAGCATACTTGATCGACACGGATGTTTGAGTTTCCGCAGTGCCTTAGCCTCGATCTGTCGAATTCGCTCGCGCGTTACCGAAAATTGTTGGCCGACTTGCTCCAGCGTGTGATCACTATTCATGCCGAGGCCAAAGCGCATGCGGACAATGCGCTCCTCACGCGGCGTCAGTAACGCCAGTACCCGCGTCGTGGTCTCGCGCAGATTTGACTGGATTGCGGCGTCGATCGGCAGGATCGCGTTTTTGTCTTCGATTAGGTCACCGAGGTGGGAGTCCCCGTCGTCGCCGATCGGTGTTTCGAACGAGAGCGGTTCCTTGGCGATTTTCAGAACTTTGCGCACTTTCTCGAGCGGCATATGCAGCTTCTCGGCGAGTTCCTCAGGCGTCGCCTCACGGCCCATCTCATTGAGCATCCGCCGGCTGGTGCGCACCACCTTGTTGATGGCCTCGGTCATGTGAACAGGCACACGGATGGTGCGCGACTGTTCGCCAATCGAGCGGCTGACCGCCTGCCGGATCCACCAGGTAGCATAGGTTGCGAACTTGTATCCGCGTCGATACTCGAACTTGTCGACCGCCTTCATCAGTCCGATGTTGCCTTCCTGGATCAGGTCGAGAAACTGCAGGCCGCGGTTGAGGTATTTCTTGGCGATTGAGATGACGAGGCGCAGATTTGCCTCCACCATCTCGCTCTTGGCCTGGCGCGCTTCGCGCTCGCCGTTTTGCACCATTTGCACGATCTTGCGGAACTCGACGATCTCGAGCCCGGTCTCGCCCGCGAGCACGTGGATCTCGTGGCGGTGCTGCTTGATCTTGTCCTTGTCCGCGGCGACGAAGTTCTTCCAGCCGTTGGCGGAGAGCTTCGACACGCGGTTGAGCCAGAGCGGGTCGAGCTCGGCGCCCAGATAGTTCTTGAGGAAGTCCTCGCGAACGACGCCGTGGCTCTCGGCGAGCCGCATCAGGCGGCCCTCATAGCCGACAAGCCGCTTGTTGATGTCATAGAGCTGCTCGATCAGCGCGTCGACGCGCGCTTGGTTCAGCCGTAGGGATTTCACCTCGCCGGTGATTTCATTCTTAAGCCTTTTGTACTTGCGGTCCTGCGCCGGCGAGAGTGACTGGCGTTTGAGCTGGAATTGGATGTCCTGGTCCTGCAGGCGGCGTAGCCTCTTATACGCTTCCGCGATGGTGTCGAAGGTCTCGATCACCTTGGGCTTGAGTTCCGCCTCGATTGCGGCGACCGAAAGCCAATTCTCGATTTCATCGTCGTCGAGATTGCTCTCGCCAGTCATCCCGTCGGTTGCCGTGTCCCGGCCGTCACTGCGTTCGCCGGCCGATTTGAGCGCGGTAGCGAACACCGGTGCAATGGCCGGCGCCTGCAGTGCAGGTGATGGCCCAGGTTGGCCCGGGGCGGCGATGCCGATGATCAGCTGGTCGTCGGCGCCAACCACCGGCAGGGCTTTCGTATCGGCGCCGGCATTAGTCGCGTCGAGGTCGATGATGTCGCGCAGGAGAACCTTGCCCGCGTTGAGCTCGTCGCGCCAGATGATGATGGCCTGGAAGGTGAGCGGGCTCTCGCAGAGCCCGGCGATCATGGCTTCGCGGCCGGCTTCAATCCGCTTGGCGATGGCGATCTCGCCTTCGCGCGAGAGGAGTTCGACGGAGCCCATTTCGCGCAGATATAGACGCACCGGATCGTCCGTGCGCTCGGCCGGCTGCTTGGCCTCAGACTTGGCCGAAACTGGCCGTTGCTGGACTTCGACTAGCTCGTTCTCGCCCTCGGCTGCCTCCTCCGACTCCTCGGCAGTCGCCACCTCTTGCTCAGCCTCATTGATCTCGACCACGTTGACGCCCATCTCTCCGAAAATCGACAGGATGCTGTTGAGCTGCACCGAACTGGTGCCCGGCGAGGGCAGCACGGCGTTCACTTGAGCGAGGGTGACGTGGCCGCGCTTCTTGGCACTACGGATCAGCTCCTTGACGCCCGCGTCGGAAAATTCGAGCGACGGATGCGGCAGATCCCGGGGATGCGATTGCTGCTGTTGCGGCGCAACTGCCGTGCACTGTTCGGGAGGCGCCTTGAGGTTGCTTGCCATGACTTTCTCCCGGGTGCCCCAAAGCAACGGTGCCCGGAGATCATCAGCGCCTCATGCACTCATTTGTACAGTGTTTCTTTGATTGTAAGGCCTCGTTGAACAAATCGCACGGCCAGGCAGCCCCGAAATCACCGCAGCGGGTAGTGGCTGCCGGATCGCAACCGTTAGCGATTGGGCTTGGAATCCAGTCCCTGAGCTTCGTTGGCCAATCGAAGCGCCCTCAAATGCGCGGTCTTTTTGCGAGTGGCGATAGCTTGAGTCTCATATTCGGCCATCGCTTTTCGAGCATCCCGCGTGCGCTCTTCCGATCTGAAACTCTTTTCTGCCCGTTGTCGGGCCTGATCTGATGTCATAATGAAATCAATCTCTCCCGTGTGACGACAATGTCGCAAAGACATTGCACCCGTTATGGTGTTGATCGCTTGCTTATATCGATCAGGCGTTAAGAAATATCCTATGCACTAACGGAAAAAACCCTTGGACATAATGCGCGGCGAGGCCTTGTGTGCCGCAATAGCGGCAGCGATGCGGATGAAGTCGTGCAGTAGCTCCAGCCGCTTCGGACCTCGCGCCGCGTCCAAGATGCTCACCTTGCAACGTTACCGCCCGTCGGTTCAGGCTAGCAACGAGTCCTACCGCTGCCGGGTCTGCTTTGCCGCCCGTGCCGCACCGCCATTCGCCAGTTCATTGGCCTGGAGCTTTGACTTGGACCAACTTCTCTGCACACGCCCTGGCTAAGTGGTAGTCGGAGGAAGTAGCGCCTGGCTGTGTCACCCAGCCGCCCTTCTGCAAGTAGTCACCTTGTTCCCAACTCGAAGAAATCTTTTGCAGGATTGCTAGGTTCGCTTTCGCATCGCCATTTTGCAGGAATTTCTCCACGCAGATTGGCGTAAGGGCTGCTACCACGGCGGTATCAGCCCGCTCGGCCGCAATTTTGTTGGCAGTCCCGGCAGTCATCCAGCCGCCCCAAGAAAACCCGATGACCATGGATGCGATGGCACCGGTGGCTATTCCTTGGAGGAGACGAGTCCGCGACTCGCCCCGCAGAATTGAAGGAACTTGCATGGCTTTTGGCCTTTCGATCAGAGGGACGTGCGCCGCACGCGGTGCGCGCAGCAACGGAGGCGGGTGCTGACGGCACCCGAGCCGCGAACGCAACTCTATTTGGAGTGTTATTGTGCCTGCCGACGGCACCTGCGCTGCCACCTGGAGCGAAGGGGAGACTTCGGTACGTCCCCGATTTATGGGCAGCTCTCGGACAAGCTACTGCTTGCCTTTGTATACTCACATGGGGTGCGGGATATGAAGCACAATAAGGATCGAGAAATAAATCGCCAAGCACCTTGTCGCCGTCCCGCGGGCTGCGACCGCCGTGCAGATTCGTCGGATACCCACCATGATGCGCCGAGAAAAAATAGCGATCGCCGACATCTACGTGCCGATCAAGCGCCGCGCCACGCTCAAACCCGAGACCGTGCAAGAGATCGCGCGGAGTATCTTAGAGGTCGGACTGCAAGCACCGATCCTCGTTCGGCGCGATGGCGATCGCTTCGTTCTCGTAAACGGTTTGCATCGCCTCGAAGCGTGCAAGGCGTTGGGCGAAGAGACAATCGACGGATATCTGGTCCAGGCCGTGAAGCATTAATCGGGCCGCTATCTCGCCACTGCAATGACTGATCCGTTACAACCGACCAGCCCCGCCGCGCGGTTGGGGCGGCGGGGTCGATGAGGCCTGCAAGTCCTACGATAATCCGGTCAAAGTGGGAGAGCAAAGCCGCCAGCCGGAACGCAGACGGCTTTGCCTTCGTCCCCCATCCGCGCCGTATTCTTGGACAGACGTCGTTGGGTTGTCGAGCCGACAGTGGGGGAGCGAATAAGTCCCCACTGACGCACGGCCCGACGTGGAAGCGTGTTGGCTCCAAGCGGCTTTTTTGCGGCGTGCTGGCGGCGCAGGACCTACGACTTCGAAACTTAGCGTGCCCGCAGCAGCTCCGGCACTGTCGGTCCCGATAAAGCAGGCCTCCAATTCTTGGACAGACCAGGGCGGCGGGAAAAGGCGCTCCGCCACTGTTGCAGTCTCGGCACGCGGGCAAGCTGCAGCACCGCCGCGGTGTGAAAGGATTACGACGACCACAAAATCAACAATTCACGCATCGTTCCGAAGTGGGCCAGGATTCTTTGGCGATTCGATAGCGTTCTCTGAGGCCCCATCCAATCCGTTCTCTGGTGAGAACCCAGGCAGACGTCTCGTACGGCGAGCGATCCTTTGCCAGCATCGGGCACCCGAAGTTTTGGCGCCCCCACACACAACGGCTAAGCAGGGAACCCAAAGCTTGTTCCCCGACTCACCGGCACAATTTTGAGTTCCTCCCGCGCGGTCGATCGTTTGAATCAGCTTCCGAAGCCGAAAGGGGAGAACGGTTCAGACTTTTGACCGGCGATGTATCTCTCATGCCAAACGGCCCGCTCGATGGCTTCAATCGTGTCCTGGAGTTTGATGAAGGCCTCACGCATGTTTTCCGTGTCACCGCGATTATATTTCTCCGCCAAACGCTCCGCGATGTCGCGGCGGTGCGCAACTTCCCTATCTCGTGCTGCGATCAGCTTTTTAACGTACTCGTTATCCTGAGCCATACTGGTGGCCTCCTTCTAATCAACCCTTTTGCGTAGTTAGCCCTGGCAGCCTCGCGATGTTCGCGGCGCGCCTCGGGGTGGATACATGTGGATATGTCGGACGAGTGAAGCGCCGCTAGCGCTTTCTTCTGTAGTATTCAACTTCGTTTTGTTGCGCGGTGTTGTGCTGGCCATGTCAGTGTTAGACGATTTCGTGCGGATGCGGCGTTATCGAAACCGCGCTGCGGAATTTGACGAGTTAGCCGATATTGAGGGGTTTTCTGTTGTGGGACGTCGTTACCGCACAATCGCGTGCCACTATAAGGAGTTGGCTGACCGCGAAGAGAGATTGGATAAAGCTAGAATGGCTGAACGCCTTGAGCTGCTAAGCGTGAAGCGGCAGGCGGTGGCGGCGCAGGCGGCTTTAGCAGCGGAAAGTAACGCTCAGGTCCTCATCCTCCGCGCCGGCCAGGGCCTTCCCCAATTCTCCTTGCGTTTGAGTGGTCCTGGCCTTCGTTGGAGACTGGGGGGCTTGCGAATGATCCGCTGCCATTGACTCGGCCAGTCTCTGAGGCCTCATCGCTGGCCTGCCAATCTGGCAACGAAACCACTGCCGCGCCGTTCCTCATCCGATTGACAGATTTGAGCGGCGGGCCGCAGCGCCTTATCGTTTGCCTCTAAGCGCCGGCTTGATATCGTTCAGGTGCAACAGGGAGGCGCGACTGTGACCAAAGGCACCGTGAAATGGTTCAACCCGACTAAAGGATACGGATTTATTCAACCTATGGGCGGCGGCAGGGACGTGTTCGTGCACATCTCAGCCGTCGAGCGCGCCGGTCTGAGCACTTTAAATGAAGGTCAGACTGTCGAGTATGAGGAAGTCGCGAACAAAGGAAAAACCTCTGCAGAGAACCTCAAAGTCGCAAGATAGCGCGCGGTGGGCTTCAATCGAACTTTTTTGTTCGTGGATTACGCTGTCGAGATCACCGAGATTAGCGGCCTCGCACCTCTAGATCCGGACCGCTATCGTTGAACGATTTATCCCCCACAAAACAGATCGCTCGCCAACGAGGTTCCCATCGGCGCATTCGGCGGCGCTTTTCCGCGAACCAAATCTGCGTATGGGCGTTGGTTGTTGACTGCCCATGCTGGCGCAATGGAGGCAAATATGAAGAAGATCAGTACGCTCGCGGTGGTCCTTTTGTTCGGTATGGCGGTTGCAGCCTATGCGCAAAAATCACCAGGAGCGTCAGAATTTACGCCGGGCGACACAATGAAAGACAAGTCGTCGACAACAAGCGGCAAAACCGGACCGGGTGCATCGCAGTACACCCCAGGACATGAGCAAAAAACGCCGGGCGGCGCATCTGAGCTATCGCCGGGTGATAAAATGAACGACGCTCGCGGCCACGGTGGACGATAACAACTACAGCATATTTCTGAGAGATAGTTGCGGGCTCGCCGGGACATGAAATTTCCCGGCGAGCTTTCTTGCGCGCTAGCGGCGCCTCGTCTGAGCTATTCCTGCAAAGGCAGCCGCAATGGCACCGGGAGCAGTGACCAGATCGCTTTTGTTGAAGCGCTTTGGAGAAAATCGGCGCTAAATAGTTCATGCGTCTGCAGGGAACCCGGACATGAGGAGGTTGCGGTGATCGACCACACAGGCATTGGCGTCTCAAATGTCGCTCGTTCTGCGGCCTTTTACGACGTAGCACTAGGCTCCCTTGGTATGCGTCGAGTGATGCAACTGCCTGAAAACGATGGAGCCGACGGTGTTGGCTACGGTGTTGATTACCCCGTATTCTGGATTGACCGTTTTCATCCACATGGCGTGAAACAGCATACAGCATTCGCGGCTCGCAGCCGTGCAGATGTCGACGCCTTCCACGCGGCCGCATTGCAGGCGGGAGGAACCGATAACGGTCGACCCGGTCTCCGCGACATCGCCAAGGGTTACCGGCCGGGATACTACGCGGCCTTCGTGCTCGATCCGGACGGCAACAACATGGAGGCGGTTTTTCGCGGCCTCTAAGTCCGCCCCTGGCCCCGAACCGACTTGCTGTGATTTCCGCTATTTGGTCGATATCAGGAGCAAAGCGGAGGTGATCCCGACGTGACAGGAAGTCCGGCTTTGACCCATTTCGGTACATGGATCAATGATTGCTTTTTTGCTTCAAACCATTTCACTCGTTGTAAATCCGGCGGGCGTGTCAGTCTGATTTTTCTGGCCAATGTGCAATGGCAAAGCGGACCGCAGGGCGCGTCGCAAACAAGGCGACATTGCCCAATTTGCATCGTATTAAGATCGAAATTCGCAAGGATATTTGTCGCCGGATGTTTGCGGGGAAAGAATCATGCCAGCGCAAATCCCGCGGCCGATTGGCGCAATCGCGTTCGCTTCTGTAGTGTTAGCCTCGGGCTTGGCCGTCAGCGTGCCAGCCAACACGGCGTTGGCGGTCGATTGCCTTACTGCTCCAAATTCCTCCGCGCCGCCGAACAGCCACTGGTACTATCGCACAGATCGGACACAACAGCGTAAGTGTTGGTACATACGTGCGGATACCAAGCCTTCAGAACAGAGAGCAGCGCAGACTGCGCCCGAAGCTCCGATAGTTAGATCATCGCAATCTGCGGCGGCAGCGGTCCCATATTCAATTGCGAGTTTTAAGACTTTCATGGCGCAGCACGGAGGCGCCAGACTGTCCGATCAAGACGTCGAAAAGCTTTATGCTGAGTTCCTGGAGTGGAGCCGCCGCGCCAAGAATTAGAAAGAACCTTTGGCTTCAATTAACCGGTAGTGCCAACTTTTGAATGTCCGCTTATCGGGGCAAAACCTATCCGCTTAATTCGCACC
>Ga0193751_1000401_pt1 | contig 35061 bp, 31 predicted proteins | sample L1c2metaG_FD_143050 | JGI IMG/M metagenome (GOLD analysis project Ga0193751, IMG submission 143050) | Soil microbial communities from a riparian zone of the East river system, Colorado, United States - L1c2 | ecosystem: Environmental > Terrestrial > Soil > Riparian zone | place: USA: East River...
CCCGAATGCGTAATCCCCGAGCATTGCAATCGACGCCTGATCGGGTCGGGCCAGCTTCGCTCCAATGGCATACGGCACGCCAACGCCCATGCAGGCGGTGATGCCCGAGTTGAGGCGGTGACGCGGCAGGAAGCTGGGGAGAACGAGGCGGCCGATGCCGAGGGTAATCTCGCCGTCGACCGTTACCGTTGCGTCGCGGGGCAGGCAGTCTCGGACGTCGCGGAAGAGACGGTAGGGGCTGATGGGGACGGAGTCGGAATCCATCATCTCATCGAGCGCGGCGCGGTGCCGGGCTGATTGGTCTGTCAACATCTGCAGCCAGCCCGATCGCGCGGAGGCGAGCCTCCTCATCTCCAGGACGCCGCAGAGCTGGTCGACCGCGGCGCCGCAATCGGCGACAAGACCGACCTCCAGCTCCGCCGCGCTGTACATCTCCTCAGCCGCAAGGTCGATCTGCGCCAGGCGAACGCCTGGCGCGAACGCCGGCGGGCGGCCGAAATTGAAGATCCAGTTGAAGCGGCCGCCGGCCATCAACACGGCATCGGCGCCGCTGAGCGCGGCTGAGCGCGCGGCGCCCGCGTTGCGCGGGTCGTCGTCCGGGATCGTGCCGCGGCCCATTGGCGAGGCGACGAACGGGATGCCAAGCGAGACGAGGCGCTGCAGCGGCGCCGACGCATCCGACCAGGCGGCGCCTTTGCCGACCAGCACAAGCGGGCGCTCCGCCTCGGCCAGCAAATCCGCAATCGCCTCCACACCCGCCGGGTCTGCGTGCGGCTCGTGGACGCTCGGAGCAGCGCCGCGCCACTGGACCCGCTCCTCGGGGACCTCGGCGTTCAGCAGCGCGCCGGGAAAGTCGATGTAGACGCCGCCCGGCCGCCCAGACACTGCCTTGCCGAGACCCAGATGAATGAGCTCGGGAATGCGTTCCGGATAGTCGACCTCGACAGCCCATTTGCAGGCTGGTGCAGCATAGGCAACTTGGTCCGTCTCCTGAAAGCCGCCAAACCCACGCGTCGGGCCCTGGGCCCGGGCGCTGCCGCCGGCCGAGCCGCCGAGAACGACGAGCGGCCAGCCATTTCCCTGAGCCGCATAGAGGCTGGTGACTGTGTTCGTCATCGCCGGGCCGGATCCGACGATCACCACGCCGGGACGCCTGGTGATGTAGCCCCACGCCGAGGCCATGAATCCGGCTTGCTCCTCATGGCGGCAACCGATGACCCGGACGCCCTCACGGACAAGCGCCGGCAACGCTGCCGTCATCGGGCCTGCATAGACAGTGAAAACGGTGTCGATGTTCTCCAGGGCAAGTTGCCGCGCGAGGATCTCGGATCCACTTAGCTCTGCCATGTTGTGCCTCCAGACCTCAAAACTTATCCCCGGCCCCTTCCCCTCGGGTGAATGGGAGCGAGACCTATCCGCCAGCCCTTGTTCCGTACCGGCTCCATGCCGGCATCGGGTGCAGGGAGTTACCAGTGAAGCGTCCCGGGCCCTCCCTTGAACGGGCCGACGATCTCGCGCGTTATCCAGCCGCCGTAGTAGTCACCGGGCTGGGCTTGCACACGCTCATCATCCAGAAAGCAGCCGTCCACGCACCCGGGATAGAACGCGATGCAGTCCCGCAGGTCGGTGTACGGCGGGTGGGGGTTGGCGTACGTCCAGGCTGCCCGCTCCGACCGACGCCCGCCGGCGACGAGGTCGAAATAGGAGGCCGCGCCCTTCCACTCACAGACTGTCGTACCGGGCACGGGCGACAATAGCTCGAGAAGGACGTCCGCAGGCGAAAGATAGTAGACGGGCGGTCCGGATGTCTCGCAGACACGCAGCGCCGATCGGGTCTCGGCAACCGTCAGCCCGGCGAACTGAACGATGACGTGCCGGGAGCTGTGCTCGAGCCGGGGAGGGCGTGGATAGTCCCATACGGACTCCTGCCCTGGTCCCGGATCGATACGGACGGCAGCGATTCGCGGGCCGGGGGCGTTATCAGCCATTAATCAGTGCCATGTCTCAGTGCCATTGATCAAAACGAAGGTGGGCGGCGGCCCCAGGTTGTGACCATCGTTGGCGACATGAAAGCGAACGCCGGGTCGCGAAGCAGGGCATCGAAGCTGTCGAGCTCCTGCCGGCCGACCAGCCCGGACGCCAGCAGGTCTGCCTCGAGCTGCGCGACCTGCTGGCGCAGCACGCCGGCGAAGGGCGATCCGCCGGGCTGCACCGCGTTGCCGCCGCGTGAGATGACGCTTGTCACCCCAAGCCCGGCGAGCCGCCGGAAGACGCGCCGGCCGTACTCTGGATCGAGCCCCTTGGCGCGGAGCACTTCGTCGACGGCCGACTCGACTTTCTCGAACAGCGCAGCCGAGTCCGGGTCGTCGGAGTCAGGCGCCAGCGATCGACGGTCGAAGTCCTCGATCACGATCCAACCATCGGATCGCAGGCTCGCGGCCATACGCTCCAGAGCCTTGTCCCGCTCGGGCAGCTCGCCCAGCACGAGACGAGCGTGCACCAGATGGAAAACGCGCTCTGGCATAGGGTCGCTGACGATGTCGTGGGTATCGATCTCCAGGGTTGGCTCGTTGAGGCCCTGCATAAAGCTGGTGTCGAGGTCTGTCACGACGACGTGACCGTATGTGCCGACGCGGCTGCAGAGCCACTTCGCGATTGAGCCGGAGCCGCCACCGACCTCCAGGCAGCGCCATCCCTCATCCACACCGCGGGCGTACAACAGACGAACGGATTCGGGATCATAGATGGCGTCGGTGAGCGCGTAGGGAGACGGTGGCGCCGGCTCGGTCTGTCCGGTCGGATCCTGGAACGCCGTCATTCAACGCCTCGCATAACCCAGCCCCGGGCCCTTCTCCTGCTCCCGAGGCATTATACGAAGGCGCTCGGGGAAGAGGTGAAGCGGTAGACATGGCTCATGTCGTTATGTAGGGTGGGCGGAAGGAGGAACCGCCTCGAGTTGCTGATTTGCTACTGATGCGACATCGCCTCGTGGTGGCTCTCGCCGCTGCGCTCGTCCTTTTTTCTCAGCCCGTCTGGCGCAGCGCGGGCCCGGGCAGGGTGAGCGCTCTCGGGATCTTTCCCGCCGGCAGCAGCGGAATGGACATTTCGTACCCCGCCTGCGAGGATGCCCTGCCGGCCGCGCCGACCACATTCGCCATTATCGGCGTCACCGGCGGTCGCGCCTACACACTCAATCCCTGCCTGATTAAGCAATTCGCCTGGGCACAGACGGCGCAGGTCGCCCCGTCGTTCTTCATGAATCTGAACTCGCCGAGCGGTGCTACCGCCTTCAAGGCCAAGACCGGGCCCAAGGGCAGCTGCGCGCAGACCGATGAACTGTGCCTCTCCTACAACTACGGCTGGAACGCCGCCCGCCTGGCCTACGCCGCCGCACAGTCTCAGGAGACCTCTGCCGCCATGTGGTGGCTGGACGTGGAGGAGATGAACACGTGGTCGGACACGAATTTTCCCGCCAATGCTCAGGTGATCCAGGCGGCGATCGATTACCTCAAGTCGCAGAGCCGGACCGTGGGAATCTACTCGACGTCCAAGCAATTCCGTGAGATCGCGGGGACCTTTAGTCCCGGCCTGCCGGTCTGGGTGGCGGGAGCGCCGGACAGCGCCACGGCTCCGAGCTATTGCGACTCCTCGCATGCGTTCGCGGGCGGGACCGTCTGGCTGGTGCAGTACCCATCCGGGGACACCGGCGGGGACGACGCCGACTACGCATGCGGCGCGGCGCCCGTCCCTGCGGGGCAGCCGACAGGATTTCTCGCGACCGCGGTCAACGCGACAAGCGTTCAACTCACATGGACCGCGCCGCCCGCGCCAGTCGACAGCTACTCGATCACCACCGGTGTCAGCACGATGGTGGTGAAGCCCCCGTTCACCTCGTACACCGTCACCGGCCTGTCGCCCGGCTCGTACCACTGCTACGCCATCGCCGCGCAGAGCGGCATCTTCTTCTCGGGCTGGACGAGCTACTCCTGCCTGACGACGCCGGCCGGTCCGTGACCTAACCCCCCGACCCCCTTCCCTGGGTGGGCATCACCCCTCATCCCCGGCCCTTCTCCCTCAAGGGGAGACGGGAGCGGACGCGGCGGAGCGGGGGAGGGGAGCGCCGGCGGGTTTCCCCGCCCCTACATGCTCTGGCGGCGACGCAGCCGACGACGGCGTATCCGCCCGGGCATCACCCCTCATCCCCGGCCCTTCTCCCTCAAAGGGAGAAGGGAGCGGCGGCGGAGCGGGGGAAGGGGCGCGGGCGGACTGGAGGCGGGTGAGCTCGTGGAGGGCGCGGTAGAACTGGCGGGAGATGTGGGCCTCGTAGCACTGAACGCTGAAGCGGCGGGGCTCGCTGGAGATGAGGGCGAGGTCGGTGGCGGTGGCGGCGCTGGTCTCGCGAGCAGCGATCTCGGCGGCAACCTCGTCGCGCTTCGGGATGATGAGAGCCCGCAGCTCGGCCCAATAGCCGGCGCCGTCGCCGCCGGCACAGCAGGCGGCGATGACCTGCTCAATCTGCTCCTTTGTGTAGCCGTGATGCTCGTCCCAGGGCTCTGTGAGACTCAGGACGTCGTTGACAGAGAGGTCGAACTCGGGTTCGGCGGACTCGAGTATGTGGCGGGTGAGCTCGGGCCGGGCGGCGAGGTCGGCATCGAGGTCTCTCAGCTCGGCGTCGAGGTCGCGGGTTTCGCCCGGAATGGGAACCGTGTAGATGCCGATCTTGCCGTACCGGGGCGGCGGGCGGCGAGCCTGCTCGACGGCGTCGCGGCACTGCGAACGCAGGGCGGCGTTCTCGTAGCGAAGGACGCGGCGCCAGCGCCACTGGAAGCCAATGAGCTGCTCGACGAGAAGCTGCTCGATAGCGCCCTCGGGCTCGTCTGCTCGTAGAGGCATCGGAGAGCTGCTGAAACTCATCCTCGTTTTCTTTGCAATCGCCGGTGATGATGAGGGTCTCACGGGACATGATGCGGTGTTTGAGGGCGTTGAGGGACTGGGGTTTTCGGTCGTCGGTCGTTGGTCGTTGCCGCTTGAAGCTGCTCCGCTGTGAGCGTCTCGAACACTTTCGCGAGAGCTGCCCTATCGCCGTCGCAGAAACGAAGCGCGTCGATGATCTCGAACACCTCGAGGCCGGTCCCGGCGATGCGGGCGCGGCGGCCGGCCGCACCATCAACGAAGATGATTCAGGGTACCTGTCGCATCTTTTCGGCCTCGGAGATGGTCTTGAATGTCATGCCTGAGCTCGCCCCCCGGCTGTGGTCAGTTTGTCTAAGCTCATATTCAACATACTACGCCCGGAGCAGCGGGCGACCGAGCGAATCGGGGCGGCCAAGTCGTGACTTATTAGTAAGGCTCCGAACGAATGTACAGCTCCGTGAATAACCGCGGCGATTAGAATAACCAAGGCGGCGGCATTTCGGACAGAAAGGTGGTGCGAGGTGAGCACCTCTCTTGCCCGGCTCGGATCGACAGCCGCGGACTATGAGCGGATCGGTATCAAGCCGGATCAGGTGCTGCCGTGGGAAGACGGGGCACGGACGGACGGGAGTGCCGGCACCTACGAGTGGTGGTACCTGGACGCGCAGCTCAGCGACGGAGCAAAGATGGTCGTGGTGTTCTTCACGAAGAACTTCACCGACATCAACAAGCCGCTCGCTCCCATGATCCGCATCGATCTCGACCTTCCGGACGGCACCAGCTACAACAAGGTCGCTGAATGGAAGCCCCGGGAATTCGCCGCCTCCAAGGACCGCTGCGACGTACGTATCGGCAACAACTCATTCAGCGGCGACCTTCAGGCCTACAAGATCGTCGCACAGGTCGAGGACGTCGCTGTGGACGTCAGCCTTACCAGCGAGGTTCCGGCATGGCGCCCCCGCACCGGCCACTTGTATTTCGGCCCCCACGATGAGCACGAGTTCAATTGGCTGGCAGCCGTGCCCCAGGGCAAAGTGGATGCGACCTACAGCGTGGGAGGTAGGGCACACACCGCCTCGGGCGTCGGCTACCACGACCACAACTGGGGCAATGCCCTCATCAACTCCCTCATCAACCACTGGTACTGGGCCCGCGGCCGAGCCGGCCCCTACACCGCCGTTGCCTCCTATATCACCGCGGAAGAGAAGTTCGGGAACGCCGAACTGCCTCTCTTCCTACTGGCCAAGGACGGCAAAGTCGTTGCCGACGATGCGACCAGGGTAAGCTTCGAACGGCTGGGAACCTACACCGACACCAACACCAACACCGGAAAGCCGGTGGCCAACGTCACGCGTTACACGTACACCAACGGTGACGACACCTACGTCGTCACCTTCACCCGGCATCGCGACCTCGCCGTGAACAGACTGATCGACGAGCTCCACGGCCTCAAGAAGCTGGCAGCCAGGCTCGTCAGATTCGACGGCGCCTACCTACGGTTCACCGGAGAACTGCGCATCGAGCACCGGCATGCGGACGCCGTCGTGGACAGCTATGCAGACTCGGCCATCTGGGAGCTGATGTACCTGGGCAAGTCCCGGACCAGGCAATAGCGGTAAAAAATCTGACTGATCGGAGCAGTGGATGTGCACGCTCCTTCTTCATCCCCGGCGACCCCCAGCTCGCCCAGGCCGCAAAGGAGGGCGGCCGATACCGAGCGAATCGAGACCGCAGTGGCGGCGAATCTGAAGCAATGCGAGCGGATGCGCTGGGCGGGCGGGTTTGAAACCCGCCCCTACGAGCGATGCGGTGCACGCCCTGGCAACGTGACACGAATTGCGATGTGAAGCATTGATGGGCCGCAGAGTCGGGCGCTACGCTGTTCGTACCGGCATTCGCCGCGCGATCGAGACCCTAATTGCTTTCTGCCGCCTATCAGAGTAGGGGTCGCGGCAGAAACAAATTCCGAGCCAGGTGCCGTAACCGCTGGCAGGGAGGACAGCATGCCACCACGACCGATCTGGAAGGGCGTTATCGCGTTTGGGATGGTGTCCATCCCAGTGCGGCTCTCGAAAGCGACCGAGGAGCACGACCTCCGATTCCACCTGCTCCATAAGCCGGACCATGCGCGCCTGAAGCAGCTCCGGGTTTGCAGCGAGGACGGTCAGCAGGTGTCGATGGACGATACCGTCAGGGCGTTTGAGCCGTCGCCGGGCGAGTACGTGATCATGGACCCGGACGACTTCGAGAAGGTGCAGATCGAGAGCGCCCGAACGATTGAAATCAACGAATTCGTGCCACTGGAGTCGATTGACCCTATCTACTTTGAAAATTCGTACTTCCTGGAGCCGGAGACGACCGGGAAGAAGCCGTTCGTGCTACTGCGCCAGGCGCTTACCGATGGCAAGCGCGTCGGCATTGCCCACCTGACCATGGCGCAGAAAGAGTACCTGTGCGCGGTTCGCGTTTACCGCAGCACGCTGCTCCTGGAGACGCTTCGCTATGCCGACGAGGTACGAGCGGCATCCGAGGAGATCACGACTGACGAGGTGAAGATCTCGGACAAGGAGATCGCGCTCGCGACATCGCTGGTGGACGCGTTGAGCGGGGAGTTCGAGCCGGAGAAGTATCACGACCGCTACCGCGACGCGCTGCTGTCCGCGATCACGAAGAAACAAGAGGGACAGCAGTTTGAGCCCAAGCGTCTCCCCACGAGTCGCGCCGCGGCGACGGACCTGATGGCCGCCCTGCGCGACAGCGTCGAGGCGGTTCGCAAGAGCAAGGGTGCGCCGGCAGCGGCTGGAACAAACGGAAGGTCCGGCGCTGGGCGCGCTGCTGCTGCCAAGGCGGCTCCGGCGCGCCGCGGCAAGCCAGCGCCCGCAGCCGAGCCCGAGATCGAGGAGGCGCCGGCAAAGCGACGGGTGCGCAAGGCGAGCTAGCTCATGGCCCTCGCCTATCCGCAGACGCTCCGGCCGATGCTGGCGTCCCTCGTCGCCGAGCCGTTTGACTCAGCGCGGCATCTGTTTGAGGTGAAATGGGATGGCATGCGCGTCGTCGCGTTCATCGAGAACGGGCAGACCCGCCTCCAGTCCCGCAACGAGCACGATGTCACCGTCTTCTTCCCAGAGCTCGGCACGCTGCCGAAGCAGCTGGCCGGCCGGCGGGCCATCATCGACGGCGAGGTCGTCAGCTTCCGCGACGGAAAGCCATCGTTCGCGCAACTGCAGTACCGGCTTGGCATCCGAGACGGGCTTGCATCGTCGTCCCGCGCCGTCCGGGCCGATGTCAGCTACCAGGCGTTCGACCTGCTCTACCTGGATGACCGCGAGCTCCTCAGGCTGCCGCTGGAGGATCGCAAGGCGCTGCTCTCTGAGCACTTCGGCGTCGGCGATTACGCCCAGCCGTGCGACTTCATTCTCGAACACGGCCGCGACTTCATGGGCGCAATCGAGCAGCAGGGGCTGGAAGGGATGATCGCTAAGGACCGCACGAGCCAGTACACGCCGGGCAAGCGGTCGGCCGCGTGGCAGAAGATCAAGGTCCGGCGCTCCGGCGACTTCGTCATCGGCGGCTACACGTTCGGGGCCGGCTACCGCAGCCGCTATTTCGGGGCGCTCATGCTGGGCATCTACGATGAGCGCGGTGCGTTGCAGTTCGTGGGGACCGTCGGGGGAGGATTCACGGACACGCTGATGCGCGAGCTGACCCCGATACTGGAGAAGTTCCAGTCGCCCGACCGCCCGTTTGCCGAGCTGCCCAAGATCGAGCGGTTCTCGTTCTGGTGCATCCCGCGGCTGGTGTGCAAGGTGACATACGCCGAGTTCACCGACCAGCGCCGGCTCCGCTTCCCGATCTTCGAGTCGATGCGTCCCGATGTTGATCCGGTCGACTGCACCTTCGCGGCCCTGGGCGGCGAGCCAGCCGCGATCGATACGCTTGTGTAGGCGCCGCCTACTCCCTGCGCCCTGCCAATTGGCTCACGCCGACCGCTACCTGCGCGCCCGCTCCTTCATCCGCCCAATTTCATGATTTATTTTCGGGGTTGCACCCCGCACCCCGCCGTCTGGCCCCGACCTTCGCCGCGGGCGCACGCCGAACTCTGTCGCCAGTAACGCGTCGGACTCGCCGCAGGCGATGCCATAGTAGGGGCACGGGGACGAAGTCCCCGCTAAAATCCCTCGTGAGTAAACGGAGCGCGCATCGATGGGCGGACGACGCCGCACAGCCCAGGATCACACTCCGAGGATTGACGCCAGGTCGCACTTGGCAGCGTGGATGCCGAGCCAGAGATCGCCGCGCTCGGCGACGAGATCGGGCACGGTTCGGATCGTGAAGTCGGTCGGATAGATGTGCTCGAGCTCGGTCCAGGAGACGGGCATCGAGACCGGGGCTGCGGGCGCCGGCCGCGGGCAGTAAATCGCGGCCATGTTCTTTCCACGGACGTTCTGATTCTTGTCAAGGAAGATCAGACCGCGCCGCCGCTCCACCTGCCAGACCGTCGTGAAACGATCGGGAAATTGGGTGGCAAGGCGCTCAGACAGGGTCCCGACTACGGCGCGCACCTCGGAGAAGTTGAACTGGCGTTTGATCGGGACGTGAATGTGAAGGCCGGTCTTACCTGAGGTCTTCAGGTACGAGGGAAGGCGCAACTCGTCGAGCAGCTCCTTGATCGCAAGGGCGGCTTCAACTCCCCGCTTGAAACCAGCGCGATGCAGCGCGGGCTCGGCACCCGGCTCTTCCTTGCCGCTGTACACGTAGGGGTCGATGTCGAACAGCAGGACGTCCGGATAGTTGAGGGCGCTCTTGTCGATCGCGGCCTCGCTGCCGGCTGCGTTTGTGCTGAACTTCTTGTCCCCGGGCTCCGGCGGGGTGCTGCGCGAAAGCCAGGGATGTAGCTCGATAGCAGCCATCTGGCCGAGCCAGACAAGGGTTGCCAGGTTGTGCGCAAGGGCATACCGGAGGTCGCCGGTTCGAGCGCCTGTGTATACGGGTACCGACTCGACGAAGGCAGGGGAGCTGGCCGGCAGGTCTTTTTGATAGAAGCCCGCGGTAAGCGCGCCGTCGGGATAGCGGGTCAGAGTCAGTGGCCGGCCCGCGAGATGCCGGAGGATGTGCGGGGCCATGCGCAGCAGGTAGGCGATGTACTCGCGCTTCGATATCGGCTTCTGCCTCCCTGCCTTTGGCCAGTACTCCTTATCGAGGTGCGACAGGCGGACGCTGCCTGAGCCAAATTCCAGGGTCAGGGTGTCGCGCTTCTCGCCAAGCGCCGAAAGGGCGCGCTCAATCTCGGCGTTGTCGGTGGAAACCGGGGCCGGGTGCACGACGTCATCGAGCGTGCGACCGCTCAGCACGGAGCGGTCGTCGCCGGGAGTGCCGGACTCAGCGGTGGCGAACTCGTCGCGGTCCTTGATCAAGAGCCAGTTCTTGCCTTCACCCTTGCTCCCGCCGTCGAGTCCGGTCCTCACGAGGGCCCAGCGGCCGCGAAGCTTGTTGCCGTACATCTCGATTTTGATCTCGCCGCGGTCGAGTTGTTCGCGGATGAGCGCGCGGGCCGCGCGGGGCGCGGTGACCGGGGGCGAGCCTTTGGGTTCAGGTACCGGTGCGTACTCGCCGGTGTCCCAAACGATGACCCGGCCGGCGCCGTAGTTGCCGCTGGGAATGACGCCCTCAAAGCTGCCGTAATCGAGCGGGTGGTCCTCAACTTTGGCTGCGAGGCGCTTGTCGCGGGGGAGGGCCGACGGTCCCTTCGGGACAGCCCAGGAGACGAGGACGCCGTCGATCTCCAGGCGGAAGTCGAAATGGAGCTGGGTCGCGGCGTGCTGCTGCACGACGTAGCGCGGCAGGCCCGCGGACGCTCGGCGGCGGCCCGCGGGCTCGGGCGTCTTCTCAAAGCGGCGCTTGCTGCGGTAGGTCTCGAGCGGCACGGATATTCGCTCGTGAGTCAGCGGGCGAGTGCAAAGTCCTGCATGCGTGATTCGATGCCGCGATGCGCCAGCTCGCGGTCAAACAACGCTCGAACACTTGGATCCTCGTCCTCGTACTCCACCTGACGGCCGCCCAACTTAACGGAGGTGTCGGCGCCTACGTCGTAGGTGTAGCGCTTGCTCTGCGTGGTCGGGTAACGAACACCGCCGAAGCCCATCGCCAGATAACGCGAGGGGTCCTCTGCCGTGTTGAAGTGCTGGTGATAGTGCTCGCCGGCGCCGTTGCAGAACAGCGTGCCCGGTTTCCAGTCCACTCGCAGCGTCTCTGTGGGCGGCTGATTCTCCTCCCAGAGAAGGCTGTAGCCGTGGCCGGAGATGCAAAGGATCGCGACGCCCGCTTCGCTCGGCCGTCGGTGAGCCTTCTTGTACGTCCCCTGCGGGAACTCGGAGATATGCGAGGCGAGGGTACTGTCCGCCATGGTAAACATGATGCTCTTGCCGCCGGCGCCCCGGGCGGGCCATTCCTTCAATTGATCGAGCACGCGCAGGTCGGGGACGAAGTTGGTCTCCCATTGATGACGGCCGGCCCGCACCTCGCGGAACTCGCCCTCGCCCTTGTAGTACTTGGCTTCCCCAAAACGATCTTCGAAGACGTACGGGTTATCAAAAATGAAGCTCTCGTTGTGGTACAGATTCAGGCTGATGGGCAGGCTGGTCACCGCGACGAAGCGCGCCGGCTCGGAGCCGGAGCCGTTGAAGAGCTGGTGCCCGGCATTGAGCGGGATGCCGAAGTAGCTGCCGGGGCCCCATTCGAACTGCTTCCGGCCGCCCGGGATCTCAATCGTAGTTGCGCCTCGCCCGGAGATCACACAAATGATCTCGTCATAGAGGTGCTTCTCCGGCTTGAGCTGTCCGCCAGGAGGAATCTCCGATACGTAGGCGTTGCAAAAATCGCCTCTGCCCGCGATGTGAACGTACGCTCCGAGCCCGCCCATGCGTTCCCAGGGCTCGAGCTCGAGGGTGTGGAGATCGAGCGACAGGATATTCTCGTAGACCGGCACGCCCTCGCGCTGGAGGAACTCCCGATATGGGTCTCGCAGGTAGAAGGGATTTGCCGGAAGCTCGTTTGTCATCGATCTCTCCTGCTGGTATGTCTGTACTGGAATGCGTTACCTGCGCCGCTTACGCACCGTCCGTAGGTATAGCATAGGGACCGGATCTAGTACCTGCCATACCTTTGGCTGTCATACTTTATTTCGACGCCGGCCGTCGCAGGTCCAGGCGACGCTCGTCATGGAGAGAGACACTATGGGAATTCGATCGGTCGGACCGCTGGCGACGGCGCTGTTGCTGTTCGCCGCGGCAGCCTGCCGCAGCCAAGGCGCTTCCACCGGCGGCAGCGGAGCCCAGGCGCAGGCGACGCCCCTCACGAAGTTCACCGTGTCCTACATCGGCGCGGAACCCGCGGCGCTGCCGATCTTGATCGCCCAGGATGCGGGCATCTTCCGCAAACACGGGCTCGACGTTGACCTGCAGGTTATTGCCGGCGCCCCATCGATCGCTGCCTTGGTCTCCGGCCAGACTCAGTCGGCCACAGGCGGCAGCTCGGACATCCTGGGCGCTGCCGTCAGCGGGGCTCAGCCGGTGGTGCTGGCCGTGCTCGACGCATCGTTCCCGGGCCAGCTCTACGCTTCGCCGAAGATCAAGACTCCCGCCGATCTCAAGGGTAAGAAGGTCGCTGTCAGCAATCCGGGCAGCTCTTTCGACGTCGTCGCGCGGGAGTCGCTGCCCAAGATGGGCCTGCAGCCGGACAAGGACGTCACGATCATCGCGACCGGCTCGGTCACCAACGCGGTCACGGCGCTGCTGAACGGGGCCGTCGACGCCTCACCAGTCCAGACGGGCCCCGACTCGGTGAAGCTGGACGTGGCCGGGTTCCACCCGATCTACGACATGAGCGATGTGAAAAGCGCCGGCGATGCTGTCACCGTTATGCGGCCCTATCTGAGCTCGCATCGGGACGTCGTTCAGCGCTACATCGACGCCCTGGTTGAGGCAGACGCGCGAGAAAGACACGATAAGGCGTTCACAACCCAGGTGATTCAGAAGCGAATGGACCTAAGCGACGCGACGACGCAGAACACCATCTACGACTTCTTTACGAAACCCGCGATTCTGCCGCCACAACCGTACCCGACACTGGATCAGTTCGCGCTCCCGCTCGCGCAGCTGGCAAGCAAGAACGACAACGCGAAGGGATTCGATGTCACAAAGATCCTCGACCCGTCGTTCGTTAAGAGCGCTGTGGATCGCGGCCTAGACAAGTGAGGTAGTCCCCCAGAGAGAGGGAATCTCCGTCTGCCCGGCCTAGGCGCCGAAGCCGGGGCCTAGAGCCTCGATGCGCTCCACACGCTTGTTCTCGAGCGAGTCGCCGCGTATCTCCCGCCCGTCGGGGGTGAGTCGGGTGGGGCCGTCCCCACGTGGATAGAGCGCGCCGGGACGGATCATGACGAGGTTGCAGTCGCCACTGCTCTCGAACCAGTAGAACGTGTTCTTAGGGAGCATGACTCCCTCATATCGATTGACGACCTTGACGTTGTCATCGGTGTCGATATGAAAGGTTGCCTGTCCCTCCACGACGATGAATGCATGATCCTCGTAGGGGTGGCAATGCATCGCGTTCTCGCCGCCCTCGGCGTAGACCTTCATGGTGATGGTGAGCAGGTCCGTTCGCGAACGCATGTCCGTCGTCCGCCCCTGGGTTAGGTAGGGCGTCCGAAGATCGAAGATCTGAGCGGCCGAAGTCGTCGTCGTCATTGCACTCTCCTTGAGAACCATTGGACGGGAATCCTGAAACGCGATCGATGGGCGGAGCATAACGCCGGCTCCCGGTGCTGTCAAAGCTCACGCGGGCGAGGCCGGCGAATTAGTCTCCGGTGGTAGCGTCCGCGGGGCTCCGAATGACATCCCGGCTGGCGCCACTCGAGAACCGGCGGACGTGTGGCGCCCCAACGACCGCGCCCAAGGCAGCGATTGCGACGACGACGGCGCCGGCGGCGATAGCTGCGGGGGTGCCGACGACGGTCGCGAACGCGCCGGCCAGCACGGCGCCGAAGGGGTTGAGCCCCTGCATCGTGATGGTCATGAGGCTCATCACCCGGCCACGCATCTGCGGCGGCGCCTCGAGCTGGAGCATGGTGCTCAGCATTGTGCTGAACAGGATCGACGTGAGTCCGATAAGGAACAGCGCAACGATGGAAATACCGAAGTGGGTGCTCCACGCGAGGAGTATCAACGAGCCGCTCATCACAAACATGGCGCCGAACAGTACGCGGCCTTTGCGATCGATGGACCTCGCCGCCGCGACGAAGGCGGCGCCCACCAGTGCGCCTGCGCCAGGAGCGGAGGCCATGAGCCCAAGGCCGGTGGCGCCCACATGCAGGACATCTCGGGCAAAGACCGGCAGCAACTGCTGATACGGGCGGCCGAAGATACTCGCCAGGGCGGCAAGCGCCAGCAGGGTTGCGACCAGGCGGGTGTGGCCGACATAGCGGAAGCTCTCGCGAAGGTCGGCGAGCACGCCCGATGTGGTATGCGCGGTCGAGCGCTCCGGCACGCCGCGCATGAGGAAGAGGGCGACGATCACGGCGAGGTAGCTGACGGCGTTGGCGTAGAAAGCGCCGGCGATGCTGACAAAAGCGATTACGAGCCCAGCAAGCGTTGGTCCAAACAACGCCGCACCCTGCCAGGTGGAGGAGTTCAGCGCAATCGCCCCGGCGAGCTCCTCCCGAGGGACGAGATCGGGCAACAGGGCCTGCTGCGTCGGCTGGTCGAAGGAGCTAACGATGCCGGAGAGAAAACTAAGAAAAATGATCTGCCAAACCTGAATCAGCCGCAGGCTGACCAAGATGCCGAAGATCAACGCAAGGACCAGGCTTACGGTCTGGGTGATCTTGAGCAGCTTGAGTCGCGGGACGCGGTCAGCGACAACACCGCCTACCAGCGGCAGCACGAGCAGCGGCACGGCGCGGGCGAAGGCGACGACACCCAGCAGGAAGGTCGAGTTCGTCAGGGTGTAGACAAGCCATCCCTGGGCGATGTTCTGCATCCAGGAGCCGGAGTTGGAGAAGATGGACCCGAACCAAAAAAGCGCGAAGTTGCGATGGCGTAGAGCCGCCATCCGCCGCCCTCCGGGCGCGGAATCGGCAGGGCGGGAGCCTCCGGCGGAGGCGCTGGGGGGATGCATTCGACTGGTCCTTAGACGAGAAGCGATACGTCAGTATAGGCACGCGCGGCAGATGGCCGGGCGTTCGATTCGCGAACCGTTGTATGGTATAAGCAGATCCAGCAAATAACCTCGCACCTCGACAGCGAAGAGGACAATTGTGGTATTCGGTTTGTGGCCGCAGGCCGGCCCGCGCACGCCCAGATTAATGGCGGCCGCGGCGCTCACCTTCGCCCTCTCGCTGCTTATGGCCTGCGCCCAGGGAGGGGCGACGGGTGCCACCGCGCCGGGAACGCGGGCTGATAACACGCCGCTGAAGGCCGGGGCAGGCAGCGGGGCGAACGCCTGCGTGCCTGTAACCGACGCCATTGAGAAGGTACGGTCCTCAGTCGTCCGGATCGAGACACCGCCCGACGGGAAGGGCGAGGTCTCCGCCGGCACGGGGTTCGTTATCGGCAGCGGCGTGGTCCTGACAAATCAACACGTCGTCGCCGGCGTCCCGAGGGTCTTTGCGACGTTCTTCATGACTGGCCGGCGCGCCGTCGGTCAGGTTGTTGCGACCAATGAGGCGCAGGACCTGGCACTGATCCAGGTGGACACTGCCACGATTCCCCCCGTGATCTGGGGCGACGATCGTGCCCTCTCCAAGGGCACGCCACTGGCCGCGATCGGCTATGCGGGCGACCGGCGCGGACCACCGGCAGTCTCGCAGGGCACGTACCTGCAGACGTACGTCGATCCGCCAACGGGACAGGCGTACCTGCTCTCAGACGTCGCACTCGAGCACGGCGACAGCGGCGGTCCGCTGCTGAATCAGTGCGGCCAGGTGGTGGGTGTCAACACGGCCAAGATTCGGTCCGAAGATCGGGCCGGGCTGTCGATTCCCGAGTTTCTCGCGCAGCGCTGGGCGACCCAGCAGATCCAGCAGCAGCACTAGCGGCCGAACTCGGCAACAACTTCGCCCAGAGTGTTGAATTGCTGTCGCCGGTTGGCGCCGTCGTCAACCATAACGGTTTCGTTGCCCTCATCCCAGAAGCCCCACAGCGATCCCTCGCCGAGGTCGATGGCCGCACGGCCCGACTCATGCCAAATCGTGAGTTGGCCGCTGCGGCCCTCGTACGCAAAGTCATAAACGCTCACGACCTGGCCGATCGCGAGCTCGGCCAACTGGTCGTCGGCGGTCATCGTGAACTGCACCGATTCCAAGTCTCCCTGATTGGCGATAGTGCGGCGATGAATTAGGACGGTCACCTCTTGCTCCTGCGTAATGCTTTTTGCAGTACAATCTTACAGTGGCAGTGAGGAGAACTCTCATCGTCGGGGCGAATGGGGAGCGATTTCGATTCTACTATGACGCGGATCACAATGAAGTGCTTGATATCGCCGCAAGACACGGAACCCTACCTGAGGACGCGAGCAGGACCTTCCTTACGGGCGACACCAGCCCGTGGGACGAAGGACACTCACGCTTCGCAACCTTCACGTATTCGCACGGCATCTACTGGACCCGCCACGCGCGCGACGGCTCAGTCATCGTAATTAGCTGCTTCAAGCGAGGAGAAGAATAGATGGCCAGGCATAGGGACGTTCCGATCCATATGCGCATCATTGCGGACCAGGTGGAGGAGGATTCCGACATCTCGGAGCTCGTGACTGGCCTGGAGGCCGAGGCGGATCGGGAGATTGCCGCCAGCAGTATCACGCTGCGCTGGGGACGGCGGCAGATCGCCGTTATCAAGCGCGCCGCTGCGCTAATGGGCATTCCCTACCAGACCTACCTGAAGCAGGTCGTCTTCAAGCAGGCCATCGCCGACATCGAGCACGCCGAGCCAGTGCTGGCCCGGCCGTAGCCCGTCGCAGCTATAAGGCGCCGGAACGAAGGTATCTGAAACGCTCCAAGCTGTCCGCCGGCCTGGACAGAAGTGCAGATGAGGCGCGGCCCGTTGCGTCAGCCAACGCAGTCTTCACGGGCGCGGCGCAGGGACAGGGCGCGACCAGTCCTGCTCGAAGGTCGCGGTCAGCCGCGCGACCGACGCGTCATCGGTAGTGAGCAGGCCAAGCTCGCGGTTGCTGTCGAGCGATGCGGCCGTGAAGTTCTCGCTGCCGGTGAAGGCGATTGAGCCGTCCGCAATCACGACCTTGGCGTGCACGAACGGCTTCGGCTGCAGCCGCACCTGGGCGCCCGAGGCTTGGATCAGCGCCCGGCCGGCACGCGCTGGATCGTGGCTGCCGGTGTCGGTCATTAAGAGTCGAACACGCACGCCCGCGGCGGCGGCCGAACTGAGGGCCGCCAGAACATCGCGGTCGGTCAGCTCTTCGGCGTAAATATCCAGCCTCGATGTGGCGGAGTTGAGCAGCGACAGGAGCCGGCCACGGCTGTTGTCCGGGCTCCAGACCAGCGCGGGATCGTCGACGCCGGCAGGCAGATGATTCCAGTCTGACTCGAAGACGGACTCAATCTCAGCGACATCAGCGGTGTCAGTGTCGAGCAGCGCAAAATCGCGCGTATTGTCAAAGGTCTGCGCGACGAGATTCATCGTCATGACGAGCGCGCTCACACCGTCGGCCACCATTGCCTTCTCGTGCGTGAGCCGAAATGACGGCGACGAGTCTCGCGTGAGCACGCCCTTGCGCGCGAGGTCCGCCAGCGCCGAAGCGTTGACCGGCTTATTGTCTGGTCGAGGCTCAGCCATCACGCGGACGCGCACGCCACGTCCCGCAGCATCTTCCAGCGCAGTGAGGATGCGCCGGTCAGTCAGCTCGTAGATCTCCACATCGAGCGACTGCTGCGCGGACGCGATGTAGTCGAGCACCGGTTGCCGGCCATCGTCGGGCTCGACGACGAGAACGCTGGGTGCGATTGAGGACGCACGGGCAGGGTGCTGCCCCGGCCGCGCCGGGGAAGATAAGAGCGCCGCAACCAGCGCGCAGAAGAGTGCGACTGCCAGCCGCCAGGGGCGCCGCGGCCGCGGCACGTGCACTTATCCAACAATCTCCGCGAGATGCTCGCGGTCGTGACGGAGCATGAACGGCACCCACTCGGCGAAGCTCATTGTCTCGGCGCCCCGGGAGATCCGGATCTCGGCGCGCTGCTGAGGGCTGAACGAACGGATGAGGCCGACCAGTTCGGAGCGATTCGAGCGCAGCTCTTCCAGAAGCTGGTCGATGCTCATGCCCGAACGCTGACTGACCTCAACCATATTCCAGTCGTCAATCGGCGGCAGCGCCGAGGCGTCAGTGATGCCGCCGGGGTCCGGTAGGCCCGCGGCGAGACGGGCTCTGACGGTCTGGCGCAGGTTGATCGATGCCAAATGCGCCAAGAGCTGACGCCGGTTCCAGCCGCCCTCCGCCTGCCAGACGGGCGTCTCCCACTTCGCGGGAGGGATCCCTCGAACCCGTGCGGCGATCGTCTCCGGCATGGACTCGAGCTCCCGCAGATTGTGATCGACGTCGCTCGTAACCATCTGATTCTCACTCCTCCTGAGGACGGATTGAATATGCGATTCCCGTCCATTCTAGGCGGACTACGCCCAATGCCAAGTTGACTCACGCGAGGGTGCAGCCCACACTAATGGCGTCCCGAATTACCAAGGCAAAGGAGCGGCCGATGAGCGTGCGGGCGCGGGTGACGTTGACTGGAGTTGCAGCGGTTGTGCTGATGCTGGCGACGGCAGGGGGTCTCGGAATTACCGGAAAATGGCGGGCGACGCACGTCGCCGCTCAGGGCGGCACCACCGTGGTTCTGCACAAGCTGGCGGGTGATGAGGTTGGAACGGTGACTTTCACTCAGTCCGCTGACAAGGTACTGGTTCAGGTGTCGGTGAGCGGCCTTCCACCCGGCTTCCACGGATTTCACGTTCACACCGTCCCGCTCTGTGACGCCGGCACGGGATTCATGTCGGCCGGCGGACACTTCAACCCCTCGGATCGGCGCCACGCCGACCACGCTGGTGACATGACGAATCTCTACGTGGGCGGCGATGGCACCGGGGGCATGAGCCTCTGGACGGACCGCTTCACGGTTGGTCAGGTACTCGGGATGGGCGGCGCCAGCGTGATTATCCACGCGAGCCCCGACAACTTCGCCAACATCCCGACACGGTACGCTCCGGCTCCCGACGAGACAACACTAACGAACGGCGACTCGGGCGACCGCATCGTCTGCGGCCTCTTCCAATAACCTGCAGCGGGACTACAGCGGCAGAGGCAATTGCGACGGCTCGTCGAAGCCCGAGAGGGACACGCCCAGCAGCCGGTAGCGTTGACCCGGCCTTGCCTCTCGCGCGAGTAGATCGGCCGCCGCGTCATAAATGGGGCCGGTCTGATCCACTGGGTAGGGCAACGTGCGCTGGCGTGTAAAGGTTGTGAAGTCAGACTGACGCAACTTGAGCGTGACCGTTCGGCCACGAAGCCCGCGCCGCCGCAGCCGCTCGGAGATGCTGTCCACAATTGGGCGCAGCTCCTGCTGTAGAGGTGGTCCGGACTCGAGATCCTGGGCGAAGGTCCGCTCACGTGCGACCGACTTCGTCTCGTGGGTCGCCTGAACCGGGCGATCGTCGGCACCGTTCGCGAGGTCGTGAAGCAAAGTTCCCCAGCGTCCGAAGATGCCGGACACGAGCCGAACGTCGACCTGCGCGAGCTCGCCGATGGTTCGCACGCCGAGGCTGGCCATCCGCTCCTCGCCTCGCGGACCAACACCCCACAGGCGTCCGACGGGCAGCGGCGCAAGAAAGTCCCGCTCCTTACCAGGCGGCACGACGACAAGCCCGTCGGGTTTCTCCAGATCCGAGGCGATCTTCGCGACGGACTTCGAGGTTGAGACGCCCACGGACACCGGCAGATCGACGGCTTCGCGCACCTGATCCTTCATCCGTCGCGCCAGCGACGCCCATTCGGACGGTTCCGGCGAGACGTCAGAGAGATCGAGGTAGGCCTCATCGAGCGACAGCGGCTCGACCAGGGGCGTCATGCCGCGATAACCGCCGAGGACGATCGCGGAGACCTCGGCGTAGACAGAAAATCGAGCGGGAAGGCGTACCGCTTCGGGGCAGAGCCGCAGCGCGCGGCTCATGGCCATAGCGGAGCGGACGCCGAAGCGGCGGGCCTCGTACGATGCGGCGGCAACGACGCCGCGATGGTCGGCGGCGCCGCCGACCACCACAGGCAGGCCACGCAGCGCCGGATCATCGCGCTGTTCCACGGATGCGTAGAACGCGTCGAGATCAGCGTGCACGATACATCGAGCCATTGCACGACTACGAGCAATCAGCCGTCAGGGCTCAGCCCCCCATCCGATCGAGGAATTGGGGATGGGGCCGCCGGCTGCTCAGAGCTCTTGCGTTCTCCTCGAAGTCACCGCTCAACTGCTGCCAGATCAGATAGCAACACACGAATGCTGTCCATACGGCAACGATGGTCATTCCTAGCATGGGTTCCTTACCCTCCCTCCTGCAATGGAACACTTGTTCTCTTTGGAGAGTCTAGAACTTGCGTTCTAGCATCGCAAGCTACATTAGAACAAAGATGCGACAATCTGCGGCGGGGACCGCTTGACTTCTTTTCGCGTGCGTTCCTAAATAATCGTGAAGGATAGGACGCAGGGAGCAGGGGTAGGGCCAATGACGCCGCAGGCCAACGGCCGGGATCCACAACCTGCAAACGCCGGAGCCGGTCAATCAGGACAGGAGCCAGGGCTCGCCGAGCGGTTGCTGCAGGCGCTGGCTGAGGCGGGACAGCAGAACCCCGTCGCGGCAGCGCTGCTCGAGCGACTTCGTTCCGGTGGGGCTGCCGTGCGCGCGGCGGCGCCGGACTCGCTCAACCCAAGCCAGATCCTCATGAACCGACTGCGACCAAGCCGCATGCTGGAGAAAGCCGCGGACCAGGAGTTGCGACCGCTGGGATTCGGTCTCTACGGTGCGATCGCGGTTGACTTCATTGCAAGACAGGCCAGCCCGCCACGACTCGCCGATATCTCCCGATTCTTAATGCAAGAGCCGCAGTCATTAACGGCGCTGATTCAGCGTCTGGAGCGGCGTGGGTGGATCCGCCGCAAGCCGAGCCAGCGCGATCGACGGGCCGTCCTGCTGGAGCTGACCGAGGCGGGCCGCCAGCTGCATCAGCGGCTGGTACGCGTCCTGGAGGGGCTGCTCCAGGACACCGAGACCGAGCACTTTGGGGCGACCTGAGCCTCTGACCTAACCCTCGGCCCCTTCATCTGGGTCGACGAGACCATCATGAGCGGGTGGGAGGGGAGAACGAAGGCTCAACACGGTGCCCAAAGCCAAGATCAACGGAATCGAGCTCTACTACGAGAGCAACGGCGCGGGGCCGGCGATTCTGTTTGCGCACGGCGCCGGCGGGAACCACCTCTCCTGGTGGCAGCAGATCGCCTACTTTTCGTCCGAATATCGCTGCATTAGCTTCGACCACCGGGCCTTCGGCCTGTCCGCCGACTCCACCGGCGAGGGCCGAACCCTGTTCGCGCGGGATGCTCTCGCGCTCCTGGATTACCTTGACCTGGAACGCGTCTTCGTCATCGCACAGTCCATGGGCGGCAGGACGGCGGCCGGACTCGCGCGCAGTGCGCCGAGCCGCATTCGAGCATTGGTGCTGGCCGGCACGCTGGGAGGGGCAGTGGGCGCGGAGACAGAGGCGGTCATGCGTGAGTTCCGGGCTTCGCTGCCGGCCGGTTCGACGCTGCTCGACCGCGCACTCAGCGAGCGAACACGGCGTGAGCGGCCCGATCTCGCGTTCCTCTATTACTCCATTGCGCGCCTCAACCCTCACCGGTCCAGAGACTTCCTGGCACCCAGACTGGGCTATCGCGGGACAACGGCAACGCTGTACGCCGAGAGCGGCATCCCGCTGCTGTTCCTGGCAGGCGAGGATGACCGCATCGTCCCGCCGGCGGCGATGGAGGCGGCGCACCGTCTTGTAGCGGGATCCTGCTTCGCCGTCGTCCCCGGCGCTGGTCACTCGGCGTATTTCGAGCAGCCGGAGCGCTTCAACGAGGTTGTTGGCGCCTTCCTGCGAGCTCAGGAGCAGGGCTGAACTGATCTCCGCCCAGCGCAGCGCCGCTCGACATGCCAGCCCGCTCAGTCCTAATCGCTCAGTCCTCATCGCTCAGTCGTGCTACACTCGCGCGCGTAATTGCGGAACGAATCGGTCTGGAGGAGGATTCCTGCCATGCCTTACGAGGGACAACTTGCCGAGACGACTATGATCCACGGCCACAACGGGGACCTGATCGAGGCCTATTACGCGCATCCGCTCGGCACCGCCTCGGCCCCCGGCGTGGTCGTTATTCACCACGCTCCAGGGTGGGACGAGTGGATCCGTGAGGTATGTCGCAAGTTTGCGCAGCACGGATATGCGGCGATCAGCCCCCACCTGTATCACCGCCTCGGCCCAGGCGCCCCGGACGATCTGGCGGCGAAAGGCCGGGCATCGGGCGGCAACCCAGACGACCAGGTCATGGGCGACGTAGAGGGTGCGATGAACTGGCTGCGCGAGCAGACCTACTGCAGCGGCAAGATCGGCGTCATAGGCTTCTGCTCCGGCGGGCGGCAGACCTATCTCGCGGCCAGCCGCCTGTCGGGAGTTGACGCGGCCGTCGACTGTTGGGGTGGGAGCGTCGACCCGCTGGACCGCTCGCAGTTGCACGAGCAGCGGGTTGCACCTATCGACTTTACCGAGAACATCACGGCGCCACTCTTGGGAATCTTCGGCAATGACGATCAGAACCCGAACCCGGACGAGGTCAACCGTATCGAGGCGCGGCTGAACGCGCTGGCGAAGTCGTACGAGTTCCATCGCTACGACGGGGCAGGCCACGGGTTCTTCAATGTCGCGGGAGTTGCATACCGGCCGCAGCAGGCGACTGACGCCTGGCAGAAGGTCTTTGCGTGGTACGGCCGATACCTCGCCTCGCCCCTCGAGGCGGCCGCCGTCGCGGGCTGATCCGCATGTTCCCTCTCTCCGGCGGGAGAGGGCGAGGGTGAAGCCCAAGCGAAGCACCGCTCCCAGGCGGCGCCATCGTCTCAGTAAGGAGCCTGTCGATGCAGCAGCGCGCACGCAGCGAAACTGATGGCCGCGCCAACGGCGTACAGTCGAGCGCGGCCGAATATGGCTCTGATGTGGTCGTCGAGCTCCTCAAGGAGCTCGGCATCCGTTACATCGCCCTGAATCCGGGCTCGAGCTACCGCGGACTGCACGACTCGATCGTCAACTTCGGCATGTCGCCGGGTCCCGAGATCGTGCTGTGTTGCCACGAGCAGATCGCTGTGGCCGTAGCGGGCGGCTACGCGCGCGTGACGGGCCGGCCGATGGCGGTGGGTCTGCATGACGTAGTCGGGCTTCAGAACGCCTGCCTGGGAATCTACTCTGCCTTCTGTGACCGCTCGCCGATGCTGATTCTCGGCGGCACCGGGCCGATGGACCTCACCAAGCGCCGCGCCCATATCGATTGGGTGCATACGGCGCTCGTGCAGGGGAACCAGGTCCGCGATTACGTGAAGTGGGACGACCAGCCGGCCAGCGTCGGAGCGATTCCGGAGTCCGTGCTGCGGGCGCACCGAATCGCAACGACCGAGCCTCAGGGCCCGGTCTACCTCTGCTTCGACAGCGAGCTGCAGGAACAGGTCGTGGAGGCGCCACCCGCGATTCCGGACGTGACACGCTTCGCTCCGCCGCGGGGGCCGGCCGGCAGCGCAGGTGCGCTCCAGGAAGCGGCCTCGGCGCTCGTTCGGGCGCAGCGGCCGGTGATCATCCCCGACACCATGGGCAGGAACCGCGCGACGCTGCCGATGCTGCTTGAGCTCGCGGAATTGCTCGGCTGCGGGGTGGTCGATTCCGGCTCCTATTACAACTTCCCGAGCACGAGTCCGCTCGATTGCTCCCTCGCGGCGCGGGCCGCCATTAGCGAGGCGGACGTCGTGCTGGCGCTCGACGTCGTCGACCTGCTTGGCTCGGTGAGCGCGGCCATCGGACCGTCACAGTCGGCGGTTTACCTCGACCCGAGCGCCACGGTGATTCATGTGACTCTCGGCGACTATCTGCTGAGCAAGTGGGCTGGCGATAACGAGCGCCTGCTGCCGGTCGACCTGCCCATCGCCGCCGATACCGCGCAGGCACTCCCGGAGCTGATACGGCTGTGTAGGGCCGCGATCGACGGGGACGCAGAGGCGCCGGCTCGCATCGCCCAGCGGCGGCAGCGTGCGAAGGCGATGCACGACGAGGCCGTAGGCCAGGCACGCACGCGGGTAGAGAAGGGTCTGGGCGCTCGGCCCATCTCCTCCGCACGGCTGTACTCGGACCTTTGGAGCGAGATCAAGGGGAGCAACTGGTCGCTGGTCGGGACGGCGGGCCGCGCTCCGCTGCGAGCGATTTGGGAGTTCACCGAGCCTGATCACCGGTCCGGCGTCGGGCGCGCGGCAGGCATCGGCTACTCGGCCGCCGCAGGGCTTGGCGCCGCCCTGGCGTATAAAGAGAGCGATCGCGTACCCGTCTGCGTCTCCGGCGACGGAAGCTTCTTGATGGTGCCGCAGCTTCTATGGACCGCGGCCAGCGCGCGGTTGCCCATCCTCTACGTCATCTACGACAACCGCAGCTACGGCAATGACGAGGGCCATCAGGAGCACATGGCCCGCGTGCGCGGCCGGTCAATCGAGAACAGGGGTATCGGGCTGCGGCTGGACGAGCCGGCTACGGATTTCGCACAGGTCGCAGGCGGATTCGGTGTCCGGGCCTTCGGGCCGATTGCGGACCCGGACGCGCTGGCTCCGGCCCTGCGTGAGGCGGTCCACGTAGTCCGCGATGAGCGCCGCCCGGCTCTCGTGGACGTCATAGTGGAGTCGCCCTGACCTCAAACCGGGTGCCGCTGGTTCACAGACGACGCGCCACCATCGCCACGGGCTACAATTCGGGAGCCATCACGGTACCCGCCCCTTATCGCGTGCGGACAAAACCAGGCAGTAAAACGCTCTGGGTGAGACGCTCGGGCGGCAGCCCGACTCGAGAGGATGCACCCTGGGAGGCGACGGAGTGTACCAGGAGCTGAGCGTTTTTGGCGGGAATGCGCATCCCGTTCTGACGAGCGCGATTTGCGACTATCTCGGCAGAGCACCGGGCCGGATCGAGGTGTTCGAGTTCAGTAACGAGAACATTTTTGTCCAGATCGAGGAGAACGTCCGCCAGCGCGACGTCTTCATCATTCAGCCCATCGCGGCACCCGTGAACACGCGCCTGATGGAGCTGCTGATCATGATCGACGCCTTCCGGCGAGGCTCCGCCGGTCGCATCACCGCGGTCATCCCGTATTTCGCCTACGGTCGCAGCGACAAGAAAGACCAGCCGCGCGTTCCGATAACGGCCCGCCTGATCGCCAACTTGATCGAGGTGGCCGGGGCCGACCGTGTGTTGACAGTTGACCTGCATGCCGGCCAGATCCAGGGATTCTTCAATATTCCAGTCGACGAAATGACGGCGCTTTACACACTCAGCCGCTACTTTCAGCAGCAGGAGTTGGGAGACCTGGTCGTCGTTGCGACCGACCTTGGCGCCGCAAAGCGGGCACGAAACGTCGCGGAGCGGCTGGACGTACCGCTCGCCGTCATGGAGAAGCGACGGGTCGGCAACAACGACGCGACCGAGGTGATGAGCATCATCGGCGACGTACGGGGCAAGCAGGCCCTGATCGTCGACGACGAGGTTGATACTGCCGGTACACTTATGGAGACTGTTAAGGCGCTGGGCGATCACGGGGTCACGTCCATCCGTGCCGCCGCCACCCACGCGGTGCTTTCCGGTCCCGCGATGAAGCGGATCTCATCCAGCCCGCTGCTGGAGCTCGTTATCACCGACACCCTGCCGCTCGCGCCGGAGAAACAGACCGAGAAGATCAACGTCCTCAGCCTCGCCCCCTTGCTGGGCGATGCGATCATGAATATCCACACCGGTCAATCCGTGAGCGGCCTGTTTCACTAGAGACGCGAGTACAAGGACCAACAATGCTTAAGGGACTCGTAACTAAAATCGTTGGCGACGCCAACGCCAAGGAGATCAAGCGGCTCCAGCCGATCGTTGACGAGATCAACGGGCTCGAGCCCGACATGCAGGCGCTGTCTGATGCAGACCTACGGGCGAAGACGGACGAGTTTCGTCAGCGCCTCGAGGACGGCGAGGCACTCAACGACCTGCTAACGGAGGCGTTCGCGGTCGTCCGTGAGGCGTCGCGCAGAGTAACGGGGATGCGCCACTTCGACGTCCAGCTTGTCGGCGGCATTGTCCTGCACCAGGGAAAGATCGCCGAGATGAAGACGGGTGAGGGCAAGACGCTCGTCGCCTCCCTGCCGCTGTATCTCAACGCACTCCTCGGCCGCGGCGCCCACCTCGTGACCGTCAACGACTACCTGGCCAAGCGCGACCCGCAGTACATGGGCCCCGGCCAGATCTTCGACTTCCTCGGGCTCACCGTGGGCGTCCTGCAACACGATGCGGCCTTTCTGTACTCGCCGGAGCAGGTAAACGAGCAGGCGAACATGGAGCACCTCGTCCCGATCACGCGCAAACAGGCCTATGAGGCCGATGTCCTCTACGGGACGAACCATGAGTTCGGCTTCGACTACCTGCGTGACAACATGGCGATGGACAACGCCCATCAGGTCCAGCGGCCGCTCTACTACGCCATCGTCGACGAGGTCGACAACATCCTGATCGACGAGGCGCGGACACCACTGATAATCAGCGGCCCGACGAACGACAGCACGCAGGTCTATTTCCAGTTCGCTCAGCTCGTCCCGATGCTCGAGCCGCAGGTGGACTACACCGTCGACGAGAAGCTGCGCGCGGTCAGCCTGACCGAACAGGGAATCGAGAAGCTCGAGAAGCGGCTCGGCATCAAGAACATCTATGCACCTGAGAACTTTCGGCTGACGCGCTACATGGAAGCAGCCCTCAAGGCGCAGATTATCTACCAGCGTGACCGCGACTACGTGGTCAAAGATGGCGAGGTCGTCATCGTCGATGACTTCACCGGCCGCCTCATGTTCGGCCGGCGCTGGTCGGACGGCCTGCACCAGGCCGTGGAGGCGAAGGAGCGGGTAAAGATCCAGCAGGAGTCGATAACCTACGCCACGATCACGCTGCAGAACTACTTCCGCCTTTACGAAAAGCTGGCAGGCATGACCGGCACAGCGGTGACGGAGGCAGAGGAGCTCGACAAGATCTACAAGCTCGACGTCGTCGCGATCCCGACTCACATGCCGATGATTCGGGCCGACCACGCGGACCTCGTCTACCGGCACGAGCTTGGCAAGTACGATGCCGTGGCCGAAGAGATCATCGAGCGCAACAAGACCGGGCAGCCGGTACTTGTCGGCACGGTATCGATTGAGAAGTCCGAGTATATCTCGGAGCTGCTCAAGCGCCGCGGCATCAAGCATGAGGTTCTCAACGCCAAGAACCACGAGCGCGAAGCGGCGATCATCGCGCAGGCGGGTCAGCGTGGCGCCGTGACGATCGCCACGAACATGGCGGGGCGCGGCACCGACATCAAGCTGGGCGAGGGCGTCACCGATGCCGGCGGGCTGCTCATCATCGGCACCGAGCGGCACGAATCGCGCCGGATCGACAACCAGCTTCGCGGCCGATCGGGCCGGCAGGGCGATCCGGGCGAGTCACGCTTCTTCGTTTCCTTCGAGGACGACCTGATGCGGCGCTTCGCGCCCGAATGGCTGCCGGGCATGATGTCTAAGCTCGGGATGGAAGACAACGTCCCCATCGAGCACTCCTGGGTGACGAAATCGATCGAACAGGCGCAGAAGAAAGTCGAGGGCCACAACTTCGATATCCGCAAGAACCTCGTCGATTACGACGACGTGATGAACAAGCACCGCGAGGTCATCTACGACGAGCGCAAGAAGGTGCTCGAGGGCGCGGACATCAAGCAGCTCATCCTCGACATGGTCGAGCAGGAACTGCGCGAGCTCGTTGGGATGATGGGCCAGGACGAGGACGGCCAGGACGACATTGAGGGCCTGTTGCGGGAGGCCGGCACGATCCTGCCGCCATCACCCGATCTCACCGAGGCAGCGCTGGCCTCGCTGACCAAAGATGAGATCGCCGATCACCTGGTTCGGGTGGCGAACGAGCAGTACGACCTGCGTGAGGCGCACAACGGTCCCGAGGGAATGCGTATTCTCGAGCGTTTCGTGATGCTGCAAACGATAGACCGGCTCTGGGTTGAGCACCTGACTGCGATGGACGAGATGCGCGAGGGCATCGGTCTGCAGGCGTACGGCCAGGTGGACCCACTGATCGCGTACAAGCGCGAAGCCTTCGACATGTTCGACCAACTGATGGCGAATATTCGCAACAGCGTCGCGCGTGGTATCTATCACATTGAGTTCGCACCGTCGGCGGTTGCCGTACCAGTAGCGCCGAACCCGGCTGTGCTTCGCGAGAACCGCGACGCCATCGAGGGAACCACCGCAATTGGTCCCGCCGGTGGTACGGCCACCTCGGGTGACGGAATCTCCCGGCCGCTCTCCGCGCCTCCAGGCGCGCGGCCGGCTGCGGCGGCAGCGGGCGGCGTTGCCGTCCTGCAGAAGGTCGGCCGTAATGACCCCTGCCCTTGTGGCAGCGGCAAGAAGTACAAGCGCTGCCACGGGGGAGGATAGCTCGTGGGTCGCGGATCGTAGGTAGTCGCAAGCCTCCTCTCCCTCGGGGAGAGGACTGGGGTGATGGCATGCCAGTCAGCGAGAAAACCTATGAGCAAGTCGCCCTTGAAGACCCAGAGGGCCAATGGGAGCTCGTTTGTGGCCGTCTTCGTCGGAGGCCTGGTATGACGGCCGCGCACGGCCACGCTCAGGTCGAATTGCATCGGTTGCTTGTCACGCAGTTGAACCCGAGCGAATACGTCGTCCACTCGAATACAGGTCGCCTTCGTATCGCCGCAGGCACCTACTACGTCCCCGACTTGGTCGTAATTCCACGTTCAATCCAGCAGCGGTTTCTTCGAGAATCCCCCGACCGGCTCGAGGTCTACGACGCGCCAATGCCGCTGGTGGTCGAGGTGTGGTCGCCATCAACCGGTGACTACGACGTCGAGGAAAAGCTGCGGGAGTATCACCGGCGCGGCGACCTCGAGATTTGGCGCATCCACCCGTACGAACGGACGCTGACCGCCTGGCGCCGGGAGCCGGACGGCAGCTATAGCGAAACCCGGTACCACGATGGCGCCGTTCATCCCGTCGGCCTTGCCGGCGTGGCGGTCGAGCTGCCCAGCCTATTCGGCTCAACACATCAGCTATCTGAATCTGCTGGAGTCACGATGGTGGCCCAAATCATCGTCGGCGCTGCCGTGCCACGCGGACCGCAGCTTTACAACCCGCCAGCCCAATGGCCGGCGTACGGCGAGCGCGACAAGACGAATCCCTGGCTGTTCGATCTCAAAGGGAGCCAGCTTACGTACGATGGCCTGCTCGCGAACGCCGTCGCAGGCATGGCGGAGCGGCTCGATCCATCCTTGTGGGATCGACAATTCGTATCGGTGACACGCGCGAGGCAGGCGGTGCGGGACGCCTTCGAGCGAGCCGGCCCAGACCTCGTGCTTGTCATGGGCGACGACGAACGTGAGCTGTTTCTTGACGACAGCACCCGACCGAAGCTGGCGATCTACCGTGGATCGGACTGGAGCTGGCGCGGCACGGTCTATCCGGTCGCAGTGGCCCTCACCGATCACATCATTCGGCATCTGCGCGGCACGCGCTATGCGATTGAGGTCATCGAGACGTTGCCCGACGACCAGCAAATGCCGCACAGCTTTGGAAACGTCTACGCGAACCTGATGCTCACGGTTCGGCCGATCGTCCCGATCATGGTCAACATTCACTATCCGGTGAACCAGACGACGCCCCTGGAGAGCTATCAGCTCGGGCAGATGGTTAGGCGCGCGCTCGAATCCTGGCCCGGTCCTGAAAAGATCGGCGTAGCCGGAAACGGCGGTCTGAGCGCCGGCGTACTACGGGAGGAGCTCGACCGGCGGATACTCGAGGCGTTGCGGACGCGCGATGTCACCGAACTTGGCTCACTGCCCTACAAGTGGATACAGGGGCCGACCGGAGAGATCTACAACTGGATCGGCGCCGCCGGCGTGCTCGAAGGTTTGCACATGCGGGTGATCGATTACATCCCCGCCTACCGTTCTCCGGCCGGAACCGGCTGCGGCATGGCGTTTGCGACGTGGACGTAACGGCTAGGAAGACTCGCCACCCAACTCCGCCAGCATCTCCTCAGGAGACTTCGTTGTGAGCACCGGCGCCAGGCGTTCGCGCTGTTCTCGATCCAGCGTGACCAGTGTGCTTCCAAAGCGAAGAGCGACCGCAGCATATACTGCATCAGCGCCCCGCACCCGACGCTCAATAGCAACGTCGGCTGATTCGTTCGCGAGCGTACGATCGAGCGGAACCATGATGAGCGTTGAGAGGCGGCCGATATCGAGAGCCAGAGATCGCGCAACAGCGGTGTCCTGCCTGCCGCGAGCGATCGCTCCGGCGACTTCGGCCAGGAGCAGTGTCGGTGCAATCATGCTAGCGCCTTCCGCGCGTGCAGCGGAGAGGAAGGCCAAGCTGGTGTCGTGCCCAACCTCTCCGAGGTTGAAGGCATTGACGAAAACGCTGGCGTCGATCGTATACGTGACGGCCATCCGGAGCGCTAGCGCCGCATCTCGGAGAGAAGCTCGACACTCGTTAGCGGCGATTGCCAGCCGCGACCGATCTCCTCGCCAAGGCGCAGAAGGTCCTCCCACACCTCGTCATCGTCGCCGGCCGGAGCCCCGCTGACGGGCAACGGCACGAGCATTCCTATCGGTCGCCCTCGGTAGGTGATCGTATAGCGAGCCCGCCGGTCGCGAACTGCGCGGACTATTTCTGAGGCGTGTGTCTTCAGGTCGCGGACTCCTACATCAGGCATATCCATGCTCCTCAAATGTGGTTATTTAGATGACCACATCCCCTACCCTAGCACGCAATCTTGGTATATTGGCATCGTCCAGCCGGTTGGGTGGCCGCTCCGCGTAGGCGGAGAGGAAAGTCCGAGCTCCACCGGGCGAAGATGCTGGGTAACGCCCAGGGGGGGCGACCCCACGGATAGCGCAACAGAAACATACCGCCTGCGCGGCCGAAGCCTGCCGGTTTCCTCCGCGCGGGTAAGGGTGAAATGGTGCGGCAAGAGCGCACCGGCGGCGTGGTGACACGCCGGCCGTGCAAACCCCATCTGGAGCAAGACCAAATAGGGGGACGTAGGGCGCCCGGCCAGTCCCCGGGTTGGTCGCATGAGCCCGCCGGCAACGACGGGCCTAGAGAGATGGTCACCGCCCCGGCTGCGGCCGGGGACACAGAACTCGGCTTATAGACCGGCTGGACACACCTCTAAATCCAATCCAGCACCCGCTACGTTACGTATGAGTAAGAGATGGGGGACTGCTCGCGAAGGGGTTGGCTGCGATGAACGACAATCAGCGTTATTTTGTTGAGGAGTTCGCCGAAGAGTACCAGCTCGGCCGGATGAGCCGGCGCGATCTCCTGCGTCGGGTGCTCCTCATCACCGGCAGCGCGCCAGTGGCCGCAGGCGCATTGCTGGCGCTCGGATGCGGGGCCAGCTCGACGGCGCCGGCATCAAACGGAGCGCAGACGCAGCCGTCGAAAACGTCCGCGCCGCCGACCAGCGCCGCCGCATCACCGGCGTCCGCCGGGGCACTCGGGGCCGCAACGATGCCGCCCACCTCCCAGACCGATGAGAATGTCGTTAAGCCTGATGATCCCGCGATCCGCACGCAGAACGTGCAGTTTCCGGGGCAAGCTGGACCACTCTTCGGCTATCTCGCCCAGCCAAAGGGTGGAAGCGCGGTCCCGGGCATCATTCTCGTGCATGAGAATCGAGGGCTCGTCGAGCCAAACACGGACATTGCACGCCGCTATGCGAGGGAGGGATTCGCCGTTCTCGTGGTGGACCTCGTCTCGCGCGCTGGCGGTACCGCAAGGTACTCGAGCGACCCGGCGCAGATTCCCGCAATCCTGGGCAGGACCGATCAAACCGACCTGCTCGCCGATCTCCAGTCGGGCTTGGCCTATCTCAAGACAGTCGACGGGGTGCGCAAGGACCGGCTCGGTGTCACCGGCTTCTGCTTTGGCGGCAATCAGGCCCCCGAGCTGGCGATCGCCTCGCCGGAGATCCTGGCGGCCGTGCCCTTCTACGGCAGGGTCAAACTTGAAGATCTTGCCAAGTCGAAGGCGGCCTTCCTTTGGTTCTACGGCGACCTCGATACGCGCGTCACGAGTCAGGCGCCCGATGTGGAGGGGGAGCTGAAGCGGCTCGCCCGGCCGTATGAGATCCACGTAGAGCCGGGCGCGATGCACGCCTTCTTCAACAACACCGGCCAGTCCTATAACGCCGCCGCAGCGCGCGATGCCTGGCCACGTGTTCTCGCCTGGTTCAATCAGTACCTGAAGGCGTAAGTGCGGCAATCATGCCAGCGATAACTCGGGGAAATAGCTCCGGTAGTACCCCTTATCTCTGGTCAGCAGGCGATCGGCGTGCACCATCGCGTGTGCCCCAACGATGAAGTCCGCAACGATGTGCTGCCTCGTCCGAATGCTCGCTCCGCACCGCCCACAGTGCACTTCTTGCGAGTCGCCGCATTGAGGACATACCAGTGGTAGCGGGCGCCGCTGTGCGTAGATCCGCCAAGCCTCCCCAGCAAGATGCAGCCCCTCCGGGCCTGTCGGTCGGAGCCAGACCCCAAGCGCGGACAAGAAGGCATCCAGAGCGAGGCGCCCAGGAAAACTCCCGGCGACCTCGGCGTAGACCGGCTCACTCACGACTAGCTCTCCCGCAGCGACCGATTCAGCGAGCGAGCGCGCCGAGCCATCACGAAACTCGGGGTCTCGAATCAAAATGTCGAGAAGAACGTTGGTGTCGACGGCCGTGATCACCGACCCCGCATCTCATCGACGAGCTCATCCGAACGTCGACCGACGAGCTCGGTCAGATACCCCGTCCACTTCTCGAAAACCGAATCGGGTATAAGCCGTCGAAGATGGACCCCATCCTTATCCTCCACGAACAGAATCTCGTCTCCCGGTTGCACGCCCAGACGACGCCGAATCTCGTTCGGAATCGTCACTTGCCCCTTCGAGGTGACCTTGGCTTTCGCTTCTATTCCCGACTTCATAGTAAGTCAATGTCTCCTTACCCAAGGGTAATCCGTAACTCGCCGGCGGAGCAAGCCCTTGGCCACGCGCAAATGCTGCGGCGTCCCTCAGATCTTCACCGCCGCGCCCTCGCGAACAGTTTTCTGCGCGGCGTCATCGATGCCGGACTCGGCCAGGCGCTGCAGCGCCCTATAGTCGCCCATGTCAAACGGGTAATCGGTGCCGAGCACGACGCGATCCGCGCCTACAGTCTCGATTAGGTAGCGCAGCACCTGCGGCGAGAAAACAATGCTGTCGAACAGGAAGCGGCGCAGATAGTCGCGTGGCATGCCGGCGCCGTTCGATTTCGGCTCGGGCCGCACCTCGTGCGCGGCATCAAAGCGGCCGTACTGATAGGGCAGGAAGCCGCCGCCGTGCATCAGGATTATCTGCAGGTCGGGAAAGCGATCGAGCACGCCGCCGAAGATCAGCGATCCGGCCGCGATGGTGGTATCGGTCGGATTGCCAATGGCGTTGTTGAGATAGAAGCGTTCCAGCCGGTCCGGGCCGATGACAGCGAACGGGTGCAAGACCACAGGGACATTCAGCTCCTGCGCCTGCTGCCAGAACTGGTCGAAGCGAGGTTCATCGAGGTTGGCGCCGGCAATATTGGTCGCGATCATCGCGCCGCGAAAACCGTGACGTGAGACGGCCCGTTCGAGCTCCCTGGCGGCAGCGGTTGCATCCTGCATCGGAACATTGGCGAGCGCGGAGAAGCGCATTGGGCCGCTCCAGTTGTTGAGATCCTCGGCAAAGCTGTCGTTGAGCAACTCGCTCCAGCGGACTCCGAGCTCCGGCGAGAGTCTGTAGCCGGTGACGTCCATCCAAGTGCCGGCGACTTGACCCGTGAAGCCGGTAAGCTTCTCGCCGCGCCTGCTGAGGTCCAGCAAATCGGCAGCCAGTGGACGGGCGGGCGCCTCGCCGGGTAGGTCGATTCGCTCACCGGCGGGAACGGTCGCGACGCGGACACCATAGTGCTCCGGATGGTCTCTGGCGGCCTTGACGGCGAGTGGGGAGACGTAGTGCGCATGGCAATCGAGGGTTCGGCCCTGTTCCTGCGATGTCATCGAGTTCTCCTTCATGAGCGTCACGGCCCCGCCCATTGTGCCTCATCTCCCATGTTCCCTCTCCGACGGGATGCGGCCTGTTGCTCCAGAACCTCAATCACCGGAGGGTCGTTAGCCGCGCTCGCAAGCACCACGCGCGGAGCGCCGCCGGCAAGCAGGTGGCCAGCGAGGCGTTGGGCGGAGGCGAGGCGCTCGGGAGTGTCGACCTTGTTGATCACCGGCACCCAGCGGGCGCCCCATGGCAAACCCTTGCGGCCGCCGTGTTGGTGCAGCAACACCCGTGCGACGGTCTCCTCCGTCACCGGTGCGCCGAGTTCAGCCCCCGCCAGCTCGGAGACGATCTCTGGACGGTGAACCCACTCGGCCGCCAGCGGCCGGCCGAGCACGTCGATGCCGGCGACCGCGAGCAGCAGCGTCGTGGCCGGCGCGACCACCGGCTCATGCTCCGCCGGCGCCTTGAACGGCCGGCCGGCGGAGCCGTCGGCCTCCGCGACAACTGCCGTCACTCCCGCAAGGTCACTAAACGCCGCGACGGTCTCCGGATCGACGGGAAGGATCCGTCCCTGATTGCCCCAGCCGGATCCGGCCACAACCAGCGGAGTCTTCGCAAGCGCGGCGTGCAGACCGGCCAGGAGGTCTGATGTACTCGGGTTCAGCACCAACGTCGGGAGCTCGGCGCCCTC
>Ga0193751_1000402_pt1 | contig 35035 bp, 32 predicted proteins | sample L1c2metaG_FD_143050 | JGI IMG/M metagenome (GOLD analysis project Ga0193751, IMG submission 143050) | Soil microbial communities from a riparian zone of the East river system, Colorado, United States - L1c2 | ecosystem: Environmental > Terrestrial > Soil > Riparian zone | place: USA: East River...
GTGGCGAGAGGGTTCTTCAGCAAACTGCTAGTGTCCCGAATCCGAAGTTCGCAACACCCCGCGGCGCCCACTTTTGCGAACTTCGGATTCGAAAGGACACTAGAAATCTATGAATCTAGTGTGGCTTGGGTTCAGAAGTTCTCTTGGAGAGTTCGCAGCGAAAATGAAGAGAACTACTGAACCGCCACACTAGGCTATCTACCAACCTGGAGGCGCAGATGTTCAACTCGATTCTCGTGCCGCTTGACCTTGCCGATACCGACCTCGCGAAACCCGCGATCGCTACCGCGGCGACGCTGTCGCAAACCTGGAACGGCACGGTGCGCCTGCTCAACGTCCTGCCGATGACGCCGGTGATGCTGGCCGAATATGTACCCGCCGATTTCGACACCCAGCAGCGCCAGACCTCGGAGGAGGCGCTTTCTATCGTGGCGCGTGAATCGGGCATCGACGAGAAGCGCATCTCGACCGCGGTGCGGCAGGGCGGCATCTATCACGAGATCCTCGAAGAGGCTGCCGCGATCAAGGCCGATCTCATCGTCATGACCTCGCACCGGCCGGCGATGCGGACCTATTTTCTCGGCTCCAACGCCGGCCATGTCGTGCGCTACGCTAAATGCTCGGTGCTGGTGGTGCGGCACTAGATCAGACGAAACCGTGGGTGAATTACGAAGCTGGTCTACGGCAGCAACGCCTCTGGCAAATGATCGAAGCTGTAGGCCATCGGACGGTTTCGCGTGACAAAGCCGCCGACCTGCCACGCAAATAACGCGGCAAAGCCGACCAGAAATAGCGCGCCGGCCCATTCGCCGGTCGCGAGCGAACGCACCAAAAGTCCGGTCATCGCAATGGCGAGCAGCGTCAGCAATATGATGGCGGCGGCATAGACGCGTGGGCCGAGACCGCCGACCAGCAACGCCCGGCTTCCCACGCCTGCCATGCGCGCATGCAACCCCGTGATAAAGGCGCGGTAATCGTGATCCTGCGGCGCCATCAGCGCCGCGGTCTGCCAGCTGGTCGAGAGAACCGCGATGCGCCCGCCCGCGGCATTTCCGATATCGGCGCGAAACCGGCGCGACTGCATCGAGACCGGGCGGTACGACAGGCGCACGGTTGCGATGTCGGCGTAAGGCCACAGCCCGGACCGGCCGGCAATGCGCCACGACAGTCCCTGCTCCGTCAGTTCGAACGCATGCGCCGCGCCGATCAGCGACGCCTTGTAGGCGTAGCGGGCGCCCCCAATAGGTTCGTTCGACAAATCACGCGGCATAGCCAATGCGGCTTTCGCACGAAAACGATCTAGCGCGGCATACATGCCCACAAAAATGCGAGGGTTGCGAGCGCCCCCAAAGCCGTGCGCACGCCGTGGATCAGGCCCCATTTGACGATGAGCGCCCGCGTTTGCGTCCCGGCCTGGTCGGGATCGGTCGCCAACAGCCTGTCATTGGTAGGCTTGATGGCGATCAGCGTCCACGGCCATGGCGCGACGATCGCGATGGCGCCGATCAAAAATCCAGGATGCGATGTCTGCGCCCATGCCAGCAGTCCCAGCACAAATCCGACCAGCGCGAGCGGCGCCTGCATCGCGGCTCCGCGCTTGTAGGACGGCTTCCACTCGGCGAGCAGCGCGCGATCGTCCAGCGACAGCCGGGCGGGTTGCTCCGCGACATTCACGTAGAACGCCGCGCCCCCAAAGATCGCAGCGGCGATCAGCGCGAGAAGACCGAAAGTCATGGTGCATACCCTCCTCTCAAGACCGAAATGAATAGGTCGCGCCGGCTTGCGCCCATCGGCGACTTTATCTTACAAGCGGCGCATGACCGAGACGACCTATTTTCCGCGCCGCCTGATCCTTGCCGGCGCCGCGATTTCGGGAGTGCTGCTGGCGCTCGCCGTGCATATGCTCGGCGTCCGCTTCGGGCTCGATCTTGGCGGCCTGTGGCGATCCGATACCCGCGATTTCATGCCCACGGGCGCGGCGCTGGCGTGGTGGCTGATCGCAACCGTAGGATTTTGCGGCGGCTATTTTACCGCCACGCTGATGGACAGCGCGGTATCGGGCCAGATTCCGCAGCGGATGCGGCAGTTCCTGATCGCGGTCGGCGTGCTGGTATTGGCGGGCGCCGGCCAGGCCGCCTCTGCACCGAGCCCGCTTCCGACAGTGTCCGGCGTACTCGCGGGCCTTGCAGCGCTTGGGCTGGGCGCCGTGATGGCATCTTGCGGCGCGCATTTTGCGCTGCGCAGGGCTTAGACCCGCCGGGGCCTCGAAGCGCGATAATCTGCGTTTCAACCAAAAATTCGGTCAATATCGAAGTGTTGTTGTCAGGTCGGAACCCGCCGGACGCCGGGAGAGCATTTCGGCAGCTGTACGTCCCAGGCCAGACCCAGCAGCACCAGCAGACGCAACAGCAAGTAGGTCAGATCGATCTCCCACCAGTGCCGTTGATTGGAGGCGGAATTGGGTTCGGCATGGTGATTGTTGTGCCAGCCCTCGCCGCTGGTGATGATGGCGACAAATGCGTTGTTGCGGCTGTGATCGTTGGTCTCGTAATTTTGGTAACCGAAGGCATGAGAAAACGAGTTCACGCTCCAGGTAATATGCCAGACCAGAACAGTTCTGAGGACGACGCCCCAGAGCCAGACGCTGGCGCCGAATTGAACCGCCTCAATGGTCGAGCCACCGCGGCACAGTTCGATCAGAAAGCCCGCCGAATAGTACACCGCCGACTGCGCCAGCGTGATCCATACCACGGTACGCTCGATCCACCGGTAGAACCTGTCGCGGAGGATGTCGCGCGCATAGCGGTCATACGCCACGTTGCGGCCAAGCTCGGTATTTTCCACAAACAACCAGCCGACGTGGGACCACAGCAGGTTGACCAGCGGAGAATGCGGGTCCGCCCGCTCATCCGAACGGTGATGGTGCAGGCGATGCGTCGCCACCCATCGGGCGGGCGTATCCTCCACGCAGCAGACCGCGATGATCGCAAATGTGTGCTCAAGCCAAAGCGGGCAGCTGAAGCTTCGGTGCGTGAGCAGCCGGTGATAGCCCAGGTTCATGCCGGCGGCGCCGAAGACATAGACCCCGCCGATTGCAAGCGCCACGCCGGTCGCGCTGAAAAACCAGGGGGCGAACGCCAGCAGCGCAAGCAAATGGTAGGTCCCGACCGCGAACGCATACCGCCAATTGATCCGTCTTTGATTTGCACCCACCGGAAGCGACAGGGCGAGCGCCTGCGGCGCGACCAATCCCGCGTTGCCAAATTGCTTCATGAAAATGCCCCGCCCCGCAATATCAGCCGCTCTTGTACACGATCCTCGGACGAGCGGGTAAGCCGAATGTGACGGAATTATCGGCCATTCCGAGAATTTAGCTCGATCTCACCTTCCTCTCCGTGATCCCGCAAGTGCAAAAACGCCGCACTGAAGCTATCAGCGCGACGTTTTGTCTCAAGCAGCACGTCTCCGAAGGATCAGCTTGCGGCGCTCGCAAGGTCGATTGGAACGGGACGGCGGCGCCGGGCCGCGACGCAAGGACTCGATTCCTGCGCGTTCCGGCATAGCTACGGCATACGATGGCGCGCCGGTCCGGGGCCAAAGCTCGCATTGTCAAGTACTGCACAAAGGAACCTTTTTGCCTTATGGGTCTTCGCATCCACGGCGATCCGCGCCACTCGCCGACGATCGCTTCGAGAGGCTCGCAACTTGATGCCGCCCTGCCGGGAGGACGAATGTATCGACTGTTGACCGCGCTGCGGCGTGGTTTCACGAAACGGATCGGCTGGAAGCGGCTGGGAGTCGCCGCGAGCCTCATCATCATCGCCTTTGCGATCACGACGCTGGTTCGAACCCTCAAGGGCATCGATACCGGCGTGATGCTGGTCGCCCTGACCGAAATACCTCCGGATCACATCGCGCTTGCCGCGATGTGCGTGATCGGCGCATTCTGCACGCTGACATTCTATGATTTCTTCGCGTTGCGAACGATCGGCAAGAAACACGTGCCGTACCGGATCGCGGCGCTGTCGAGCTTCACCAGCTATTCAATCGGCCACAACATCGGCGCCACCGTATTTACCGGCGGCGCGATACGCTTCCGGATCTATTCGGACTATGGCTTGAGCGCGGTCGACGTCGCCAAGATCTGCTTTCTCTCCGGCCTGACTTTCTGGCTCGGTAACGCCTTCGTGCTCGGCATCGGCATGGCCTGGCACCCCTGGGCGGCATCCGCGATGGACCAATTGCCGCCCGCGATCAACCGCCTGATCGCGCTCGGCGTGATCGGCGCCATCGTCGCCTATTTCGTCTGGCTCAGCTTGGGCGAGGAGCGGCGCGAGCTCGGGCAGAACGGCTGGAAAGTGAAGTTGCCTTCGGCACCGCTGACGCTGGTGCAGATCCTGATCGGCGTGCTCGATCTCGGATTCTGTGCGATGGCGATGTATTTGCTGATGCCGGCGCAGCCGGGCATCGATTTCATCTCGCTGGCGGTGGTGTTCATTCTGGCCACCCTGCTCGGCTTCGCCAGTCATGCGCCTGGCTCGATCGGCGTCTTCGATGCAGCGATGCTGGTCGCGCTGCCCGAATTTGGCAGGGAGCAATTGCTGGCGACGCTGGTGGTGTTTCGCATTCTTTACTTCATGATCCCCTTCGGCATCGCCATCTCGATCATGGGCACGCGCGAACTCTGGCTCAACGTGGTGTTGCCCTGGCAGCTGCGCCGCCGGCTTAACGAGGCTTCTCCCGCAACCGATGAGAGCGATGACGTCGCCGAGGCGAACGCCACGTTGCCTTTTCCGCCGCGCTCCCGCCTCAGCTCACGACAATAATTTAGACAGCTTAGACCCGACGCGTCGAACCATCTCAGCGCGCAGGCGCGGGCGCGGTGGATTTCTTCGCGCCGGCGGGCGGCGGCTTCACTACCGGGGCCGGGGCCGGGGTCGGCGCCGGCAGGTATTTGGCGAGGATGGCCGGATCGACGGAGGCGAGCTCGGTATCCGGCAGGCGGTGCCAGGTTTCGTTTTTGCCGAACATCGGGGTGAGGACATAACCCCGCAGGATGAGATCCTGTCCGTCGGGGCTGACGGTCATCTTCGCCTTCCAGATTTCGCCGTCGCGCGGGTCCAGAATGTTGCCGCCTTCGTATTCGAGGCCGTTGCGCTTCATGTTGCGGATGAAGGAAATTCCGAGCACCGGCGCGTTCTTGCGATCGTCGGTGCATTTCGAGCAGATGTCAGTTGAGGTTTCGCCGGGCTTTGGAAATGTCTTGGCGATCACGCCCTCGAACATGCCATCCTTGTGGTCAACCACGAGAACCCAAATCACAGGCCTGCCGTCCTCGATCTTCTGCCAGAGCCCCGCGGCCGTCGGCTCAGCGGCCCGCCCTGGAGGGACGGCGGCGAACAGCAGCACAAGCCCGGTCACGATCGCAAGCGTCGATCGCAATCTGGATAAGGTATTCCGCATCGTCATCACCCGATCAGCCTGTCGAACGAAGGTAGAGATTACGGCGATTTCGCCGCGCGTTCCAGTGTCATCGAAAGAGCGAACGCGTGCGCGGTGACCCAACACCGCCACAAATATATCGCAACATGACGCGCGTTACCTGCCAGGCGACGTTCTGCCGCTGATGCTCAGCCGCTCAGCTGACGCCGAGCTTCTTCTGCAAACTCGACGAGGACGTCGTATATTGGAATACCAGGCGCTTGTCCGGGTAGACATAACGATGCGCCTTCTGGGCCATCAGCGCTCCCTCATGGAAACCGCACAGGATGAGCTTGAGCTTGCCGGGATAGGTGTTGATGTCGCCGATCGCAAAGATTCCGGGAACGCTGGTCTCAAAGGCCGAGGTCTCGACCGGCACCAGATTGTGTTCAAGCGCGATCCCCCAATTCGCAACCGGACCGAGCTTCATGGTCAGGCCGAAGAACGGCAGCATGGTATTGCAGGCGATCTTTGAGACGGCGTTGTCGTTGCCCTTGACCTGCGCGCCGGTGAGCATACCGCCCTCGCCTTCCAGCACCGTGACCTGGCCGATCTTGAGGTCCAGTTTCCCGGAAGCCACCAGAGCGCGCATCTGTTCGACGCTGTGAGGCGCGGCGCGGAAGTCATCGCGCCGATGCAACAGCGTCACTCGCCTCGCGATCGGATGCAGATTGAGCGTCCAGTCCAGCGCGGAATCGCCGCCGCCGACAATCAAGAGATCCTTGTCGCGGAACTGTTCCATCTTGCGCACCGAGTAAAACACCGAGGTGCCTTCATACCCCTCGATGCCCGGCACCGGCGGGCGCTTCGGCTGAAATGAACCGCCGCCGGCGGAGATCACCACCACCTTGCACTCGAACACCTTGCCGGCATCGGTGGTGACACGAAAGGCGGGGTCGCCGATCTTTTCGATCGTCTCCACCATTTCGTTGAGATGGAAGGTCGGATGGAACGGCTTGATCTGCTCGATCAGCACATCCGTCAGGCCCTGGCCGGTGACGAAGGGAATTCCTGGGATGTCGTAGATCGGCTTTTCCGGATAGAGCTCGGCGCACTGGCCGCCGATCTTGTCGAGGATGTCGACAAGATGCACCTTCATATCGAGCAGGCCCAATTCGAAAACGGCAAACAGCCCGCACGGGCCCGCGCCGATAATCAGCACGTCGGTTTTGATGGCTTCGCTCATATCGCTTCTTTTCGGTTGGACAGGGCCGGCAGGCGCCTTTTTGCTGCGTCTGTCTAGCCAACGCGGGACAGGGAGGAAAGCCATAATTTGGTGGCGGCGACCGCGGCAACCCCTTGCCGGCGTTCGACAACTACGCTGTAAGGGCGTGAAATTTCGGAGATCGTCCCCCGTGAACGCCCCTGCCCCAGTCGATTCGACGCCACGCCTTGAGGATTTTCCCTTCCGGCTCACCGACAATGTGCGCTTTGCCGACCTCGATCCCAATCAGCACGTCAACAATGCGGTCTATGCAACCTATTTCGAGACCGGCCGCGTCACGTTGATGAAGGATCGCAGTTACGGCCTGGTGCCCGAAGGCCTGGGGTGGATCATGGTGCGGCTCGATATGCACTTCCGCGCCGAATTGCGCTGGCCGGGGGTGATCGAGATGGGGCTCGGCGTCTCGAAGTTCGGTCGAACCTCCGTCTCTTTCGATCAGGTGGTGTTCTCGCAAGGCCGGTGCGTGGCTTCGGCGCAAGCCGTGACCGTGCTGATCGACGAGACCACGCGCAAGCCCACCTCGCTGACGCCGGAGCTCATCGCGAAATTCCAGCGCTGGCTTCGTCGCACCGGTGAAAGTAGGGCTGAATAGCGCGCGTGCGATATTTTTTGATTTTTTTGCAGACCGGGTGTCAGGCCTGCCGCTCCGGCGTCGAGACCACGAGGCCGTCGAGATCGTCACTCACCTTGATCTGGCACGACAGCCGCGAATTCGGCCGCACGTCGAACCCGAAATCCAGCATGTCCTCCTCCATCGGCGACGGCGCGCCGACCTTTTCGCGCCAGGCCTCATCGACATAGACATGGCAGGTAGCGCAGGCGCAGGCGCCGCCGCACTCGGCCTCGATGCCCGGGATCGCATTGCGGATCGCCGCTTCCATGACGGTGGCACCGTTTTCGACCTCGATGGTGCGGGTTTCGCCGGTATGGTCGACAAAGTGGATCTTGGCCATGTTCGCTCGTACTGCCGGATGAGGAAGGTCCGGGCAGTCCTATAACGGGTCGATCCGCTCCGCGCTAGTGTGGGGGATTTGGCATTTCGCCCATTCGCAAACAGCCTGCTGCCGCGTCCGATGGTGCGCGATCAGGATCGCTGCAGGATCGCGTCGATGGCCGCGCGGGCCTCTGCCACGGCATCGTCGAGTTCGGCCTGCGCGCGGGCCGGATCGGCGCCGCTCTCGATCAGGACCTCCAGGCAGGCGGCGGCATCGGCCACGGCAAAGGCGCCGATCGCGCGCGCCGAACCCTTGAGCGTGTGTGCCAGCGCAGCCGCGTCTGAAGGCAAGGCTTTGAGCGCGCCGACCAGATTGACGGCCTGGGCCGCAAACATGGCCAGCACCTCGCTCTCCAGACTGGCATCGCCAAGCGTCATTCGCCGGAGATGGGCGATATCGATTGGACCGTCATCGGGAGCAAGTGGCGGCGATGGCATCCAGTCGATCCGGTCCAGATGAAGCGGCATGGCGATGATCCGAAATCTTCTCCGCCGCGGGCGATGCGACGGCGAAGCATTCGCCAGCCAATAGGGAAAAGGTTAACGGAAGGTTCGGCGTAATAATCGCCGCAAGTTCGCCTTGTTTTCGGCAGACAGTCGCCTCAATTAACCATTGCCCGCTGGAATTTCGAGGACTTGTAAGACGTTACGTGACGGCGCTGTTAACGATGATTAAGATTGTATTAATCGCAACCATTTCATTCGCCTCGCCTAGCCAATAGGATGTTGCCGGACCTGGCGGACCAGCCGACCTCAACGGCCGCGCGTGGGCGCCGCACGAGATATTGACGCCGGTTGTCAGCTTGCGGGGGCGTTCGCGCAAGTGTGTTCCGGGATGCGCAAAAGATAGAACGAGGGGCTGAGACTGAACATGGCGAACAATCCAAAGAAGGTCAAAGACCCTACCGAAGTCGCGCTTTCTGCCATTCAGGAAGCCCTCAACATCTCTGATGCTTCGGCGAGCGACCACGACAGGAATTCGGTCCGCGGCGACGCGGCGCTGGCAAATCCTTCCTCCGCCGCTCCCTACAGCGAGCCGTCATTCGACGCCCGGCCAGGCAACGACCGGCCCATCTTCGACGCCGTCGAAGAGCCGCGCGCGACCCGTCGCGCCGCCAATGACGACCGCGAGACCATTGGCCAGATTTTGCAGGCCATTCAGAAGGGCCGGCCCGCGCGCCGTGCCTACGCCTTTGCCAGCGCAGTCGCCGGCTTATGGATTGCCGGCTGCGCCGTGCTGACCGCGAGCTTCCTGCCCGCGCTGCAGGCCGTGATGGGTCAGAGCGGCGGCGTGCTGGTGTTGGCTGGTCTTGCCGCCGTGTTCTTGGTGCCGGTGCTATTGTTCTATTTCCTCGCCAGCCTTGCCTCGAGCGGTCAGGAAATGCGCATGATCGCGCAGTCGATGGCGCAGGTCGCGATCCGTTTTTCCGAACCTGAGGGCGCCGCCAGCGACTCGATGGTGACAGTCGGCCAGGCAATCCGCCGTGAAGTCGCGGCGATGGGCGACGGCGTCGAACGCGCGATCGCGCGTGCCGGCGAACTCGAAACTCTCGTGGCCAATGAAGTCGCAGCCCTCGAGCGCGCCTATAGCGACAACGAGGTGCGAATCCGCTCGCTTCTGCAGGACATCGCCCACCAGCGCGACAATCTGGTCGGCCAGGCCGAACAGGTCCGCAGCGCCATCTCCGGCGTGCAAATCGACCTGCGCCACGACATCGCGCTGATTTCGGATGCGATCGCATCCCGCGTCGACGAAGTTGCCAAGAGCATCACCGGCGCGCTGGAAGAACGCGGCGCCCACATCACCAGCGCGCTCGGCAATGCCGGCGACAACATGATCCTGGCGCTCGGCGAGCGCGGCGGCGATTTGCTCGACCGGCTCGAGGAAGCGAGCGCCGAGACGACGCGGGCCGTGCTCGACGCCAGCGAGCGGCTGACCACCAGCCTCAATTTCAAGACCGGGCACGTCCACGATGAGTTCGTCGAATTGGCCGACCGTGTGCACGAGATGCTGAACGAGCGGATCGACCGCGTCACATCCGAATTCGAGCAACGCTCCTCCACTATCGTCGACGGAATTTCCGAACGCACCGAACAGGTTCACGACTCGCTGAAGAACTCGAGCGACTCGCTTCTGCTCGAGCTTGAATTGCGCAGCGGCGATCTGGTTAACAAGATCGACGACGCCGGTAACCGCCTGGCCTCGCAAATCCTCACCTCCGGCGACAAGGCGAGCGAAGCGCTTGACGTGACGGTGAACTCGCTGGTGGATAAGGTCGTTAGCCAGACCGAGAATGCCCACGACACGCTCAGTCTGCAGATGAGCGCCTTCGATGAATTGATGAAGAACCAGGGTGGCGAACTCGCGGAAAAATTCGCCCGCGACAGCGGCACCCTTGGCGCCCTGATCACCCGCCACATTTCCGAGTTCGATCGCACCGTCAAAACCTTCGGCGGCGAAATCGTCGAGCGCATGGGGCAGCGCACGCATGATATCGCGCAAACCCTGAAGAGCTATGTCGATACATTCGACACCCGGCTGACCTCGAATGGCGGCGAGATTACCGCCTCCCTCGACCAGCGCCTGATGCAGTTCGAGACGACGCTCGGAACCCGGGTCGCCAATCTCGATAGCTCCCTCGACAGCAAGATCAAATCTTTCGATGCAACCATCGACGGCCGTCTCAAATCGCTGGAGCAAACCTTCGATACGCGAACCAAATCGGTCACCGAGACGATCGACAACCGGCTCGGTTCGCTGAGTTCCACGCTGACCGACAGCGCCGCGCAGGCGATCCACTCGATCGACTCGCGCCTCGCCCTGCTTACGACCTCGCTGACGGATGGCGCCGTACAGGCGGTTGAAGCGGTCGATCGGCGCATCGCCAACGTGACCCAGACCATCGACGGTCGCAGCGCCCAACTCACCGAAACCGTCACGGCGCGTTTCCAGGAAATCCATCAGGGCATCGAGACGCGCGTCGGCGCGGTAGCCTCCGATATCGAGGCGCGCGTCGCGCAGTTCGAAGACCTGCTGGGTTCGCGCGTCGAAGCCGTGGCCGGCCGCATCGAGAGCAGCGGGCGGCAGGCCAGCGAAGGCCTGATGGCCCGTGCCGAGGAATTGTCGCTCGGGATCAGGTCCCATGTCGAGGACGCGGAGCGCTCGCTGACCAACCTTGTCGTCAATACCAGCGAGACCATCCAGACCGGCGCGCGCGCCGCCCAGCAGGCGCTGCTGACGGTTTCCTCCGATGTCGGCGCCCAGCTCAAGCTGACCTCGGCGGAAGTCGAGCATGCGCTCACCGCCGTCGGCAGCAGCGCCGCCAACTCGATCGTGACCAGCGCCCGCGATGCACAGGCGAGCCTGGTGTCGGCCTCCTCGGAGGCTGCCAGCCAGGTCAAATCCCTCTCCGCCGACGTCGAGCGAACGCTCTCGGCCGCCGGCTCTACCACCGCCGGATCGATCGTCGCGGGTGCGCGTGAGGCGCAGACCACCCTTATCAACGCTTCGTCGGAAGCTGCCAGCCACGTCAGGTCGCTGGCGAGCGACGTCGAACGTACGCTGACCGCGACCTCGGCCGATGCCGCGGGCAAGATCAAGGCGATCTCGACCGATATCGAGCGCTCGGTTCTCGCGGCCAGCGGCGCCTTCGGCTCCACGATGACCGGCAAGACCGAGGAAATCGTCACCTATGTCCAGCAGCAGACGGATCGCCTTGCGCAGATCATCGACGGCAAGCGCGGAACGCTGGTCGAAGCCATCGGCGCCAAGGCCAACCTGCTGACGACCGACATCGACCGCGTCACCTCGGAGGCGCTGCGATCGATCGAAACCCGCGGGCAGTCCTTCTCGCAGTCCATCCTGGGCAACGGCACCGAAGTGGCGCGGACGATCACTTCAGCCGGCGAACTCGCCACTGGCGCCGTCAGCAAGTCGCTGAAGGAGCTGGAGCAGTCTTCGCGGGCGGCGATCGACCAGTCGCGCCAGGTCTCGATCGCGGCCGTGACCGAAATGCAGGAAACCAGCAAGATTTTGCGCACGGATACGGTTGCTCTGTTCGAACGCCTGCGCGAAGGCAATATCCTGCTGCAGGAAGTGCTTACCGGCGCCCACGACAACCTCAATTCGCTCGAGCGCGCGCTGGTCACCCGTGTGGCCGACTTCGTCTCCGCCATGAACGACGTCACCTCACGCAATGGCGCCGCCACCCAGATGCTGGAAGATCAGCTCAACCTCTTCAATTCCAAGACCTCGAAGGCGCTGGAGGACCTCGGCTCACTTTCCAGCCAGTTCGACGCCCATGGCAAGACGCTCGTCGATGCCGCGGCCAAGGTTGAACAAAGCAACCGCAACACCACCGCCTCCGTCGCCGAACGCAAGGCGGCGCTGGAATCGCTGGTGACCACGATCGACCTGCGAACCACCGATCTCGATCAGCGGTTGTCGCGCTTCACGGGTTTGCTCGATGAATCGCTGGCGGCCGCCGAAGAGCGCGCGCGCGATATCGCTCGGGTCGTGGCGGAATCGGCGGGCGCGGGTTCAACCGCGATCAGCCGGCAGTTCGAGGCGGTTCGCACGGCAGCCGAACAGGAGCGCCGCCTGACCACGGACGCCATGAGCGAAATCTATCAGCAGAGCACGCAGGAAGCGGACGCGATGTTCAAGCAGTCCGCAGAGCGCTTCGCTGCGATGGTGACGAGCATGAAGCAGATGGCCGCGGAAATGCATCAGGAGCTGGAGGCCACGCGCAACGAGCTTCGCCGCGGCGTGCTGGAAATGCCGCAGGAAGCCGCCGAGAATACCGCGCAGATGCGCAAGGTCATTGTCGACCAGATCGAGGCGCTTGCCGAACTCAACCGCATCGTCGCCCGTCACGGCCACGGCCTTGACGTCGTGCCCACCAGCCGTACCAGCGTGCACCGCGAGGAGGAGCCGATGCTGGCCGCCGCCGGCGGACGCGGCGCGCCGCGCATGCGCGAGGCCGGCAGCGCATCGAACCTGCCGCCGCCGGATCTCGGCGGGCCCGTCTCGCGACGCACGGAGGCTCCGCCGGTTTCGCCGGCGAGCGCCGACCAGGGACGCGATGGATGGCTTTCCGATCTGCTGAGCCGCACCGACGGCGGGGCTGGCGCCGGCAATCGTGAGGTCCCGCGCGGCCGCCCCGGCCAGCAAGCCGGCGGAGGCAACCCGCTGGAGTCACTTTCGCTCGACATCGGCCGCTTGATGGACCGCAACCTCGCCGCCGAGATGTGGGATCGCTATCAGCGCGGCGAAAGCAAGGCCTTCTCCAAGCGGCTCTATACGCCCGCCGGCCAGAAGGCGTTCGACGAAGTCGCCCGCAAGTACCGCGCCGACCGCAACTTCAAGCAGACGGTCGACCGCTATATCGCCGAGTTCGAGCGCCTGCTCGACGAAGTCGCGCGCGAGGATCGGGGTCCCGCCGCGCTGCGCGGCCACCTCACCTCCGAAACCGGCCTCGTCTATACCCTGCTCGCGCATGCCGCGGGACGGCTCGGCTAGGACTGAAAGCGGAAAGCACGAAATAAAAAAACGGAGGCAGCAATGCCTCCGTTTTTGTTTTTGGGGCGGAACTCGTCGGGAACCAACCTTCAACGCAACTGTGATTGGCCCTCGATCGTCATTCTCGATACCCCATCGCGGGCGTCACCGCCCGGATCAACCCCCTGCAGGAGTGAACGATGTCCAAGGTTGCATTATACGTTCCCCTTGAAGCCAAGCCCGGCAAAGAGAAAGAAGTCGCGCAGTTCCTCAAGTCAGCGCTGCCGCTGGTGGATGCCGAACCTGGCACCGTCAGCTGGTTTGCGATTCAGGAGGGTCCGTCGTCGTTTGCGATTTTCGATACGTTCGATGACGAGACCGGCCGCAGCGCGCACCTCAACGGCAAGGTCGCCGCGGCGCTGATGGCCAAAGCCGGCGAACTGCTCGCGAAGCCGCCCTCGATTCACAAGATTGACATCCTCGCCGACAAGCTGCCGAAGAAGTAGCGCACGCGCCGTTCATGTTGGATGACGCCAATCTTTCAGAGACCGCCTTCGGGCGGTCTTTTGTTTGGCCGCGTGGGGCACCGTAGTTTGATCCGGAAGTTTCTCGGGCGGCTTGCGAGCGGCGGCCACCGACATTGAGCCAGATCGCCCTGGGCGCGGTGGTGACGGATTGTCCGACGGTAGTCGTTAATACGGCGCCCAGCGTTCATTCGACCAATAGGTCCGGAACAACAATGGCAGAGCTGGCGGGTACCACGATACGATCGAGGACCCTACTGCCGCCTCGGCGCGGCAGGTGCCGCGGGTGCAGGTGCAGGCGCGGGCGCCGAGGCGGAAGCCGCCGCCGGCGCGCTCGAATTGCCCGCACCGAACAACAGCCGTGTCGGGTTGCGGTCGAGATTGTTCACCGCGCGGCTGATATCGGCGAGCGTGCGGCGGCCGTCGGCCATCAGCGCACCCGAGCGCTTGTCGAAATCATCCGCCAGTTCGCGGATCGATTTCACGGTCAGGAACAGTTCGCCGCCGTCCTTGCCGCCGGCCAGCGTATTGAGTCCAACCATCAGGTTGTCGGCCTTCCCCATCACGCCGTCGACCTTCGACATCACGTCGTCGATCCTCTCGGCGTTGCGTGCCAAAGACGCGGTGAAGGTCTCGAGGTTATGCAACGAGTTCTTGACCGCCTGCTGGTTGTCGGCGACCACCCTGTTGATGTTCTGCAGCGTGCCGCGGATCGCCTCTGTGACGTCCTGCAGCGCGTTCGGATCGGCGGTCAGAACCGGAACGCCGTCCTCATCCAGGGGAACCGCGGGCGCGGCCTCTTCGCCGCCCTTCAGCGAAATCGCGGCGACGCCGGTGAGCCCCTGAAACTCCAGCCCGACGAGCGTGTCCTTGCGCAGCGGCGCGTTGTTCTCGACCATCGCAAGTGCGACCACGCGACGCGGGTTGTCGAGCTTCACGGAGATCACTTCCCCTACTCTAATACCGTTAAAATTCACGCTGCCGCCGTTGCGCAGGCCTGCGGCCGGACCCTCGAAGACGATGCGCAGCGGGCTTCGTGCTTTCGTGGTGTGGAGGCTCTGGAACCACAGCACAAAGCCGAAGGCGGCGGCAATCACCGCCAGCGTGAAGGATCCGATCAGAACGAAATTCGCCCGCGTTTCCATTCAAACCAACTCCGCTACCGACCAAACAGGCCCAAGACACTGGCCAAGGCACTGGCCAAGACACCGGCTCATGACGCCCAACACACTAGCCCATGACGGCGCGGGCGCGCTTGCCATGGAAGTAAGCCCTCAACCAGGGATGCTGCGAGGCCTGCATGTCGGCCATCGATCCCGCGGCAATGATTTTACCGTTCCCCAAAACGGCAATACGGTCACACGCAGTATAAAGGCTGTCCAAGTCGTGGGTTACCATGAAAACGGTCAGGCCCAAAGTGCGCTGAAGGGTCCGCACCAGCTCATCGAAGTCGCCGGCGCCGATCGGATCGAGGCCCGAGGTCGGTTCATCCAGAAACACCAGTTCCGGATCGAGCGCGAGCGCGCGGGCCAGCGCCACGCGCTTGATCATGCCGCCTGACAGTTCCGACGGGAAACGGTTGGCGACCTCGGGGCGCAATCCCACCATGCCGAGCTTCGCCACCGTGATCTCGTCGAGCAGGCGCTGAGTGACGTTGAGATATTCGCGCACCGGAAACTGGATGTTCTGCCGCACCGTCAGTGAGGAAAACAGCGCACCCTGCTGGAACAGGATGCCCCAGCGCCGCTCGACCCCGCGCCGTTCCGCGGCACTCGCGGCGTCAAGATCGATCCCGAACACTTCGATGCGCCCCGAGATCTTTGGAACCAAACCGATGATGGTGCGCGTCAATACCGACTTGCCCGCGCCGGAGGGTCCGACGAAGCCCAGGACCTCGCCGCGCTTCACGTCGAGATTGAGGCCGTCGAGAACCTTGGTGGCGCCGAACTGCACCGAGATATCGCGCACCCGGATGATCGCGTTTTGCACTTCACCGGCCATCGTCACATTCCAATCGAGGCGAAGAAGATCGCAAACACGCCGTCCATCACGATGACAAAGAAGATTCCCTTCACAACCGAGGACGTGGTGTGTTGGCCGAGCGATTCCGCGCTGCCCTGCACCGCGAACCCCTCGACGCAGGCGACGATCCCGATCACCGCCGCCATCACCGGCGCCTTGATCATGCCGACGGTGAAGTGGTCGATCGAGATCGCGTCGCGCAGCCGAAGCAGGAATGCTTCGGGGTCGACACCGCCGTAAAGCCACGCCACCAGCCCGCCGCCATAGAGCGCCGCCATGGCGCCGAGGAAGGCCAGAATCGGCAGCGCGATGATCAGCGCCAACATCCGCGGCAGGATCAGCACCTCGATCGGGTCGAAGCCCATGGTGCGCAGCGCGTCGATCTCTTCCCGCATCTTCATCGAGCCGAGTTCGGCGGTGTAGGCGCTCCCCGAACGGCCCGCCACCATGATGGCCACCAAGAGCACGCCGATTTCGCGCAGCACCAGGACGCCCAGCATATCGACCACGAAGATGTCGGCGCCGAATTTGCGGAAATGAAAGATGCCCTGCTGGGAAATGATGCAGCCGATCAAGAAGGTAATCAGCACGATGATCGGCACCGCGCGCCAGCAAACCTGTTCCAGATGATGCACGGTGGAGGTCAACCGAAAGGCCCGCGGGTGGATCAGGACCCGCGCGCTGGCGGTCAGCACCGCGCCGAGCATGTCGATCAGGCCGATGACGGTGCCGGCGGTGCCAGCCATGCTGCGGCCGACCTGATCCAGCATGCCGGTGATCGTCACCGATGTGGTGTCGGCCGCGGATGCGGCCTTCACGCGCCGCACCTCATCGACCAGGCTCGAATAATTCGCGGAAAGCCCGGCGATCTTCGCCTCGACCCCGCCCTGGGTCAGGCTGCGGCGCAGCCGCTCGATCAGCCAGGCGCCGAAAGTGTCGAGCTTGGAGACCTGTGACACATCGATGAAGATATTGGGCCGGCTTCCGGTCAGCTTTTCGGCATCGGCCACCATCGCTTCAAGCACCGGCGCAAAGCGGGCGGTCCACGCGCCCGCCGCACACAGCGCAAGCCCATTGCCCCTTGCAATCCGTTCCAATGTCGGGTCGCCGTTCACGATGCCAACTCCTGCGCCGAATGTTTGCCTAGAGCATGATCCGGAAAAGTGGAAACCGGTTTTCCGAAAAGATCATGCTCAAACAAAGAGATGAGATCATGATGCGATTCAGCTTAATCGCATCATGATCTAGTGGTCGAAGAGGAAAATCCGACAGCGCTGCGATAACCTTGTAGAACACATCCCTAACCAGCCATACTTGGTCGCGCCGGGCAAGCCGGCCGTTCAAAAATTGCCAGATATTAAAATGACTTCCAGCAAATCTCCAACGCTTGCCGCGCGAATAGAGCGTTGGCCGATTGCAGGCAGCTTCACCATCAGCCGGGGCGCCAAAACCGAGGCGGTGACGGTGGTGGCGGAGGTCCGCCGAGGCGGCCATATCGGCCGTGGCGAATGCGTGCCCTACCCTCGCTATGGCGAGACCCCGGAAGCCACCCTGACCGCGATCCTGGCGATGCGGGAGGCTATAGGCCGAGGTCTCGACAGGGATGCTTTGCAGGCGGCGATGCCGCCGGGTGCCGCCCGCAACGCGCTGGATTGTGCACTGCTCGACCTCGAGGCCAAGGCCAGCGGCCGGCGCGTCTGGGATTTGCTCGGGCGGCCTGCCCCGCGCGCCCGCACCACGGCCTTCACGATCTCGCTTGGCTCGCCGAAAGCGATGGCAGCGGCGACCGCCAAGGCTGCCCGCCGGCCGCTGCTCAAGATCAAGCTCGGCGGCGACGGCGACGGCAACCGGATCGCCGCCGTGCGCCGATCGGCGCCCGAATCCGAGCTCATCGTCGACGCCAACGAGGGATGGACCCCGCGAAATCTGGAGCGAAATCTCGCCGCATGTGCCGATGTCGGGGTGACCCTGGTCGAGCAGCCGCTGCCCGCCGGCCAGGACGACGCGCTCAGCCGCATCAAGAGGCGGCTTGCGGTTTGCGCCGATGAGAGCATGCATGACCGCGCCTCGCTGGAGGGACTGCGCGATCGCTACGATGCCGTCAATATCAAGCTCGACAAGACCGGCGGACTGACGGAAGCGCTCGCCGTGGCAGATGCGGCGCGCGCGCAAGGCTTCGAAATCATGATCGGCTGCATGGTCGCGACCTCGCTGGCGATGGCGCCGGCGATGCTGCTCACGGCGCAGGCTCGTTTCGTCGATCTCGACGGCCCGCTATTGCTGGCGCACGACCGCGATGGCGGGCTGCGCTACGACGGCAGCCTGATCTATCCGCCGGACGCCGCGCTCTGGGGTTGATCGGATCAAGTCCGAGGGCATGCTTGGCTCGAAAACGCCACGTGATGCCGTGCCGACCAAACGACGGCCGCGCCCAACAGCGCCATCGCGGCCATGACGTAGTAGACGGCCGGCCCGTGGCGGGCAAAAATTGCACCCGACAAGATCGATGCGCTTGAGGCGACGATGCCGGAACATGCGGCGAGATAGCCTTGCCCGCGCGCCATGACGTGAATCGGCACATGGTGCACAAAAAGCCCCATGGTGCCCACTTGAGTGAGGCCAAAGCTCAACCCGTGCGCCAACTGGACCACCGCGAGAACGGCCACTGGAGGTTCCTGCGCCGTGATCAGCCAGCGCGCGACCGCGCTCAGCGCCCCGATCATCACCAACCCCGCGGGCTGCAGCGTGAAGCGCGGCGACAGCGCGAACACCACGATCTCGGCCAGTACGCCCAGGGCCCAAAGCGCGGCAATCGTCAGCCCGCCGAGGCCGGATAGCTGCCAGGTGATGGAGGCGAAGGTGTAGTAGGCGGCGTGGCTGCCCTGGATCAGCGCCGAAGACACGATGATGACAAGGAAGCCGGGCTCGCGCAGCAGAGCGGTTGCGCCTGGCTGCGCGGCCGGCGGCGTCCTTGGGCTTTCGAGTGGCTGAAGCCCGAGGCTGACGATGGCGCCGAGCGCTGCCATGGCAACGATGACCCAGATCAGGTGCTGCGCGGCGATGACATCGACCAACAGGCCGCACAGCAGCGCGCCCACAACGAAGGCCGCCGAGCCCCACAGCCGCAGCGGTCCATATTGCAGGCCGTAACGGGCGACGCCCCGCAATGCATAGGCATCCGTCAGCGGGACCATCGGCGTCCACACCGAGGCGGTGACGACGTAGGCGAGAAACACCACCACCGCCAGGTGCTGGGTTCCGACCACCGCAAGACCGAAGCTGGTCATGAAGGCGGTGAGGATCAGGGCGCCGCGCAGCGTGCCGTGTCTTTCGGCGAGGCCGGTCACGAATGGCAGGACCGTAAATCGCGTCACCGCCGGAACCGCCGTGATGATCCCGATCCAGGACGCGTCGATCCCGACCGCCCGCAGCCAGATCGGGAAAAACGGCAGATGGCTGCCGATCAAGGCGAACAGCGCGGCGTAAAATAGCGCCAGCCGGCACGCGAATTGCCGTGTCGCGTACGCAGATGCGATGGGGATTTGTGATTCGGATGGCATCAATTCAATTGCGATTCGGTCGATATCGTGGTGATCGTTAGCCTAACGCGCGATGATTTGCGCGAAGAGTTTGCCATGGCCGACGAAGCATTCGCCCTGTCACCGATCTCCGCGCGCGCGATGATGCCGAGCGAGGAGGATTATGACGCGATCAGGGAAGCGTTCATGGAGACCTCGCGGGGCCGCTGGTTTTTGGGCGAGTATGCCAAGCGCAACCGCAATGCGGACACCAGGATGGTGCTCGATGCGGTGGCGCGGATCGAGGAAACCATAGCCGCGCAAAAACACCCGCCTGCCGATCCCGGGCTTGCCGAGGCGCTGGTCGGGATCAGGGCGGCGCTCGACGAAGCACGGGCCGCCGCGACCGCAGTGCTCGGCGATCTGGCGCCGGAGGAAAGCCTGGCGCCGGTGCGCAAGGGCGCGCGGGTGATACGGGAAATCGCGTGGCGCTTGCGGGAGATCGGCGCCGACGGCCGGATTTGCGATCTGATTGATTCCCAGGTCGGCGCCATTGAAGGGGCTTGCGACAAGATAGCTATGATTGACCCGGCAACCGCCTTGAGCGCCGCGTTCGACCTGGTCGAAGGACGGATCGCCAAGTTCGACGACAGCGATGCGCCAACCCCGGCCGCCCAGCCGGGCCGGGAGACGGTAGCGTCTTCGGCGGCGGGTTTTGAGGAAGCCTCCTTTTCCCCGGCTGCCCCGGATGACGCGATGACCACTCCCGCCGCGACGGCGCCCGACACCGCGCCCGTCGTCATGGGCGAGAGGATGGCGCCGGCGACAAGCGCGGCCAGCGAGGCCGAAACGGCGACGAGCGACCCACCAGTCCCGGCTGAGCCGGTCGCAGCCGTGGCTGCGGAGACAGCGCCCGAACCCACCGACACGCCCGCCGACGCCTTCGATGCCCATGACGAGGCCGTGCTGGACCTGATCGCGCTCGAGATGGCCGCGCCGGACCCTGCCGAGACCGATGATCCGCCGGAACACGAACCCGATGCAATCGAGGCCGCCGCCTTGCCGCCGGCCGAGCCCTTTGGCATCGCCGAGCGGCCGGATCCGATGGCGCCGCCGGCCGTTCAACCAACACCTGAAGCCATCTCAACTTCGCCCGAAACTTCTCTTGGTTCGAGCTTGATCGCAAACGGAATTGTGCCGCGGCCGAAGGCTTCGAGACCGGATCCGCTGGCCCCGATCCGGCGCATGAGCCAGACCGAAAAGATCGCGTTTTTCTCGTAGAACACCATACGGAAGGCGGACGACCCCTCACCCGACCGGGAAATGCACCATGGTGACGCCGCCGGAAGCATAGTTCGGCACGTCTCCCGCCACCGCCTGACCTTGTTTCGACGAAAGCGCGCTCATCATCGCGGCTTCGCTCTCGAAATCGGCTTCAAAGACGCAGAAATATGGCGCCTTGCCACCCAGGGGCTTGACGTCGAACGAATAGCTGACGGCCTTGACGCCCGGAATCTTGCCCGCAAGCGGCAGATGCGTCTCGACGTAATACTTCCTGAAATGTGCGGGATCCTTTGGCTCATTGTAGAGCACCAGCAGCCTGTGCATGAAACACCTCCCGATTGATCTGACCCGCCCCTTTTGCCAAGGCTCCTAGAACCGTTGCAGGCGCCCGCGGTTCCCGGGAGATTGTTGTCGGCCGCGACAATGCCCCGTCAGCCGATCAATTTGGCGTACAAATCCGCATCGACATTGCCGCCGGATAACACGATCACGACGTTCTTGCCGCTGATATCGATGTGGCCGGCCAGAAGCGCGGCAAGCCCAACCGCCCCACCCGGCTCGACCACGAGCTTGAGCTCACGGAAGGCGAAGCCGACCGCGATCCCCACTTCCGCATCCGACGCCGTGACGCCCTTGGTCAATAACCGGCTGTTGATCGCGAAGGTGATTTCGCCGGGGATCGAGGCCATCAGCGCATCGCAGATGCTGCGGCCAGTGGAGGCGTGCGACTCGCGCTTGCCCGCGCGCAGCGAACGCGCGTGGTCGTCGAAGGCTTCGGGTTCGGCGGACATCAGCATGGCCTGCGGAAAGCGCGCCTTGACCGCGGTTGCGACGCCTGCGATCAGGCCGCCGCCGGAAACCGGCGCCACCACGATGTCGGGGGTGACGCCAAGCGCCGCCAGGTCTTCGGCGATTTCCCGGCCCACCGTGCCTTGGCCAGCGATCACCATCGGATCGTCATAAGGCGGCACCAGCGTGGCGCCGTGTTTGCCGGCAATGTCGCGGGCGATCGCCTCGCGATCCTCGCGGTCGCGGTCGTACAGCACCACCTCGGCGCGGTAAGACTTGGTGCGTTCGCGCTTGGAGAGCGGCGCATCGGACGGCATCACGATGGTCGCCCGCATGTTGAGGATTTGGGCTGCGGCCGCCACGCCCTCGGCGGGGTTGCCGGAGGAGAATGCGACCACGCCGCCGCCGCGCGAACCCATCGGTATCGACGACAGCTTGTTGAAGGCGCCGCGGAACTTGAACGACCCGGTCCGCTGCAGCACTTCCGGTTTGAGGAAAACCCTCGCGCCAACGCGCTCTGAGAGCACCGGCGGCGACAATAGCGGCGTTCGCACCGCGAAGGGCGCGAGCACGCGCGCGGCTGCATCGATATCCTGGGAATTCACCGGCAAAGGCAACAGCGTCATGACTGACTTGTATCGCGTCACCTGACAGGCGGGCAAGGTGCTTGGCCGAGGTTCAGGCGACGAAGCGCGGGTGCTCGGTCGCAAGCCGCACCGCGTCGCGTTCCGATTCGATTGCGCGCACATCAGCCATGTTCTCGATGAAGGCCCGCGCCGACGCCTCCCAGGTATGCTCGGCGGCAAATTCAAGGCAAGCTTGCGGCGAGATCGCGAGCGCAGCCAGGCAGGCCCGCCGCAAATCGTCATTCAACGCGCCGACCGGCGCCGAGCCGAGCACGTCGCGCGGGCCGGTCACGGGAAAGGCGGCAACCGGCACGCCGCTGGCAAGCGCCTCCAACAGCACGAGGCCGAACGTGTCGGTCTTGCTCGGAAACACAAAGACGTCGGCGGCGGCGTAAGTGTTGGCCAGTTCCTCACCCTGCTGCGCGCCAAGAAACACGGCTTGCGGATATTTTCGAACCAGCGCCGCCCGCGCCGGCCCGTCACCGACAATTACTTTGGTTCCGGGCAATTCCAGATCGAGAAACGCCTCGAGATTCTTTTCCACTGCAACCCGCCCGACACAGAGAAACACCGGTCGGGGCAATCCGAGGTCGGCCAGGCGCGGATGAAACAGGCCGGTATCGACCCCGCGCGGCCACAACACCACATTGCGAAAGCCGCGCGCGCGCAATTCATTGGCCAAAGCCGGCGTCGCCGCCATCACCGCCTGGCTGCCGCGGTGGAAAGCGCGCAGCGCGGCCCAGATCCAGGACTCGCGAACCGGCAGGCGCGCCGAGACGTATTCGGGAAAGCGGGTGTGAAAGCTGGTGGTGAACGGCACGCCATGCCTGCGGCAATAGCGCCGCACCGACATTCCGATCGGGCCTTCGGTGGCGATATGAATGCTGTCGGGCCGCGCCGCTTCGATCAGGCGGGCGATTTTCGCGCCATGGGGCAAGGCCAGCCGCAGGTCCGGATAGCTTGGCATCGCGAAGGTGCGGAATGACTGCGGCGTGAGAAAATGGACCTCGACGCCGAGCGTTTTGGCCGCTTCCGCGGTCATCATCAGCGTCCGCACCACCCCATTAACCTGAGGATGCCACGCATCGGTCGCGATCAGAATACGCATCACGCCGCTGCACGCGCCGTGACCGCGGCGACGGGGGCCACCCGGCGCAGCGGATCGGTCCAGGTGATGATTTCAAAGCGGCCGTCTTCGTGCTCGACAAGCGCGGTGCAGCTTTCCACCCAGTCGCCGCAGTTCATGTAGCGAATGCCATGCTCGTCGCGGATCGTGGCGTAATGGATGTGGCCGCAGATCACCCCATCCGCACCATGGCGCCGCGCCTCGGCGGCGAGCGTCTGCTCGAAGGCGCCGATGTAATTCACGGCGTTCTTGACCTTCAACTTCGCCCATTGCGACAGCGACCAATAGGGCACGCCGAACGCGCGGCGGAAGAAGTTGACGAGCCGGTTCATCTGGATGGCGAAATCGTAGGCCTTGTCGCCGAGATGGGCGAGCCAGCGCGCGTTCTGCACCACGAGGTCGAAGATATCGCCGTGGATGACGAGGTAGCGCCGGCCGTCGATACCGACATGGACGGTATTCTCCACCACGTCGATGCCGCCGAAATGCGTGCCGTAATAGTTCCTCAGGAACTCGTCGTGATTGCCAGGCACATAGACGACCTTGGCGCCCTTGCGCGCCTTGCGCAGCATTTTCTGCACGAAGTCGTTGTGCGATTGCGGCCAGTACCAGTTGGACCGCAGCGCCCAGCCGTCGACGATATCGCCAACGAGATAGATCGTATCGGCGTCGTGGCTGCGGAGAAAATCCAGCAATCGGTCGGCTTGCGAGCCGCGGGCTCCGAGGTGGACATCGGAGATGAACAAAGTGCGAAAACGTCGTTCCGGCAACTCTTCACTCACCGAGTCACTTGCCATGCGCGCACCTAACAGATTCCCATGACAGCGCCATGACTAGTGGAGTGGATTTGACATTCGCTCCCCACCCAGTCCGAGCTCGTGTAGCGAATGTCAAATCCAAAACTCCACTACAAGCTTATATTTGCTAGTGGTCCTTTGATTCCAGGCATTCGCAAATAAGCCTGCCGAAACGGGATGCGAATGTTAGAATCGGACCACTAGTCGCACTGCCCGCCTGGGGGCTGAAAACCGCTGTTTTGCTGCCTTTCAGCGCGAGTCAGACGCATATTGCCCTGCACTCGCGATAGCAGCGCTATGCGACAATCAGGCGACATCGATCGTTCCTTATTGCGGCAAAAGCCTTAACCATTAACGACAAGCAACGGCCACAGACACAGGTCCGCCTTCCCGCGGCGGCGCGCGCCCGAGCTGTGCAGGAAGTAAGGCTCCTCTCAAGAAAGAGGGCGCAGGGAAAGCCGGATGCGCGAGCGCACCCATAGTCTCGCGTGCAAAAAGTTAAAAGCACACGAGCGTAATCACCACAGGTTCGCCGGATACATCCCGGCCTTCCCTGCGCAATGGTTTAGCGGCTTATATCGAGCTCTCCCCGGTCACCGGGCTTTCTTGCCACCGTCGCCTGCGAATTGCTCCGCAAGCTTGACACCAGCGTCGGGGCGTCAGGACCACACGACTTTGCCGTCCGCAATAGCGCCGCTCGTCTTGCGACACTCTCGCGTCCATCGCATCCCGCTTCCTACGTCCGTGACGATCGCGAAACGCCCCTCTGATGGGAGCGGGACGCGTCAATGTGAAGTGTATCGGTGGTGTGTCGCAAGGGCGCGCACCTGCGACAGATTAACACGACGGGCAGTTTGCGCATGGCGGATATGCGCGATCTGCCTGTCGGGCAAATCAATCGGGTGCGGCGACACAGGCGAGCCAGTCTTTGATCGGAGTTGGCCTAAAGCGTTTTCCAGCGAAGTGGTCTCCGGTTCGCGGAAAGAAAACGCGTCAAAACAAAAAACTGGAGCCTCCGTTCCGATTCAATCGGAACGGAAAAGGCTCTAGTCGCGATGGCGCTCACACATTGGCGACAGTTCGCAGCCTGGCTAAAATTGTTTCGGCTAGCACACCGCGGCAATCAGGGCCATCAGCGGGTGAGCAAGAGTGGTCCGGCAGAAGGCGGCGGGCTTGGGCCTGACGATGTCCGTTGATCGGGGTGGACCGGAAGTAGCTGGACCACGGTCAAAATGACGCTATTGGACCCAAAGCGGACCCGAGAGCTTCTATTCGATGAACCAGCCGCTTCGAAGCGAAGTACGGAAACGTGGTTATCCGGCGGCGAGCTTTATGCCAGTGTGAGCGCCGACTAGGCTGTTTCACCCAAGAAAGCAAACTTCCGCGAACCAGGTATCCCCGGCGCCGCATTCGGGCCACAGTGAGAGCAAGAACATCAAAACTTGGGAGGCGGCCATGATCACGACGAGGTTCACGGAACTGGTTGGCTGCACCGTGCCAATCCAGCAGGCAGGCATGGGCGCGGCAGCACCGCCGGAATTGGCGGCGGCGGTGTCGGAGGCCGGTGGACTGGGAATGCTCGGTACCGCCCGGCGTGGGCTCACGGCCATCACGCTCGCTGATCTGCTCGAGCAGGTACGCTTGCTCACTGACAAGCCGTTCGGAGTCAACTTCATCGTTGCCCCGGTGTTCCTCAATGGTACGTCAACGCTCCCGCCCCTTGACCTGAAGTGCATCGAGATTGCTGCACGTGCGGCGAAGGTCGTCGAGTTTTTCTACGGCGAGCCGGAGCGGCGGCTCGTCGAGATGGTGCACGCGGGCGGCGCGCTGGCGTGCTGGCAGGTTGGGTCGCGGGAGGAGGCGATCGCGGCCGCTAAGGCGGGGTGCGACTTCGTCATTGCGCAGGGCGTGGAGGCAGGCGGACACGTTCGCGGGACCACCCCTGTGATGACGCTCCTCGGCGAGGTGATCGCGGCGGTTGATGTGCCGGTGCTGGCGGCGGGAGGCATCGGAACGGGACGAGCGATGGCGACTGCGCTCGCGGCCGGGGCGGACGGTGTGCGGGTCGGGACGCGCTTCGTCGCCGCGGCGGAGGCGGCGGTGCACCCGGAGTACGTCGCGGCCCTGATTGCCGCAGAGGCACAGGACACCGCCTACACCGAAGCGTTCTCGGTCGGCTGGCCCGACGCGCCCCACCGCGTTCTGCGCTCGTCCATCGCGGCAGCCGAAGCCTTAGAGGGCGATGTGGTCGGCGAGACGACTGGATGGGACGCGGGTACCGATCCATCGCTTCCAAGTTTGCGTCCCCGACAAGACCACGACGGGCGCGGTCGCGGCGATGCCGCTCTGGGCGGGAGAATCAGTCGGCGCAGTGAAGCGTATCCAAGCGGCGGCGCAAATTCTGCGGGAACTGGTTGAGGAAGCGGAAGGGTCCCGGGGGACTGTCATGGCTGCCTCATCGTAGTGCCAAAAGAGGCCTTGAACAGCTGCCTATAAGAAAATCTACTATATGGAACCATGCCGGAACTTCGGCGGCGCGTGGTGAACGATTTCCATTTAGAGTCGTTAGCTCGCACCGGAGCATGATCTGGAAAAGTGGAAACCGGTTTTCCAAAAAAGATCATGCTCAAACAAAGAGATGAGATCATGAAGCGATTCAACTTTATCGCATCATGATCTCAGGTTCCAAATTCAAACGTGAAAAGGAGGATCCTCATGCGCAGAACAATGGTACTGGCCACCGCCCTTATCCTTGCTGGCTCGTCGACGTGTTACTCCGCCCCGAAAGGCGCGGGCGGGACACCTGGTGCTACCAGGGGAGCGTCGGAATTCTCGCCAGGTGATCAAATGCGAGATTCCGGTACCGTAGGCAGGGGAGGAGCGTCAGAGCTTTCGCCGGGTGACCGTATGAGAGACGCTGGCGGGCCAAAGAAAGGCGCCAGAGGGGCATCGGAATTTTCGCCCGGCGATAAAATGAACGACAAGCGAGGCCGCTAATCGGTGCGGCAGATTAGGGGCGCGCTAACCGTTCGATCATGTATTGGCCGAGCTGCTAGCCGCCCCGGAATGCAGTTTTGATGGAAAAACGTCGAGATCGTGTGTCATCATGATCTTGTGCTCTTACGTTGGCGAATCTCAGCAATCAGCAGTGAGTCAATATCCAATGTCCGTCGCTTGAGAATAGCGGGCCTTGGTTCAAACTAACGCGAGTTGGCGCGGTTGCAGCAATTCATCATCGCTCCTGGTAAAGCTTGGGCGCAATGCGGAAGGCGTCGCTAATGGCACCTTTGAGCCATGCCGACGGACTCCGAACATGTCTGCTTATTGGGGTGGACCGGAAGTGATCGGCGCACGGCCAAAATGACGCGAATGACCCAACTGAGACATCAACCCCTACTTCATGGTGCAGTTGCGAAGCCCGTTTTCGCCCCTATTAAACCGCTCGTCTAAGGCGCACGATCCCATCTCGGCTGGTGAGGGACGAACCATGCGGCGGCGGGAATTTATTGGGCTGATCGGCGGCGCCTCGATATCGGCGCGGACGGCACACGCACAGCAGGCAGAAGCCGCAAGAAGGATTGGCGTCTTGTGGCCTGGCTCCACTTACCCCGCGCCGCCGCGCATGGACGCCTTTACATTGGCGCTGCGCCAACTCGGCTTCGTCGAAGGCCAAAATCTCGCAATCGAACTACGTTATGCCCGCGATGGCGCGCAGCAGCTTCCTGAACTCGCTGACGAGTTAGCGCGCGCAAATGTCGATGTTATTGCGGCCTTTGGCGATCTGGCACCCAAGATAGCTCATCAGAAGACCGAAAAAACTCCGATCGTGGCAATCAGCGACGACATTCTGGCGACGTGATTAGTTGATTCCCTGTCGCGACCGGGCGGGAGCACCACCGGATTGACGATCATGTCTGCAGAGCTCAGCGCTAAGCGACTTGGGGTGCTCAACCAGATGATTCCAAAGATGTCGCGCGTGGCTGCGCTGTGGGACCCCACCACCGGAGCATCACAAGTCGTGGCAACGGAAAGCGCCGCAAAAACCTTGGGTCTGGATCTTCAGGTTCTCGAGGTCCGGAATTACGGCGATCTAGCCGATGCGTTCCGCAAAGCACGAGCCAATGGGGCCGACGGGATGAACGTCTTCGCCTCACCATCTCTTTCATCGCTTTTCCGCGAAATCATAGATCTGGCGATGCAACACCGCTTGCCGGCGATCTATCAGTGGCGAGAGCATGTCGATGCAGGAGGACTGCTTTCGTACGGACCCAACCTGACCGCAATGTGGAGACAAGCCGGGACAATCGTGGTCAAGATCCTTAAGGGCGCCAAGCCGATCGCACTGCCGATCGAGCAGCCAACGAAATTCGAGCTGGCGGTCAATGCGAGAACTGCGAAAGCCCTCGACATCCCGATGCAGCCTTCAATACTTGTGAGTGCCGACGAGGTGCTTGAGTGAAACTGAATTGAACTTTCCGGCTTTGGCACAAATGCGAAGTGCTGCAACGTCCTCTCTACTTCCGTTCTCAGGGGTAACCCGGACATGGTCGGAGCGGACCAATTTGGCAGTAATTGACCCCGAACCGACATTCTCTACATCCCGCTCGGATGGCGCCTCCTTGAGTACGCCATCCGCACCAGCAATTGGTCTCTTACGAAGAAACGAGCCTTAAGCCTTCAGGTCCGTGATCCGCATAATTGCGACCACGTTCCCGTCATTGTACCCCTGCTCTTTTGTGTCCTTGTTGCAGGTCCAGACAAAGTTCTTCTTGGCAGTAAAGGTTTTTCCGTCCTGCTCGATCCGAAGCTCCCCCTCCGGGATATGGCAGATCATGGCATTCATCATCGGGGGGCCCATAGTCTTCGATCCCGGTTGCATGATGACATCGCGCATTGAGACGGTCTTAAAACCGGGGATGAGGGATGGTGTCTCGCCATCGTAAGCACGCACCACGACACCGGGCCACGGCGCCGTATCCTTGTAGCCCGTGGTTTGAGCGGCGGCGGGCTTCATCATGGCCGCCGAAGCCGCTGCCAACCCGATTGCCAGTGCTGATCTTCGATCAATTTTGTTCATCGCTTTTCTCCCGAGGTTATGCAACGAGCCGCCGCAGAAGCGGCGCGCACACTTTGTGGTGAATGGTGGTGCGAAACCGAAAAAAGGGTCGGTCTCATAAGAGAGTATGCCTGCCGATGGCACCGTGCTGCTCGTTCGCCCCGAACGGCGATTTCGGCACGTCCCACTTCGGGGGCAACCAACGTTCTACGCCACCGGACGCGCCTGAGAAACAGCTGGTTCCGCCCGAAGACCCGATTTGGCGCCTACTGTCCGGAGGTGGCGACTGCGGTTCCCAAGGAATGTCCGTTGTTGATGCACTTTTCCGACGTGGCCGGTCTAACTGACGATGTCGGTTTTTAGGGTAAAGCGGACTCAAAGCCGACAGCGCGGAAACGACGCGATTGACCCGGAGCGGACTCATCGCGGCGCGAACTTGTAGCGGAAGGTGCAGCTCGGTGCGCCTTGCATGATGGTCTGGTCGCGCGTGAGGCTGACCTCGCCGCCGCCCGCCGCGGTGACGTCGAAATCGGGCTCGCAGACCAGTAGCGCGCCGAGATCGGGCTCGCCCAAAGCGCGAAAGAATTCCGCAAATCGGCACTGCGTGACGTCGATGTCGAACGCTTCCTTGTCATGGCGGCGTATCTGTGCCGTAACATGGGGCTCGCTGATTTCAGCCCACGCGGCCTGTAGCGCCGCCCATTTGCGGCGCGGGCGGCCCTCGATGCCTTCGCCTATCGCGGCGAACAGCTGCCTGGACCAGCCGCGCAAGGCTTGCTTGACGATCGCATCGGCCTTCTCTCTCCCCAGTTCGGAGCGCTTAGGACCGGCACCAGGACCTGAGCCTGGATGCGCGTCTTGTCCATCAGCGACAGCTTGGGATCAACCAGATAATCGTCCAATACGCTCATCTCTGGTTCCTCCGACAAGGCCGCAACTGTACCCGCCGAACGCCTCGGCAGCGGGCACCTTAACGCTTGGGCCGGCGCGCGGACAAACCAGCCTTTTCTGGCGCACTGGCGTAGAAAATCTATTGCAAGCCCGCGGCGTTTGGCGGTCATAATGGCCGGCCATGACCTATCTCTTGCCGCCGCTCAGTCCGCTGCGCGCCTTCGAAGCCGCGGCGCGCCATCTCAGCTTCAAGCTCGCCGCTCACGAGCTGCATGTGACACCAGGTGCCATCAGTCAGCAGGTCAAGACCTTGGAGGATCGTCTCGGCCTTCGCCTGTTCGAGCGACTGCACAAACAGCTCGTGCTGACACCCGCGGCGCAGGATTATCTCGTCGCGGTGCGCCACGCCCTCCGCTCCATTGCCGACGCGACCGAACGGCTGAAGCCTAACGGTGTCGCCACGGTCGTGACGGTCGGCGTCCATCCTCGTTTCGAGCTTGGCCGCGCCAGACTCGATCGCTTTCGCGCCGCTCATCCCGCGATCGGGCTCCGAATCTTGCAGCCAGCGGGATTGCACGAACTGGTCGAGGGCAAGATCGACGCGCTGGTCTTGCGCAGCTTCGGGAATCAGCCTGGCTACCGCTGCGACCGCCTTGCCGCAGGCTCCGAAGTGGGCGATTGCCTCATCTGCCCGGAGGGCACCGCCGATTGCCCAGAGATCGCAAGCTTGCGCGCCTGGCTCCGTACCGCCGCTCAACAAACGGGCGCTCCCCGCGCTGTGCTGCGCCTGGCCATTGGGAAGGCGATCTGTTGTCCGGGGCCGAACAACAGCTATATCGCGACCTTGGTCGAGCGTCATACGCGTTACGTGATGTTGGCCAAGGTGGCCGGTAAGGACACCCGAACGGTAGTCACTGCGCTCATCAAGCAGGCGAAGAAGCTACCAAAGGAGCTGTATAAGTCCTTGACCTGGGACCGGGGCAAGGAACTGACGGCTCATCGTCGATTTACGTTGGCGACCAACATCGATGTCTATTTTTGCGATCCGCAAAGCCCGTGGCAGCGTGGATCGAACGAGAACACCAATGGCCTGCTGAGACAGTACTTTCCGCAGGGCACCGACTTGTCGGTGCATTCGCAAGCCCATCTGAACAAGGTGGCTCGTCAGCTAAACGAACGACCACGTGAGACCTTGCAATTTGAAACCCCAGCAGAGAGATTTAACGCCTGTGTTGCGTCGACCGGTTGAGCCGGCAACCCCCCAAAGCGGACATTAGTTAGGGCCCTTCCCGGTGCAGGTTTGAGCCGCTATGATGCACCCCGTCCTGAGCCTCGGGGTGGCAAATGAGGCGGCGCGATTTCATCACCCTCATAGGCGGCGCGATCGCCACGTGGCCTGCTCTTGCGCACGGGCAGCAAAACCGGAAGCCGTGGCGGATCGGGATTCCAGCAGACATTCCGCCCTCTGCGGCTACTACTCGGCGGTTCGGAGCATTCCGCGATGGGCTAAAGGAGCTCGGCTATGCCGAAGGCAGCAATGTCGTCATCGATTATCGCGACGCCGGCGACAGAGATGGCCTGATTGCGCTCTGTAAGGACATGATCGCAAGCGGAGCCGATGTGATTGTAGCAGGCTCAACCAACGCAGCGCTCGCGGCGCAGATAACTACCAAGACCGTGCCGATCGTCATGCGCGCTGCAGCCGATCCGGTCGCCGTCGGGCTTGTGGAGAGTCTAGCGCGGCCAGGCGGGAACATTACCGGCGTTACTTCTCTGGCCGTCGATCTCAGCGCAAAGCGCTTGGACGTGCTCAAGGAGCTTTTGCCTCAACTGCAGCGCGTCGCCGTCATATGGGAGCCGAATTCACCCGCGGGCCGCGATTCCATGCGAGAGACCGAGATGGCTGCGCGGGCACTCAGGATCGACGTCGAAGGTTTTGGCGTGAATCGCGTCGACGACTTTGCCGGTGTCTTTCAATCCATTGCCACAGGGCGGTTTGACGCCCTCGATGTCCTGGCAGGCCCGATCGTTACTGGCAATCGGGCGCGTATCCTCGCCTTCTCTAGCCAAGCTCGAATACCTGACCTTTATCAGGAGCGTCCGTTTGTCGAAGCCGGAGGCTTACTGTCCTATGGTCCGAACTTCGAGCGTCTCTTTCATCGAATGGCATATTACGTCGACCGGATCCTGAAGGGAGCGAAGCCAGCGGACTTGCCGGTGGAACGGCCAACTAAGTTCGAGTTGTTTATCAATCTTAGTACCGCCAAGGCGCTCGGCCTCACCATTCCTGCGGGCGTACTCTCCATCGCCGACGAGGTGATTGAATAACGCCGATCTCTGCCGCAGCGCAGAATGTCTGATTTTGGCACAAATGCGAAGTGCCGCAACGTCCTCTCAACTTCCGCTCTCAGGGGTAACCCGGACATGGTCGGAGCAGCCCAATTTGGTCGCGAATGACCCAACAGCGACATCGGCTGTGCGCTGCGGCAATGGTTTTGCTACCGGTTTCAGCCCCTATCGAAGTACTCGTTTAAACCGATACGATGCCGTCTCCTGACCTTAGGGGGCTGACATGAAGCGGCGGGAGTTCATCACGCTTCTCGGCGGTGCGGCGGCAGCATGGCCGCTCGCCGCGCGTGCGCAGCAGCCGGTGGTGCCGGTGATTGGGTTCCTCGGTGCCGAATCGCCTGACCTGTGGGCCAACCGTCTGCGCGCACTCCGCCAAGGCCTGAACGAAACTGGCTATGTCGAGGGTCGGAATGTGGCGATCGAATATCGATGGGCGGCGGGCCAAAACGATCGATTGCCGGCGTTGGCTGCCGATCTAGTTCGTGCTCGGGTAAACGTGATTGTCACCCCCGGCAGCACACCAGCAGCACTCGCCGCAAAGGCGGCGACCGCGACGGTCCCAATCGTATTCTATGTAGGGGGCGACCCGATCGAACTTGGACTTGTCGCCAGCCTCAACCGGCCTGGCGGCAATCTCACCGGTGTGACCACACTAGCCTCGGAGGTAGGACCCAAGCGCCTTGAGCTGCTGCATGAGTTGCTGCCCACGGCGACTAACATTGGCGCACTCGTCAACCCAACCAGTCCCGATCTTGGCGGGCGCTTTTTGCGCGACCTGCAGGCGGCCGCTCCTACCTTCGGGCTTCAGCTCCAAATCCTGCAGGCAAGCACCGAACGCGAATTGGACAAGGCTTTTGCGACACTGGCGCAACTGCGAGCAGGCGGTCTCGTGATCGCCAACGATTCATTCTTCAGCGCCCGCATGGAACAACTCGTCGCACTGGCGAACCATCACGCGCTACCCACGGTCTTTCAATTTCGCGAGTTCGCGGCCGCCGGTGGCCTCATGAGCTATGGGGCTGATTTTGCGGAGGCGTGCCGTCAGGTCGGCATTTATACCGGCCGGATACTCAAGGGCGAGAAACCGGCCGACTTGCCGGCTCAACAGGCCACGAAAGCGGAGTTGATCATCAACCTCAAAACCGCAAGGCCCTTGGCCTCACCGTGCCGCCATCGCTGCTCGCGCGCGCCGACGAGGTGATCGAATAGGCCACTCCACTTCCGCTTCTCTAATCGGCCATTCGGGGTCAAGCACTTTCAGACTATCCGCCTATGCGGTGTCGATGTCACTCGCGGGCTCGTGCTTCTCTTCGGAATCGGCACCTGGGCCCTTCCATCATGGGATCCGAGGACGAGGCGGAACAATCTTTTGGACGACCTTGCCGTCAGTGTGACGGCAGGTCCAAGCGGAAGTACGAACTCACGTCATCCATCGTCCCGCGAGGGACATCTTGCCACCGCTCGGTGGAGCTCTAGTTTTCTCCTATCGGGTATGATCCTGAACGGTTTTCATGCTGCTGCCGTGGCTTGTTCTCTGGTCCAGCGGAACTCGGTGCCGTCAACCCAGATGCGGTGCATAATCACGGCCAGCCGGCGTGCCAGAGCCACGATTGCTTTTTTCATCCCGCGGCGCCTGGCGATCTGCATGGCCCACGCCTTGAGCCAGGACCACTTTTTTGAATGCATCATGCTCTGAGCTGCTTCGTAGAGCATCACCCGCATCATCTCATCTCCGCAGCGCGATATTTTGCCGCTCCAATCGATCTCGCCCGATTGATACCTGGAGCAGGTCAGCCCAAACACCGCCCCGACTGACTTGGATTTGCGGAACCGGGCTGGCACATCGACGGTGGCGCGATAGGTCAGCGCCACCACGGGGCCGACACCCGGGACCGTCATCAGGCGCCGGCATACCTCATCCTCCCGGACGATGGCCAGCAAGCGGCGGTGCAGGATGACGATTTGTTCACGGAGCACCCGCCGGACGATGAGCAGCGGCTCCACCATTATCGCCAAGTCGGGGATATTCTCGACAAGCTCCTGGATGCGGGCCTCGAACCTCACCTTGCCAACCATTCCAACCTTGAGGCCGAAGTTGCGCAAAGTACCTCGCAGATCGTTCTCGATGGCGATGGCCTTGGACTGCAATAGCTTGCGATGGGTCAGCAGCATTCGCAGTTTTTGGCTGCGGAGCGTCTTTACATGCACCGGACGGTACAGTCCCACCCGGATCATCTGAGCGATGCCGCGCGCGTCATTGCGGTCGGTCTTGTTGATCTGCGCCTTCAGCACCGCCTGCATGTGCCGCGTCTCGACACAGATCACTGGTAACTCCGCTTCGGCGAGAGCGCCGAATAGCCATTGCGATAACGGCCCGGTTTCCAGTCCGATCCGCTTGAAGCGGTAGATGGGGCTCCCCAGAACCTTCAGCAGGGCTGCAGGTTCGCTCGCTACCTTCACTTCCTTCACGATCCTGCCCGTGTCATCCACAATGCAGATGCTGGTCTCCTTGACCGATACGTCCAATCCACCAAAATGGTCCATGCTGCGCTTCTCCTTCTGATGCTTGAGGCCGTCACCACGGACCTCGTTTTCATCATCAGCCTGAAGCGCAGCACCCAAAATCTTCAGCTATCCACAAGCTGGGCCGGCCGATTACCCCATCTGTTGATGCTGTGGACGGTTCCTCCATTGGCACGAGCGTGCCATGGATGTGGGCGCTGTTAAGGCTCCCACGATTCAGAGGAGCTACCCATGCAGACGATCACAACAATCGGTCTCGACATCGCCAAGTCAGTGTTCCGGGTTCACGGAGTTGACGCCGCTGGCGAGGTGGTCATCCCGCCGCTAGTT
>Ga0193751_1000403_pt1 | contig 34979 bp, 32 predicted proteins | sample L1c2metaG_FD_143050 | JGI IMG/M metagenome (GOLD analysis project Ga0193751, IMG submission 143050) | Soil microbial communities from a riparian zone of the East river system, Colorado, United States - L1c2 | ecosystem: Environmental > Terrestrial > Soil > Riparian zone | place: USA: East River...
CCCTGAGCCCTGAGCCCTGAGCCCTGAGCCCTGAGCCCTGGAAGACCCTACCGCCGGGCCGTTTCACCGGGTATCTTCACTTCGGACACCCGCCGCTCGGGCTTGGTCGTATTCGACTCGGGCGGGCGCCTGCGGGCGGGGACGGGCCAGAGGCCCGCGGTCCCAGGTCCAACAACTCCGGCTCGAGCAGCTCTGCCAAGTCAACAAATGACCACGGGAGCTAAAGGTTGTGGAAGTCTGGCTGCAGCAGCTCGTCAACGGCATCTCGATCGGCGCCTTGTACGCGATGATCGCCGTCGGCTACTCGATGGTCTACGGCGTGCTGCAGATGATCAACTTCGCGCACGGCGAGATCTTCATGCTCGGCGGTTTCGCCGGCTACCTCGCGATCGTCAACCTCGAGCGCACACCGCTCGGTCATGACTCCCGTTTCGCTGTCATCGTTCTCGCTCTGATCGCCGGCATGATCGCCGCGCCGCTGGCCGCGATTGCGATCGAGCGCGTCGCCTACCGTCCGCTTCGGCGCGCGCCGCGCCTGGCGCCGCTGATCAGTGCCATCGGCGTGTCCGTCTTTCTGCAGAACCTCGTGCTGCGGATGGACGGGGGAAGGCCGCGCTACTACCAGGACATCTTCCCGGCCGGCGGCCCGGCGATTGCCGGCATTCACATCACCTGGACGCAGATTCTGCTCATTGGCGGCGCGGTCGTCTCCATGCTTGTGCTGCAATTCTTCTTACATCGCACACGGCGCGGGCGCGGAATCCGCGCTGTCGCGGAGGACCAGCAGGTCGCAGCGCTGATGGGCGTCGATGTCGACGCGGCGATCGTGACGACGTTCGCCGCCGGCGCTGTGCTCGCCGGGCTTGCCGGCGTCATGTGGGGACTCCAGTTCAATCAGGTCGACCACTTCATGGGTTTCGTGCCGGGGATCAAGGCGTTTACGGCGGCAGTGCTGGGCGGGATTGGCAATGTCGGCGGCGCCATGCTCGGCGGCTTCTTTCTTGGACTCGCAGAGACGCTCGCCGTCCAAGCGTTGCCGCGTGGTTTCGCTAATTATCAGGATGTGGTCGCCTTCGCACTTCTGATTCTCGTCCTCGTCCTACGTCCCGGCGGCATACTCGGCGAACACCTCGCGAAGCGGGCTTGAAGGTCGGGCCGGACCGTATGCATCTGCGCGCGATCGCGAGCGACCGAGCGGCGGCGGTTTCCGCCGCCTGGCAGCGCTTTGGCGTGCGAGTGCGTCTGGCCGTGGTTGTCGCGATTCTGGCGGCGATGGCCGGACTGCCCTTGATCTTCGCCCCCGAGACGAGCTTTCTCGGCATCCCCGATCCGACACTGGTGTTGTTCGCCGCCGGCTTGTACGCGGTCCTGCGGCTCGGCCTCGGCTGGTGGGGCCGCGTGCTGCTCGTCGCGGTTCTCGCCTATTACGTCAACCAGCTCAACAGCACCCAGCTCGATACTGTCTTCCTCGTGGCGTTGAGCGCACTCCTCGGACTCGGCCTCAACATTGTGGTCGGGTACGCCGGCCTGCTCGATCTTGGATTCGTCGCGTTCTTCGCGATCGGCGCCTACACATGGGGCACGCTCAACTCGCCGTTCTTTGGCCTTCACTATCCATACGTCCTGGTGGCGCCACTGGCAGTTGCGCTGGCAGCGCTGGCCGGCGTACTGCTCGGCATCCCGGTGCTCAAGCTGCGTGGCGATTATCTCGCGATCGTGACCTTGGGTTTTGGCGAGATTATCGGGCGGCTCTCGAACAACCTCGCACCGCTCACCGGTGGGGCGGTCGGGATTTACGGCATCGGTGCGCCGGCGTTCCTGGATGTCATCACCAACCGTCCGCTGGAGCAGATCATCTACCTCTGCATCGTCTGCTGCGTAATCGTCGCTTTTTGCTCCGGGCGCCTGCATGACTCCCGCACCGGCCGGGCCTGGGAGGCCATTCGCGAGGACGAGGATGTGGCCGCCGCGATGGGGGTCAACACCGTCTACTACAAGTTGCTGGCTTTCGGTATTGGCGCCGCAGTCGGGGGACTCGGTGGGACGATTTTCGCGGCCAAGGTCTCGGCGATATCGCCGCCGAACTTCGTGCTCGATCTTTCCGTTCGCGCCGTTTCAATCATCATCATCGGCGGGATGGGGACGATTCCGGGCGTCATTATGGGCGCGGTCGTGCTTGTCGGTATCCCGGAGGTGCTGCGCTCGATCCAGGAATGGCGGCTGGTGATCTACGGCGCGCTGCTCGTGGCCATGATGGTGCTCCGGCCGGAGGGCCTCCTGCCCGAGCGACGCCGTGCGCTCGAGCTGCACGCCGGCCTGACGCCTCCGCCTCCCGTCACCAGCGACCCAACTGGAGACGGCTGATGGCGACGCTGCTTACCGTTCGTGATCTCGTCAAGCGCTTTCAGGGCGTCGTCGCGGTCGACCGCGTCAACCTTGAGGTTGAGGAACGAAGTATCGCGGCGCTTATCGGGCCCAACGGCGCCGGAAAGACGACGCTGTTCAACTGCCTGACCGGGTTCTACCGGCCCGATGCGGGTGCGATCCGCCTCGACGGCCGGCTCCTGAACCGCGTGCCGCCGTATCGGATCGCTGAGCTCGGTGTCTCGCGCACGTTCCAGAACATCCGCCTATTCGGAGCGATGACCGCGATCGAGAACGTTCTGGTCGGCGAGCACCGGCTGGGCGCGACCGGGCCGCTGGGCGCGGTGCTGCGACTCCCACCCGCCGTCAGGGACGAGCATGAGCTGGTTGAACGCGCCCGAGAAATGCTGGATTTCGCCGGCCTCCGAGGCAGGGGCGATGCCATTGCAAGGTCGCTGCCATATGGCGACCAGCGCCGCCTCGAGATCGCACGCGCGCTCGGATCGCGACCCAGGCTCCTGCTGCTCGACGAGCCAACCGCCGGCATGAACCTGCAGGAGAGCCTGACAATGGTCGCTCTCATCCGTCGGATCCGGGATAACCTTGGTACGACGATCATCCTGATCGAACACCAGATGCGCGTCGTCATGGGCGTCTCTGAGCACATTACCGTCCTCGACTACGGCGAGAAGATCGCCGAGGGACCGCCGGACCTGGTGCAGCGCGATCCGAGAGTCATCGAGGCCTATCTCGGGCGTGGGACGGCGGCCGGCCATGTCGCTCCTTGAGCTCAGCGCCGTCGTGAGCGGCTACGGCCAGATTCTGGCGCTGCGCGGAATCGACCTGCACGTCGAGGAGGGCGCGATCGTCGCGCTGATAGGCAACAACGGCGCCGGCAAGACGACTGCGCTGCGCACGGTCAGCGGGCTGCTCAAGCCGCGCCGCGGCGCGATCAGCTTCGCGGGCCGCCGGATAAACGGGTTGCCGGCGCATGAGATCGTGCGTCTGGGCGTCGCGCATGTACCAGAGGGGCGTGGAGTTTTCGGGCGGCTGAGCGTGATCGAAAATGTCGAGATGGGCGCCTACACGCGAACGGACACATCCGTCCAAGCAGACGTTGAACAGGTATTCACACTCTTTCCTCGCCTGCGCGAGCGACGGCATCAGAAGGGCGGCACGCTCTCCGGCGGCGAGCAGCAGATGCTGGCGATCGCCCGCGCCCTGATGGCACGACCGCGTCTGCTGCTGCTGGACGAGCCGTCGATGGGCCTGTCGCCGCTGCTGGTCGAGACGATCTTCGCGACGATCCAGGACATCAATCGACGTGGCACGACGATCCTGCTCGTCGAGCAGAACGCGCGCATGGCGCTGCAGGTGGCGCAGTACGCCTATGTCATTGAGAGTGGCGTGATTGCCAGCCAGGGCCCGGCTGCGGCGCTGCTCAACGACCCAACCGTTCGGGCAGCCTACCTGGGCGAGAACTAAACCGCAATACGCGCTACAGTTACTGCAATTCAAACGTAATCAGGGAGCTGCCGCATGCCCGACAACGGTGGACGCCCCAGCGATCCAGCGCCGGCCCGGTTGCCGGCTATTTCTCGGCGGCGCCTGTTGGCATCAGGCGCAGGCCTTGGCGCCGCGCTGCTGGTGCCGTCTCCATTGAGTCGATCGGTCGAGGGAAGTGGCCCACCTACTGGCTCGGCCTACCAGTTTCAGCCCTATTGTCCGATCCAGCGGCTCGGTGACATCATCTCTCAAGAACTGCCGGCGCCCGAGGAATCTCCACTGCTGCTGGAGCCGGAGATTCGCCGGTCGGTCAACGGCATTCTTCAGACCACCCTGCGAGTGCAATACGCTTATAAGGAGGTGGGCGACTACCGCCTGTACATGCGCACCTACGAGGGCATGATTCCCGGCCCGACACTGCGTCTGCAGCCCGGCGATGTTCTTCGAATTAGTCTTATTAACGACCTGCCCCCAAATCGCGACGACGAGCCGGCCCAGCTCAACCATCCGCACCACTTCAACACCACGAATTACCACTTCCATGGCTCGCATGTGAGCCCGGGCGGCATCTCCGACAACATCCTACGCGAGATGGAGCCGGGCGAGAGCTACGACATTGAGATTGCGCTCCCCAGCGACCACACCCGTGGGACGTACTGGTATCACCCCCATCACCATGGATCCGCCGACATCCAGGTCGCCAGCGGCATGGCCGGCATGATCGTGGTAGACGGCGACTTTGCCGGCGTACCGGAGATAGCGACGGCAAAGGAGCGCGTGATGGTCCTTGGTCAGGCGGTCTTCGACGCACTGCGGACGGTTGAGAACTTCGAGACGTTGTTTCCCGAAGGGTCGACGCGATTCTTCACAATCAACGGGCAGCGCTATCCGACCATCGCCATTCGACCCGGCGAGGTCCAGCGCTGGCGGCTGCTGCACGCCGGATATCAGGATGACATCGCGCTGACGCTCGACGGCCACGCCTTCCGAGTCATCGCCAAGGACGGCATCAGCCTCTCGCACCTGAGCGACCCGCTCAGCACGCTCGTCATCGTGCCCGGCCAGCGCGCCGATGTGTTGGTGCAGGCAGGCGAGCCTGGAGCTTACGAGCTGCATGCCGTGCCAAATTTCCAGGGTTATGACAGCCCGACAGGCCCCGTGGCGCGCCTTGTCGTGGCCGGGGACCCGATGCAGATGTCGCTCCCAAGCCCGCTCCCCGCAGCGCCACTATCGACGATTCGGGATTCAGAGCTGACCGGTGGCCGCCAGGTCGTGTTCTCGGCGGTCACCCCGGAGAACGACGCCGCCGGCCACTGGCAGGAGTTCAGCTTCCTCGTCGACGGAAAGCTGTTCGACGCGACTCGGGTCGATCACCGCATCCGCTTGGGATCGGTGGAGGAATGGACGCTCGTCAATCTCCATGCGCACGACCACATCTTCCACATTCACACCAACCCCTTCCAGGTGACCAGCATCAACGGCCAACCGCTCGCGGAACCAGAGTGGCGGGACACCGTCATTTTGCCGCGTAACGGCACGCTGACATTCCGCTCGCGCTTCCTGGACTTCACGGGCCGCTACGTGCTGCATTGCCACATGATGAACCACGAAGACATGGGGATGATGCAACTGATTGAGGTCTACTGACTCTCGTGCTGCGATGCGGCACCCCCGCTGCATTGACATTCACGCTCGCCCAGCCGTAGCCTTCGGCCAGCGATGAGGAGGTGATCATGCGGGGGCTGAGAGCGGCTCGGCGGGAGTTGGTCGGTAAACGTCTGAACCGGCGGGGACTGTTGACCGCGGCTGTGGGGCTCGGCGGCGGGCTGGCCGCCACCGCGCTCACCGGCTGTCGCTCAACGGGGCCGAGCAGATCGGCGGCGCCGGCGGGCAGCCAGGCGGCCCCGAAGCGCGGCGGAGTCATCGCCCTCAGTCACAACCTCCAGCGCGGCCTCGACCCGCAGGTCCTGCAGACGTCCGATGCCGGGATCATGGGACTGTTCTATTCGACGTTGGTGCGGGCGAACCCGAAAACCTACGATCTGGAGCCGGGACTTGCCAGCAAGTGGGAATCTCCGTCACAAACGGAGCTTATTTTCACACTGGCACCGAACGTAAAGTGGCACGACAAGCCACCCGCGAACGGACGCCCGGTCAAGGTCGACGACATCATCTACAGTTTCAACCGGGTCAGGTCCGATGAACCCAAGTTCATCAACAAGTCCTACCTCGCGGGCGTCGATCGAATGCAGGCTGTCGACGACCACACGCTCAAGCTCACGCTGAAGACGCCCGACGTCACACAGCTAAACAATCTGACCGTCTTCGGCCTGGCCGTACTCGCGCCCGAGGTTGTGGATGCGGCGAAGGGTGTGCTGAACAGCGCCGACACCGCCGTCGGGACCGGCCCATACATCCTGCAGCGCAGTGAGGTAGGCGTGGGCTCCAGCCTTATCCGAAACCCGGCCTACTTCAAGACCGGTCTGCCGTACGCCGATCGCTTCGAGCTGAAGGCATTCCAAGACGAAGCGGCCGAGTGGAGCGCCTTCCTCTCCGCCCAGCTTAGTCACCGCTGGGTGCCTGGACAGGACTCCAAGAAATTCCTGCAGGAGAAGCAGGGCCAGTACGGACTCGACTGGTTCGGGGACGTCGGCTACTTCATCGTTCAGGCGATGACCAAGAAGAAGCCGTTCGATGACGCGCGGGTCACCCGGGCGCTGCGACTGCTTGTCGACCACCAGGAGTTCCGGACGGGCTGGGCCGAGGTTTGGTTCGGCCGTGGCCGCTCGAGCGCAATCTTCGCCGCGGCGAGCGAATCCTGGGACATGAGCGAGGACGAGTACAGCCATTACCTGGAGTGGAAGCAGCCGAAGGACGACGCGATCAAGGAATCGTTGTCCCTACTGAACGCGGCCGGGTTCACCAAGGACAAGCCGCTCAAGTTCACACTCTCGGGCAGCAACGGCAACGAATACCAGCTCGCATCGGCGCAGCTGATGCAGGCCCAGCTCAAGCGAAACGGGCAGGGGGTCGTCGACTGCACGCTCAAGCTGTACGACACTGCTGCATGGAACGGCGTGCGCTCGAACAGCGACTTTGAATACTATGTCGGGGGACACTCGAGCGGGGGCAGCGACCCCGAAGCATACTTCACCAGCACCTTCAGGACCGGCGCGGGCCGCAACTACGGCAAGATGAGCGACCCGAAGCTGGACGCGATGTTCGATAAGCAAAAGTCGCTGTTCGACGAGACGGAGCGGAAGAAAGCCATCAGGGAGATCCTCCTTTATATGATCGACAACTGCCCCTACGGAAGCACCTCTACTTACTACGATCTCAACGCCACGCAGCCCCAGGTGCATCAGTTCCCGGCAGAGGGCCCCACCTTCAAGTGGGGCGACCACTACGAAGCCATCTGGACAAACGGGTAGAAGTGCCGGTGGCCTCGGCGTCGCAGACGATAATCCAAGTCCAGGGCGTTGACCTCGAGCTTCTCCAGCTCGGAAGCGGCCCGCCCCTGCTCTTCCTGCATGGCGGCGCCGGTCTCCAGCCTTCCGCTCCGTTCCTCGGTCTGCTCGCCCGCCATTTCCGCGTGCTGGCTCCGTCGCATCCCGGCTTCGGACGATCGTCCTTGCCCGATGCCTTCGACAGCGTTGACGATCTCGCCTTCTTCTATCTCGACCTGCTCGACCACCTCGACCTGCGCGATCTCCTTCTGATCGGTCACTCCTTCGGCGGCTGGGTCGCGGCGGAGCTCGCGGTCCGATGTTGCCACCGGCTGTCCAGGTTGGTTCTTGCCGACCCAATCGGGATTAAGATCGGCGGGCGCGAAGCGCGCGATGTCGCCGACTTCTTTGCACTCGCGCCGGCCAAGCTCGACGAGCTTCGGTATCACCAGCCGCCGCCGCCGCCGGAGCTCAGCTCTCTCAGCGATGAGGAGCTTTCTGTGATGGCGCGGAACGGCGCTTCGCTGGCTCTCTACTCTTGGGAGCCGTTCGCGCATAACCCCAAGCTGCGTTCGCGTCTCCACCGGATATCGGTGCCAACCCTGCTGATCTGGGGTGAGAGCGACGGCATCGTCAGCACCCAGTACGGCGAGGCGTACCGCGATGCGATTCCCGGCGCAACGCTGGAGATCATTCCCGAAGCCGGTCATCTTCCGCAGATCGAGCAGCCCGAGGCGTTCGTTGACCGCGTGTTTGAGTTCGCGGGCGTCAGCCGGGCGGTCTAAATGCCTTCGCCAGTAGCCTGCTCGGCCCCGTCTTGCCCGCCCGCCCCAACTTGGGTGGTCCTCGGGGGCGACACAACCGTGAAGAAAATATGACTTTCCTCTTCGGGGTAGACAGACCATGAGAGTTTGGCACTTCAGCGAGATGCCCTATCCCCACCTGCCGGACCCATCAACGTACGAGTCCATCCGGATCAGCCTGCCCAACTCCAACTACGACCCAGCGATCGGCGCGGACCTATACAACCGCTACCTGGACGAATGGATGCTGGCCGACGATCTCGGCCTCGACATCATGGTCAACGAGCACCACGCGACGCCCACGTGCATGGACGTTACCTGTCCGTTGACGCTCGCCATTCTGGCGCGGCAGACGAAAAAGGCACGGCTGCTGGCTCTGGGCAACCCAATTGCCAACCGGCGCGACCCGATACGCCTGGCCGAGGAGATGGCCATGGTCGACAACATCTCCCGCGGCAGGCTCGAGTGCGGCTTCGTCCGCGGAGTTCCGACAGAGATCCTCCCGGCCAATAGCAATCCCGTGCGTATGTCGGAGCGCATGTGGGAAGCCCACGACCTGATTCTGAAGGCCTGGACCACCCACGACGGGCCGTTCAACTGGGAGGGCCGCTATTTCCACTACCGCAACGTCAACATCTGGCCGCGCCCTTACCAACAGCCACACCCTCCGGTCTGGATTACCTCCAGCACGCGGGAGAGCGTGGCCGGCGTTGCCGAGCGCGGCTACGTGCTGGGCATCTTTCTGAGCGGGCACGAGGACGCCAAATCATTCTTCGACATCTACCGACAGCACGGCGCCGCGGCCGTCCGAGGCGGCGATGGCAGCGTCCATGCGGACCGGCTCGCTTACCTGGCACTGGCGTGCGTGGGCGACACCGACGAGCGGGGGCTGGAGGGCGTCCGCAAGATCATGTGGTACCTCCACAGCAACAAGATCGCGCCACACTATCGGAGTCCCGCCGGCTACGCGGCCATCCCTTCGGCTATCCGAGTCATGCGCGGCGGGGAGGTCCAGGCGCGCCGGCCGGTGAATCAGGCGTCAGCGGAGGAACTGATCGAGCGGGGCGTTATCTTCGCCGGCAACCCGGAGACGGTCTACGGCCAGATTAAGCGCTTCAACGACCGCGTCGGCGGTCTCGGCAACCTCATGATTATGGGGCAGGGCGGCCTGCTCGACCACGACGAGACGGTATCCAACCTCACGCTGTTCGCCAACGAGGTCTATCCACGGCTGAAGGAGCTAGCGGGTATCGTCTCGTAAAGGCGGGTCTCAATCGCCTCCTCCCTGACCGGGCACGAAGGGATGTGCGCGCTCCATGCGCATCGCTACCCGGAACCACCATGCCTGGATTAACGAAGGCGAACTAAGCCAGCTGCTCCCGCTCGAATCCGGGCCGGCCCTGCGGCTCGGCAACCCGCCAGTACAGCAGCCCCAGTCCATCGTTTCGCGTATCATCTCGTCAGTCGGGCCGCGCCGATTGCGCTCACAGGTAGCGATGGGCGGTGAGCCCGCTCGAACCGCTAGCCCTTGATCTTGGGTGATGTGGCGAGTACTGAATGCTGCCGACCCTTCGCCTGATCCGCCCAGTTCTAATCCGCGCCCTCTACGAGCAAGGAGGCCGCGCTCGGCCAAGCGCGACATATCCGCTGGTCACTCGGGCATTCCCGGAGATCACGCCCGAGGATCTCACCACTACGCTCACAAACGGGCGGACGAACCGTTGGCAAAACCGCGTCCAATGGGCGCGACAATCCCTGGTCCTGCTTGGGATTATCGACGCGACGGAGCGCGGCGTCTGGAAGCTTACGCGCCGGGGCGAGGACTTCGCCCGAGGCGGGGCGAGTGCGGAGACGCTTGAGCGAGCTTGGGTAGAGTTCGTATCCCAAGGACGAGCCGGGCCGCCTGTCGGGAATGAAAGCGTGGAGACCGGGCTCGTCGAGCGCGGCCTAGACACGGTCGATGACGAGCCGGTTCCCGACCCAACCGAAGACGCGGCGACAGTGCGAGTGCTGCGAACCGGGCCCGCGACGATAATCGATGAGTTGATCGCGGCGAGCGAGGACTCCAGAGACCCAAACCGATTCGAGCAGGCGGTCGCAGATGCTTTCCACTTCCTTGGTTACGACGTCCAGTGGATAGGCGGAGCCGGTCGGACCGACGTCCTGATCGGCGCTCCCCTGGGAACCCGAAGATACAGCGTTGTAGTAGACGCAAAGTCGACCGCCCGGGTCAGGGTGGCGGACGGCCAGGTAGACTGGCTGTCCATCCGCGCGCATAGGGAGGCTGAGCGGGCGCAATACGCGTGCCTCGTTGGGCCGAACTTCGCAGGCGGGCAGCTTCTGACACGTGCTAGGGAATTTGACGTAGCCCTACTCAAAGCGACCGACCTGGCTGAGGTGGTCCGCATCCACGGAGAGACACCCCTCACACTGACGGAAATCCGCCCACTGTTTCTGACGGTACCCTCCGCGAGCGATGCCCTTCCGGCACTCCGCAGCTCAGCAGGGGAGAGGAGACGCAGAAGGGTGCTGCTGTCGCACCTGTTGACACACATCGATAACTTCAACAGGGCCCAACCAGACCTCGTGCTCGCGAAGCCCGAGACATTGTTCGGAACCATTCTCGGTGAGAGGAACCCAGAGCTTGCCGGCACCACGGTTGACGACATCCGGGAGGTGCTGTCCCTGCTCCGCCGTCAATGGCGACGGATACGTTTCGGAGACCTCCGTGACGGGCGCGCGGAGTCTACTCACGGCATTTGGCAAGCTGCACGATGACACCGCGTCGCTAGGGCAGGAAACCAGGGCGGACCCTCAGCAGCGAGCCTGAGCTAGAGAGGCCGCACACTACGCAGGAAGGATCCACCCCGGCGGCTGACGAACGATAGACCAGACTTCCGGCAGAGGGAGGAGCTAATGGCAACACTGGAGATAACCGGCATGGTTCCGATCACAGTCACAGTCGACCTGGAAACTGGCGATGTTACCGAGGTCCATGTTTGGGACGAGGAGGCGGTGCTGGATCCCGCGCCGCAGGGAGACCAGCAATACGCAGCCGCCGTGAGGGCCGCTGAGGAAGGCAATTGGCCCGCCTGGGAGTTCGGAGCATAGAAGTCTGCGAAATTCCAGTCGAGCGAATGCCGCGATCACTCGACGGCCGACCATCAGAATCCGATCGAACCCGCCCCGTGCTGCGCTGAAAGGTACAGGCGTCGCTCGACAACTGGATGAGCCGCTGGGTAGGCGCACTGAGTGCACACGCGCCGCCGTTGGCTCCGTTCTGGATCCGCCCAGGAGTTACAGCCGCCGCCGTTTTAGCTGGGCATGATTTGGGCGCGCCTGCGATCCCCTGAGAATCCCCCGACGTATCCTGTATCTGCCCGGCGCAACCTTTAATAAGGTGCCCGGTGTGACGTAGGCAGTTCAGCGGCTCATCGGAGGATCTCACGATGTACGACGCGATCATCGTCGGCGCCCGCTGCGCGGGCGCTTCCACAGCCATGCTGCTTGCCCGCAAGGGCTATCGCGTGTTGATGGTGGACAAGGACCGATTCCCGAGCGACATTATGTCCACCCACTACATCCACCAGCCGGGCGTCGCCTGCCTCAAACGCTGGGGACTCATGGACCCGGTAGGCGCTACCAATTGCCCGCCGATCTCCAGCGTCAGCGCCGACCTGGGTCCGTTCGTCATCACCGGGACTCCTCCGCCATGCGGCGACGTTGCTACCGCGTACTGTCCGCGGCGCCGCTACCTCGACAAGATCCTGATCGATGCCGCCGTGGCGGCGGGCGTGGAGCTGCGCGAGGGATTCACCGTTCACGAGCTCACCTCGGACGGCAATCGCATCAAAGGCATACGCGGCCGCTCGGGCACGGGAACCGGCGAGGAGGAGGCCCGCATGGTCATCGGCGCTGACGGCATTCACTCCGTTGTGGCACGTGCTGTCCAGCCAGCGGCATACGAGACGGTGGGGTCACAGAGCTGCGGGTACTATTCGTACTACAGCGGCGTACCCTCTGACGGCGCCACCATCTACTATCGCGGCAACCGCCTGCTGTACTCATTCCCCACAAACGACGGTCTGACCTGCCTGGCGATGGAGTGGCCGGTCGCGGAGTTCCACGAGCTTCGAGCGGATATCGAGGGGAACTTCAACCGCACCCTGCAGCTCGTGCCCGCCCTCGCGGAGGCCGTGGCAGCGGGAAGACGCCAGGAGCGGTTTGAGGGCACGGCCGACATGCAGAACTACTTCCGAAAGCCCTTCGGGGAGGGCTGGGCGCTCGTCGGCGACGCCGGCTATCACAAGGATCCGGTCACAGGACAGGGGATCACCGACGCCTTTCGCGACGCGGAGCTGCTCGCAGAGGCAATCGACGCCGGCTTTTCCGCACGACAACCACTCGATCAGGCGCTGGCAGCCTACGAGGCGCGGCGCAATCAGGCCGCGATGGGCATCTATCACCTCACCCTGCAGCAGGTTACCTACGAGCCGCCGCCGCCCGAGATGCTGCAGCTCATGACTGCGGTCGCCTTCGGCCCCCAAGAGGAGAAGAACCGCTTTGTCGGCCTTCTGGCGGGAACCACGCCAATCGCCGAATACATGGCGCCCGACAACCTGCAGCGGATCATCGCGGGAGCCGGCCAGCCTGCGCCACGCCTGTGACTGCGGACGTGGGCATCGGCCATCGCTTTGTCCAGACCAACGGCATACGCATGCACATCGCCGAGCAGGGCGAGGGCCCGCTTGTGCTGCTCTGCCACGGCTTCCCCGAGTCCTGGTACTCCTGGCGACACCAACTAAGAGCGCTTGCTGATGCGGGCTACCATGCCGTGGCCCCCGACCAGCGCGGCTACGGACAGACTGACCGGCCGCCGGAGCCCGAGCAGTACACAATTCTGCACCTTGTTGGTGACATGGTCGGCCTGTTGCAGGCGCTTGGCGAACAGCAGGCGGTCATCGTCGGTCACGACTGGGGCGCGCCGGTTGCGTGGAACGCCGCGCTCATGCGGCCGGATCGCTTCCGCGCGGTTGCCGGCCTGAGCGTCCCCTACGTTCCCCGCGGACCTGTCAGCGTGCTGAAGCTGCTGCGGCAGGTAGCGGGCGAAGACTTCTACATGGTTGCTTTCCAGAAGCCCGGCCAGGCAGAGGCAACGCTGGGAAGCGACATTCGCCGGACCATTCGGTCAATCCTCTACTCCGCATCGGGGGACGCGCCCCCCGACCAGCGTTGGAAGCCGGTCAACCCGGGCGGCGATCTCGTTGCCGGGTCGGTCGACCCACCGTCGCTGCCGGGGTGGCTGAGCGAGGCGGACGTCGACTTCTACACCGCCGAGTTCGAGCGTACGGGCTTTACCGGCGGGCTCAACTGGTATCGTGCACTTGACCTGACCTGGGAGCTCACGGCGCCTTTCGACGGGGCACGCATCGCCCAGCCGGCCCTGTTCATCGCTGGCAAGGAGGATGGCGTGCTGAGCTTCCCGGGCATGGGCGGCGCTGTGCAGGGCCTTGCGAGCGCGGTGCCCGGTCTGCGGCGCACTCTGCTGCTCGACGGCTGCGGCCACTGGGTTCAGCAGGAGCGTCCGGCCGAGGTCAACGCCGCGTTGATCGAGTTTCTCAAGGGGCTGTGAAGGGCGGGTAACAGGATTCCCTCTCCCCGGCGGGAGAGGGTTAGCGTGACGGGCGCCGACCGGGAGGGTGACCCGGCGCCTTGGCCACGTACTGCTACGCGGGCGCGATGAATCGCGCCCCTACGCAAACGCCGGCATGATCTCGCCGGCGAAACGCTCGAGCATCGCGCGGTTGAAGGGACGCGGCGTCTGGAAGTTGAGGTGGCTCACTCCAAGCGCCTGCCACCTGCGAACGCCTTCCTTGACCATCTCAACGTCGCCGGCCAGCAGGGAGTCCTTTACCTGCTCCTCTGCAGTGGCGTAGCGCGGCGACCGCCGAAAGTTCGGGTTCGTTGTGGCCTGCATCTGCCGCTCGATGATGCCTTCGTACTCATCCTTGGAATTGGTGAGGAACAGCTGCATCTGGTGTGAGACCCGCAGCTTGGAGAAATCGCGGCCGGTATCGGCGCAGATCGTCTTCATCTTGGCGATATGCGCCTCAACGTCCCTGGGTGGGCCGAGAATGTCCCAGTCGTCGGCAAAGCGCGCCGCAATCCGCAGCGTCCCCTCGCTGGCGCCGCCAATGACGATCGGCGGATAGGGCTTCTGCACGGGCTTCGGCTCGAACTCGACCCCGTGTACCTGGTAGTACTTGCCCTCAAAGGTCGCCCGCTCCTGCGTCCACAGCGCGGTGATCACCTCCAGCGCCTCCTCGAGGCGGCCGAGACGCTCCTTGAAGCCCGGATAGGGAAATCCGTGCAGCTTGTGCTCGTCCGGTGAGTAGGTTGCGCCGATTCCCATCTCAACGCGACCACCGGTCGCCTGATCGATCGTGTTGAACATCTTGGCAACGATCACCGGGTTGCGGAACAGGACGCCAAGCACAAGCGTCCCCAGCCGCAGCCGGGTGGTATGTCCGGCCAGGCAGGCGATCATCGTTGGGGCATCCAGCCGTGCTCCGGAGGTCCCGCGCGCCGCGATCTGCATTAGATGGTCCGACGGATAGAAGCCGTAATAGCCGCAGTCCTCCGCCGTATGAACCACTTCCAGAAGATTGTCCCACGTAAGGCCGGAGCTGCCGCCGATACTGAAGATCATCGTTACCTGCTCACTGATTGTTATTGAGCGGCTGCTGATGGCCGCTCTGCAGCGAATGATATGCGAACGACAGCGCGAGAGCCCGCTCATCCTTCGACAAGCTCAGGATGAGCGGGCTCTTCAATGGACCCGGAGCGCTCCGGGGGCGAGCAAGCCTTTACGCTTCAACCGCAGGCATCCCTGCGCGCCGAACGAGCGATACAGGCGTTAGGCCGAGGCCCCGACTCCGGCCGGTTGCGAGTGGCCGTTGGCGCTGGTCTCGATAGGGGGCGCGCTGTCCGAGCGACCAGCGTGAACCGCTATTCGTCGCGGCTTGCTTTCCTCCGCCCTGGGCATCCTCAGATCGAGAACGCCATGTTCGAAGCTCGCGTCAGCGCGGTCGGCGTCCACAGCGTTCGGAAGTGTGACGGATCGTCCGAAGCGACCATGCCGGCGTTCTCGGATGTGGAAGGTGCCTTCCTCGCGTTCGGTCTCGGCGCGTGTCTCGCCACTAATGGTCAGCACGCCCTGCTCGTACTGGATGTTCACGTCCTCCGGCTTCACGCCCGGCAGGCTCACCTGGACCGTGTAGCCGTCCTTGTCCTCACGGACGTCCATTGCCGGCGCGAACGTCGCCGTCTCGGAACCGCGGCTGCCCGATCCTGGCTGGACGACCGCCTGCTCGAACAACCGGTTCATCGCATCGCGAAGGCCGAGCGCCTCGCCAAATGGATCCCATCGCATGACCATGGTAAAACCTCCGATATCGTAGTGGCACTCCCTATCTGAGAGCGCTTAGCACTCCTTAGTACTGAGTGCTAATATCTGTATACTCTCTACCTTCCGCGCGGGCAAGCGCACTGAGGTCCATGTAGCACGGTGCAGATGCGGTTGAATCGCCCCTCCACGCGTTATCTCGCTCTAGCTCACTCAACCACGCGGTTGCCTGCTGGGCTGGAGTGAACGTCCAGTCGTGGACCTGGAGGCGGCTTGCGCCGGGTGCCGTGGAATGGATGCCGCTTACGGGGTGGTAGCGATCAGGCCGGCGTTGCGGAATCCCATCGTCGAGAGGGTGAAATAGATGCCGCCGTGCCGCATGAGCTCCTCGTGGCTACCCTCCTCAACGATTCTCCCCTGGTCGACCACGATGATGCGATCGGCGTTCCGGACCGTCGACAGCCGGTGTGCGATGACGATCGCCGTGCGCCCCTCCATCAGCTTGGCGATGCCCTGCTGGAGGATCGCCTCGGTGTGCGGGTCGATCCCGGCCGTTGCCTCGTCAAGACAAAGAATCCTCGGCGAGATCAGCATTGCCCGCGCCAGGCTAATGAGTTGGCGCTGTCCGGTGCTGAGATTTGACGAGTTCGGTCGAATCGGGGTCTCGTACCCATTCGGCAGCCGCATAATCATCTCGTGAGCGTTGACGCCGCGCGCGGCAGCTTCGACCTCCGCGTCCGTCGCTGTGGTTCGTCCGTAGGCGATGTTGTCGCGAACCGTTCCGGAGAAGAGATATGGGTCCTGCAGCACGATCCCCATCGCGCGCCGCAGGGAGTCCAAGGTCACATCGCGCACATCGTGGCCGTCGATCACAACGGCACCGGAGGTGACATCGTAGAAGCGGGTGAGCAGGCTGATGAGCGTGCTCTTGCCCGCGCCGGTCTGCCCGACGATCGCCAGACGCTCTCCCGGCTTGATGCGCAGATCGAATCCATGCAGCACTTCGACACCGGGGACGTATTCGAAGTGCACGTCGCGGAACTCGACGCGCCCCGCGACCACCTTGAGTACCGTCGCATCCGGCTTCTCCTCGACCGTGATCGGCGTATCGAGGATCTCGAAAATTCGCTCCGCGGCGACCGTGGCGCGCTGGAGGTTGATGTACTGCTGGGTCGCATCGCGAATGGGGTCGAAGAAGCGATTGGTGTAGAGGACAAAGGACACGAGGAAGCCGATCTTCAGCGCGCCGTCCAAGACCATGATTCCCCCCGCGAGCACCGCGATCGACATCGCCGCCGCGGCGATCAGCTCCACCATCGGCTGGACGAGCGCTGAGAGGCGGCTGACGGTGAGATTGCTCCCGAGGTTGTGGGCGTTGATCGCGTCGAAGTCCTTGGCGTTACGGCGCTCACGGGACAGGCTTTGGATGACGCGGATGCCCGAAACGTTCTCCTGAATGCTGGCGTTGACGGCCGAGATGGCGGCGCGTGCGGCCAGAAAGGATGGCCGCGATTGACGTTGCCAGATCCACAGCCCGACAGCCATGATCGGCGCCGTTACAAAGACCATCAGCGCAAGCCGCCAGTTCAACAACATGAGCGAAACGAAGATGCCCGTGAGGCTGAGCAGGCTGCCGAGGATAGTCAAGGTTCCGTTGCTAAGCACCTGTTGCAGCACCGTCACATCATTCTGCATCCGCGCCATCACGCGACCGGTCTGATTTTGGTCGAAGAACTCCATCGGCAGCCGGCTGATGTGCCGGAACATGGCCGATGAGATGTTGTACAGGGCGTGCTGCCCAACCCAGGTCATCTGGTACTGCTGCTGATACTGGCCGAGCCACATGGCGATGTTGTTGAGCACGAACAGGCCGCAGACGAACAGGAAGCGGCTCGTTTGGTGCTGGGTGATTGCGTTGATGGCGAGGCCCGGAATCAGCGGGTAGAGAATCAGCGTCGCCGTGTAGACAAGGAGCAGGCCCATGCTGAGGAAGATGCGGAGCTTATAGGGCGCGGTGAAGCTCCACATCCTCTTGATGACCCCCGAGTCGAAGGCTTTGCCGTAGTCCGACTCTGAGCTCGCGAGCGCCAGCCGTGCGACGCCACTCGACTCCGACCCCGGGCCGAAGGTGCCGCCGAGGTTAAGACCCCTGCCGCCGGGCCCGCCCCACATCACAGCATTACCCTCTCGTCAGGCTCGGAAGCCGCCCCGCCCCCGGCGTTGATCTCATCCGCGAGTTGGATCTCGTAGATCTCGCGGTAATACCCGGGCTGTTGGATCAGCTCGTTGTGCCGCCCGCGCTGCACAACCCGACCCTTGTCGAGCACGATGACCTGGTCCGCCCGCTGCGCGGTTCGGAGACGGTGCGCAATCACGAACGACGTACGACCCTCCATGACGCGCGCGAGCGCCTCCTGGATCAGGTACTCCGTCTCCATGTCCACCGCGGAAGTTGAATCGTCCAGGACCAAGACCCGAGGATCGAGCAGCAGCATGCGCGCGATGGCAACGCGCTGTTTCTGTCCGCCGGAGAGCGTTCCACCACGCTCGCCGACCCAGGTCTCGTACCCTTCCGGGAGCGTCATGATGAAGTCGTGCAGCTGCGCCGCCTTCGCGGCCTCGATGATCTCTTCCTGTGTCGCGTCCGGCCGGCCGTAGGTGATGTTGTCTCGCACACTGGCGCTGAACAGAAACGGCTCCTGCAGGATCACCCCCACATTGCGCCGCAGTGACTCGAGCGTGACCGAACGGATATCCACGCCATCAATCATGATCGCGCCGCCCGTCACGTCATAGAACCGTGGCAGCAGGTTGATAAGTGTGCTCTTGCCGCTCGCGGTCTCGCCCAGCAATGCAATCGTCTGGCCGGGCGGCGCGTCGATGGTCACCTGGTCCAGAACTACCTGCCCAGAGGCGTAGCCGAATGATACGTCGTCGAAGCGAACGTGACCCTGCACGTTTTCGAGCGGGCGTGCGTCCGGCGACTCGCGCACCTCAGAGAGCGCGTCGATAACCTCGAACACTCGCTGGGCAGCGGAGCTGGCGCGCGAGCCCTGATTGACGAGCTGACCGACCTGCCGGATTGGGAGCGCAAGCTGATTTCGGTATTCCATGAAGGCGACGAGTGTCCCGATGGTCAGCGCGCCGCCGAGTGCCTCATGACCGCCGTAGAGCAGGATCAGCACCGTCACCGAGTTCAGGATGAACAGCAGGAACGGCTGATTGAAATTGGCGATCCGGTTCGCCATGAGACTGCGCTCGCGGACTGCCCAATTGGCAGCGCGGAAGCGCTCGAATTGCGCGTCCTCCTGCGCAAATGCCTTCACAACCTTCATCCCGGCGATGCTCTCCTGCAGCACGGAGGTCTCGACGCCAATCTGCTGCTGGACCTGCATCCACAGCGGACGGGTGCGTCGGGAGACGTGATACGTGATGTACATCGTGGCCGGGATCGTGAGGAAGGTGAGGAAGCCGAGGCGCCAATCGAGCCGAAGCATGATCACGATTACGGCAACCATCAGCACGAGCGCGTAGGCGAAGCGGAGCAGACTCTGCCCCAGGAACATTCGAGCCGACTCGACGTCCACCGTCGCCCGCGACATCAGCTGGCCTGTCTCCACCTGATCGTGAAACGCAAAGCTCAGGGTCTGGACTCGTCCATAGAAATCTCGTCGGAGGTCGAAGGCAACGTGCTGCGACAGGCTCTCGCCGAAGTAGCTGAGGAGATAGGCGAACGAGCCGCGGCCGATGCTGAACAGCACGATCGCAATCGCGGAGATGACCAGCGCGCGCCGGTTGCGCGAGCCGATGCCGACATCGATCGCCTGTTTGAGCACCCAGGGCAGCGCCGAGGTGAATGCTACCGAGCCGGCGAGCGCGGCGAACGCCGACGCTACTCCCAGTTTGTGGTAGCGCATGTAGGCAAGGAGACGCAGGAGATTCCGCATCGATCAGTCGTAAGAGGAGTTCTACCGGTATGCAGATTGTATGCTGACCGTACAGAGCCTGTCAACGTGGCCGGCGCTATTCTGGTCGGGACGCATTCCAATTCCGGAGGAGTCGAGGCTTCGTGGCATCTGCATCCAAGTTGCGCTCGACAAGCCGCATATTTGGTGTCCGCAACGTCGATGGCGGCCTGTTGCTCGAGCGCTTCCTCGTCTCCGGCGTCGCCGCGCTGCTGCTGCTCCGCTTTTATCTGGAGATCACCGGGTACCCGCAGATCGGCGGAGGAGGTCTTCACATCGCGCACCTCCTCTGGGGCGGGCTGCTCATGCTGGCTGCCATCGTCCTGCTGCTCGGCTTCCTGGGTGAATCGCTTAGGAGCGCGGTCGCGATTTTGGGCGGCATCGGCTTTGGACTGTTTATCGACGAGCTCGGCAAGTTCATAACCAGCGATAACAACTATTTCTTCCGCCCGGCCATTGCCCTCATCTACGTCATTTTCGTCGTTCTGTTCATGCTGTTTCGCTTCATCGATCGAATCCGTCCGCACAGCGAGGAAGGATACCTCGTCAATGCGCTCCAGCTGACCTCCGAGGCGATCATGCACGGCTACGACCGCGAGGACCATGACAGAGCCCTGGATCTCCTCTCACACGTGTCGCCGGCGAACCCGGTCGCCAGTGCGTTGCGCGATGCTCTGTCGCGGATCGCGGTCGCGCCCCAGCAAAGGCCGGGCCGCATGATCGCACTCACACACCTCATCCACGACCGCTATCGTCACCTCGTTCAGTCGATCTGGTTCACCCGCCTGGTTATGGGCGGCTTTCTCATCTATGCGGCCGCGACCGTTGTCGCGCTCGGGCTCATCGTGGCAGCCACGGTGCACGAACCGCTCCGACAGGCTGGGATCTCGGTGAAGGGTGACCTGACATTCTCATCGTTGGGAGACCTGCTTATCGTCATCGGGGCAATCTTCTGGCGCGTGTCGCGCCTGCGGGCGCTCGTGTTCTTCAAATGGTCGATGCTCGTTTCGATTCTGCTCGCCCAGCCCTTCCTGTTTTATTCGGATCAACTCGCTGCACTGGCGTGGCTGGTTGTTGACCTCGTGCTGCTCGAGGCGCTGAACTACATGATTGCCGAGGAACGCAAGCATTCCCCGAGTGCAGCGCAGCAGGCGCCGCTACCGGCCTGAGGGAGTTTTGCATGCCACCACCACTTCGTTTCAGCGTCTCCGTCTCGTTCGGAGGCAGCCATGACGCCAAATCCATTGGGCGCTACGGCGCGCTCGCAGAGCGGCTTGGTTTCCGCTCATTACTGGCCGGAGACCACCTTTATATGGGCGGCCGTCATACCCTGCATTCAGTGGCGACGCTTGCTATCCTGGCCGCCAGCACGGAGGAGATCGGGCTCGGCTTTTGCTCCTATGTTCTGCCGCTCAGGGATCCTTTGTTCGCCGCCAAGGAGTTGGCGGAGATCGACTGCCTGAGCGGCGGGCGTCTCGTCGCGGGCTTGGCTGCCGGCTCGAACGCGGCAGAGTTCGCGACCTTCGGCATCCCGTTTTCAGAGCGTGGCGACCGCCTTGACGAGGGACTGGGCGCCGTCATGAAGCTCTGGACGGGGGAGCGCGTCAATTTCGAAGGGCGCTTCTACAGATTCTCCGACGCGGTCCTGGCACCGCGGCCCATGCAGCAACCACATCCGCCGATATGGATCGGCTCATGGACTGGGAACCGGCGCAGCGCCGAGCGCGTGGTCAAGTACGCCGCCGGCTGGCAGGCCTCCGGTCTCCACACGAGTGTGGCCGAGTTCGGCGTAGGCTGGCAGCGCGTGCAAGAGGCCGCCAGGGCGCTCGGCCGCGATCCATCCAGCATTCGAACGTCCTACGTGAACGCGACGATGTGGCTGGACAGCGACCGCACCCGGGCCTGGGAGACCGCGAACAGCGGACGAATAGCCGGCCTGGCGCCACCGTTCCCAACAGGCGTCGAGCTGCGTCTGGTCGGGACTCCCGAAGACATCATCGGTCGCCTGGGCGATCTGGCCGCTGCCGGCGTTGAAGAAGTGGCGATCCGGCCACCGGCATCGGCTTCCGAGCAGCTCGAGATCTTCGCCCGCGAGGTCATGCCGGCGTTTGCCGGGTAGAATTCAATCATGAACGAGGACATAGCCACCCTTCTGGCGCGATCGGAAGAGCTTTACGAGCGCTACGGCGTGCCGCTCGAGCGCGAGCATCTCGGTAAATTCGTCGCCATAGCAGAGGACGGTCGGACGCTTCTTGGTGACTCCTTGAATGATGTCGCCGACAGGGTCGTCGAGAAACTGGGACTCGGCAGCTTCGTGTTCAAAATCGGGGAACGCGCTGTCGGACGCATACGTTGAACGGCCGGTCGGTAGTCAGCCGCCGCTTTCCCTACCTTCCAGTCCACGTCTTCCTTGAACATTTTGAGGCTGGCATCGACGCATTACTCGACACTGGTTTCGATGGTGACCTTATTGTCCCTGCGGGTCTCTTTGCCCCCATGCCGCCTGAGCATTTCAACACCCGCTGGACCCTGGCCGATGGCTCGTCTATCGAAACCCCAATGTTCAACGGTCGCGCCCAGATAGGATCCCTGGACCCATTCCAAGTGCGCATTGGCGTACTGGGCAGCGAGCCGATTCTCGGACGTGGTGTAATCAGCCGCTTTCGCGTGCTCCTCGACCATGGAGCCGAGGTAGCTCTGCAACCGTGATTCCCGTCCCTGACGGCAGGCTGAATGAAGAAAAAGATTCATCCCGTTGTATGACCGCTCCGAGATACCCCATTTCGCGAATGACGGGGAGTGTGCTCAATTCTGGGAAACTCACGAGCTCACGGCGGAGTATCTCAGCAAACATGCCTATCCGCCGGACCACCCGCGGGTGAAGCGGCTCCGAGAGATGATCGCTCCTCGAGCAAAGCGGCAGGCCAGCTAAGCCGGTTCTCACGCCGTCTGCGGCTGGAGCCCTGCTGCGCCCGCCTCCTCGGAGAGCGAGAAGGGCGGGTACTCGTCTACAAACAGGTACATATAGGCGGCGACGCGGACGCCCCATCGCGCCACGCCGAGGCTGAAATCGTACATGGAGGCAGGATACCGGCCCGTGAACAGAATCGCGAACCACGCGATAAACGTCACCACCTCTACCGCAATGGCGAGAAAGAAGAGAACCACCGCGTGCGGAACGACGAGGATGCCCCTGAAGAAGGTCGTTAGCCGATTGTGCCGCTCCAGCGGGGCGATTTCGAGGCGGAGCACATACGGTCCTGGGGCAAACGGTGGGTATGTATCGGCGAGGAGCGCCATGTAGGCGACGACGTTTTGCTCCCACCTGAATATCGAGAGACAGATCCGGAGGAATGACTCGGGAAAGCGCGCAGTAAAGATTATGGCAAACCACGCGAGGAAGACCAGGATGGACAGGACCGACGTCAAACTGATGTAACTGAGCAACTGGAGGAGCCCGCGGGCAGGGCTGCCGCTGTCGAACAGTCCGTCAAGGATAACAAAGGGAAATCCAAACAGCACGATGTACTGAGGTATGGCGAGGATGATCCGGAGTAGCACCGTCAGACGGTTGTACCGCTCTGGACGCTGGATTGAGTAGGTGACTGGATACGCCATCGGATCCTCCTCGTAACGCAATTACACTTCTGCGCGCAAACGCTTCGCGAACTGACCGTCATGGCGTGAAGATAGATGAGGTGCCGAGACTATGTCAAGGGATTGACAGATATTGTTATGACTTTCGCCGGAAGCGGTAATATCCGTCTTAGCAGCTGCCCGGCCGGACTTTGGCGCTGTTCATAAGGCATGGCAGAAGTCTCAGGGCCGGAGCGCGTGCGATCATCCCGCATCTGGGGTTGGTCGGGACGGTGTTTACGCCTCCACGACGAGGGTCCCGGCGACCTTGTCCTGCCAGGTCTGTTTGTTGGCATCCCACAGCATCCACAGGTCGCCGATCAGCGCCAATATACCTGTTAGGCCGAGGATGTAGAACACGATGTACCGGATGGCGGCCTTGCTGTAGCCCGGGACTGCGCCGGTATTCTTATCCACCAACCTCATCTTCAGCGCCATGCAGCCGACAGTCTGACCGGTCCCCCAGCCCCACACGTAGTAAATGATGCCGATGATAAAGAAGGAAACGGCGTAGGAGGGATACCCCTTGAGTCCAATCGCTCCGAGTATTGCGCTGAGAATGCCGCCGATGACGGCGACGATGATGCCGTCGATAATCGAGCCGCCAAGACGCCGCCAGAACCCTGAATAGCGAGGAGTTGCCGCCACGTCTGCCATCGAGCCGTCCCTCCATCACACTCTGTGGGTCGATTGACGCAACTTTAGGGCTTTTTGTATCAGGAAGGCAAGGCTGCGAATCGCCAGGACGCCGAAGGATCGGCTCGACTACGCATTCGCCTGCAGCTTTTCCGGCGCCATGCCCGCGGCGGTAAGGCGGAGCTTGGCCTCCTCGTAGATGTACTGCGGCAGCGGTCCTTTCTGCACGACCTCCACGTTGTTGCGAAGATGGTCCGGGTTCAGCGTCCCAACGATGTTGGTGTCGAGGTCAGGGTTGCTGAACGTGAAGCGGAGGACAAATTCGACCGGCGTCATGCCGTCGAGCAGGTCATCGAGACCTGCGGCCTTCCAGACATCCCAGGAGGCACCGCTGCGCCGGCCCTCGCGGGCGCCACCCTGCGCGGCGCCGCCACGGATAACGATGCCGGCGCCTGCCTCGGACGCCAGCGAGATGGCGTCCTCCGTCTCCCGCTGCAGGCCCGAGTAGGGAATCTGGAAGACGTCGAACGCTCCCATCTTGATGTGATCGACAAGGTTCGGCAGCGTTCCCGACATGCCGAGAAAGCGAATCTTCCCCTGCGACTGCAGGTCCTTGAGCGTCGCAACCGCCTCGTTATGCTCCAGGGTCTCGCGAGAGGGCGAGGCGTGGAACTGCACGACGTCCAGGTGATCGGTCTTCATTCGACGAAGACTCTGCTCGACGCCCGCGACGATATTCTCGCGTGTGAAGATATGGTCCTGCCGCTCGCCCCGGGCAGCCGGCGCGACCCCGACCAGGCAGCCGCACTTGCTCGCCAGGTAGTATTCGGAGCGGCGGTGGCTGATGTGCTCGCCGATTCGCTCCTCGGCGAGGCCGTAGTCGGGTGAGGTATCGATGTAGTTGATGCCGGAGTCCAGGACGCCGTTAAGCACCTCGCCGGCCTGTTTCGAATCGACGGGGCGTCCGCGCGGCGCGTCCCGCAGTTCCATGGCGCCGAAGCCCAGTGTCGTTACCTGGAGTCCAGTGCGTCCGAGTTGTCGCTTGGGTAGATCCGGCATGATCGTTGCTCCTGAGGAGTGGATAAACGTTTTAAGGGCCGCCGGGAGTATACCAGGCGCCTCGTTGGCTCGACGCTGGCGCTCTCGGATCCATGTAGGGCGGGGTCTTGTACCCCGCCGCTCTGCGATCGCGTGCCCACGGCTCGGACCGTGCACGGCGGCGGGGCGCCAGGTCTGCGGAGCTGCGGGCTGGCCCACGGTTCTGTCAGGCGGGAGGGCACAAGAGCGCCATTTCGTCCACTGGACGGGCGCTCCCCTACGGCGACCCGACCGCGACGAGTTTCAGGGTACCTGCCGGCTGGCCACTTGACTTGCCCGCGAGGCGTCGCAATACTAGATGCGAGTGTTAGCACTCATAGGTCGCGAGTGCTAACAGAATCACAAGAGAGTGAAGGTGAAGGTATGGCAAAACAGCTCCTGTTTGACGAGGAAGCCCGTCACGCCCTCCGCCGCGGCATCGATGCCCTGGCCGATGCCGTGAAGATTACGCTCGGGCCCAAGGGCCGGAACGTAGTCCTGGACAAGAAGTTTGGCGCCCCAACGATCACCAATGACGGCGTCACGATCGCCAAGGAGATCGAGCTCGACGAGCCGTTCGAGAATATCGGCGCGCAGCTCGCCAAGGAAGTCGCTTCCAAGACCAACGACATCGCAGGCGACGGCACGACCACCGCGACGGTGCTTGCCCAGGCGATTGTTCATGAGGGCCTCAAGAACGTCGCTGCCGGCGCCGACCCGATGGCGCTCAAGCGCGGGCTCGAGGAGGCGACCGCGCTGATCGCCGCCACCATCCGAGAGATCGCGACCCCGGTCACCACGCGCGAGCAGATGGCGCAGGTCGCCGCGATCTCGGCCGCCGAGACCTCTGTCGGCGACCTGATCGGCGAGGTCATGGAGAAGGTCGGTAAGGACGGCGTCGTCACCGTGGAGGAGTCGAAGGGCATCAACACGGAGACCGAGTACGTCGAGGGCATGAACTTCGACCGCGGCTACATCTCGCCCTACTTCGTCACCAATCCCGAGCGGATGGAGGCGGTCGTCGAGGACCCCTACATTCTTATTACCGACAAGAAGATCTCGGCCATCAATGACATTGTCCCCTTGCTGGAGAAGCTGCTGCAGGTCAGCAAGAACCTCGTCATCATCGCCGATGACGTCGACGGCGAGGCTCTGGCGACCCTGGCCGTCAATAAGCTGCGCGGCACCGTCAATGTGCTAGCGGTGAAGGCCCCAGGCTTCGGCGACCGCCGTAAGGAGAACCTCGGCGACATCGCCGTGCTCACCGGCGGACAGGTTATCAGCGACGACCTTGGCCGCAAGCTCGATGCCGTCACACCGCAGGACCTCGGCCGCGCCCGCAAGGTGATCGCAACCAAGGAAGATACGACTCTCATCGAGGGCAAGGGCGATGCCAAGGCCGTCGAGGCCCGCCAGCAGCAGGTCCGAGTCATCATGGAGGACTCCAAGAGCGACTGGGACAAGGAGAAGGCCCAGGAGCGGCTTGGCAAGCTCGCCGGCAGCGTTGCCGTTATCAAGGTCGGCGCCGCCACCGAGGTCGAGCTGAAGGAGCGGAAGCACCGGGTTGAGGATGCGCTTTCGGCGACCCGCGCGGCCGTGGAGGAGGGCATCGTCCCCGGCGGCGGGGTCGCGTTCATCAATGCGCTGCCCAAGCTCGAAACCCTAAAGCTGAAGGGTGACGAGGCCACCGGTGGGGCCATCCTGCGCCGCGCCCTCGAGGAGCCGCTGCGCCGGATCGCCATCAACGCCGGCCAGGACGGCTCGGTCATCGTCCAGGAGGTGAAGGGCCTGCCCAAGGGCCAGGGCTACGACGCGCTTCGCGGCGAGTTCGGTGACATGATCAAAAAGGGCATCATCGATCCGGCCAAGGTGACGCGTTCGGCGCTGGAAAACGCGACCAGCATCGCGGGCATGGTCCTCACGACCAACTGTCTCGTGACGGATATCCCTGAGAACCAGAACGTCGGCATGCCGGCGGCGCCACCGATGTACTAAGGGCCGTCAGGCCCTCGGGCGGCCCTGAAGCCGCTTCGCATCAGGGAGTCCAAGCAGCGGCCCGAGCCAATGGCTCGGGCCGCTTTTTGCCCCCTCTCCCACTGGGAGAGGGTTGGGGTGAGGGCCCTCAGCGATGCTACGCTGACCTCAGCCCGCACAAACACTTGAGAGTAGTTTTACAGAGGGCGCGCCATTTCCACGCCGGGGCCGCGTACCGTCGATGAGGAGTGGTACCCGCCTGGGAGCGGCCGCAGAAGGAGGGGATCTCGCATGGAGGCGAACTACTGGGCGCGGGTCCTACATCGGCGACAGCTCGGCCGCCGCCGATTCCTCGCGGGCGCCGCGGCGGCCGCCGGCGCCGGCCTGCTGGCCGCTTGCAGCAAGAGTAACAACAACGCCCCCGGATCTGCCGGACCGGCGAAGCGGGGAGGGTCACTTACCCAGGCCTCCGTAGGCACGGACGCCAAGAGCTTCCACCCCTACCTAACCACCGACTCGCCGTCCGCCGCCTATCAGGGTTATGTCTATGGCGTTGGTCTCTCCCAGCGCGACCCGAAGTCGCTCGAACAAATACCGTTTGGCGCAACCTGGACCGTCTCCGCGGACAAGAAGACCTACACGTTCACGCTCAAGGACATCAAATGGAGCGACGGGCAGCCGCTCACGACCGACGACTTCGTGTGGACCTACCAGCAGGCCATCAAACCCGAGAATAAGTTCCCGTACGTGGACAATCTGGACTTGATCGACTCCTACGTGGCCGGGGACCCAAGAACGCTGGTGGTGACGCTTAAGGACGCCTTGACTGTGGGTCTGGAGGCAGCGGACCAGATCACGCCCTTGCCCCGGCACATCTGGGAGAAATATCCCTGGGGCGATCCCTCGAAGAATCCAGAGATTAACAACCCCTCCGTGATCTCCGGCATGTGGAAGCTCAAGGAGTGGAAGCAGGAAGACCACGCAACCTTTCAGGCCAACGACGCGTACTTTGACAGCCGACCTAATATCGATCAGATGACCGTCCAGGTGTTTGGCACGCCGGAAGTGGCATTCCAGGCCCTCAAGTCAGGGAAACTCGACTTTAACCCATCGATGCAGCCGGCGGACTACAAGAATGCGAAAGCGCTCAAGGGCGCCACCGTCTACGAGTGGTACCCCGCAGTGGGACAGTGGTCATACATCGGCATTAACCTGCGAAGGCCCGCCCTTCAGGACGTCAATGTCAGGCACGCGCTTGCCTATGCCAGCGACCGAAAGGGGTTGATTGAGGCGGCGGCATTCGGCCTGGCCAAGCCGATCTACGCCGGCTTTGTCCAGGAGAGCCCCGTCTACAACGGGAGCGTCGAGCACTACGACTTCGACCCCAACAAGGCGCGCGACCTCTTAAAGCAGGCGGGATATGCGCTGGACTCCAACAAGCGGCTGGTAAAGGACGGGAAGCAACTCGGCCTCAAGCTGCTCTATCCGACGAGCAGCAAGCCGCGTGAGGCGATCGCAACAATTCTCAAGCAGCAGCTCGGCGACCTTGGAATCAACGTCGACATCGAGGGGCAGGAGTTCCAGTCCTATGTTTCCACGATCCAATCGCCGCCCTTCGACTGGGACCTCCAACTGGGCGTCTGGAGCACCAGCATCGACCCATACTGGGCGTCCAATCTCTGGTCGGAGAAGTTCGTTCCGGATCTCAACTCAGGCGATTACATCAATAAGCAGGTCGAAAGTCTGTTCGCGCAGGGCTCGAAGGAGTTCGACGAGGCGAAGCGAAGGCAGATCTACGGCCAGATTCAGCAGATCCTGGCCAACGAGTCGCCCAATGTCTTCCTCTACGAACCGCTCACCTTTGTGGGCATGAGCAAGAAGGTGCAGGGCATCGCCGTCTCTCCGCTCGGGATCGAATACAACATGAACAAGTGGTTCATCAGCTCCTAAAGGCATGACGCATTTCATCATCCGGCGCGCCATTCAATCATTTCTCCTGCTGATCGGCGTCTCGCTGGTTTCCTTCTTCATACAACGCATCGCCCCCGGCGGCCCGTCCGCGTTCACTGAGAACCCGCGCCTGCCGGCCAGTTATGCGCTGGAGCAGCGGCATGCCTTCGGGCTGGACCAGCCGCTCCAGGTTCAGTACGCAAAGTGGCTCTGGCAGGTCGGGCACCTGAACTTCGGGCGGTCATTCGCCGATCAGCGCCCGGCGATGGACAAGATCCTGGACCGCCTGCCAAACACCCTTGAGCTGGCAGGGACCGCATTGGTTCTGGGTCTGCTGGGAATCCCGATCGGCATTGCCGCCGCGCTCCGTCGAGGCGGCATCTTCGATCAGAGCCTGCGCTTGGTGACCGTTCTCGGCAACGCGATCCCAACCTGGTGGCTCGGCCTCGTTATCCTGATCCTCTCGGTCAAAACGGTTGACATATTCCCGCTCGCCGGCGTCGGCGACGGCTTATTCGACCGGATTCATCACCTAATCCTGCCTGCCCTGCTGCTGGCGATCGGCGGCTGGCTCGTCTACTCGCGCTACATGCGCTCCGAGCTGCTGGAGGTGTTGGGGCAGGATTACGTTCGCACCGCGCGGGCCAAGGGCCTGACAGAGCGGACGGTCATCCTCTCCCACGCACTCCGTAACGCCATGATCGTGATCATCACCCTGCTGGGCAGTGAGCTGGCGGGGTTGTTATCAGTCGGCGTCATCATGGAGAGTGTGTTCTCCTGGCCCGGCACCGGCCGTCTCCTCTGGGAGTCGGCCCTTTCCCGCGACTATCCGGTCCTGATGGCCGAGGTTGTGCTCGGCGCGACGTTTGTCATCCTCGGCAATTTCCTGGCCGACATCGCCTACGGCTTCGTCGATCCCCGGATCAAGTACGAGTAGAGGCCGATATGACTCAGGCCGCGACGACTGAGGCTTCGCTGCGAGAAGCCGGCGCCGCTCAGGAGTCCTACGAGTCCCAGAGCTACCTCCAGCTCTCCTGGCGACGTCTGCGGCGCCAGCGCGGCCCGATGCTGGCGTTGGCGGCGCTGATCGCGATCTGTGTGATGACGATTGCGTCACCCTGGCTTGATGAGAGCTTGCTTCACATCGATCCGAACCGCGGTCTCATCAGCGAGCGCTTCCAGGCCCCGAGTGCTCAACACTTCCTCGGTACCGACGACTTCGGACGCGATCAACTCGCACGTCTTTTAGTGGCCGGACGCGTCTCGCTCGCGATCGGCTTAATGGTCGCCGGCATCTCATTGACCTTCGGTATCGCCATGGGTCTTATCGCCGGCTACTATCCGGGGCTGATCGACGACGGAGTGAACGCGATCATTCAGGTCGTGCTCAATATCCCACTGCTGTTCATTTTGATCCTGCTCTCGACGCTTTTCCATCCCGGCGTCGTGGGGCTTTCGATCATCTTCGGCATCACCGGCTGGCCGGGCATCGCGAGGCAGGTGCGCGGCCGCGTGCTCTCGGAGCGGCAGCGTGACTACGTGTTGGCCGCGCTCGTCGCCGGCGCCACTGATCTGCGGATCATGTACCGTCATATCCTGCCAAACGTCTTCTCGGTCGTCCTGGTGATCGCCGGGTTCGGCGTGGGAGGCGCCATCCTCGGCGAAGCCGGGCTTAGCTATCTGGGACTGGGCGTTCAGGTGCCAACGGCAAGCTGGGGGAACATGCTCAGCAATGCCCTCAACTACTTCGAGTCGGCATGGTGGATGGTGGTTGCCCCCGGGGCCGCGATCGTCGTCACCGTCTTCTGCATCTTCTACTTCGCCGACGCGTTGCGGGACGCCCTCGACCCGCACCTACAGGACTAGGCAGCGCCACTGGGATGCTACGATTGCCGCGCGAGATGGGGCCGAGAATGACACATGCACCGAGCCTCGCCGATTTGCGAGCCCGACGTGAAGAAATTCTGCGGATAGCCGCCGGGCGTGGCGCAACGCAGATTCGCGTCTTCGGCTCCGTCGCACGAGGAGAAGAAGGCTCTGAGAGCGATGTTGATTTCCTCGTAGAGTTTGAGCCCAACCGCACCGTACTTGACCTCAGCGAACTTATCCTCGACCTAGAAGAAGCGCTTGGTCGCGAGGTCGACGTCGTACAAATTCGGCGTCCCAGCCTGCTCGCGGAGCGAATTCGCGAGGAGGCTGTCCCGCTCTGACCGAGCAGCGCGACCACCACTATCTCGCCTACATTCGGGACGCGATCGGCCTCATTGAAGCTCGCTCCAGGCTAAGATTCGAGGAGTTCGCCGACGATCTCGACACTCGGGATGCCGTACTTTGGCGTTTGGAAACGCTCGCCGAGGCCACTGGAAAGTTGTCGCGGACGCTCCAGGAGCGGCATCCTCAGATTCGCTGGCGGGCTATCCATGGCTTTCGGAATATCGCTGCACATGACTATCTTGAGCTGCGCCTCGATATGGTCTGGGAAATCATCACGGTTCATCTACCGGCACTCAAGTCTGTCGTAGATGAGGAGCTCGGTGGCCAAGACTAGCAAGACACGACCGGTCAGCTGCTTGCCACCAGGTAAAGCAGCCAGCAAGTGCGTGGAGGAGGTCCGGAGATGGCAGGGATCGAGAAGCTGCTCGTCCACAACCCCGTGGGCTATCCGCCCAAGGTCACCGGCAAACCGCTGGCGCCACGCCTCGAGAGTCTCGATGGCAAGACCATCTACCTGGTCGACTGCCGGTTCGACGACTCGGACATGCTGCTCAAGCAGGTTCAGGGCTGGTTCGCTGAGCACATGCCGTCGGTGAAGACCGTCTACAAGCCGATCAGCAACGTCTACACAAAGGACGACCCCGCGACATGGGAGGAGATCAAGGCCCATGGTGACGCGGCCATCATTGGGGTTGGCCACTGAAGCACCTGTGCGCCGGCGGTCGCCGTGCATGGGATGTCGATCGACGCGAAGTACCGCGTTCCAACCGTCGCCCTTCACACACAGATGTTCCTCGCCGTCACCAAGTCGGTGGTGCGCGTCAATGGAATGCCGCTGATGCGGCAGGTCTACATTCCCCACCCGATCATGGGCAAAACGCCAGCCCAGATGCGCGCCTACATCGACGGCGTCAGCCCAGTCTCCGGCAGGCCCGTCATGCAGGACGTGATCGATGGGTTGACCTGCGCGCTCAGCGACGACGATCAGAGAGGCCTGACCTTCGAGCGCTCCACGCCCCGCCTCTGCGATCCCGCCGGCGAGGACGCCCTCACTCAGCTCTTCCTGGATAACGACTGGACCGATAAGCTGCCGATCGTTCTCCCAACCGAGGAGCGCGTCGCCGCGATGCTGGGTGGAACCAGCCACACGCCCGAGGAGATCGTCGGGCGCATGTCGCCCACCCACGGACGCGAGGCGTGGCAATACACCGTCGAGAAGGTGGCCGTGAACGCTGTGATGGCCGGCGCCCGGCTGGAGTACTTTCCGGTCATCCTCGCGCTTGCGGCTGCCGGTGTCAGCGCCCGCGGCAGCAGCACCAGCTCCATGGCATCGATGGCCGTGGTCAACGGACCTGTCCGGACCGAGATCGCGATGAACGCCGGCATAGGCGCCATGGGTCCGTACAATCACGCCAACGCCACGATTGGCCGCGCCTTTGGCCTGCTGTCCCAGAACCTGCAGGGAGGATCCGTGCCCGGCCACACCTACATGGGCTCGCAGGGAAACGGTTACGCCTATAACAGCCTCACCTTTGCCGAGAACGAGGAACGCAGTCCCTGGGGGCCGCTGCACGTGCAGCGCGGAAATCGAGCGGAGGAGAGCGTGGTGACCGTCTTTGGCGGCTGCCAGTCGACCGCGTTCACGCTTGGCCTCCGGCGCTATCACTGGCGGGAGCACGTCCGCAACATGCTGCGGGGCCTGGACCCCAACGGAGCCGCGACGCTTCTTTTGGATCCGATAGCGGCCCGGCTGTTCATCGACATTGCCGGGCTCCAGACGAAGCAGCAGCTCATCGATTGGGTCTACGAGAATGCCTGCATGCCGGCGGGCGAGTACTGGGACTATCAGCTCGTTCAGAACTACAAATACCCACGAGCAACGTTTGGGGAAGAACCGTATGCGACCAAACTGAAGGCCGCGCCCGAGCAGGGGATCCCGATGTTCACGCGCGAGGAGATCAATGTTGTTGTGGTGGGCGGCGAGACGAACGGCTACTGGCGAATCATGGGCGCCGGCCTGCGTAACTCCGCTTCGATCGACGCCTGGCGTTAGCCGAGCAGGAATCCGCTCATCCTTCGGCAGGCTCAGGACGCGCGGGTAGGGGCTGGGAAGCATGTTTGACACGGTCATCGTCGGAGGCGGCGTCGCCGGGTTAACCGCGGCGCTGTTTGCGGCACGTAGCGGCCTCGCCACGATGGTGCTGGTGTCGGATCTCCCCGGCGGCCATCTGGCGAATATCGACCGCGTCGAGGATTTCCCTGGCTATCTCGAGGGCATCGCAGGATATGACCTCGGCCCGGTGATCCAGGAGCAGGCATCACGCGCCGGCGCGGAGTTCCAGATGGCTGAGGCGCTCGGACTCGCGCCGGCGGGCGACGGCTGGGCTCTGGCGACCTCTGACGGGGAAGTCCAGGGAAAGACGGTGATCGTCGCCGCCGGGTCTCGACCACGCCAATTGGGGGTGCCCGGCGAGGAGCGATTCCTGGGAAAGGGTGTGAGCCACTGCGCCAGCTGCGACGGCCCACTCCTGCACGGCGGGATCGCAACCGTCGTCGGTGGCGGTGACTCCGCCTTTCAGGAGGCGATCACCCTCGCGGAGTTCGCCGCCGAGGTCCACATACTCCATCGTTCAGAACGCCCCGCCGCTCAGGAGGTCTACCAGCAGCGCGTCCGCGAACAAACCAGAATCCTCCAGCACGCAAATATTGAGGTCGAGGAAGTGTTGGGCGCTGAGGCTGTTGAAAGCGTGAAATACAGGGAGACGGCGACAGGCCGGACTGTGGTACTCAATACGGCCGGCGTGTTCATTTACATCGGCCTCGAGCCGAACACGGCTTTTCTGCGCGGCGCCCTCCGGCTCGACGATTCGGGGCACATCCCGACTGATGTCTTGATGCGCACCGATCGGGCCGGTGTCTTCGCGGCCGGCGACATACGCTCCGATTCAGCGTCGCAGGCGGTCAGCGCCGCCGGCGACGGGGCCACGGCGGCGATCGCTGCATATCGCTTTCTCAGGGGCTGAGCGCCGTCGCCGGCGCGGTGCCCGGCCTCGGGTGGCATGAACCAGGGAAGAGCGCGTGACCGACTCCAAAGGCCGTTACGACCTCAGCACGCTAGCCCCGTGGCATTCACGTACCCCAGCGCGGGTCGCGAGCTTGGCGGCTATGTGTTTAAGCCGGGCTCTGCAGGCAGCCTCAGATCGATCCCGACCGGCTGGGCGTGATGGGGTATTTCCTTCGGCGGCATCATGACCCTGTTCGCCGCGGCCCGCTCGGACCGCTTCAAGGCAGCCGTCAGCTTCGCCGCCGTAGGAATGGCTTGGCAGAGCAACCCCGCCCTCCAGGCGGCCCTCATAGAGTCGGTGTACAAGATTGCAACGCCGGTATTCCTAATCCAAGCCCATAATGACTGCAGTCCCGCTCCTGTCTACACGCTCGGCGGTGATCTGGCGCGGCTGGGGCAAGGTGCACGAGACCCGGGTCTATGCGGCGAACGGCAGGACGAATATCGAGGGCCACATCCTCATGACGGCCCGCATTGACGTCTGGAGCACGGACGCCCAGCGCTTCCTGTCGCAGTCGCTCGGGGTCTGACTCCTGTACGATTACGTCCCGTGAGCGCCGGCGTCGTTCTCGCCGTTCTCGTCGCGGTGTCCGCGGCGCTGTACGCGGTTTTCGCTCGGCCGGCCGCCCAGCGCGTCGACAGCCTGTCTCAGGGGAAAGCTGAGGTTCAGGAACCCCGCAGGCGCGGGTCGAGGACGTCCCGGACGGCGTCGCCGAGGAAGTTCGCCGCGAAGACCGCGGTAGTGATCGCCAGGCCGGGGAAGATGCCAATCCAGGGCGCCCGCTGCGCGAACTGTTGCGCGTTGGTCAGGATCGATCCCCATGACGGCTTCGGGGGCGGCACGCCCAGGCCAAGGAAGCTGAGAGTAGCCTCGGCGATGATGACGCTCGCCACGCTCGCCGAGGCCAGGACCAGCACAATCGGCAGCACGTTTGGAAA
>Ga0193751_1000404_pt1 | contig 34951 bp, 32 predicted proteins | sample L1c2metaG_FD_143050 | JGI IMG/M metagenome (GOLD analysis project Ga0193751, IMG submission 143050) | Soil microbial communities from a riparian zone of the East river system, Colorado, United States - L1c2 | ecosystem: Environmental > Terrestrial > Soil > Riparian zone | place: USA: East River...
TTAGGGAAGTAGTCATCCTCTGCGAGCTTGAAGAGATGACCTATGAGAGCGCTGCGGTCGTGCTGGGTGTGCCGATTGGGACGGTCAGATCGCGGTTGCACCGCGCCAAGGCGCAACTGGCGAGGACCCTCCATGCTGCGCATAAGATTTTGAAGGAGAGGCAGGCAAGATGAAATCTGAAGATCTAGTGGACGATGCGCTTGCACAACTGCGCTCGGAGCACCGGCGAATGGACCCGCCTGCGTTCCTATCTGCGCGTCTTCGAGCAGAAGTTCTCCAGAGAGCCCATCGACAGAGATACCGAGGAAGGCTTCTGCGGATGGCTGTTGCGGCATGCGCCATACTGATTCTGTTGATTGCTCTGTATCGCTTCTCATCCTTCCGCACCCGTGTGAGGGATGCTGCCCGAGAGAAGACTGTGCCGGTCGCTCCGCAAGCGCAGGTGCCGGCACTCGCGCAGACCGTGTTGCCAGGAGTGAATGCACTCGAGCCTAACCTCTCGAACGCGGACCGCGGTCATTTTGCCTCCCTGACGCAGGGTCGCACAAAATCACGCTCTCGTGTGTCTGCTTCATCCGCAGTCTTCATTGATCTTCCGTCCAGCGCTATGTTGCCCGCACCTGCCGAAACAACGCTGGTGCGATTGGCCATTCGCAAGGGCGACCTGCGCCAATTTGGACTGGATGTGCCCGAACCTTTCGCTTCAGAAAGAGCTCAGGCTGAGTTCACATTGGGCGAGGACGGTTTGGCCCGGTCGGTGCGGTTGGTTGAGCCCGTTCGTCGAGGCAGCCGCAGCAATCCGAAGGGAACGAGGGTGCTTCAATGATTTTGAAATACGGACGATCGATTGCCTTGCTGACACTCGTGACGACGCTCTTCGTTGCCGGCGAGTTAAACGTGATTGCGCAAACTGACACGGATGCCGGTCAGAAAGAAAAACGCGCAGCGGAAGCCCAACAGGCCAATTCTACAAAAGGTCTGGCCGCCAGCTCTGCGCCCCAACTCGGCACGATCACGGATGCAAAGACACGAGATGCTCTACAAATGCAGAAGCAAGCCGATGAGTTCATGTACATGATTTCGTCAGGTGCGCCGGGATTCAACCGAACTATTCACAACAAGCCGTATTCTGCTGAAGCGGTGACAGAAACGATCAGGATACTCGAAGACGGCAATCGGATCGTCCGTCGCAATGTCATGCGGCAATACCGCGATCGTGAGGGTCGTAGCCGCCGGGAGCTGATTTTGGAGGCATTGAGCCCTTCTATTCCGGTCGGACCGCGCGAGATGATCTTTCTCTACGATCCGGTCAAGGGCGTGAGCTATATCGTAGATTCAGAGCATGAGGTCACGCGTCAATTCAATCTGCCCGCAAACGCTCGCAGTCTCCAAAAAAGACTCCTGCCAAGTACTCCTAACCGAATATCACCCGATCTTCAGAGCGAGAATCTGGGTTCACGCACAATCGAGGGCCTTCAGTGTACTGGCACAAAAAGAACTTTACATATCCCTCCCGGTGAAATTGGAAATCAGGCCCCAATAGTGGCCATCACGGAGACTTGGTACTCGACCGAAATCGAAGGGGTCGTGGACTCGATTAGTAACGACCCACGCTACGGAACCACTCACTATAATCTGCAGAGTGTGAAGCGTGACGAGCCATCGCCCGAACTTTTTGTGCCACCCCCGCATTACAAAGTGGAATTAGTCAATGCTCAGTAGAACTAGATGGCTTCCACCCCTGTCGACCGCAGGTTAGCCCACTAGCCTCGCGAGATCCACTCAGGGGCGAAAACAGGTTTTCTCGTCGGATCGGTACGGGAGAAGTCGGCTTGCAAGAACGATCTTCCCTCTGGCATCGATTCTGGCAAGCTACCGGCAAAGCGGAAATTGAACGACCGTTTCCCGAGCTATTCGCAACCGTAAACACCGATCCAAACAACATTGAAACCCGACGCTTGACCTGCGCATCTGTAAATGCTTTCGGGAATAGACGCTTGGGCAAAAATAAATGACTCCGCCACCGGCACGCAGCGGCTCCGCCTCCGGCGGAGGCAATCCCTGGCTGGTCGCGATCGCGGTCATGCTGGCGACGTTCATGGAGGTGCTGGACACTTCCATCGCCGCGGTCGCACTTCCCTACATCGCCGGCAGTTTGTCGGCGACCAACGACGAAGCTACGTGGGTGCTGACCAGCTATCTGGTGGCCAATGCCATAATCCTGCCGGCCAGTTCGTGGCTCTCGCTGCGCTTTGGGCGAAAAAGATTTCTGATCACCTGCATTGTCATCTTCACAATTTCGTCTTTCGCGTGCGGCGCGGCCACAAGCCTGGCTTGGATTCTGATTGCGCGCGCGGTGCAGGGCGCGGGCGGAGGAGCGCTGCAGCCGCTCTCGCAGTCGATTCTCCTGGAAACTTTTCCTCCGCAAAAACGCGGGCTGGCCATGGCCGCGTTCGGCCTGGGAGTAGTGGTCGCACCGGTGTTGGGGCCAACGCTCGGTGGATGGCTTACTGACGCTTACTCGTGGCGCTGGGCGTTCTACATCAACATTCCCGTGGGCGTGTTCGCCATTTTCATGATCTCGCGCTATGTGGTGGATCCTCCGTACATCAAAGAGGCGCATCCCGGCAAGTTTGATGGAATCGGACTGGGACTGCTGGCCGTCTGGCTGGGCTGTCTGCAAATCATTCTCGACAAAGGTCAGGAAGACGACTGGTTTGGCGCGACCTGGATTCGCTGGGCAGCGGCGATCCTGCTCACCAGCTTGGTGTCGTTTTTGATTCGAGAGTTTCGCCACAAACAGCCGCTGGTAAATCTGCGCGTGTTCCGGCATCGCAACTTCGCTATTGGATGCGCGCTCATTGGCTTGTTTGGCGCCGGAATCTACGCGCTGGTGACCTTGCTGCCGCTTTTCTATCAGGAACTGATGGGCTACACCGCGCTGCAGGCGGGGTGGGCGGTGAGTCCGCGCGGGATTGGAGCGATTCTTGCCATGCCGATTATCGGATATCTGACGGCCAAGATTGATAACCGCTACCTGATTGCATTCGGATTCACTTTGTTCGGCGTGGCCAGTCTGTGGTTTGGCACACTAAATCTTTCCATCGGGCAATGGACATTCGTGTGGGCCGTTCTGATCAGCGGCTTCGGATCGGGATGCGTCTTCGTTCCGCTGTCGACGACCACGATGGCATTTCTGAAGAATGAAGAAATTGGAAACGCCAGCGGCCTCTACAATTTGTTGCGCAACATTGGAGGCAGCATTGGAATTTCGGTGGTGAATACGATCGTCGCTCGCCACGAACAACTGCATCGCAATGAACTGTCGGCGTCGCTGTCTCCGGGACGCGCCACGGTTCAAGGGGCGCTCGGGGGAATGCAGCATTATTTGAGCGCACAGGGAGCATCTTCGACCACGGCGGTGCGGCAATCCTATGGGCTGATCAATCAGGCGCTCGACGCGCAGGCGCGGTTGTGGTCCTACGTGGATGATTTCCGCTACCTGGCGCTAGTCTGTTTCGGCTGCGTGCCCATTGTTTTCGCGCTGAAGAAAGCGGTGGCGAGAAAGGGCGCGGTCAGCGCGGCGCACTAGAAGAAAGGAAAGACAGAAGCTGCCGCCACGGTGTACTCGTCTTCGTGCATTTGCCGTCTCAGCGAGATTGGGTAAGTAGCTGGCTTTTTCGCGATGTACCGAGTAACCGATCCGCGAAAGCGGGCAAGTGTAATTTCGCCTCCAACGTGAACGGGTCCATGCCGATCCCGACCCGAGAATCGCACACTGCATTTGGCCACCGTACCTGCGGTTCCGGACTCCTTAAGAACACCTTCGAGCTTCGTTTCCTTTGGGGCGGCGGCGCCGCGATACTCGCGCAAGGTTGCAACGACGCGGTCGGCTTGCTCGTCCATTTGGAGTTCGCTGCCAGCCGGACCTACGTTCTTTACGACTTCAACGGTCGAAAAAAATTCAGTTCGCAGGGAGCGATCCTTGCTGGGAATGCATTGCGCGTGAGAACGGCAGGGATTCGCGACACACATTAGCAGTGCGGCGAAGAAAATGCTTTTAAGCATGGCATGGCTGCCAGTTCACGAAGAGGATAACCCGCGGAAGGTATATGTCGCCGCTCTCTGGCGTTAGTCTGTTTTGGTTGTGTGCCCATTGTTTTCGCGCTGAAGAAAGCAGTGGCGAGGAAGGGAAGTACTCCGGCGTCTGTGATTGCACGCGCGAGATTCTTCGCTCCGCCTGAAGAACGGCTTCGCTCAGAATGACGCCGCAGGAATTTTAGAGTTTGATCTCCATGCCTTCGGCGGCGGCGCGAACTTTGGGATAGTAATTGCGCGCGTCCTTGACGACTTTGTCGACGATGGCGTCGGTATGGTCGGGGTCGTGGTGGTAGAGGATTAGTTCTTTGGCGCCGCTTTCCATGACTATGTTGACGGCTTCGCGCCAGTGGCTGTGTCCCCAGCCGCGGCGGCGGGCTTCGTATTCTTCGGGAAGATACTGCGCATCGTAGATCAGGATGTCGGCGCCCTCGGCAAGTTTGCGGACGGCTTTGTCGAAGTTCGGGTCGCCGGGTTCATTGTCGGTGGCATAGACCAGTACGCCCTCTTTGGTCTCGACGCGAAATCCCATGCAGCCTTGCGGGTGATTCAGCCACGCCGTCTTGATCTGGATGCCGTCGCCCATGGGCATGTGTCCATTTTCGATGTTGTAGAAGTTGCGCTTGGCGCCCTTCATGTAGTCCACGCTGACGGGAAAATACGGAGAAGCCATCTGCTCGCCAAATACCTGTTCCAAACTCCGGGTGCGGCTGGAGGAGTGGAAGGAAAACTGGCTGTTGGCACTGGTATAGAGCGGGCGAAAAAACGGCATGCCCTGAATGTGATCCCAGTGGAAATGGGAAACGAAAACATGCGCGGAGAACGGCCGGTTGCCGAACTCGCGCTCGAGTTCGTGCCCCAGCACGCGGAAGCCGGTGCCGCAGTCGAAGATATAAATTTGCTCTCCCAGGCGAACTTCGACGCAGGAGGTGTTGCCTCCATAGCGCAGGTTTTCGGCCTGTGGAGTAGGCGTGGAGCCGCGTACGCCCCAAAACTTAATTCGCATAAACTCTGATCGTGTCTAGTTTGTGTGGTTCAGCACACAATTTCCAAGATGTTCATAATACTTGGGATATCAAAGATTTTAGCGGCTGTTGGCACTTCAACAAGTGACTAAAGTTTCGGGTCTTTGAGCCGAATGGGCGCGGAGAGTGCGGTTGTCGCGGTTCACGCAATCCAGCGTCCCTAGGCGGTCCCCTATAATGAAAAACCCCGCAGTTCGGTGCGCCCAACTTCGCAGGCTTGAGCCCCGGCACCGCGGTACGGATCCCAGGCAATGTTGCAACCGGACTTCAAACAATTCTCCCGGCTGGCCCGAGAGGCCACGCTCGTCCCGGTCGTGAAATCCGTCAGCGCCGATTTGCTCACGCCGGTTTCCGCATTCTTGGCGATCGCTGAAAGCGAACCGCACGCCTTTCTCCTTGAGTCGGCAGAACGGGGAGAGCAGGTCGGACGCTATACGTTCCTGGGGGCCCGGCCCTATATGCGGGTGAAGGCGCAGCAGGGAGCGGTTGAGATTGAGCGCGGACGAAGGCGCGAAATAGTTCAGGAGAATGTATTCCAGGTAGTGAAGCGATTGTTGCGGGAGCATCGTCCTGCGATCGTTCCCGGACTGCCGCCGTTCACAGCGGGAGCCGTCGGCTATTTCGCGTATGACGTGGTTCGGCAGTTGGAAAAAATTGGCGAGCACGCTAAGGATGATCTAGCGCTGCCTGACGCCGAACTGATGTTCTTTGACCGCCTGCTCGCTTTCGATCATCTGCGGCACCAAATTCACATCGTCGCTGCCGCCGACGTGGCGCGCGAGAGCCCTCGACGCGCCTATGATCGGGCGCTTCGCGACATCGCTGCGCTGGAGCGAAAACTGGCGGCGGGCCTGAGTCCAGCTCTTTGGCGCAAGGCAGCAAAAGCGAAAACCAGCAAGCTCAAGGTTCATGCAGGCACGCGGCGCGAAACTTTTCTGCGCAGCGTGAAGCGCTGCAAAGAGTACATCGCCGCGGGCGATATCTTTCAGGTGGTGCTCTCCCAGCGGCTCGATTTCATTCCGGAGGTTGCGCCATTTGATTTGTATCGCGCACTGCGGCAGGTGAATCCGTCGCCGTATCTTTATTTTTTGCGAACCGGCGATACGCACATTCTTGGCTCTTCTCCCGAAATGCTGGTGCGAGTGACGGGGAGAAAGCTGGAGTACCGGCCAATCGCTGGGACGCATCCTCGCGGGCGCGATGAAGCCGAGGACCTGCGCCTGGAACAGCAGATGCGCACCGACGAAAAAGAACGCGCGGAACACGTGATGCTAGTCGACTTGGGCCGCAACGATCTAGGGCGCGTGAGCGATTACGGCTCGGTGAAGGTAAAAGATTTGATGTACGTGGAACGGTATTCGCACGTGATGCATCTGGTCTCGGCGTTGGAGGGGAGGTTGCGCAGGGACCTGGATGCGCTCGACGCCTTTGCCGCTTGCTTTCCCGCAGGAACGCTGAGCGGAGCGCCGAAGGTGCGAGCGATGCAGATTATTGAAGAACTCGAACCTACGCGCCGCGGAATTTATGGGGGATCAGTGTTGTATGCGGATTTCGCGGGGAATCTGGACTCATGCATCGGGATCCGCACGCTGCTGATGCAGGGCAAGCAGGCGTATCTGCAGGCGGGAGCGGGAATTGTGGCAGACTCCGATCCGGCCAGCGAGTTTGAGGAGTCGATGAACAAAGCGAAGGCTGTGCTGAGAGCGGTGGAGATGGCGAGGGGGAACTGACCCTACCTGTACCTTCTCGCCGGGCACGGCGGATCCGGGTCGTGCGCATCGACGTTTTGCGAGTTGTGCTTGAAGCACCAAGGAATGAACTTCTCCGGGTAGCGTCGCTTTACCGGTTGCGGGACATCGGATTCCGTCACCTCCTGGAACTTGAAATCGATGGTTCCGTCGGCGGCGACGGTCGCTAAGAGATACCCGTAGACATCTTTCCTGGCGTTTGAAGTGGCGGGTAGGTTGCCGGGAAGCTTGTAGCGCGCGGCTCCCGCCGTTCCGGCGATCCAGCCGGGCAGCGGCACGGCGCCATTCTGCTTCAGCTTGTCAGTGTCGAAAATATTCTCCATGTAAAAATGCGAATGGCTGGCCAGCACGTAGACTGGCTTCTTATTGCGGAATGCAAGCAGAGCTTTGTAGACCGCCTCGCCAGTGGAAATACCGCGCGGGTCGGAGCCATCGCCCATGCTATGGTCGTTGCCGAGGCTATCGGGCAAGGCCTCATGCATGCCGACGACGATGCTCAGTACGGCGGGATTGTTCCTGGCGCTCGTCAGCCGCCGGAAGAACCATGTGAGCTGGCCTTCCGAAAAGAAATTGTTGGCATTGTCGAGATAGATGAAATCGACGCCCCCTTGAATCCAGTGGAAGTAGGGTTCGGGCTGCGACGGTTCATTGTCGGCATAACGCTGGTGCGCCAACGTCGGCAGGTTCAACCAGTCTTCGAAGTGGTGCTTGAACGCGTCCTCATTTTTCGGTGGGATGACCTCGTGGTTGCCAATGCCCAAATAAAACGGGAGGTCGCCGAAGGCGGCGATCTGGTTCTCGACAAAATCGTCCCAGGCGCGCCTTTGATAGTTGCCACACGTCAGGACGTTGCCTCTGTTTTGGGCTTCGGCGGCCATGTCCTCATCGATTTTGTAAACCGCCCGCAGGTCGCCGAGATGCCAGTAGAAAGCCGGGGCGAACTGGGCACTGTGGGCGGCGATCGTCGGCATGACGATGTCTCCGCAGTTGCGCGAGTCGCCGGAGACGATGAATCGCCACGAACCCGCGGGCAAGGGATCGGATGTTCCGTTATGTTCGGGCGAAGCGGCACTCTGGGCTGCGGCCACCGTCGCACAAACTAGCAGAAAGATCAGATCTCCTAACTGCCGCAGGATTAACTCGCCCACGCCGCTTCGAACATCACGCATAGGAATTTCCTTTCGCAACGCAGATCGAAACGGGAGGAGTATAGATGAGGAGAGGCAGCCCTTACAGCGCCAGAAAATTGGCGACCAGCTTTTTGCCCGCATCCGTCAATACGCTTTCCGGATGGAATTGCACGCCCTCAACCGGATAGCGGCGGTGACGGAGACCCATGATGGTGCGGGAACCGTCTTTTTCTGTGGTCCAGGCGCTGACTTCCAATTCGGCGGGCAAATCTTTTTCCTCGACGATGAGCGAATGATAGCGGGTCGCCGTCATGGGCATGGGAAGGCCTTGAAAGACCGTTTTGTTATCGTGCATCACTGCGCTGGTCTTGCCGTGCATGAGATGAGCGGCGCGCACTACGCTTCCGCCAAACGCTTCGCCGATTGCCTGATGACCGAGACAAACGCCAAGCACTGGAACCTTACCCGCAAAATGACGAATCAGATCGATGCTGATGCCGGCCTCCTGCGGCTTACAGGGTCCTGGTGAAACGACGATCCGTTCGGGTCGCAAGCCCTCGACCTGGCTCACGGTAACCTGATCATTGCGGCGGACTTCAACTTTGGCGCCCAGCTCGCCAATGTATTGGACCAGGTTGTAGGTAAAGGAATCGTAGTTGTCGAGTACGAAAATCAAGCGGGCTCAACTCCTGATATCAGCTTACACCGGAGAAAAGATTTCGGACTGCAATTTCAGATTTGAGATTGCAGATTGAAGATTTTCGGACCCCGCGCGCTTCAAATCTGCAATCTGAAATCTGCAATCCAAAATCCGCGATCGCGCCTCTCCCCTGAAAGGGCCATCGGCTTCCCCAACGGTGGTATTGTCCCCAGCACCGGCACAAGGCATTCTCTTTAGTCACTGCGAATTGATACTTGGGGCCCTTGGGAGGATGCATGGCTGAGTCCAAGCAAGAGAAGCGGGCGGCACGGCGATTTCCGCTTCGCGTACCAGTCACCGTCGATCATGAGAACGCCACCCAGAAGGCGGAAATTCGCGATGTCAGCGCGCGCGGCATCTCTTTTTACGTCGAGTCCGAAGTTACCCAGGGTTCGCCCATCGGATTTACGCTGACTCTCCCGCCGGAGATCACCCTGACGGAAAGTATCCGCGTGCAATGCAAAGGCCGCGTAGTTCGCGTGGAAAACGGACGCGAAAGCGGCAAACTCGCGGTCGCGGCCGTCATTGAAGAATATGAGTTTCTGCCGGAGATGTGAGGCGGACCTCGGACCGCAGACTTCGGACTTCGGACTTTAGACCTCGGACCTCGGGACCTAGACGGGACCTAGATAAGAGAAGGCTGAGGTCTGAGGTCCGACGCCGATTCTAGTCCCTTCTCTCTCATCCGCCACAAGTGATATGTTTCCTTCAAGCTTCCAGCGAGGATTCCTTGCGGCGATGTGCGTTCAAATCAGTATGCTTCGCAACAGTGACGCTGGTCGCTGGTATGGTGGCTGCCCAAACCTTTGGCCCGCCGCCGCTGATAAAGGGCGTTCGCATTATTCATGAGCGGGGAGTTCCGGTCGTCGAAATTCTGTCGAGCGGCCCCGTCATTCCTGAGATACAGAGACTCGACGCTCCGCCGCGACTGGTCATTGATTTGCCTAATTCGCGCCTGGGACTCATTCAAAAACGGATCGCGATTCAAAAAGAAAACATACTTGCCATCCGCATCGATCAATATCAGCAAAAGCCCCCGGTCACACGCATCGTGCTGGATTTGCTGGCGCCCTATGGTTACTCGTGGGATGGGGCGGGCACGCGATTGCTCGTACGTCTGAAGCCGGCGGAGGATCGGAATGCGGGTAACAAGTCGTCGACATCTCAGCCGGCAATCGCGCCCGGCATGTCGCTGGATGCGGCCCCGGCCGTGGTTCCGGTGACTGGAGGCACGCGCGCCCTGGTGCCCACGGGAAGCCGCATCGGTTCCGGTTCGACGGTCACGGCGGGTTCGGATACGGCGGTGCTGCGGTTGTCTCGCGGCGGAGAACTCCGCGTGTGTCCGGGGACGACGGTGTCGGTGACGCCGTCGCAGACCAAGCGCGACTTGATGCTCGGACTGAGCACGGGAACGATCGAGGCGCACTATGCGCTGCGGGCGTCGACAGATACTGTGCTGACGCCGGATTTCCGCATCATGTTTGCGGGGCCGGGAGAGTTCCACTACGCCATCAGTGCCGACCCTCACGGCAACACCTGCGTGCGCGCGTTGAAGGGTAACGGCTCTTCGGCGATCGTCTCGGAGGTGATGGGAGACCGGATTTATCAGGTGAAGCCGACTGAACAGGCCGTATTTCACTCCGGGCAGATCGACAAGGTGGACAACAATGTTCCCCTGGAGTGCGGCTGCGCTCCGCCTTCACCGCTGATGCGGGCACAGGCTCCATTCGCGCCAAACGTACCTGACTCGGAATTGCCAGCCAGAGCAGAGATCGGCGGCAGTGAAACTCCGGCTGCATCTGGAGGAAACGGTTCGTTGGGCACGACTGCCTCGAACCCTGCTTTGAACTCTGCCCTGAACGCCAGGCTGTCCAACGGGCCGGAGACAGCGCCGCTGCCGCCTTCGGATCCGAATGACACTCACGTCCAAATTGATACGTCGCTTGTGTTTACACCGAAGAGCCGCGCGGCAAGAGCATCACCTCCGCCGCTGCAGGCTGCCAAAGATTTGCCGGTGGACGATTCGCCGACCCGCCAAGTTCATCTCGATGCTGTGATCGAATCTCCACCCGTGCAAAAGAAGCCTGAGCGCCGGAGCTTCTTCCAAAGGATGAAAGGTTTCTTCTCCGGCATCTTCGGATAAGAGATCGCTGGCATTTCGTAGCGGGGGCGTCTCCCAACATTGCCCCATAAGCGCTAACGTAAGCAGGACGGGCTAGAAGTTGGCCCTCCCGGCCGGTTTGTGGGCGGTAACTTCCGGCTTGCCGATCAACCGTCCAGAATCGGCGTATGCGCGGCAACGTGCTGCGCAGGAATATAATGGCGCGCACGATGGCCCTCACCTCTGGCACCAGACTCGGACCGTACGAAATTCAATCACCGCTCGGGGCTGGCGGCATGGGCGAGGTTTATCGCGCGCTGGATACACGGCTCCAACGCATCGTCGCCGTCAAGATTCTTCCCTTTCATCTTTCTGAAAACCCTGAGGCCAAGGAGCGATTCGACCGCGAAGCACGCACGATCTCTTCCTTGAACCATCCGAACATCTGTACTCTCCACGATGTGGGCCACCAGGATGGAGTCGACTATCTGGTGATGGAATGCCTGGAAGGAGAGACTCTTGCCAGCCGCTTGGACAGGGGAGCCCTTGCATCCGATCAACTGTTCAAGTATGGAATTGAGATTTGCGAAGGGCTCGAAATCGCTCATCGCACCGGCGTGGTTCATCGCGATCTGAAACCCGGCAACATCATGCTGACACAGAGTGGCGTCAAACTGATGGATTTCGGTTTGGCGAAGTCCTTGCCGGCGAGGGCGTCGGCCAGTTCATGTTTGACCGCAAATCTTTCCAGCCCCGCCGCCCATTTGCCGCTCACCGAAAAGGGAATGATCGTCGGGACATTCCAGTACATGTCGCCGGAGCAACTGCAGGGAAAAGAAGTGGACGGACGCAGTGACATTTTTTCGCTGGGCGCGGTGCTATACGAAATGGTCACAGGAAAGCGAGCTTTCGAAGGGAAGAGCCAATTGAGCGTGGCGGCTGCGATCCTCGAAAATGAACCGCGGCCTATTCGTTCCGTGAAGCCAATGACCTCACCAGTGTTGGATCACGCGATCGTCTGCTGCCTCGCTAAAAACCCGGAAAACCGCTGGCAAACTGCTCGTGACCTTGCGCTCGAATTGAAATGGACCGCCGAATCGGGCGCACACACTGGGACTCTCACACCTGCGGGCCAGCGGAGGACTGGGCGACAGCTGCTTGCCTGGAGCGTGGCGGCCTTGCTGGCCGTCATTGTTGTACTGGCTACGTTCTTGTTTCGGAGCCAGGGACCACAGGTGGCCACCCCAGTTCGCTTCGAGGTCCGCCTGCCTGCGGGCACTCCCAACTTCACCCTATCACCCAATGGCCGCCAACTGGCCCTCATTGCCCCAGGTACCGACGGACGCAATCTTGTCTGGATTCGCGCCCTTGATTCACTGGAACCGCACCCGTTGCCCGGCACGGAAAATGTTCTTGGTCCACCGGTCTTCTGGTCTCCGGATAGCCGATTCATCGCATTTCAAGCAGGGAGCAAGCTGAAGAAGATCGACGTTTCCGGCGGCCCTCCGCAAGATATCTGCGATGCCTCGGTCATGATCCTCGGCGGCGATTGGGACCGGGACGGCATAGTCATTTTCGGCACCGACGGGAATGGCATTATGCAAGTTCCGGCGGCGGGCGGCGTTCCGACTTTGCTTACGACCACGGGTGGGCACAACGAAGTCCACGTATTTCCGTCTTTCCTGCCGGACGGGCGCCATTTTTTTTATCTGAGAGCATCCGAGAATCCCGGTATTTATCTCGGGTCACTAGATGTTAAGCCCGAACAACAGAGCTCCCGGCGGATACTCTCTACATCGCTGATGGCGGTCTATACAGCGTCCGCTGACCCTGGGATGGGACGCTTGCTTTTCCTGCGTGAGGGCACCTTGCTCGCCCAGGCGTTCGATGAGAAAAGCCTGCAACCGCAGGGCGATCCGATCCCTGTTGCCGAACGGGTCGGGAGCCTGTTCCTCTCCGGACAGTTTTCGGTGACGCCAGGCGTCTTAGCTTTTCGTGGTGGAAAAACGGCACTTTGGCTTTCGCGACTCACCTGGTTTGACCGGCAGGGCAAACTGCTGGGCAACGCCGGGGAGCCTGAAACATATTCATACACCGATCTTGCTTTGTCGCCCGATGGAACGCGCCTGGCCGTGGCGAGACTCGACCCAAAGGTGGCAGGCGGTGAAGTGGGCATCTGGCTTCTTGACCTGATTCGGGGTGTGACCACCCGCTTCACATTTGATCTGCCCCCGGATTCCGCACCGGTTTGGTCGCCAGATGGCACCCGAGTGACCTTCGCGGCAGCGCGTGCTGGCGGGAATGGGATTTATCAGAAGGCTACCAATGGCTCCGGAAAAGAGCAGGAGCTAGTCCGTGCAACTGGCGATCCAAAGCTCCCGGACGATTGGTCGAGCGACGGTCGATTCCTTCTCTACACTCAGCGGGATCCTCGAACCCATGCCGATTTATGGGTCTTGCCTCTGGCAGGCAATGGGACACCGTCTGGCGCAGCCACACCTTTTGCAAATACGGAGTTCAGCGAGGAACAAGGCCGATTCTCTCCCGACGCACGCTGGATCGCTTATGCTTCCGATGAGTCCGGTAGATCCGAAATCTATATCCAGCCTTTTCCAGCGCCCCCGAACGGCGGCAGCAAGACGCCGATCTCTCGTGATGGTGGCAGCGAGCCCCGCTGGCGTCGGGATGGTAAGGAATTATTCTATTTTTCCCCTGATGGAAAACTGATGGTTGCGGACGTGACCGAAGGACCGACATTCAAGGCCAGCGTTCCTAGAACCTTGTTCCAAGTGCCTGTGGCTCAGATCGCCCACAATGCAGTCGCCTCGCAGGTTTTTGGTTGGGACGTCGCTCCGGATGGCAAGCGGTTCCTTATTGGCACCTCGACAACATCGACCGAACCAGTCACAGTGGTGCTGAACTGGACCGCGGAGTTGAAAAAGGAATAGCCTCGCGGCAGCAACAAAACTTGGTCGGCACTAGGTGTTAGGGCCGTGTAGCGCGCGTGCCTCCGATTGTGGACAGATTACGGGCTAGCCGGAAGCAATCCTTAAGTTGGCGCTACTCTCCTGAAACATTTTTTCAGCCGGAAATCCTTTCCACGCGAGCCTGCGTCTTACGGCAAGTTAGGGCTGAGACCGTTCGCAGACAGTTCGTCAGCCGGAGCGCGCCATGACCGCTGCACCTCCCGGACCGGGCCCGAATATCTTTTCCATTCTCTCGGGGCAAAACGATGGCCTTTATCGCACCAGGCGCGAGACTTTCATTCTCTCGCTGCTGGGTCAGGCGGCAATCCTGGGAGTGCTCATTTATTTCACCAGTTGCGTAATCCGCGGCACTCCCGAAATCGCCAACCGCTTACCCAAATTCACCGAACTGCCCTTAGTGTTCTCCGGGCACAACGGCGGTGGCGGCGGGAACCATGATCCGCTTCCGGCCTCGCACGGCAATCTCCCCAAGGCTTCGCTCGATCCTCAACTCACGCCCCCGACAGTGATTGTGCCGAAGGAACCTCCGAAGCTTGCGGTGGAGGAGACGGTGTTGGTGGCTCCGGATGTTCCACTGCCGCAGGGCGGTCAAGTCGGCGATCCGCTGTCGCAGTTTTCTCGAGCGCTGTCCAATGGATCGGGTGGTCCCGGGGGAATCGGACCCGGATGTTGCGGCGGCGTTGGACCTTCGACAGGATCGGGTTTCGGCCCTGGGCCTGCGGGAATTTATCCAGCCGGAAAGATGGGCGTGACGGTGCCGCAGGTACTTTTTAATCCCGAGCCGAGTTTCTCCGACGAAGCGCGCAAGGCTAAGGCGCAAGGACTTGTGGTGCTGCTGTTGGTGGTGGGGAAAGACGGGCTTCCCCACGATATCCGCGTCGGGCAGAGCCTGGGAATGGGATTAGACGAAAAGGCGATCGAGGCAGTCCATCGCTGGCGCTTCCGTCCGGCCACTCTGAACGGCCAACCGGTAGCAACGCAAATTGCGGTTCAGGTGGACTTTCGTTTGTACTGAAACTGAAGCCGGCGTCAAACTGCGGACTCAGACGTCCAAGGTCTGAGGTCAGAGGTTTGACGCCCGTTCTCGTTAGCTTCGGTTAATGACGCGGCGCAGCGGTTCCACTCTTTCGCGAAGATCGTCGGCCAAGTCGACACCCCGCGCTGCGGCGTCGCGGACGCGGTCACTGGCTACGCGCACGCGGTCCTTGGCCTCATCAGCCCAATCTTCCAGAGTCTCTCTGGCGTCTTTGTAGCCGCGTTGCAAGTCCCGGCGCATTTGCTTGCCGGTCTTGGGGGCGAGCAACAAGGCAGCAAAAGCGCCGGCTCCGAGACCAATCAAGAGAAAGGTAACCGCTGTGCCGAGACTGTTGCTCTCTGACGATTCGTAATTTCCACTTCGCATGATGAAGACCTCAATTTCCGCCCGGATATTTCGGGCATAATCGACGAAAGCTGCGCCGAGATCCGGGGCAGAATTAATTCTAGTCCTGCTGCGCGGACTCGGCGAATCCATTACGCAAGGGTGGATCGCGCTCATCTTCGATGAGTTCGGACGGGAGAAGGTTTCTTTTCCGGCGCAGCTGAGTGTAAAATAATGCTTTAGCCTTCGTGGCGACGGAATTTGTGGCCTGCCCCGCCTTCCGTCGGCTTCACAAAACGCAATCGTATAAGGAGAGTTTTTCAAGCGATGTCGATCCCTGCCACCCAGCTTCGTCCTGGCATGATCATCAAGCACAACAATGATCTGCACTCTGTTTTCAGCGTTGAACATCGGACGCCTGGAAACCTGCGGGCCTTCATTCAAGCCAAGCTGCGCAACCTGCGCACCGGCGCCATGTTTGAACATCGCTTCCGCTCGCCCGATCCGATCGAGAAGGTCAATGTGGATGAAGTCGAGATGCAGTTTCTATACGCCGACGGCGACAGCTATTACTTCATGGACACCACGAACTACGAGCAGACTCATCTGAGCAAGGAAATTCTTGGCGACGCCGTGGATTACCTGATCGCCAATCTTGAGATCAAAGTAGAATTTTTCGACGGTAAGGCGGTGGGCATTGAGTTGCCGCAGACCGTGATTCTGACTGTAGTAGAGACCGAACCTGGACTGAAGAGCGCCACTGCCTCCAGTGTGACCAAAGCCGCTAAGACGGAGACCGGACTCGTGGTGCAGGTGCCTCCATTCATCAACGAAGGGGAAAAGATTAAAGTCGATACCTCGGAAGGCGCGTACCTATCGCGCGCATAAGAGTTCAATTGTCATCCTGAGCGTAGCGAGAACGTCGCAAAGCGACGCTCTCGCGGAGTCGAAGGATCCCTACTCTTACATCGGATCACGGCAACGCGAGGCTTTCTTGAATTTTCTCACAGCCGGACAGTTTTTGAGATTACAGAGATCCTTCGACTACGAATCGGCTTCGCATTCGCGAAGCCGATTCGCCGCTCAGGATGATATTTTTCGGATGATACTTTTGTGCCGACATTTTCAGAGATGACTCTCACTGAAAAGCCGATTGAGGCGCGGCGGTTGAACGTCCGCGGACGCGTCCAGGGCGTTGGCTTCCGCTGGTTTGTGGAGCGCGAGGCGCATATTCTCGGCATCGCCGGGTGGGTGCGCAACAATCACGATGGCAGCGTGGAAGTTATGGCTCAGGGCACTCGCGATCAGCTTTCTGGATTGCATTCCCGCCTGCGCGAGGGTCCACGCGCGGCTCGTGTGGATGCGGTCGAAGTATCCGACGCATCTCCGGTCTCCGGACTGAATTCATTTCGCATTGAAGGAGCGTGGTAAATGCCGTCGTCCCCTGTCCCGGCCATGGATGCAGACCATTTAAAGAAACTGATCCGCGAGATTCCCGATTTCCCCAAGAAGGGGATTCTGTTCTACGACATCACGACTCTGTTGAAGGACAAGACTGGGTTCGCCACGCTGATCGACAAGCTCTCCGAACATTACATCTCGAAAGATATTGATCTGGTCTTGGGGATGGAAGCTCGCGGTTTTATTTTCGCCCCGGCGCTGGCCTATCGCCTCAACGCGGGATTCATACCTGTGCGCAAACCAGGCAAGCTTCCCGCGGAATGCGTGAAGTATGATTACGCGCTGGAGTATGGAACCAATTCACTGGAGATTCACAAGGATGCCATCCAGAAAGGTCAACGCGTCCTAATTGTCGACGATCTGCTGGCGACGGGAGGCACCGCCGAAGCCACGGCAAAACTAGCGGAAATGCTGGGCGCTGAGATCGCAGGCTTAGGATTTGTGGTGGAACTTGAATTCCTGAAGGGTCGAGACAAACTAAAGGGGTATGACGTGATGTCGCTGTTGCGATACGACAAGTAGTGGCTTTGACAGCGATAGGTCATGCCGCGCATTCGCGGACTCGATTTAGTTCCGCGCTGAACAAGACCAGTTCTAGCGCAAGATACGCGTTACGATCAGCGCAACTCCGGACCAAACACTGGCGCTGAAAGCGGCTGCGAGGGCCAGCCCTGATATCCAACTGCGTTCGCCACTCTCTTCGAGGTCCGCTTCATCCTCAAGCGAGGATGGCGTGAACCCAATCTGTCGCGAACTTGAAACTGCGCCGCTCCAAGGCTGATAAAACTCGGGTTGATAAAACTCGGATTCCTGGATCGCGGTTCTAGCCCGTATAACGTCGGTGCTTGCTTGGGGGGACAGCTGCAAGACTTTGTAGCTCAATGAAGCACCTCCTCGAATTCGATTTCATTCCAGGGCCGCGTTCAAAATTTCGGCCCTAGTTGTTCAATAGAAGCGTGTCCTTTCCAGTAGGTTGCCGGATTTCCGTATCGTATCAAAGATCCCGTACCAAGTCTGCCATGATTGCGGGTTTGGAAACGATTGCGGAGGATTCTCACTCACCTTGCCTGCCCTTGGTATACAGGAAAACCCTGAGTCCGGGATAGCTCAATTTTCCGCCAATGACAGGTGCGAGTCCTTGGGTAAGTAGCCTTTTCTGTGGAACCAGTCCTCCATGGCTGCCTTGAGTTGGTCCGTGGGCACGCTCGAACCGATCTCCATCTGACCGTCGGAAAGCGGCAGAGTATCGTCGAAGACGCTGGCGTTGGTGAAGTTGCGCATGGAAAAACTGTCGAGCCACTTCAGCGGGCAAGGGATTTTGCGGCCGTTGGCTTCGTACTCCACGCGAATCTTGCGGGCGAACATGGTTTGATTTAATCATGTCTCATGGAACCGCGTGAAAATTAACCGCGGTCGAGTTGTGCGTGGGCAGGCTCGGGGTTTGACATTTCCGCGTGCCTCTCCGTACCCTCCTCGCAATGTTCGCCGATGGCGTCACGACATTTTCGTCGTAATCCACCGGGCTGACGGTTAAGCAAAATTGGAGTCGCAGCGAGATCTTGCGTTGGGAGGCGGTCATGTTGATAGGTCCGATTCTGTGGGTGATCATCGGTCTCATTGCAGGCTGGTCCGCGGGCAAGATCATGAAAGGCTCCGGCTATGGAGTGGTCATCGACATCGTGTTGGGTATTGTCGGCGCCCTGGTGGGCGGATTCCTGTTAGGCATTCTTGGAATTCACGCGGAAGGCTTGATCGGTACGATCATCGTCGCAATCATCGGCGCAGTATTTCTGATCTGGCTCTCGCGCCGGCTGAAGAAGGGATAGAGGGGTTGCCGCGTCCCCGACTACCAGCCCATGCTCCGCAGGGCAGCAGCACCCGGTGCGGAAGGATGGGACTGGAACCATCCCAGCACTTGGCGCTCGAACTCCTGGGGCGCCGCTTGGTGCGCTCCAGTATGAACAGCACCCGGCACCTTCCAGACAACTATGTCGGAAGGATTTCGTGCTTGAATCTCGTCGGAGTGAAAGGGCGGGATGTTGCGGTCACTCAATCCGTGTATCAGCAGAACTGGAATTCTGATTCCCTCCACCGCGTTTTTCGGCGACGCTTCTTCCATATTCAACCCGTAGCGAAGCCAGACGAAGAGGAACCCTACGTCGACGGTAGGCCGAAAGAAAGTGCTACCAATCCATGGCCCGGTATGGAATTGTCGGCCGAACCGAGCATAAGCGACCTCTCGGAAGCTCGCGAACGGAGATTCAGCTACGACAGCGCAGAAACGCGATTCCTTTGGAAGGGATTGCAACAATTGGGCTGCCCCCATGGACTCCCCGAAGCCATATACGCAGCGAGGATGATAGTGATCTTCCAACCAATCCACCCATCGATGAATGTCATCGGACTCCTTCAGGCCATAAGTCGCCAACCCGTCGCTGAGCCCATGGCCTCGGGCGTCGGGCAGGAGGACCGCATAATCATGTTCGAGCAACCACTTTCCGTAACCGTACATACCAAGCCGGTTGTCTGAAACCCCGTGAAAGAGAATCACGGCGTTGCCATTTGCTGACGGAGGAGTCAAAAACCAAGCCCTCAGTGTCGTGCCGCCCGGCGTTGCGAGAGAAACACTCTCGAGTCCCTCAGAGGCGGCGTTCGCGGCGGCTTTCGCATTGTCGTCGTCGTGGGATGTTATTGCCCGACGTGGCGGATGTAGCGCGATCCAGCCGAGGCCGATGCCGCCGAGAACGGTCCCTGTCAAGTACAGAATCGCCGCAACATAAAGAACGCGTCGAATGATGGAAAATGGTCGAAACCTTCGGTCAGCTGGAGATACGCGTGATGTTGACCGTTGAATGGAAAGGGCTCCCAAGTCCGAGACGATTGGCCTGCCATTGTTCAAAAGATGCTTGCTACTTCTGCTTTTTCGGCCCGGCCGCCTTGACTTCCGGTGGGGCGTCGAAATTTTCGAAATTCTTGGCGAAACGGTTGCGAAGATCTTCGGCGGCTTGATCGTAAGCGGCTTTATCCGGCCAGGCATTCCGAGGATTCAAAACGTACGAAGGCACGCCGTCGCATGCTTTGGGAATGCTGAAACCAAATGTCGGCTCGACCTCAAATTCTTCTCGAATCAACTCGCCTTCGACGGCCGCGTCGACCATGGCGCGGGTGTAAGGAATCGCCATGCGCTTGCCTACACCGTACGGTCCTCCCTGCCAGCCAGTGTTCACCAGCCAGCATTGCGCGTGGTGCTCGCGCAGGCGGCGGCCGAGCATTTCCGCATACGTTTTTGGAGGCAGCGGGAGGAAGGGCGATCCGAAGCAGGTGGAGAATGTTGCCGTAGGTTCTTTTATGCCGGCCTCGGTGCCCGCAACCTTCGCCGTGTAGCCCGACAGAAAGTGATACATGGCCTGCTCCGGCGTCAGCTTCGAAATCGGCGGCAGAACGCCGAAGGCATCGGCCGTAAGAAATACGACATTCTTCGGATGCCCGCCAATACCGGGGATCACGGCGTTCTCGATGAAATCCACGGGATAGGCGGCCCGCGTGTTCTCCGTCTTGCTGTCGTCGTTGTAATCGGGAACGCGCGTGTGCGGATCAAGCGTGACATTCTCCAGAACGCAGCCAAAGCGAAGGGCGTTCCAAATCTGCGGCTCGTTTTGTTTCGAAAGCTTGATGCATTTGGCATAGCATCCGCCTTCGAAATTGAAGACGCCTTCCGCGCTCCATCCGTGCTCATCGTCCCCGATCAGGTCGCGCGAGGGATCGGCCGACAGTGTGGTTTTGCCTGTCCCCGAGAGACCAAAAAACAGTGCGCTCACCCCATTGTGTCCAACGTTCGCCGAGCAGTGCATGGGGAACACGTTCCGCGGAGGCAACAGAAAGTTCATCACGCTGAAAATGCATTTTTTCATTTCGCCCGCGTACGAAGTTCCACCGATCAGCACGGTGCGGCGGGTAAAGTTCAGCAGGATGAAAACCTCCGAGGCCACACCGTCTCGCTGGGGATTGGCCTTGAACTCGGGAGCGGCGATGACGGTAAATTCCGGCTGGTGATGTTTGAGTTCCTGTGGCGTGGGCCGCAAGAATAATTGTCTGACAAACAGATTGTGCCAGGCATATTCGTTGACGATGCGAACCGGCAGACGGTAGGCGGGATCGGCTCCGCAGAAAAGATCCTGCACAAAAAGCTCCCGCCCGCGCAAATGTTCCATCACCCGGGCATAGAGTGCGTCAAACTTTTCCGGTTCGATTGGGGCATTCACCGCCCCCCAAGCGACAGTCTGGGCGGTGGCTTCGTCTTTCACGATGAACTTATCTTTGGGAGAGCGGCCGGTGCGATTGGTATAACCGACGAGAGCTCCGTTGGACGCCAGCTTGGCTTCGTTGCGCCGGATGGAGTGCTCCACCAGCAGTGCCGGAGAAAGATTAAAGTGCGTCCGGCCTTCACTCAGCAACTCGGCTACGTCGCTGATGTGTACCGTGGTCGCCATCGGAACTCCTCAATAAGGGCAGAAAAAGCGTCACAAGACCGCAAGCACATTATTCTCCCTCAAAAGTCGTCGCGCTGCCAAATGTCATGAATTTGTCCGCGCGTGTCTGTCTTCCTGCAGTTGATCCGAACCGACCCGGTTCGGCCGCGGAGAATGTCGCGCCGGCGTGTCGCGGCACCTCACTGGTCTGCGCGCGAGATCCCTTCGACTCCGCACAGGGCAGGCTCTTCCCTCCGCCTGGAAATCGGCTACGGTCACGATGACACCGATGAGAGGGTGATGGAAGAGATCAGTTGGCGGTTTATTAGTCTGAGGTTTTATAGTCGCAGGCCTTGCGGCAATCTTCGCAGTACATCAGGCCATCGTCGCACACGCGAATGTTGCTTACGGCCTGGCAAAGGCAGCAGAATTTCTCGCAATCACACGAACCTTCGGGTTGCTCGCATTGAGCACAGAGATATTTGGCAGGACCGGTTCCGGTGCTCATGAGAGTAATGTAGCGCGGGTCGGCGGCCCGCGAAAAATGACCTTGGTAATCATGACTGCACAAGCGAATAACAACGATATCCGCGTGCCATTTCTCAGTGGCCTATAATTCTCAGCAATGACCCTCCAACATCTGCTGGATGGCGCGGAGGTTCTCGCCCAGAACGGGGACCCCAGTGTCAGTGGTGTGGAATACGATTCCCGGCGGGTCAAGCCAGGAACCGTCTTCGTCGCGATGCACGGAGAGACGTCTGACGGCAACCGTTTCATCGATCAGGCGATTCGGGCCGGCGCGGTCGCGATTGTCACCGATTCAGCCGCCGAGAAGCCCCGTGAAAGCGTTGCTTGGGTGGTTGTACCGCACGGGCGGCGGGCTTTGGCGCGTTTGAGCGCGAATTTTTATAAACGTCCCGCCGAGCGGATTGCGATCACTGGAATTACCGGCACCAACGGGAAGAGCACAACCGCGTTTCTGGTCGAGTCGATCTTAACAGCGGCCGGGCGCAAGAGCGCTCTTATCGGGACGATTGAATATCACGTGGCGGGCCAAGTTTATCCCGCGCCGCACACCACGCCGGAAGCGCTCGAACTGGCGCGGCTTCTCAATGAGGCGCTGGGCCTGGGCGCAACCGACGCGGTCATGGAAGTGTCCTCGCACGCGCTGGCCCAGGAACGGATATACGGCGTGCCCTTCGACGTCGCCGTATTCACGAACCTGACGCGCGAACATCTCGACTATCACAAGACGATGGACGAATACTTCGCCGCCAAGCGCGTGCTGTTTGAAGGCTGTGGCACCGATGCGCCCCGTGCCACCGTGACCAACCTGGACGACGAATATGGCTCGAAGCTGGCTGGATTTAGCCGCAAACGCAGTTCCGTCGTGCTGACGTATGGTTGGGAGAGCGGCGACTTCCACGCCGAGAACGTGGACATCACCCCACGCGGCACGCGTTTTGACATGGTTACGCCGCAAGAGAAAGAGAAGATCCCCGTCTTCTCTTCGCTGATCGGGCGCGTGAATGTGTATAACATTCTGGCCGCGGCGGCCGCTTGCTATGCGCGCGGATGCGAGTCGCAAGCAATTGCCCGCGGCGTGGAGTCGCTTTCGCATGTTCCCGGAAGATTTGAGCGCGTCGACTGCGGCCAGCCGTTCACCGTCGTCGTCGACTACGCTCATACCGACGACGCGTTGCGTAATCTCACAGCACTGGCCCGAGAGTTCGCGTCACGCAACGGAGGAGCCGCTCGCGTTTTGACCGTGTTCGGTTGCGGAGGAGATCGCGATCGCGCCAAACGTCCGCTGATGGGCGAGGCCGCCGGGCGAGGCAGCGATTTTGTGGTGCTCACCTCGGACAATCCGCGCAGCGAGGATCCGCGGGCGATCATGAACGACGCTGTAGTCGGTCTGCAGAAAACCGGAGTGAAGTACGCCGTCGAACCCGACCGCCGCAAAGCGATTGCGCTGGCGGTCGCAGAGGCGCGCCCGGGAGATATTGTGCTGCTCGCGGGCAAGGGTCACGAGAAGGTGCAGGTCACGCGCGAGGGATCGCAACCCTTTGACGATGTCGCAGTGGCGCGCGAGGCTCTGCGCGCCGCGGGTTTTGAGTGCGAACAGACGCGCAGCGCGGGGAATCGTGCATGAAGCTGCCGCTGGCGAAAATCGCCAAGTTCATATCTGCCGCGCCCTCCGCCACAGCCCACGTAGGGACAGCCGCCTCGGCTGTCCGTAAAAGCGATGATCCGAGCCAGGAAATCGCGCAAGGCTATTCCATCGATTCCCGCACCGTGAAACAGGGGGAACTCTTCTTCGCCGTCAAAGGAGAGCGCCTCGATGGCCACGACTACGTGGCCGCCGCTTTAGAAAAAGGAGCCGCAGCAGCGATCGTCGGAAAAGATCAGCAGCACCGCTATCCGGATGAGAACCGCCTGCTAGTGGTCGAAGATACGCTCACAGCTCTGCAAACGCTGGCCACTGCGGTGCGAAAGCTCTGGGGCAAGCCCCTGGTGGGAATCACCGGTTCGGCAGGCAAAACGACGACCAAGGAGGCGATTGCCCACGTTCTCGCCGCGCGCTTTCGCGTGCTCAAGTCCGAAGGCAACTTCAATAATCATTTCGGTCTGCCGCTCATGCTCTTGAAGCTGGAACCCGAGCACGACGTAGCGGTCATTGAGATGGGCATGTCGCATGCCGGCGAGATTCGCGCGCTGGCCAGGATCGCGAGGCCCGAGGTCGGGGTTGTAACCAACGTGGCCCCGGTGCACTTGGAATTTTTCGATTCGCTAGCTGGAATTGCGCGAGCAAAGTACGAATTGATTGAATCGCTCCCCGCCAGTGGAACCGCCGTACTTAATGCCGACGACGATTTCGTCTCGCAATTCGGACGCAACTTCAAAGGCAAAGTTGTCACCTATGGAACGCGTGCGATGGCCGATGTGCGGGCGGAGAATATTCAGACTCGTGGCGCGGAAGGCTCGGAGTTTGATGTAGTCATGCCAGGCGCTCGCGAGCATGCGCGTCTGCCGCTAGTCGGAGAACACAACGTTCTGAATGCGCTGGCGGCCGTTTCGGTTGGCGTGGCCCGCGGATTAACTCCTTCGGAAGCTGTCGGAGCGCTGGCAACGCTCGCGCCGCCCGACAAACGTGGACAGGTTCTCCAACTGGGTAACATCACGGTCATCAACGATTGCTACAATTCCAATCCGAAGGCCCTCGATGCGATGGTCGATGCGCTGGCCGCGATGAAAGCGCGGCGCCGCATTGTCGTTGCGGGAGAAATGCTTGAGCTCGGTCCCGCCGCCGAACAGATGCATCGCGCCGCGGGTCAGCACATCGGGGAGAAGAGGATCGATCTCCTCGTGGCGGTGCGAGGGCTGGCGCAGGCGATGGTCGACGGCGCTCTGCCCGCTGGAACGCAGGCCGAATTCGTGGCGACGCCGGAGGAAGCCGGAGAGTGGTTGGCGCGCGAAACGCGAGACGGAGATGTGGTGCTGCTCAAGGCGTCGCGCGGCGTGAAACTCGAGAAGGCCCTGGAAACATGGAAGTCACGGCGCGGCACCAGTAACTGATTACTGCGAAGGATGGAGGCTGATTGCTCTACTGGCTGTTGTTCGTCAAGCTGCAACATTATGTTGCGCCCTTCCGCATCTTTCGGTACGTCACCTTCCGCACGGCGTTCGCCAGTCTTACTGCTTTGTTCACAGCGCTGATCGTGGGGCCTCTGGTGATCGGCCGCCTGCGCGATTTCCAGATCGGGCAATACATTCGCGAAGAGGGTCCGAAGGCCCATCAGAAGAAAGCCGGCACACCCACGATGGGCGGATTGCTCATCGTGATCGCGATCGTGGTTCCGACCTTGCTGTGGGCCGACCTGAGCAACCGCTTCGTGTGGATAGCCGTGTTCGCGACGTGCGCGTTCGCCGCTATCGGGTTCAGTGACGACTACATCAAAGTGACGCGCCGCCGCAACCTGGGCCTCACTTCGCGCGCCAAGCTCGGACTGCAGATCGCGACCAGCATTGTGATTGCCTCCATGCTGATCGCCATGCAGACCTATGGCATGTACTCCACCAAGCTGATCGTGCCTTTCTTCAAGCAGTTCCATCCCGACCTGGTGCTCGGCAACCTGGAACGATATCCGCACATATGGCCGCTGGCCTTCTTGCCCTTCATTGCGTTCGTGGCGCTTGTGATTGTGGGTTCAAGCAACGCGGTGAATCTAACCGATGGACTGGATGGGCTGGCGATTGGTTGCACGGTAATTGCTGCGGGAGCACTGACCGTGCTGACCTACGTGAGCGGGCACGCCACTTTCGCAACTTATCTGGAATTGCAGCGCATGCCGCAAGTTGCGGAGTTGACCATTTTCTGCGGGGCGATGGTGGGATCGTCCATTGGATTCCTCTGGTACAACGCACATCCCGCGGAAGTATTCATGGGAGACGTGGGATCCTTGGCCCTGGGCGGAGCGATCGGCACGGTCGCCGTTATCATCAAGCAGGAACTGCTGCTGCCTTTCATCGGCGGTATATTCGTAATCGAGGCGATCTCGGTGATCCTGCAGGTCGGATCGTACAAGCTACGCAAGAAGCGTATCTTCAAGATGGCGCCGCTGCATCATCATTTTGAGTTGCTGGGCTGGTCGGAGTCCAAGATCATTGTGCGCTTCTGGATCGCGTCGCTGGTCTTCGCGCTGTTCGCGCTGACGACACTGAAATTAAGATAGAGAGGTTTCAAAGTTTCAACGTTTCAAGGTTTCAAGGTTTCAGACGAAGGCCTTGAAAGCGTGAAACTTGCAACCTTGAAACTTGAACCCTTCAAACCTTCTTCTTCATGGATCTCAACGGAAAACGCGTCCTCGTCGTGGGCCTCGGCAAGTCCGGGGTGGCGTCAGCGCTGTTTTTGAAGGCACGTGGGGCGCAGGTTACCGTTTCCGACACCAAGAGCGGGGACGAATTACGCAACGAAATCCCTGTGCTACTTGACCACGGCATCACGGTCGAGACCGGGAAACATGGTGATCGCACTTTTCGCGGCCAGGATCTGATTGTCGTCAGTCCGGGCGTGCCGGTGGATGCGCCTCCGCTGGTACAGGCGCGCGCGCTCGGAGAGGCCGTGATTGGCGAGGTCGAACTCGCGGCGCAGTTTCTGCCCGGACCCATCGTCGCCATCACCGGATCGAACGGCAAGACGACGACTACCACGCTGATCGGCGAAATCATGACCGCCGCAGGTTTCCCCGCACTGGTCGGCGGCAACATCGGGACGCCCGCAATCTCGTTGGCCGACCGCGCCAAGCCTGAGACCGTGATTGTCCTCGAGATTTCCAGTTTCCAACTGGAAACGATTCGAACTTTCCGCCCGAAAGTTGCAGTCGTGTTAAACGTGACGCCGGACCATCTCGATCGCCATCGAACTCTCGAAGCTTATGTCGATGCCAAAGCGCGCATCTTTGAAAACCAGCAGGCGAGCGACTTCGCCGTGCTCAACGCCGACGACCCGACGTGTGTGGCCATGGCTTCGCGGACCCGCGCACAAGTGTATTGGTTCAGCCGGCAGAAGGAAGTGCAGCAAGGCGCATGGGTCCGCGACGGCAATATTGTGTTCCGTGACGGCCGAGGTGACCATAATGCGCAGCAGCGCGAGGTCATGCAAGGTTCCGAGGTTCCGCTCAAAGGCGCGCATAATCTGGAGAACGTCTTGGCCGCGGTGTGCGCGAGCGCGTTGATGGGGTGCGCTCCGGATAAGATTCGCCAGGCCGTGCGAGACTTCAAGGCTGTCGAACACCGGCTGGAATTTGTGGCCACGATCCGCGGCGTGGATTACTACAACGATTCCAAAGCCACAAATGTGGACGCGACCATTAAGGCACTGGAGTCCTTCCCCGCGAACATCCACCTGATTCTTGGCGGCAAAGATAAAGGTACCGACTACACGGTGCTCAATGAACTGCTGCGCCAGCGAGTGAAACGCGTTTACACCATCGGAGCGGCTGCGGCGAAGATTGAATCGCAAATCAAAAACGTCGAAGTGGTGCACGCAGAAACCCTGGAAAATGCTGTTCGCAAGGCCAACAGGGTCGCACAACCGGGCGACGTGGTCCTGCTCGCTCCAGCCTGCGCGAGCTTCGATCAATTCAAGAACTACGAGCACCGCGGGCAGACCTTCAAGGAGATCGTGCGGGGCCTGGCCAACGAAGCCGGAAAGTCACCACGCGCCCTGTCATCCTGAGCGGCGTGCTTTGCCGCGAAGGACCTATGCAAGTAGTCGGAGAGTACATAGGTCCTTCGCTTCGCTCAGGATGACAACATGTTCTAGATTTCAAAACTGTCCCGATGACGCTCCGCTGTCTCGACCGACTTCGGAGGAACACCCCGAACCAAAACAATCAACAATCAAAACTCAACAATCAACAATTCCCGGTCCGTCTCCTGCGACTCCGTGGTGAAATGAACTCCCATGGCAAAGCGCGTGAGCGTCGACCGGTGGCTGTTTACTGTGACCATGCTGCTGGTGTTTGTGGGGTTGGTGATGGTGTTTTCGGCGTCCGCGGTCATGGCCCGAGAGCGGTTCGGCTCGCCTTATGCTTTCCTTTCGAAACAGTTGATCTGGGCGGTTGCAGGACTTGTTGCCATGGTCGTCGCCATGCGCGTCGACTATCGACGCTACAAGCATCCGGCGCTGGTGTTTTCGCTGATGGGGTTCACGACACTGTTGCTGATCTCCGTGTTTCTTCTCGACCGCTCGCACAATACGCATCGCTGGATTCATGCCGGCGGATTTTCGTTCCAGCCCTCGGAACTGGCCAAGCCGGTGCTGATTTTGTTTCTCGCCTATTTTCTGGAGAGTCGCACAAAGACCATTAATGATATCCGCAACACGCTGCTGCCCGCAGCCGCGCCGGTGATGGTGCTTCTCGGACTTATTGTGTTGCAGCCGGATCTCGGTACGGCCATTGCCTGCGCCGGAATCGCAGCCTGCATCCTCTATGTGGCCGGTATGCGTATGCGTTATTTCGCCTACACGTTTGCGGCGTCGCTGGTGCCGCTGTATTTTCTGATTTTTAAGGTCAGCTTTCGGCGTGCCCGCATCCTGGCGTTTCTCAATCCCTATGCCGACAGCCAGAAGACCGGTTTCCACATCATTCAGTCGCTGATTGCCGTAGGCACCGGCGGCGTGACCGGTACCGGCCTGATGGAAGGCAAGCAAAAACTGTTCTACCTGCCGGAGCCGCACACGGATTTTATTTTCGCCGTCACCGCGGAGGAACTGGGTCTGGTCGGCGCCATGTTCGTGGTCGCTTTGTTCACGATCTTTCTGTGGCGCGGGATGCGCGCTTCCTGGCGCACGGATGACGTCTTCGGCCGATACCTTGCCGTGGGAATCACCAGCATGGTCGTGTTGCAGGCCTTCATCAACATTAGCGTGGTGCTCGGCCTGATGCCGACCAAGGGAATTCCGCTGCCGCTGGTCTCGTATGGAGGATCGTCGTTATTCGTGACCCTCGCCTGTGTCGGCGTGCTGCTCAACATCACCAAGCAGGCGGAATGACAACGGCAATTGCTGATTGCTGATTCTTGATTGTTGATTAACTTCTCCCAGCAGAGTCCGCGCCTCGCTCGGTTTTCAATCAACAATCAGCAATCAACAATCAAAAATCAACAATCATTTATAGTCACTTCATGCGCGCAATCCTGGCGGGTGGTGGCACGGGCGGACACGTGATCCCTGCGCTCGCCATCGCCAATCAACTCAAGAAAAGTTACAACGCGGAAGTGCTGTTCATTGGGACGGCGCGCGGCATCGAGAACCGGCTGGTCCCCGCTGCAGGATTTCCTCTGCAACTGGTACGCGTCGGGGCGCTGAAGAATGTCAGCCTGACGACTCGGCTGAAGACCGCCTTCGATCTGCCGCGCGCTGTCTGGGACGCGGGTCGCATGCTGAACCAGTTCGCGCCCGACGTTGTGATTGGGGTCGGCGGATATGCTTCGGGCCCGGCGATGCTGGCGGCCGTCGTCAAGCACATTCCAACGCTCGCCTTCGAACCGAATGTTGTGCCGGGATTTGCCAATCGAATGGTGGCGCGATTTGTTTCGGGTGCGGCGGTGCATTTCGAGGAGACCGCGAAGTATTTTCGCCACGCCGAAGTCACGGGCGTGCCGGTACGGCAGGCGTTTTTCGAGATTGCGCCCAAGCGCGGGGGCGCTCCGACTGTGCTTGTGTTCGGCGGCAGCCAGGGCGCGCACGCCATCAACGATGCGATGATTCGCTGCTTGCCGGTCTTGCAGCGCGAGGCTCCGGGGATTCACATTATCCATCAGACCGGTGAGCGTGATTATAATGACGCGCTGGCGGCTTATCGGAGTTTGCGTGAGTCGGCCGAAGTGTCCAAGTTCATCGAAGACATGCCCGCAGCCTTCGCGCGTGCGGATTTGGTGGTCTGCCGCTCCGGCGCGAGCACGGTCGCGGAAATTGCTGCGGCAGGAAAGCCGGCTGTGTTTGTTCCGTTCCCGCGCGCGGCCGATGATCATCAACGCATCAACGCCGAAGCCCTGGCACGGCACGGGGCCGCGGTGGTGGTGGAGGAATCGAAGCTGGAAGGAGTTTGGCTGGCAGAAACCATCGCAGCGCTGCTTCAAGATCCGCATCGCCTCCAGCAGATGAGCCAGGCCGCGCGCGAGTTGGCACATCCCAACGCTGCGCGGGATATCGCGGCGATGGCAGCGCGGGTTGCCGGAATTGAAGAATGTTAGCCACGGATTTGCACGGATCTTCATGGATATTTCTTTTTTGGTATTTCTCCAGGGTTTCGAGCTTATCCGTGTGAATCCGTGTAATCCGTGGCCATGAAGTTGACTCTATGTTTGCCAAGATTCAGCGGATCCATTTCGTAGGCATAGGCGGCATCGGCATGAGTGGGATTGCCGAGGTGCTGCTGAATCTCGGCTACAAAGTTTCCGGCTCGGACTTGAAGAATTCCTCGGTGACCCAGCGCCTGGCTGGACTCGGTGCTGCAATCTTCGAAGGACATCGCGTTGAAAACATCGCCGGAGCCGAAGTCGTAGTGACCAGTTCCGCGATTTCCGTGGAGAATCCCGAAGTCACCGAAGCCCACAACCGGCACATCCCCGTGATCCAGCGCGCGGAAATGCTGGCCGAGTTGATGCGGCTGAAGTACGGCATCGCCATCGCTGGCATGCACGGCAAGACGACCACAACGTCGATGGTTGCCGCGGTATTGGCCGCGGGCGGCCTCGATCCGACTGTCGTCGTCGGCGGCCGCGTCGACGCCATGGGATCCAATGCTCGCCTGGGAAAATCGCAATACCTGGTGGCCGAGGCGGACGAGAGCGACCGGTCATTCCTCAAATTGTCCCCAATACTTTCTGTCGTGACCAACATCGACCGCGAGCACATGGACACCTACCGCAACATGCGCGACGTCAAGAAAACGTTTCTCGACTTCATGGACCGGGTGCCGTTCTACGGGATGATCGTGGCCTGCAACGACGATGCGCTGCTGCGGCGAGTTTTGCCCGAGGTTCAGCGCCGGACCGTAACCTACGGAACCAGACGCGGTTCCGACTTTTTGATTAAGATGGATGCAGGAAAACAAATCTCGGAAGGCGATTCCCGCCCGCTCAGCCGCTTCCGCGTCAGCTATCAAAAGAACGATCTCGGCGAATTCACGCTGCACGTGCCCGGTGTCCACAACGTGCTGAACGCGACGGCGGCGATTGCCGTAGGCGTTGGAGTGGACGTCGGTGTCGAATCAATTCGCGCGGCGCTCGATCAGTTCCGCGGCGTCGATCGCCGATTCCAGTTGCGCGGACGGGCGGCAGGCGTGAGCGTCATCGACGATTATGGCCACCATCCCACTGAGATCAAGGCGACGCTGGCGGCGGCGCGGCAGTGCGGCTTTCGCAAGATTCATGTTATTTTCCAGCCGCATCGCTATACCCGCACCCGAGATCTGATCGAAGAATTCACTACCGCATTCGGCGACGCCGATTCGTTGTTCGTTCTCGACATCTACGCCGCTAGCGAGAAGCCCATCGAAGGCATTACGGGGGAAATCCTGGCGCAACGTATCCGGGAGAAAACCGCAAAAAATGGCCGTTACGTCAGCTCTCCCGCCGAAGCCGTGGATGCAGCCGCAGCGGCCGCGGAAGATGGCGACATGATCCTAACCCTGGGCGCCGGCAGCGTCTCGCAGTTGGGGCCGATGATTTTGAACAAACTAAGCACACGTGAGGCCGCGCATGTGGGAAGCTAGCAGGTCGATGCTTATCTTCACTTTACTCTGCGTTGCGACGGCGTGTCTCGCACAGCAGGCGAAGATAACGCCTCAGGACGGCGATTACGTGAGCCGCGATTTCCATTTCAAGTCGGGGGAGACTCTTCCCGAACTCCGGCTGCACTACATGACCTTTGGCAAGCCCGAACGGGATGCCAAGGGGAAAGTGACCAATGCCGTGCTGATCCTTCACGGCACCGGCGGCTCCGGACGGCAGTTCCTTGCTCCACAATTCGCGGACGTTCTTTTTGGCCCCGGTCAACTGCTCGACACGACCCGCTATTTCGTCATTCTTCCCGACAACATCGGTCACGGAAAATCGAGCAAGCCGAGCGATGGCATGCACGCCCGCTTTCCTCAGTACGACTACGACGACATGGTGGCGGCGCAGCGCGAGTTGCTGGAGAAAGGATTGAACGTCAATCATCTGCGGCTGATTCTGGGTACGTCGATGGGCTGTATGCACGCCTGGGTCTGGGGCGAAACCTATCCCGACTTCATGGATGCGCTGATGCCGCTGGCTTGCCTGCCCGTGCAGATCGCCGGACGGAACCGCCTGTGGCGCAAGATGGTCATTGAAGGCATACGTCAGGATCCTGACTGGAAAAATGGCGACTACACAACCGAGCCCCGCGCGGCGTTACAGATAGGAGCCGATTTCCTTCTGATCGCCGGAAGTGCGCCTCTGCCGATGCAGAAAAGTCTTCCCACTCGCGACGCCGCTGACCAGTACCTCGAAGGCTCCGTGAAGCGCATCACCGCAACCATGGATGCCAATGACTTCCTTTACGCCGTGAGTTCGTCACGCAATTACGATCCTTCGGCGCAGCTGGAAACGATCAAGGTGCCGGTTATGTTCGTAAATTCTGCGGATGATTTCATCAACCCACCGGAGTTGGGGATAGCAGAGCGCGAGATCAAGCGCGTAAAGAACGGCCGGTTTGTGTTGATCCCTGTCTCCGATCAGACTCACGGACACGGCACGCATACCTGGGCCGCGATCTGGCAACAGTATTTAAAAGAACTGCTGGCAACCTCCTCACACTGACGCTACGGCGTCCGCTCGGCGTTGGGGTTTTTGTTTGCAGCGAGTGACAGCCGCCTGTTGATAGCCCGACAGAGGCGCAGGCGGTTGTATCTTTGCAGGACCGCTGGCCAGAGTCCGAGGATAACGTCCAAGGCCAGAGCCACCGCCAGCCCGAGAGATGTTAGCGAGCCCGAGGCAAACCGATCCACGGCAAGGGCAGCGAAACCGATGAACCCGACCACATGGAACGATTCGTTCAGACGTGTTCTTTTCTCATAGGTGCAGAGTGATTGGAGATTTGAGGTCACCCATCGGCGCTCTGGGTGATGGCGGCGGAGGCGGCGCATGACAAGGTCACCGCCTGTCGGTACGTAACGTTTGACGATCAGTGCGCCTAAGCGCTCATACAGTCGTTCAGACTCGAAGGCCTTCGGACGGAACCATGCGTCGAAGACGCCAAATCTAGCCACGCGTCACACCCTCTCCGCGAATCCCTGATATGTGTAGGTCATAGGCCGCGGACCGGGGAGATAGCACGTCTTCAGTTCAGCAATCCGAAATCCGGCTGCACTGATGAGTTCGTCGATCTTTCGGTTGAGGTGGCAACCGCCGCCGATACGCTTCCAGAGCGGCGTGATCCGTTCCTGCCAGACAGCTACACCAGGATCCGGAGAGTGGCCATGCTCCACAAAAATGAGACGCCCGTTCATCTTTAAAACGCGATTTACTTGCTGTAGTGCTTTTGGAGCGTCCGCGATGGAACATAGCGTCCACGTGACGACGGCGGTATCAATGCTCGCGTCAGGGAGTGGCAGTTGTTCTTCAGCGGACTGCACAAGAAATTCGAGTCTAATCGGATCGGCCACCGCCTTCTTACGCGCCATTCGCTGGAGTTCAACGGAAGGATCCACGGCATAAACACGCTGAACATCATGCGAATAGAACGGCAGGTTAAGGCCGGAGCCGATTCCTACCTCCAGCACGTCGCCGTATGCGCGTGGAATCCAAGCAGCGCGCAGGGCGGTGGCTTCCTTGTTTCTCATTCCTAGGTCAAGAAGACGTGGCAGAAGGTATTTTGCGTAAACTGACATAGCACGCTCTCATCCTCTGTTCAGGCCTTTACTGGAATCATGTCCTGGTGCGAAGCCTTTCTCCTAATTGTGCACGGTCCAATGAGTCAGATTGCTAAAAAATCGTGATTTGCTCTTTCTGACTGCGACACCCGGAACTTTTCGACCTTCAGGCTCGCATATTCCCTTGCTAACAAATTGAAATGGCCTTCGTCTATCAGCCATAAGGGGTTAAGGCGATGAAAACAAATCAGGCATGGGGATGGCTGGCTGCAGGCGTACTGGCGGCCGGTTTGAACGCAAACTATTATGACGGCGGCCTGCAGTGGGCGCACCACGTTGCCGATCAAGTTAGACACAGTTCCGCCGCCGTGCTGGCGCTGGCCTCAGTGCGAGCCGACCAGTTTCTGACCGAAGCACGAGTGTTGGCCGGGCGCGATAAGGCTCCTTCCTGCCCGTGGGCGACGACTCTGGCTCGGGTTCAGACCAGCATCGCCCGGTCTCATGTCCGATCCGAAGCTTTTGAAGTGATGTCGGCGCGTCAGGAGGCCCAGCTGGCAAAGTTGGAGGCGAACCGGGAGCGCATGGAAGCTCAGATCGCGGCCCAGAGGTCCCACTTCCGATTTGCGGGTCAGGCATTTGCCACCGTCGCGTTCAAGGGCATTCCCGCCCCTGGGGTTTGTCCTCGGATTCGCGTGAATGTCCCGAAATTGCCGATGATCAAAATGCCGGTCGTTCCAAACGTTGTCGTTCCAAACATTCACATCGAGATGGCAAGCAACGGTCCCGTCTAACCGAGGTTGAGAATAGCTTTTTCTTCTGACAAAGGGCGCGGAAAAACAGCCGCGCCCTTTATGTTTCGTGCCTACAACTTTCCGCTCTTAAATACTCGCCACTGAGAAGTTTGCAAACCCAAGTCTTCAGCGAAACTTTGAAGTGCTGCCAAATCCCGCGTGGAACTTATTTCCGCCTTCCAGTGTCTAATTTGAAATTGCCAGCGTTCTGCCAGGGTTATACGATCTCTCCGCTGCGCCGCCTGAAGTTCCCTTTGCTGTGGCGAGGTGGTCCATGCTCGAAGCCGTGCACTTGACCAAGCGCTACGCATCGCTGCCGGCGGTGCAGGACTTGTCGTTCTCTTTGCGTCCCGGGCAGGTGCTCGGTTGTTTGGGCCCGAACGGATCCGGCAAGAGCACGACGGTGAAGATGCTCACCGGGTTGTTGCAGCCCACCCGCGGCGTGGTTCAATTCGACGGTCATAATATCCAGGACAATCTTGCGGCGTATCGAAAGCGCCTTGGTTACGTTCCGGAAGAACCAAACCTGTATCCATACTTGACCGGATGGGAGTATCTCGAATTGATTGGGACGCTGCGCGGCATGCCGCAGCGGGATCTCGAAACGAAAATCACTTCCCTGCTGGAACTGTTCTCGCTGCATCCGCAACGGCACGCCAGTATTGGTTCTTATTCAA
>Ga0193751_1000405_pt1 | contig 34930 bp, 32 predicted proteins | sample L1c2metaG_FD_143050 | JGI IMG/M metagenome (GOLD analysis project Ga0193751, IMG submission 143050) | Soil microbial communities from a riparian zone of the East river system, Colorado, United States - L1c2 | ecosystem: Environmental > Terrestrial > Soil > Riparian zone | place: USA: East River...
ATCTCGACTGGAACACCATGGCGGCACCGCGCCGCGCCGGCGGCGCATGGGTCACGTCGCGTCCGGCGATCTCGATCAGGCCCTCGTCCGCCGCTTCGAGCCCGGCGATCAGCCGCAACGTCGTCGACTTGCCGCAGCCCGACGGCCCCAGCAGCACCACGAGACTGCCGGCGTCCGCCGTGAAGCTGACCCGGTCGACCGCGGGCTCGGCGCCCCAGCGCTTGCTGACCTCGACCAGACGAACCTGCGCCACCCGGGCCCCCTCGCGCTCGCGCGCGGCCATTAGGGCTGCCGGCGCGCCGGATGGCAACGGGGGCCACGGCGCAAATTCGTCAAGCCGTAGCCCGGATGAGCGGCGTGAGCCATATCGCTGCGCTCATGCGGGCTACGGCTTGGCTCCCTGCGCGCGCAGCTGCTCGATCAGGCGCGCGAGGTTCGGGTCGGTGGGCGCGAGCCGCCCGAGCTGCTCCGCGTATCCGAGCGCCGCGGCGGCGTCGCCGGCCTCGCGGTTGAAGGCGACCAGCGCCTGGAGAACGTCGCGGTCGTCCGGATGCTGCTTGAGGGTCTCGGTGAGAACCGCCATGGCGTCGCCGGCGCGGCCGGCCGAGTGCAGCGCCACCGCGTAGACATAAGCATAGCGCGCGCGGCCGGGCTCGATCTCCACGGCGCGGTGCAAGGCATCGAGCGCGTCGGCGGACCGCTTCATCCGCACCAGCGCGAGGCCGAGCGCGTGATGCAGGCCGGCATCCCGCGGCGAGGCCGCGATCGCCGTGCGCAGCACGGCCTCGCCCTCCCCGTCCCGGCCGCGCCGCCGGCGCCGATGACGGGCTCAGCCGCAGCGCTGCCTTGTACTCGGCTTCCGCCTCGGCGGAACGGCCGCGCCGGGCGTAGAAGCTCCCCAGCGCCGCGCGCGCCTCCGGCCGGTCGGCGTCGAACTGCTGCGCCGCCACGAACTCGGCGGCGGCGCGCTCGAAGCGCTCGCGGGCGGCGGCCGGGACGCTGGCGTCGGGAACGGCGGCGAGCGCCGAGGCCGCGCGGATGCGCACGCCGCGGACCGGATCGGACAGCAGCGGCGCGGCGAGCGGCCACAGCTGCGCCGGCGGCATCCGCTCGGCGAGGTCGAGGCCGCCGATGCGCACCATCGGGTCGGGATCGGCGAGCGCCGCGCGCGCCAGGTCGAGGTTCGCGGCGGTCGCGCGCGGCGCAAGCTCGGCAAGCGCGCCCGCGCGCGCAAATCCCGGGACGCCGCGGTCGGCCGCGACCGCCGCAAGCAGCGCCGCCGCGCCCGCCTGGTCGGTCCACGCGGCGTGAAACGCCGCGCCGTAATTCTGCAGGCCCTTGCGCTCGGGCCCGTGCCATTGCGCGATCGCGGCGGCCGCCCAGGCGGCCGGCTTGTCCGCATGGCAATCGTTGCAGGCGTTCGACGTGCCGAGCTTTTCCGACAGATCCGGGCGCGGGATGCGGAAGCCATGGTCGTGGCGCGGGTCGACCACCATGTAGGTGCGCGCCGGCATGTGGCATGACGCGCAGGCGAGCGGCGGGTTGGCGCTTTCGTGATGGCGATGCGCGGCGGCCGCGTACTTGTCGCCGGCGTGGCACTGCAGGCAGACGCCGTCGCCGGGAGCGCGCAACTTGGCGGCATGCGGCTCGTGGCAGTCGCCGCAGGTCACCCCGGCCGCGAACATCCTGCTCTGCTTGAACGAGCCGTAGTTGTACACCTCGTCGAGCATCTGCCCGTCGGCCTGATAGAGCCCGCGGCCGAGCGGCGAAACCGCGTGGGTGTCGGAGAGCCAGCGGCCCGGCACCCAGTCCTCGGCGAAGGCGCCGCGCCGCGCGTGGCACAGGCCGCAGCTCTCGACCTCCTTGCGCAAGGTCGCAGGCGCGATCCGGCGCTGCCCGTTGCCGGTGCGCGGGTCGATCGGCCAGGTGATGTCGGCGCGCTCGTCGAAGCGCCCGCGCAGCCCCTTGGCCGGGTCTTCGCTCTTGCCGAACGGCCACCAGCTCGCGCGGTCGTGCGCCCAGGCGACGTGGCGCGAGCCCTGCCCGTGGCAGGCCTCGCAGCCGACGCTGATCTCCGCGAAGGTCGTGGCGAAGCGGTCGGCCGCCGCGTCGTAATTCTTAGCGACCCCGGTCGAATGGCACTCGGCGCACATGAAGTTCCAGTTCTGGTTCAGCTTGCTCCAATGCAGGACGTCGTCGTGCTTGATCTCCTCGTCCGGATAGAGATGGAACCAGCGCTGGCCGCCCTTGTCCTTGGGCCGGCTGTCCCAGGCGAGCGAAAGCGCCTGCACTCGGCCGTCCGCGAACTCGACCAGGTATTGCTGCAGCGGATCGACCCCGAACGTGTACTTGACCGCGAACACGCCAGGCTTGCCGTCGGGCCCGTCGGTCTCGACCAGGAATTTGCCGTCCTGCTTGAAGAAGCGCGAGTGCACGCCGAAATAATCGAAGCTGGCGTCGTTGAAATCGCCGAGCATGGATTTGTCGGTCGCGTGCGCCATGGCGAGATTGTGCTGGGATGCGCGCCACAGCCGCGCCTCGCCCTGGTGACAGCCGGCGCAGGTCTCACTGCCGACGAAGGCGGCCGCGGCCGGCGCGGCCGTGGAGACCCGCTCGCCGAGGCCACCGGCAAAGAAATAGAGAACGCCGCCGATCACGATGACGATCGCCGCGCCCCACGCCGCGATCCACATTCCGGATCTCGTCGGGCGTGCGACAGCCGCGCCGGAGGGCTTCGCGGCCGCCGGTCGCGCGCCGCCGGATTTCTGCCGCGATCGCTCACGCTTCGCAGGCTTGGGTCGCGCACGTTTCAACGTCGGCTCCCGGCGGTCATTCCGGGGCGCCGCGGAGCGGTAGCCGACGCTTCGCGTCGGCGTTCTTCAACACCAAGAACGGCGGCCGAAGGTCGCCTATGCCCGGAATCCATAAATACGAATCGTGGATAATTCGCACCGCCTGTGGTCATGGACCCCGGGCTCGCGAGTTTTGCTCGCGCCCCGGGGTGACAAAGCGGCGAGGAACGTCTCGAGCTCATCGTCAGGAATCCGTCTAACGCCCGATCGCCCGCCGGGCATCGGCGAGCTCACGCGTGCAGGCGCGCTTGTTGCCGGCGCGGTCGGCATCGCGCGCGCGTATCATGGCCGCCCTGACGGCTCCGATCGTCTGCGGCGACAATTCGCCAAGCCTGGCTTCGGCGGCGGCGATCGAGCGCGGCGTCGGCTGGCGGTCGAGATAGGCGCCGGAACTCACCGGTGCCATCGGGCCGGCGCCGGCCACCGCCTCGAGCCTGGCGTCGATGCGCGCCTGCATGCGATCGATGGCGCGCGAGCAAGGGCCGGCGTATCCCACCGATGTCGACGTGGCGAGCGCCGCCGCGCTCAGCACCAGCAATCGCCGGATGGTCATGACCTGGTCTCCCGATACGTTCACGCAGGACGCAAGCGACACTCTATACCCCCGAAGCGCAGTCGGGTGGGCATAGAGCCCGCCCCGCGAAGGCGAGCGTGCGGCGAAGGACACAGGCTGCGCCGTCGCCCGTTTGCCGCAGTGCATCCACGTTTCGATTCGCGACTTTAACAGCGATTTACAAGCTCTCGTCCGTTTCCGGGCTCTCCTCCGGCCAGGTGTTGGCCGGCGGGGCCGGCGGCCCGGCGAAGAAATGCTCCATGCCGAGCTGGGCGGCGACCTTGGCCACCTCCGTGCGGGCGAACTTCTTGATGAAGTCGATCGACGCGACGGTGCGCGTCAGCCCTTCGACCACCCGCAGCAGGTCTGCCGTCTCCCGCACGGTGATCGCGCCCTCGCCGAGCGCCGCCATGATCTCCGCCACCGCCGCCTCCGCGTCCGCGGCGGTCTTGACCACGGGCAGCTTGATCGGCAGCGGCCGTCCGCGCCCGATCGGCATCGCGCGCTCCATGCACAGGCGCATCGCGGCCGGATGGCCGGCTTGCGCCCGCTTGATCACGCCGTCGACCAGGGCGTCCGCCTGGGCGGCGAACGACGCCTCCAGCGCCAGCGTCTTCTTGCCCAGGGCGCCGACCGGGCGCCCGGCCGGATTGCCGCTTTGGCCCGGCACGAAGGTCATGATGTGCTCCTCGCGTCATCGGGGCTTGCCGACGGCTCGGTGTTCGCGGCCGCCGCGACGGCAGCGGCGCGAGCGGCCTGCGGCCCCTCGGAGATGGTGAAGACGTGGTCGATGCCGATCGCCCCCGCGGCCTTCGCCAGGTCCGCCTCGATGCGCGCGGCCTTGCGCACCGTCTCGATCGCCGGGATGTGGCCGAGGTGGCTCGCGACGGCGTCGAGCAGCTGCACTGCTTCGCGGATGGTGATGGTGCCGGCGCCGAGCGCCGCCGTGACTTCCGCCATCGCCCGGCGCGCATCGTCGGGACTTTCCACGGGCGGCAGCTGGATCGGCGGCGGCCGCCCGCGCCCGACCGGCAGCGCCCGCTCCAGGCACAGGCGCATCGCGGCCGGATCGCCGCCCAGCGCGCGATTGATGATCGTGTTGACGAGGCCCTCCGCCCGCGCGGCGAACCTCGCCTCGAGCGCGAGGAAGGTGCGGTTACGGACGCGGAGCGGGCGTGGGATCGGGTGTCCGGTTTCGTGTGGGGTGGCGGGCATGACGTGTCAACTCCTTTGGGACTTATGACGTACACTATATAGTATTATGCGTCAAGCCCTATCGCAACCTCTCCCGCAGGCGCGCGCGGCCAGCAGCTGTTATGTCGGGCGATAACCAATGGATTTGAAAAATTGCCGCCGGCCGTCGCGGCGTGGCGCTTCGCGTCGGCGGTGCTTGCCCAGCGCGCCTTCTTGGCCGCGTCGAGCCAAGCGTGCAGCGCCGCTCAGCGCGCGTCCGGAAGTGTCGGGGCGATCTGCGTGGCCTTCAGGCAGATGATCAGCTCGACGTAGCTTGGCCGGCCGCCGATCTGGGCGGTCTGGATGCAATTCGAGCGTCCCGCCGGGGTGAACTGCGTCCACTGCTTGTTCAGCTGCTCTCTTGCCGCTTCCTCGTCCCGCGCGCAGGCAGCCCTGTCCTGTCTGCCGCAGGTGAGAGCTACGTCATAACGGGGAACGCTGGCGACCGGGACCATCGGCGAGCAGCCGCGGCACACATTGTTCAGCGCGCGCTCCATCGCGGCATTGGGCGGAGCGACGGTCGCGTCTTTCTGGGTCGGATCGCTGGGCGCATCCGCGGCGGCCGGTTGCCGATGGCCCGTCGGAGCCCGCGGGGTTTGCGCGGTGGCGCCGGACCAGCCGCACGGCGCGGTCAGCGGGACGACCCCATAAACCGCCAATGTCGCAAGCGCGAACGCCGCCAGCCTGGAATGCCTGCCGAACTTCCCCATTGCTTCCTCCGCAACCATTCGCCGGCGCCCCGATTCCAAGGCCCGCAATGCTATGCGAACTTGGGTTCGCGGCCTAGCCCAGGGGTGCAAGCGCGTTGCGCAGGCGCTCGCTGGAAATCATCATCAGCCGCGTGAACGGCTGGCTCAGCGCGAGGATCGGGAAGGGAGACGCACGCGAACGCAATCAACGACATTGCCAGGGGACTCATGATGCCGACCTTCGTTACTGATCCATCCGCATTGTCATGGCCGCCCCCGGGCACTTCGTCCCGGGGGTGTCCCGGCCATCCACGTCTTTGATCAATTGACGAACTCAAGACGTGGATGCCCGGCACAAGGCCGGGCATGACGGGAGAGGTTTGCTCGCGCGTAGACTATCGCGCGGCGGCCGGCGTGGCGGCGGAACAGCGCTGGTAGCTTTTCATGCTGGCAAAATCGGAGCCGATCGAGATTTGATTGTCGCTGTCCGGCCGGATGATGACATTGGACACCGTCTTGCTCTTGGTCTTCTCCGTTGAACATTGCAGATGCGCAGCGAAGATCGGGCCGTGCGGTCCCGCGGTCTCGCTGACCCAGCCCACGATGCAGGTCGCCCCGGGCCCGACGTACGTCTTGGCTGCCAGCACGATACTGGGCTTGTCCGGGTCCTTGCAGGTTGCCGCATCGGCCGCCCACCGTCCCAGGTACGGCTGCGGAATGGAATTGTGCCGAACGACGTGGGCCGCCGCGACGCACGGCACGAGCGCGGCGACAGCGGCCAGAAGCGCCGCCTTGTGCATCGAGCCGGCGGCTGGCGGCGTACTGACATTGCGATCGGGTCGCATGACATCACCCTTGCGTTGAGCTGGGACCCGGCTCCTTCAGGGATCGGCGAAAAGTATCCCGCCCCGATGTCAGGGCAATAGACCGCGCCGTCCATGCAAAGGGATGGACGGCGCGGCATGCGCGGGTTTTCTCGAGTCCTATTTGGGGAGTTCAGCCTGAACCGCTTGGAACGTCAAGCGGGCGCACAAACGCGACCCTCAGTGGATCGTCTTGAAGGATCGAACCATCCACCCGGTCGTGCAGCGGTATATCGATTGCGCCCGTGTAGGTATGCAAGCCGGTGGCGACGCATGATTGATTAGCGCGCTGTCGGCCCCTGGCACGACTCGGACGCCCCGACATGTCCGCGTGATGTCCGCTATCGTGGGCAACTCGGACGTTCAGCCGACAGTGCCAAAGGGTCGAGATGCCCGAGGCGTTGTGAATCCAGCTACCGCCGCCTCAACCCGACCAAGTGCCGCTGGTCGTCATAGAGAACGGAAAAAAGGAAATAAGGCAGCGTTCCGGCCGAGATGTGCGTTTCGGTCTGGTCAGCATTCGGCGGGGCCGAAGTGCTCAACTGCGAAGGACGCCCCGCGCCGGCCTGGAAGCTCGCCTGCACCTCGCCGCCTTGCCTGTCCCTGAAGACGATCGCGAGCCTATCGCCTTTCCGCCATCCATTACGGTCCGCTGGGTTGCTCGAGCTGATGCCGACGCCCGGTGCGCCGGTGTCGAGCAACGTCGGCCCGCAAATCTTCTTCCCGCTTTTTTCGATCACGAGACATCCCGGGATGCCGTCGTGGAACATGGCGCCTCCTGGCAAATTCTTCAGGCGCCGCTCGGTCGGGAACAACGTATAGCCGGCGAGTTCGCCGGCGTCGGGATTGAGGATCAGCGCGCCCGGACGCTTTTCGCCGGGTCGCGGCAGAATAACGATCCACGTTTGCGCGCCGAGCTGCCGCAGCGGATTGTCGACCGGTCCTGTGCCCATGCTGATGCCCAGGATCGCGTCGAACCCTTCTTTCGGCAGCCCGTCGCCGCCGATGCGATAGTCGGCCTGGCTGAGGCGGGAGGCCGGACAGTGCGGATTCTGGGGGAAGCAATCCACCGTCCGCACAAGCTGAACCGGAATTTGCCCCAGGCCAGAGAGGCGCCCAAGGCCCGCCCGGAGCGTTGCAACCACGCCGTTTAGCCGGACGCCGGATCCATACCCATAGACGCTCGCTTGATCCGAGATGGAGGTGAAAACCGAATCGGGAACGACGTTGGCAAGGATGCGAAGACCCGTGGAGCCCGTATCCACCATGGCTGCGATCGGAGGATGTCCGGCGACGGAAACATCGACGAAATATCGAATGTTCCCGTCCGACAGAACCCTCTGATCGAGAGGCACCTCGACCCGCTCAGCCGCGCCGGCGCTGGATGCGCCGACCAGCACCAACGCCAGAAGCCAAGCGTGAACGCAGCCTGAAAAGCGCATCGTCAACCCCGTCCGTGGCGTCCGATCGCCGTCAGGAGTCCCCCAAACATCGGCGTGATGGGGTTGACGTCGATAGCGAATGGCCATGTCAGACTGGTGGCTAGGCCGAAAATAATTAGAAACCCTTTGATTGTCTTGGCAATAAAAGTGCCCATGGCGCTCATACTCCAATCTTTGTGAGAGCTGATCGAGCGTCCCACTGCGTAATGGGACGCTCAAGGATGCGAGTTTACTCGCTCGCTTTGTTGTTCGTTGTGCTCCCTGATACCGAACGTGCAGATATTTGGAGCGGGCGCGGCTGATGAGGCGCCTGCTTGGACGATCATCGAAAAGCTTATCTTTTTATTTGGCGATCGACGCCCGGGCTGCCTCGATTTTCGCCTTCACCGCATCGAGGTTGAAGCTCGCGCCCTTCTGCATCAGAACTCGTACTTGAACCAGTCGAAGTACTGTTGCGCTCCATATTTCGTCCCGCTGTCGGGCCAGCCCGTGCGCTCGAACGGATCGAGGCGCAGGTTGATCAGGTAGGGCACGTCAGGCTTGGTCTTCTCGCCCAGCCATCCTGCCGGCTGGTCGATGAAACGATACTTGTAGTCGTCGATGCGCACGGCCCCCAGCTCGCTTTCGCCGAAGTACCAGATCTCGTGCCGGTTCGACGGTCCCTTGCCGGTGATCAGGTCCATCTGGTTGTAGCCGTCGAGATGGACCTTGTAGGTGCGGTCGCCGATCTGCTTGCCCTTCTTGAGTTCCTCGGCGATGTTCGGATTTCCGGCGGCGGCCAGGAACGTCGGGAACCAGTCGAGCCCGGAGATGATGCCGTTCTCGACCTTGCCCGCCGGCACCTTGCCCGGCCAGCGGATCATCGCCGGCACGCGGAAACCGCCTTCAAAGACCGTACCCTTGCTCTGCGCGAACGGCGTCTGGCCGCCGTCCGGCCAGGTGAAGACCTCGGTGCCGTTATCGGTGGTGAAGACGACGATGGTGTTGTCGTCCACGCCCATGTCCTTGAGCTTCTGCATCACGATGCCGACGTCGTCGTCGAGCTGCGCCATGCCGGCTTCATGGATGGACCAGCCGTTCTTCGAGTTGCGCAGCCCCTCGTACTTCGGCGACAGGTGCGTGACGATGTGCATGCGCGTCGGGTTGAGCCAGAGGAAGAATGGCTTGTTGTCGGCCTTGGCCTTGTCGAGGAACTTGAGCGCCAGGTCGCGAATTTCGTCGTCGACGGTCTCCATGCGTTTCGGGCACAGCTCGCCCGCGTCCTCGATCTTCTGCTTGCCGACCTTGCCCCAGCGCGGGTCAACGGTCGGATCGTCCGCGTCGGTCGCCCAGGTGTGGAGCATGTTGCGCGGGCCCACCACCGGCCGCAGGTCCTGCGGGTAGTTCGGGTGGCAGGGGTCCTCCATTGCGTCGAGGTGATAGAGGTAGCCGAAGAACTCGTCGAACCCGTGCACCGTCGGCAGGAACTCGTTCTTGTCGCCGAGATGGTTCTTGCCGAACTGGCCGGTGGCGTAGCCCAGGCCTTTGAGAGCGGTGGCGATCGTCACCGCCTCCGCCGGGATGCCGGTGGGTGCGCCGGCCTGGCCGACCGTGGTCATGCCGGTACGGATCGGCCGCTCGCCGGTGATGAAGTTCGCCCGCCCTGCCGTGCAGCTCGCCTCGGCGTAATAGTCGGTGAACAGCATGCCCTCAGCGGCGATCTTGTCGAGATTGGGCGTGCGGCCCGCCATCATGCCGCGGTGGTAGGCGCCGATGTTCCACATGCCGATGTCGTCGCCCATGATCACGACGATGTTCGGCTTCTGCGGCTGCTGCGCGGACGCGGGCCCGACCGCCGCCGTCGCCGCGGCGGCCAGCGCGAACAGACCGAGCCATAGCTTTCGCATGGTCCAGCTCCTTCAATTATGAAGTTTGATCGAATGCATCGGGCGGACCTGTCGGCCCGCCTGCTAAGCACATGACCGTAGGTCAAGGGACGCCCGTGGTCTATGCAAATTCGGCAGCGGCGGCGTCACGGACGCTTGATCGAAGGCCGATCGAAGCTTGCAGGGTGGGCAAAGCAGCCGCAGACTGCGTGCCCACGCGGCGATGAGCCCGCAACCCCGTGGGCACGGCGGCCCCGGCGCCGTGCTTTGATTGAAGGGTCGGGCCGCCTTTGCCCACCCTACACTTGCTACGCTTGTCCGGGCGGGTGCCTTTCTTTCGCCGCTTCCTCGGCCAGCAGCTTCAGGAGAAGCTGCCGCAGCGTCGGCTCCTTCTGTTCAAGCAGGAGCTTGCGGTAGCGCTCGAGGTTTTCCCGGTGCACGAAGCTGTCCTGCGCAGATCGATCCATTGCCAGCCTCCCGCGCGGCGAAAACAGGAAAAAAGCCCCGGCAGGGCTAGGGGGCTAGCCGCCACCGGGGTTTTGACAAGTTCAATGATGATGCGACCGCCATGCGTCGCGAGTCTGAGCAATATTGAACACTCCGGATCGAAATTGCGGAGAGCAGCGCGAAGGGTGGGCAAAACCGGGCGATCGCGCGCCTGCGCGAATGCGGCAAAAATGGCAATACCTGGGCAGCCGCCCGAGTCGTTTTTCCGGCGAGCGTGGCCAAAATGTCACAGATTCCGGGCACGCACGTGTTACGATCATTATCAACGGGCCCGCAATCAGCGGCCGTCGACAGGGCGCGGGACGGCGCTCGGTTCGTAAGACAAATGGGGATTTATGGCACCATGAAGAAAATCTTGATCGCGAGCGCGGCGCTCGCTTCTCTCATCACGGGCGGCGCACGCGCCGCCGACCTGCCGGCCAGGGCCCCGCCGATGGCGCCGGTCTATGCGGCGCCCATCTTCAGCTGGACCGGGTTCTATATCGGCGCCAACGTCGGCGGCGCCTGGGATCGCGGCTCCGTGAACGACACCCTGTTCGGCCGGAGCTTCAACAACGGCAGCAACAACGGGGTGTTCATCGGCGGCGGCCAGGTCGGGGCGAACTACCAGATGGGCAGCTTCGTCCTGGGCGTCGAAGGCGACTTCGACTGGGCCGCGAACAACAACAATTCGGCGACCGGAATCATCACGCCGGCTGGGACGCTGGCGGTGACGTCGAACGACCGCTGGATCTCGACCCTGGCCGCCCGGTTCGGCTTCGCGGTCGACCGCATTCTCTTCTACGGCAAGGCGGGCGGCGGCTGGGTCGGCAACAACGGCTTCACCGTCACCAACGTGACGACCGGCACATCCCTGACCGGAACCAACAGCAACACCAACACCGGCTGGCTGGTGGGCGCCGGCGTCGAATGGGCATTCGCCTACAATTGGTCGGTGAAACTCGAATACGACTATCTGGGGCTCAGCAGCCAGACTTTCACGACTCCGGTCGGCTTCCTCCCCGCCGGTGCCATCGACACCTTCAACACCGGCAACCGCAACATCCAAATGGTCAAGCTCGGCGTGAACTACAGGTTCGGCTGGGACGCGCCCGTCTCCGCCAGATACTGATCGCTCTCGATCGGACCGCACTTCGCTGCAGAGCCCCGGGCCTTGCCCGGGGCTCTTTGTTTGTTATCCCAACGGAACTAGCGCGTAGGGTGGGCAAAGGCGTGCATAGCCCGTCAAAGACGGGCGTAAACGCCCTTATGTACATCGCCGTACCGGGACGGTGCGCGTTCCGCCGTGCCCACGCGGCGAGGCCTGAATTCAGGTACCACCCTTGCAAATCCCAACGGCGTGGGCACGGCGGACCCGGCGCCGTGCATCAAACGAAGATTCGTGGCCGCCCCCGCCTTCGCGGGGGCAGGCTCTTTGCCCACCCTACGGATTCAGGATGAGGCCGGTGATGGGTCATCCTACGCACCACCAGACATTCCGGCGAAAGGCGATTGCTCTCAGTTGCGGTAGGGCGGCGGCGGCATCCATCCAAGCCGTCAATCGCAATTATCATACCGCGCCTGCGACGGCGCAAGGCGGGCGGAGGTGACGAAGCACATGACAGGAAATTAACTTCGCGGACATCAGCCGTTTAGGTTGCGGCGGCTAGAACCGCCTCCCACATTTGCTCGCGGTGGGTGTCGTCCGGGACGGCAAGCTGCCGGCCGCTTGTGGCGCACGCCGATCGCGGCATTGCGTTCGGCGTCGATCGCCCGTGCAACCTGCAAGAGGCCCGCGTCATGATGAAAAGCCCGGCGATCCGGCCTGCGAGCAACGGACAGAAATACTGCCCGCGCTGCACGACCATGATGGTGCTCGAACGGGTCGCGCCGAAATTCGGACCGCTGCCGGAGTTGCGGACCTACAAGTGCCTGCGATGCGCCTGCGTGGTCGAGGAAGATATCAGGCGCGACTGACCCTCGCTCTGACGAGAGCGTGCAGGGTGGGCAAAGACGGCCACTCTCTCGCCGCATCGCCACGGTTCGTGATCCGCCGTGCCCATGCGGCGAGCGCTTGGGAAAAGCCCCAGCGCGTGGGCACGGCGGACCCGGGCGCAGTACATCAAGCGAAGATTTGGGGCCGCCCCCGCCTTCGCGCTATGGCATGCACAGATCTCTCTGTTCCCCTCCCCCCATTCGCGCAGCGAATGGCGGGGAGGGGTTAGGGGTGGGGGGTGGTTCAGCAAATTCGGAGCAAGAATAGTCCCCCCACCCCGCCGCGCGCTACGCGCGCGTCGACCCTCCCCGCCAACGGGCGGGAGGGTAACTTGCTGCGCCACCGTGCCCTTTCAAAAGCATTTCGAAATGTGTGCATGCCGTAGCGCCTTCGCGGGGGCAGGCTCTTTGCCCGCCCTACGGACTTCCGGCCGGCGACGGGGTTCAGTTGTATTGCCCCTAAGGGCAATATCGCCGCAACCCGGTCCGGTCATAATTGCGCCGAGCGCAATGAGTTGCATGCTGCTATCATGTTCGGCGCGCCCGCGTCGGCGCGCTCGTGCGCGGCGTGATCCCGCGAGGAGGTTCGCATGAAGCGGCTTCTCATGGTTTGTCTCGCAACGCTGGTGACAGGGACTTTTCTGGCTGAGGATGCCGCCGCGCGCAGCGGCGTTCGGCGACCGCGCATCGTGATCTACGCTCGCCCGCGCTACCAAGCGGAGCCCGGCACGATTTACGGCTACGCGCCGGGCTATTACCGGCCGGGCCCGAACGGAATGCTGTACGGGCCTTACCCGCTCAACCCGTACCCACCGATAGCGGATCTGCGGTATTAGACGCCGCCAAGGCCGCCTATGTAAAGATCCGCAAGGCGGCGGTAGGCAGCCGACAGCACCAACGCAACCGGCGCCGGCATCCGGTTGGCGAGACGTTTGAGCCACGGTCGTGCCAAACGCAGCCACAAGCGGGCATGGATCGCGCCGGCGCGCGACAGCGGGACCGCGTAGTCGTCGACCGCAACCGAAGCATCGGCCCAATCCAGCTTGTAGGCATCGGCCGGCGGCAACAGATCGTAAATGCTGCAGCCTTGCTCGTGCGCGGTGCGAATCGCGTAGTGCGCAACGATGACGCCGACGCCCTGCTTTTGAAATGCGACGTTGTGCGCAATGACGTGGCCGAACAGATGGCCTTTGCACGCAAACGATATCTCGACGGCGACCGGCTGGCCGTCGCAGCGCACCGCGGAAATCCGCGCACCCGTCGGGCGCGCGCGGCCCAGCGCGACGTCGGCGAAGAAGCGGGTGAAACGCGGATCCTGCAATGCCGGCGCCAAGCGTCCGCGCGAGGCGAGCCAGCCGGATTTCAGCGCCAGCGCCTGACTGACGAGATCGCGCGCGGCCGGTCCCCCCATGTGCTGCTCGAAGCTGACCGCGCCTCGGTCATTGAGGCGGCGCAGGTGGCGGCGGCGGCTTGATCGGGTCTTGGCCGGATAGCGTTGCTGGTAGGTCGCGAAATCCTCGGCGCTGGCGAGATCGAGGCAGGGAGCGCGCGCGCTGTCCGTCGCGATTGCGTCCATGGCGTCGATAAGCGGAGCAATGGCGGCGTCGCTGCGGATCCTGCGCAGGCAGACAACGTCGGCATCGAGCGATCGCACCAACGCCCAGGCCTGGCGCAGCAGGTCGGGCGCATCGGGCGTCTGTTCCACCAGCGCGTCGCCGTACTGGCTGACCGGCTCGCCCATCCAGGACAGCCGCCGCACGCCGGCCACGCGCGTCGCCACCAGCGGCCATGCCATCACGAGGCGGCCCCCTCGCCGGCCGGTGACGACCGACAACGCGCCGCGGCCGTCCAGATAGTGGTTGGCCCAATGCCACAGCCAATTGAAGCTCTGGAAGACCTGGAATGGACGGCCGGCCCGCGCGAACAGCGCGTTCCACTCCTCCTCCAGGGCATCGAACCCGGCCCGATCGGCGACCACGGCGAGCGTGCATTGCGTTAACGGATCGTTAGCGGCGGTCCGGTCCGCTGCCGGCGACGCCGTGCTGCGGGGCGCGGAGTCGGCGGACGGTGCGGCGGGCGGCCAGCCCGCGCGCTCGAGCGCAAGCCCATCCTGGTCAAATAATGCCCGCATCGCTGGATTTTTCCCGCGCGGCCGCGATCATGGGACTTTTTGTTTACGCGGCGTCCGCATAGTCGCAGCGACCCCGCGACCAGCGAGATCGGCGAGATGCCAATATGAGTGGAGTGTTGGACCGGCAGCCGGGCAGGTTGACGCTGCTGTCGATAAAGCAGCTGTCTGATGACGCGTTCGCATCGGCCGCCCCTCCGCACCTCCTTTCTGCGTACCAATTGATTGCGCAATGGTTAACGTCGTACCTGATGCGGCCGCATGCGGAGCTCGGACGCCCCGGCGACGTCTGCCCGTTCACGGCGCAGGCCTTCCGTCTCGACACCATCAGAATCGGCGTTTCCGGCGCCGCCGGCGCGGACGTTGCCGGCGCCAGACGCTGCATGCGCGACTGCTTCGAGCAATTTGCATCGATGCCGTGCCCGGACTCGATGGGGCATTTTCGCACCATCGTCGTCGGCTTTCCGCGAATGGACGATGCGGTCGGGCTGGAAACCCTGCGGAAGGTGCAGCGCCGTCTGAAAATATACTGCCTGCTGCGCGGCCTGATGATCGGCCGGTTTCACGCCGGGTCGAACGATCCGGGCTTGTGGAATCCGGATTTCCGCCCCTTGCGCTCGCCGATCCCGCTGTTGGCGATTCGCCAGGTCGTGGAGAACGATGCCCCCTTCGCCTTGAGGCATCCCCTGCTCATTCCGACTTATGTTTGGAAATATTCGCGGGCCGCCCCCAGGCGGCTGCTGGCCGGTCTGGGCAAGGCGCGTTAGCCGCGAGTGCGGACGCGCTTGAGGATGTGAATATTTTTCGACACCGGAAAGGGCGTGAAACAAACGCGACGTCATCCTGAGGTGCATAGGCGGCCGAAGGCCGCCGTTCTTAGCATTGAAGAACGCCGAGGCGGAGCGTCGGCTATCGAAGCGGCCCTCGAAGGATGGCAACGAACTCAGTGCGTGCTTCCATCCTTCGAGGCGCGCTGCGCATGGCCGACGCTCCGCGTCGGCGTTCATTAGCACCAAGAACGGCGGCCGTAGGCCGCCTATGCCTCAGGACGACGGCGGTGGGGAGGCGGCGCAGCTTCCCGTGTAGCCCGGATGAGCGAAGCGAAATCCGGGGAACGTCGCCCCGCATTTCGATCCGCTCATGCGGGCGACGGCTCGCTCCTTTTCTCGCCGGCTTCCGCGCCGAGCAGGCGCACTTCGCGCTGCGGGAAGGGAATCTGGATGCCGGCGGCACGCAAGCGCTTGAAGACGGCGAAATTGATGTCACTCTTGACGCCGAGCGAGATGTCGACATCGGCGACCACGCAGCGCAGCTCGAAGTCGAGGGCATTGTCGCCAAAGCCCAGCAGGAATACGCGCGGCGGCGGGATTTCGACCACCTGCTTGTGATCGCGCGCGCAGGCCAACAGCAGGTCGCGCACCTGCTCGGGATCGCTGTCATAGGCGACGCCGACCTTGACGATGATGCGCCCCAAGGTATTGGCGTGGGTCCAGTTCTTGACCACGCCGCTGATCAGGTCCGAGTTGGGGATGATGACGGTCGCGCGGTCGTAGGTCTCGATCCTGGTCGCGCGCACGCTGATGTGCCGCACCCAGCCTTCCTCGCCCTTGACGACGATCGCGTCGCCGACGCGGATCGGGCGCTCGGCCAGGACGATGAGGCCGGACACGAAGTTGGAGACGATCGATTGCAGGCCGAAGCCGATGCCGACCGAGAGCGCGCCGGCCACGAACGTGATCTTCTGCAGGTCGATGCCGAGCTCGACGAGCGCCAGCGCGGCGGCGGCGATGAAGCCGATATAGCCGAGCATCGCCGAGAGAGAATGCTGCAGGCCCGGGTCGAGGTGGGTACGCGGCAGGAACCGCCCCTGCAGCCAGCGCTGCACCGCGCGGGTGGCGAGGAGGCCGATCAGCAGCAGGCCGGCCGCCGCGAAGACCGCGCCGAGCAACCGCGTGACGTTGCCGAGGCCGCTGCCGAGCAGCGCCTCCTGCACCATGTCGAACAGTTCGACCGCCAGAAAACCGCGCGGTCCGACCGCCAGCAGCACGGCCAAAATGCCGACCAGCGCCGCCAGCACGACCAGGAGCCGCAGCACCGCCGAGACCAACGTGCCGAGCAGCTCGACCGTTTGCGGCTGCATGCCGAGGTTGGCGGCGACGGCGCGGCCGGCCGGCTTGTCGGCGACGAGGACCTCGCCGAACAGCGCGTCGATGAAGACCAGGACCAGGTAGACGGCCAGGAACACCACGATCGCGACGACCAGCCGTAGCGCGAGGGACGTCGCAATGCCGATATATCCGGTCGCAAGCGCGCCGAGGATCAGCGCCGCGGCGATCCAAGCGAGCGCCATCAGCCCGGGCGAGCGGTGCCGGGCGGCGGTGCCGGGCTCGGACGTTCGGGGCAGGCCGCGCAGCAGATGGACCAGCAGCACGGCGACGGCGAGCGCCAACAGCGCGCCCGTCGCACTTGTCAGGGCGGGCGGCGCCAGCTGCTGGCGGTGGAGGACGCTGAGTAAGGCGGCGGCGCCGAGCGCCCGCGCCGCCCAGGTCACGTGGCCGTAGAGCTGCCGCGCGCTGGCGTCGTCGATCGCCGGCAGCCGGCGGCCCGGCTGGTCCGGCGCCAGCACCCCGCGCGCAACCCCGCGGCCAAAGCACGCGACCGCGACGGCAATAGCGAGCCCGGTGGCGATCTCGCGGATGGGCTCCGGCAGGAGCGCGTAGGCATCGAGCGTCGCGATGACAGCGACGATCGCCAGCGGCAGCGGCACGGCCGCCTCGGCGAGCGCGCGAAACGCGGCGAGCGCCTTGGCAAAACGCGTATCGCTTGCCGCCGGCGCGGCCATGCGGCGGCGCCACCAGCGTCCGCCCGCCAGCGCGACCGCCGCCAAAACGGCAAGCGTCGCCAGCGCCGCGGCGATGCGGCCAAGGCTGCTCGCGCGCGCAAGTTCCCACCACGACCGGCCGAGTGCGGCGACGCTGCCCAGTTCCTCCCGGACGGCGGCGGCGGCATCAACCCAGAATCGCACCTCGACCAGGCCCGCAGAGCGCTCGAACAGCTGGCCGCCGGACTGGGTGCGCCGGCGCTCGTCGATGCGCGCGAGCAGCTGGTCGGCTTGGGTGGCAAGCACGCGCGCCAGACTGGCGGCCGCGCCAAGCTCGCCATTGAGCGCGGTCAGCCGCGCGCGCTCGGCGGCGATCGCCGGTGCGTCCGGCGGGCCGTCCTTGGGCGGCGCCGGCCCGAGAGCCTTCAATTGCGCGTCGGCCGCCGCGCGTCTGACATCGATCGCCGCCGCCTTGGCGCGCAGATCATCGCGCAGCGAGATAGCGTTACCGCGCAGCTCGTCGAGCGCCAGCCCGGTCAGGCTCTCGCGGCTAGCCGCGGCCTCGATCTCGTCGAGCAGAAGCTTTGGAGCCGCCAGGCCCGCGGCCGCGTCCGTCGCGGACGGCTGCTGCGCCCAGCCGGCCGGCGCGAACGCCAGCGCCGCCAGCAGGATCGCGAGCGCGCCAAGCGCCGACCGTGTCGCACATCCCATCCCCATGGTGTCCTCCCGTCATGGCGGGTCATCCGCCGGAGGTGCCCGCCGTTCGAACAAAGCCCACCATTAAGCGACATTCGGCGCCGCCTAAGCAATCCGGCAGCCGGCAATGCAAACGGGCTGCCGCGCGATGCCGGCGCCCGCAGCGTGCGCTCCGACACGCCGGTGGCCGCACAGATTTCCGCCAGATACAGGGATCTGTCCTGGTTTCGCCCCCAGCAATTCGTCGAGCCGCGCGATCACCGCCGCATGCTGATGACCGGCGGTGCCCGCTCGCCCGGCGTGTCTTCGGTCAGGCACATGATCATCGCATGCACGAGTTGCTGCTCCAGCGCCCGCGCCACCTCCGGGCACTGAAGGGTGCCGGGCGTGGTCCGGGCAAGGCGTTCGCCGATCCCGCTCTTGGCGATTCGCCAGCTCGTGGAGAACGACGCCCCCTTCGCCTTGAGGCATCCCCTGCTCATTCCGACTTATGTTTGGAAATATTCGCGGTCCGCCCCCAAGCGGCTGCTGGGCGGTCTGGCCAAAGGGCGTTAGCCGCGATTGCTGAGAGAACGGACGTAGGGCATTAGGCCGAAGGCCGTAATGCGCCGGCTGGATTCGGGACGGCGCAATACGCTTCCCCCCGCTTTCGCGGGGGCAAGGCTATTGCGCCCTACAGTTCGTTATGAATATTTCGGACCTCACCCTGAGCACGGCGTCTCGAAGCATGACAGCAACCGAGTCTGTGGCCACGGTTCGAGACGCGTCGCTTCGCGACGCTCCTCATCACGTGGCGGGAGGTAGCCGACGCAAACGAGCCATATTTGCCGTTGTTTGATCAAGATTGAACGAAATCAAGCGCCGCCTGTGTGGCGCGGATACAACAGCCGGTCGAAATCGATCGCCATTGCGGGTTTCGCTATTGTCAGCCGTGGGGGGTGCGGCCGGAAGGTGGTAAGGTCTGTTGCTTGCCGCTTCGGGCCTTCCGTCATGGGGACATCGGGCCCGGTGCCGAGGGGGACGCCAATGACCGGCACGACACGCTGCCCGAGCCGACGTCTGCGCTGGACGCGTCGTGCTGCGGCCGGCGCCGCAAGCCTCGCGATTGCCGCCGCTTCGCAGGTTGCCTTGGCGGACGAAGGCGGCGTCAGCTTCTGGCTGCCGGGCCTGTTCGGCAGCCTGGCGGCGGTGCCCACGCAGCCCGGATGGAACGCCGCCGAGATCTTCTATCACACGTCGGTATGGGCCGGCGCCGACGTCACCCGCGCGCGCGAGATCACGATCGGCCGGTTCAACCCGACGCTCAACGCGACCGTGAGCGGGAGCCTGCACGCCGACGCCAACCTCGTGCTCGGCACCGCGAATTACGTGTTCGCCTCGCCGGTTCTCGGCGGCCAGGCGAGCGTCGGCCTGATGACCGTGTTCGGCCGCAACGACGTCGATCTGGCCGCCACCGTGAGCGGCACCCTTGGCCCGATCCCGTTCTCGCGCTCCGACATGCTCGCCAGCGAGGCGACCGGCTTCGGCGACCTCTATCCCCTGGCGTCGCTGCGGTGGAACAAGGGCGTCGACAACTACATGGTCTACGCCACCGGCGACCTGCCGACCGGCCTCTACAATTCCTCCAATCTTGCCAATATCGGCATCGGCCACTACGCGGTCGATGCCGGCGCCGGCTACACCTATTTCAATCCGCAGACCGGGCATGAATTTTCCGCGGTCGCCGGCCTCACCTACAATTTCCTCAATCCGGCCACGCAATATCAGAACGGCATCGATTTCCACCTCGACTGGGGCGCGTCGCAGTTCGTCAACAAAGCGGTGCTGATCGGCGCGGTCGGCTACGTCTACCAGCAGGTCACGGCCGACAGCGGCTCCGGCGACCGGGTCGGCGCGTTCGAGTCGCGCGTGATCGGCGTCGGCCCGCAGATCGGCTTCCTCTTCCCCATGGAGACCGCGGTGGGCCCCATGCAGGGCTACCTGAATTTCAAGGGCTACGCCGAGTTCGACCAGCAGAACCGGCCCGCCGGCTGGAATGCCTGGCTCACGTTCGCGATTTCGCCCGCCGGGCCGCCGCCCGCCGCGGCGCCGCTCGTGCGCAAGTATTGATGTAGATGGTTTCGACCTCATCCTGATGTGCGGATGTAGGGCGCATGAGCGGCCGATGGGCCGCGCAATGCGCCGACGGTCTGCATGGCGCAATACGCTTCCCCCGCCTTCGGCGGGGCAAGGCTATTGCGCCCTACGCCGTGCGGGCTATGACGGGTCACCGAGACACGCCCGCAAGGAGGCCCGAGCATGGCAGGAGAGTCCGCGCACTTCGGCTTGCGCGAGCGGCCGCCGACCCCGGCGATCCGGCCGTTCGACCTGCCGCCGCGCATGCAGCCGATGCTCGATCGCGCCAGCGCCGGTCTTGCCGCGCCCTTTCGCGGGATCGCCGGCGGCGGCGGGATCGTGCCGGGGCTGTTCGCGCTCGGCAACACCGGCGTCTCGCTCGCGCCGGTCTTGGACGCTGCGCAATCCTTCCTCGCCGGGTTGACCGCGCAGCAGCGCGAGGCGGCCTGTTTCGCGATCGGCGACGAAGCCTGGCGGATGTGGTCGAACATCCATCCGTGGCTGATGCGCCACGGCGTGTGCCTCGCCGATCTCGGCGGCGATCAGCGCGAGCGGGCGCTCGCCCTGGTGCGGGAAAGCATGAGCGCCGCCGGATATCGAAGCGCGCGCGATGTCATGAAGCTCAACGCGCACGCCCTCGAGATCACCGGCAAGCCCGAGGAATACGGCGAATGGCTCTATTGGGTCAGCGTGTTCGGCACCCCGTCGGCGGGCGAGCCCTGGGGCTGGCAGATCGACGGCCATCACCTCAACCTCAATTGCTTCGTGCTCGGCGACCAGCTGGTGATGACGCCGAGTTTCATGGGCTCCGAGCCGGTGCTCGCGCGCTTCGGCAAATATCAGGGGACGCGGGTGTTCGCCGTGGAGGAGGAGCAGGGCTATTCCCTGATGCGCTCCCTCTCGGCCGACGAGCGGCAGCGGGCAACGATCGGCCGGGATCTCCCCGCCGAGCTGCTGACGGCCGCGTTCAACGACAATCGGTGGATCGATCCCGCCGGGCTGCGCTATGACGAGCTGCCGCCGGAGGGCCGCGACCGTCTCGAAGCCCTGCTCGCGACCTACACCGGCCGCATTCGTCCGGGCCACGCCGAAATCCGCTATGCCGAGGCAAAGCGCCACCTGAGCGAGACGCGTTTCGCCTGGATCGGAGCGTTCGACGACGCGAGCCCCTTCTACTATCGCATCCTCAGCCCGGTGATCCTCATCGAGTTCGATCATCAGTCCGGCATCGTCTACGACAACGACACGCCCTCGCGCGACCACATCCACACCGTCGTGCGCACGCCCAACGGCAACGATTACGGCAAGGACCTGCTGCGCCAGCACTATACGCGACACGACCACGCGCATCCGACGACGCCGCACCGCCACCCGATCGGCCGCCCGTAGGCGCATGAGGCCTGCCCCCGCGAAGGCGCTACGGCATGCACATATCTCTCTGTTCCCCTCCCCCCATTCGCGCAGCGAATGGCGGGGAGGGGTTAGGGGTGGGGGGTGGTTCAGCAAATTCGGAGCAAGAATAGTCCCCCCACCCCGCCGCGCGCTACGCGCGTAGCCGACGCTCCGCGCCGGCGTTCTTCAACACTAAGAACGGCGGCCGGAGGCCGCCTACCGACCCTCCCCGCCAACGGGCGGGAGGGTAACTTGCTGCGCCACCGTGCCCTTTCAAAGCATTTCGAGACGTGTGCATGCCGTAGCGCGAAGGCGGGGGCCGAAGGCCGTAATGCGCCGCCCGTCGACGATCAGCAAAGAAGGCCGATTTCGCAGGGCCCATTTAAGCGGGTCATGTGTTCAATTTTGCTCAGACGGCGTTTCCTGGTCTCCGCTAGGCTCCCCAGGGACCTGGGGAGCATTCCATGCTCGTCTACAGCTTCATCGTGCACAACAACGCCGCGACCGAGATTGAACGGCTCGGCGACATGGCGCTGGCCAACGACGGCGACGCGCTCGCCTTCGGCCGGCACATCATCCGCGATTTGATGCGCGAGGGCGCGGGACCATACGCCGGCTGGACCATGGAAGTCGCGCAGGACGCGCGCGACGTGGCCGACATTCCCTTCGATACCTGCCCGGAGCAAAGGTAGGTACTCGGAACGTCGGCGCGGATCGCGCGCTTGTCGCGCCAAACGCGCGCACTCGTCAGCCTTACGCAAGTACCAAGCAGTCCCCCGGCATTGCCGCAATATGTCAGGATTGAGGATGCAAAACTGTTCAATATTGAACAGGTAGGTTGAGGTGGCGTGGAACCTGGGGAGAAAGCAATCCAAAGCCCGAAGGCAAGGTCTGCCGAGAACCCGAAGTCCCACGCCGCCCCTAAATGTACCTGAGTCCGCCAGCAAACGGGGCCGCTGCTAAATTCAATACGCACCATGCACACGGCCGGGCGTTCCAGCATCCACTTGGAGAAGTCGGCGCAGGCTACGGCATGACCCATTTGGTCATCCGGCAGAAGCCGTCAGAAACGGGACTCACCAACGGAAAGACGGAGCACCGTAAGGCGAGCCCCAATAGGACGGCCGGTCGTACTGGCGCACGTAGCGGGTGGCCGGCGCGCGCCGCCGCATGGCGAGGCCACCCTGCGGCTCGCCGCTCAGGACGGCCACGAACTCCGTGCCCTTGCCGGTCTCGCGGCTCAAGCCTTCGTCCGAGATGATCAGGGACAATCGCGGCGACGCCATCGCCGCGATACGATCCAGCTCCTGCTGCGGAATAACGATGCGGTCGAGCGCGCCCTTCGCATCGCTTGCGCCGTTGAGCGTGACCACGGTCCACCGCAGCCCGGTTTCCGTGCGCGCGGCGGCGGTGAAAACATGCGTCCCGATCGGCTGGTCGGCATCGCGGATCGTGACCGCACTCTCGAGGATGGGCTCGAAGCCGCGCCGGACATAGAGCCGCTGCGTCTTGCGGCTGATGAAGACCGAGATCGGTTCGAGCGCGCGCGCCGCCTCGCGTGCCGCATTGCTGGCCGCGACCCGCGCGCTTTCCGCGCCGGCGGCGGCCTCGCGGGTGGTCGCGACCGCATCGAGCTTCGGCTGTGCTTCGGCGGTGACGGCGTCCAATTGCGCCTGCAGGTCGGCGACTTTTGCCTCCGCCTTCGCTTTGGCGTCCGTGGCTCGCGCTTTCGCTTCGTCCGCGGCGGCAACGTCGAGCGCCGCCGCGGCGGCCGCAAGCTCCGTCTCGGCCCGTGCTTTGCGATTTTCCAACGCGCGCACCTGCAGCCTGGCGCGCGCCGCCTCGCGCGCGGCGACCGCCGCCGCGAGCCTTGCCGCGTCCGCCTTCCGCGCCGCCGCGGCCGCATCGGCCGCGAGGGCGGCGGCATTGGCGCCGGAATCCGGCTTGGGCGCAAACAGGGCCGGGTGGGAGATCTCGACCGGCGCCGCCTCGCCCGGCGCGATGATCACGCGCATGCCGAGCGACGTGGTTTCGAACAGGCGCTCGGCGAAGCCGTACGGCATGCGGACGCAGCCGTGCGATGCCGCATGTCCCGGCAGCGGACCGCCGTGCAGCGCAATGCCCGACCAGGTGATGCGCTGCATGTGCGGCATGAAGGCATCGTCGTAGAGGTTCGAGTGGTGGTCCCTGTCCTTCTGGATGACGCTGAAGATGCCGGCGGGCGTCTCGCGCCCCTTTTGGCCGCTCGACACCGGCGCGCGCAGAATCCAGCCGTCGGCGTCGTAAATGGTGATCCGCTGGCTCTTCAGCGACACGATCGCCATGAGGGGCGCGCCGGCGGCGCGCGGCGCGACCGCATCGGGGGTGCGTTCGGCATGACGCCGGGCGGCAGCGGCCGGAGGCGGCACGGCAATCAGCGCGGCGAGCGCGGCGGCGGCCAGGGCCATGCGGGCGGGCCGTCGTCGCGGCGTAAAGGGCTGGGCGTTTGTCAAATGACGTGTCATGTCCGTCCGTCCGCGTAGGCCAACTGGCTTGCAGCGGCGCGATCGTAACGCGGTTGCGTCGGACGTGCCAACTCCGCGGGGACCCCGTCTCGCACGATTCGGACCTGCCGGCACCTCCGCTCTACGTCCGCTCTCGGGGTTATTTCAGACGATCAATGCGCACCATTAAGGATAAGGGGCCGATTGCGCGCTATTTGGGGCACTGCTTGTCAAGCGGGTCAAACACGGCATCGACCTCCTTTGCCTCCTTGGACTGCGGATCGGCCGCCACGTAGCCGGCCATCAGGGTGCTGTATTCCGGCCCGAGCTTCGCGCTCAGCGCCTGAATCTGCTTGCTGAGATCCTGCATCTGTTTCTGATTCTTCTTCTCCCGGGCCTGATCCATCTGCTCATAGAGCGACCCGATCGCGCAGTAGGTCGCGATCTTTGCCTTGTCCGCGCCGATAATCTGCACGACCTTTTCCGCGGCGGCCTTGGTGGCTTTCGGCGGGGCGGCCTGGCCCTTCGGCGGGGCGGCGCCGCTCGCCTGGGCAAGCGCCAGGGTCGGCATGGCGGTGAGCACCGAGACCGCGATGATGAGTTTCAGATTCATGTGCGGCACCCCTCGATTGGTGCAGGCTTGCGGCGAAAACGAAATCGGTGACTTACGGCAACCCGCACGGTGATGAGGCCGCGCCCTGACATGCGCGCGACGGTACGACTGCTTGAAGCCGATCCCCCCGGAAGAAGCTGTGGAACGGCGCGGACGATAGCAGATGGCAAGGCCTGCGGGAAGTCCCGAACCAGCGGGTCTGCCCAATGTCCGCTATCGGGACTATAACAGACGACAAATGCGCGCTGCGCGTATTTCGCAGATCGACCCAAACGGACATTCGGGCGCATGGCATCCGCCCGGCCGAACTTTCGCTTCTCACGGGCTTCGACCTGAAGGGGACATTACGGCCGCAACCAGCTTGGCCAAACGCCCGTCCTTGTCGAAGACGATTCGCAGTGCGTCGCTCACGACACGCCGCGTTCCCCGATCGATCGGGTCCGTCCTCGCCCAGGAGCAGTGGGCAAACGTTAATTCGACTTCCGCCGTCGGCAGCAAACGAATGTGCCGCGACCACACGACGCCGTACACCGCGCTCGCGCTCGACTGAATGCGATAACCGGCACCCGCAAAATCAATCTCGGTCAGCCACGTCCGGCGACGGCGATAGTCTGCGGCCCGATCGGTGAGGATCACCACGTCGACATCCGAGTCCTGACGCGAAGCATCTCGCGCCCATGATCCCGCGAGGGCCATGGCGCGAATGTCGTCGCGCTCAATCGCCCAAGCTGTGACGGCATTGACGATGGCCTTGGCGCCGGCGCGCTTCATCACTTCGAAGCTTAGCACCGATCGATGAGTTCCACTCACGGCACTGGGCCATGGTCCAAAACCTGAAGTCCGGATTGGAGGTACTTGCAGGCATCCCGTGACTGATCGATGATGCACGGCGGGGGGTCATCGGTGAATGGCGACTGCCGCCGACAGCCGGCGACCCGGTATGGCAAAGTCGATGTGCTGGAGGACCGTCATGCGCCCCATAATGCTGGCCTGCGTTTTTTCGCTGCTTGCAGGTTCGGGTCTCCAGGCGGGCACTCTGGTCGAGAGATATCCTTGGCTTGTCACGAAGGCTTGGTATCAACTATGCGGTGGCAACAGATCCCTGCCCTTTGATCCGCAATGGAGTTGTTGTTGCCGCACGCCGTCGAGCGGAAAGCATTGTGTCCGAAGGGGAACCGGTATTGCTTTGGACTGCATTCAAATATGTGACGCCGCAGTTTGCATGTAGACGTTCTGGAGGACCGGACGCAACCTCACCTCGTCCCGGTTGGAGGGCATCATGAGGAAGTCTATCCCGGTGGGACTACCGCTGCTCGCCGCGTGCGCAGCGCTCGGCGGCGCCGGCTTGCTCGCTTTGACCATCGCCGATCAGCGCATTGCGGCAGGCGCGGGGCTTGCCGCGGCTGGCGCCGCGCCGGCCGCGATCGATCCGACTTCGGCGCTCTGCCACACGCCGCGCTCGACGGGCACGACGATTGACATGATCCGCCTGGCGGCGCAGCAGACCGAGGTGCCGCAGGCGGAGATGAAGGCTGCCACGCCGGCCCTCGCCTTTGCCGACACCGACCCGCCGCAGTGGGAAGGGCTCGGCGCGGTGACGTACAAGGTCACGACCTCGAACCCGACGGCGCAGGCCTATTTCGACCAGGGGCTTCGCCTCGCCTACGCCTTCAACCACGGTGAGGCGCAACGGGCCTTCCGCAAGGCGCAGAAGCTCGATCCCGACTGTGCCATGTGCTTCTGGGGCGAGGCTTTGGTGCTCGGCCCCAACATCAACCTGCCGATGCAGGAGGAGGCGCTGGCGCCCGCCTTCGCGGCGGCCGAGAAGGCGCAGGCGCTCGCCGCCAAGGCAAGCCCGCGCGAGCGGGCGCTGATCGAGGCCGTGTCGGCGCGCTATGCCAAGGACGCCAAGGCCGACCGCGCGGCTCTCGACAAGGCCTATGCCGACGCCATGGCCAAGGCCGCCGCGCAGTTCCCGGATGATAACGAGATCACGGTGCTCTACGCCGAAGCGGTCATGGATCTCAGTCCGTGGAATTATTGGAAACCGGGCGGCAGCGAGCCGAACCCGCAGAGCGTCCCGATCGTGCCGACCTTGGAGCGCGTGCTCGCCAGGAATCCGAACCATCCCGGCGCGATCCACTACTACATCCACGCCGTCGAGGCGTCGGACCGGCCGGAGCGCGCCGAGCCATACGCGGACCGGCTGCGTGGCGCGATTCCCGGCGCGGGCCACCTCGTGCACATGCCGAGCCACATCTACTATCGCGTCGGCCGCTATCTCGACGCGCTCGCGGACAACAAGACCGCCGCCGCGGTGGACGAGAAGTACCTGGCGGCGAGTGACGCGCCCATGGGCGTCTACCGACTCGGCTATTATCCGCACAATGTCCACTTCGTGCTGGCGGCGGCGCAGATGTCGGGCGACGGCCCGACGGTCATCGCCGCGGCGGAGAAGCTGCGCGGTCTCATCCCCGACGAGGTCGCGCGCGGCATCGCGCTGGTGCAGCCGGTGAAGGCCGCGCCCTACTTCGCGCATGCGCTGTTCAGCCCGCCCGACACGGTCCTCGCACTGTCCGATCCGGGCGACGGCATTCCCTACGTGAAAGCCATGTGGCACTACGCGCGCGGCATCGCGCAGGTCGCGCGCGGCGAATTTGCCGCGGCCAAGGCGGAGGCGGACGCCATCGAGGCGCTCGCGCGCAACGCGGATTTCTCGCTGCTGAACGCATCGGGCGTTCCGGCACAAGAGGTGCTCAAGCTCGCGCGGACCGTCGTTGCCGGCCGTATCGCCCAGGCGCAGGGCAACACCGCGGCCGCCGTCGCGCATTTCGAGCAGGCCGGGGCGCTGCAGGATTCACTTCCCTACATGGAGCCGCCCTACTGGTACTACCCGGTGCGGCAATCGCTTGGCGCCGCACTGATGCAGGCGGGCCGGCTCGACGACGCGGAGGAACAGTTCCGGCGCGCGCTCAGGCGCGCGCCCAACAACGGCTGGTCCTATTTTGGGCTCGCCGAGCTGTACAAGGCGCGCGGCAGCGTCGAGGAGGCGCGCAAGGCGGAAGCGCAGATCGCCAAGACGTGGATCGGGAACCGCCAGCTCCTGCAGCTGTCGAGGTTGTGACGCGCTTGACGTGCCCGCCGTCCGCGCGCGGCGCAACGTCCGGCCTGAGCTTTCCGCTCATGGCCCGATGAACGGCGGCGGCGGGATTCGCCCACGCGACGTCAAGCGTTGTCGCGATCACTCCAGCTTGATGCCGCCGAACTTCACCACCTTGCCCCACTTCTCGGTTTCGTCGGCGATCAGCGTGCCGAACGCGGCCGGAGTCATCGGCATCGGGGCGTCGCCGAGATCGGCGAACCGCGCTTTCATCTTGGGATCGGCAAGGCCGGCGGTCACCTCCTTGTTGATCGTGTCGATGACCTCGGCAGGCGTTCCCTTGGGCGTGCCCAATCCGTACCACGCGGTCACCTCGTAGCCGGAGACGAATTCCCCCACGGTCGCAAGGTCCGGCAGCGCCTCCGAGCGCATCGCGCCGGTGACCGCGAGCGCGCGCAGCTTGCCGGTTCTGATGTACGCGATCGACGAGGCCAGCGTGGGGAACAGCAGCTCGACTTGCGCACCGAGCAAGGCCGTCAGCGCGGGTGCGTTGCCGCGATAAGGCACGTGGACCAGGTCGACGCCGGCCATCATCTTGAACAGCTCCCCGGCGAGATGGCCGCCGCCCCCGGTCCCGGACGAGGCCATGTTGACCTTGCCTGGATTGGCTTTGGCGTAAGCGATGAGCTCGAGCACCGTCTTGGCCGGAACCGCAGGATGCACCGACATGACGAGGGGGCCGCGGACGACGCCCGCGACCGGCGCGATGTCGCGGATGAAATTGAACGGGAGCTTGTCGTAGAGCGCCGCGTTATAGGCGTTGGGAAGACCCGCCAGGAGCAGCGTATGGCCGTCGGGCGGCGCATTGACGACGACCTCGGTGGCGATGTTGGTGCCCGCGCCCGGCCGGTTCTCGATGATGAATTGCTGGCCGGTCCGCTCCGAAAGCCATTGACCCATGATGCGCGCGACGATGTCGTTCCCCCCGCCGGGGGCGAAGCCGACGATCAGGCGCACCGGCCGCGACGGATAGGTCTGCGCGCCCGCCATGCGCGCGGCGGCCGGGAGCGCGGCGGCACCTGCCGCCAGGTGCAGGAATGTCCGGCGGGGAAGCCGCGTCATGCGCATGCCCAGGGACGGTATTGACGGCGTGTTCGTCGTCGTCAGCCTACCTCAACCCCGCATGCGCGGGTAAGAGGGGGCGATGTGGCCGCGCCGCGCGTCGCGGCCGAAGAGCTGCGTCGCCGCAGCCCTTAACGGCGACGATACACTTGCCATACCCAGCAACTAGGGCTAGGGTGTGGGGGTGAGTCGGACGGGGCGTCCCATGAATGCCCCCGTCATTCAGGCTTTTGGCGGCGCCCCCCTATAGGGGCGTAAGCTCGTGCGGTTTATATTTACAGATGAAGGCGGTATATCCGGGCTGGAACCATTCGTGGTTGTCGCCGGAATTTTTGTCCATGGCGACGAACAACTTATACCTTTGGAGGAAAAGCTTGAAGCGTTAGTACAAAAGCACATTCCAAAGGAGAACCAGCGCGATTTTGTTTTTCACGCAACAGAGATTTGGTCGGGGACGGGTAAAATTTTCAAAGACAAGGAACGGTGGCCGCTGCATAAGCGGCTGAGTATTCTTCGAGATTTAGCTCGCCTGCCTAGAAAGCTCGATATTCCCGTTGTGTATGCGGCGATCGAGCGCGCAACGATGGACTTTTCCGAATTTGAAAACAAGCCTTCCACGCCGCATGAAAAGAATGTGGGCGCGCATTCTCTCGCATTTGCAGCATGTACAATTCACATTGAAGAGATGATGCGCAGCATTTGGTCAGGTGAGGTTGCCCAGATAGTTGCTGAGGATAACAATCAAGTTAGACGGCATCTCAAGGGAGTCAACGAATTATTCAGAAACCCAGATGGAAAGCTCTATCCCAATAACTTCCTGCCCCTTAGAAACATTCGAGGGCCTGTCCACTTTGCTAATAAAGATGAATCGAGACCGCTCCAGCTAGCGGATTTATGTGCTTTTGTAATTCGCGGCCATTTAGCAAAACATCCCAAGAATGGGCCGCTCTATGACTTGATTAGGCAAATGATGCTCGTTTTTCCGAAGGGCGAAGAATATCGCGGACCAAAGATTACCGTTGCGGCCCCTTATGTGAACGAATCTTAGAGGACACTACTTTGTCAAACGCCTTATGAAAATCTTTCGGATCGTCGGACGCCTCGACCTCGCGCGCCGTGTCGAGGAATCGCTTGTGGCGTTCGGCGTCGGTTAACTTGGGCTTGCGTTCGGGTTTCTTGCTCATTTGTGCGCGTCCCAGTGGGTTACCCAAATGCTGATAGCACTCACGATCATTGAGACTATAGCGATTGCGAGCGCGATTGTCGCTCTCGTATTTGCTCGTTCCGCAGCGGTTGCCTGCCGTTCGGCTGCGGTCGCCTGTCGTTCCACTGCGGCTGCGGCCCGCACGGCTTCGGCTGAGGCGCGTTCGGTCGCGTCAGAGGCGCGGCGCGCTTCGGCGATTTGCGCAGCCTGGGAAGCCTCTTTGCGTTGTTCGGACTCCCGCTCTTTATCAGCAAGCCATGTCCAAGCGAGATGCACAAGCGCCGGGGATATCGTGCCATGATCAATGCCGGTTCTCACTTGCGTTACGCCCATTCGCTCCCAATCAGCGATACACGCACGCTCTTGTTCCGGCGTCAGCGCCACGGTTCCGCTCCTAGGTCGGTTTGCACCCCTAGGATAGCGGGGGATAGGGTGTGCCGTCACTGGCCACCCCCTCCTTTCTTTTCGTCAAAACGCTTGACCCACCGGGTGACAAATTGCGCCCAAGTCTCAGAACGGCGGCGCCGCAGCGCGTTCTGCCCTTGCGCGACGAGTCGTTCGATAGGTCCACCGCTTGCCCGTGACACCTTTCAGCGCCCGTTCGGCGCGCGCTACGTCGTCAATCTTAAGAGCAATCAGAGTGTTGTAGCGGAAATCGAACTCCGCCAGATACCTGTGCAAGTGCGCCTCGCTGACGTGGTGATAAACGCCAGTGATGCCGCGCTTCAAAATCGAAAAATATCCTTCAACGGTATTGGTGCTGATCTTGTAGGACGCGCGGCCCGCGTACCAACTGGCATGCCGCACGTATTCATCCCAACTGTGGTCAACGGTTTGGTGGGTCGCAAATTCACGCCCAACGCCGATGTACCACTTGGCCTCATCGGTCATCAAATCCGATTGCCGCGCGGCCATCTTGACAATGATGGGCCGCAGAGTTTGCGCGGTCAGATTGGGCACGTGATAGGAGCGCGCTTCGCCACCCCGTTCTACCAGGGTGATGACTGCGTGCTTCGGGGGAGTCGGACCGTATTTCCGGTTGGCACCTTTGCCGCCGACGTAGGTTTCATCGACCTCGAGGAATTTGTTTTCGCCACCGATCGGATTGGGCGCGCCGGGCTTCATCGCTTCGCGAATACGGTGGGTCAGGAACCACGCGGTTTTCATGCTGCAATTGAGCATCCGCTGAATTTGCCGGCTGGCGATGCCCTTCTTGCTGGCACACATCAGGTGGATGACTTGCAGCCACAGGTGCAAGGGCAGGTGCGAGGACTCGAAGATGGTCCCCATTCGCACGGTAAAGGGCTTACGGCAGGCGTAGCACTTGTAGAGGCCCGGACGGGTCGACTTGCCGGCAAGCTTACCGATGCGCTCCCGCTCCCCGCAGTGATGGCACACAGGGCCGTTCGGCCACATGCGGGCCTCGACATAGGCAAAAGCGCCAGCTTCGGACTGGAACTGCGGGGCGGAAAGGACGGGGTGGGCCATGGCGATCTCCTATGGCCGGAATTACTACCCCTTGGTGTGGGTATGTCAAGTGTATCATCGCCCTTAACCGTCCTCCCAGGATCGAGTTGCATTCCGGCAACACATTGCGGAAAAGGTGCCGGCCTGCGGTCTTTTGCCTTGCGTGGCCTTATTTTATCCAATCCTCGGTGGCCATAGTCTAACCCGAACAGCACCCGTCTCGAGCCTGGGTGTGCAGCGTCGGTCACGGTGGCGCCGCGGACGAGACAGGAAGCGAGATGGCGATGAACCCGCGGCGACTTGCATTGGCGGCGTTGTGCGGATCGGCCGCCCTCCTCGGGTGGGTTGCTCCCGGGCACCGCGACGTCGGTTTGCCACGCATCGACAATGCCGCAGTGCCGATCGAGGGCAGCGCAACATCTGCGGCCGTCGGCATCGCGCCGATCGACGCGCCGCACGCAGCAATGGACGCGGACGGTGCCGCCGTCGCCGAGGTGACGATTGTCGAGGAGGCTTTGCCCGCCCCTGCTGCGACGCCGGCGCCCGAATCACCATCCGTGCAAATCGCGTCCCTGAACACGCCCGATCCGGTGCAAGCCGACACCAAGGAGGCACCGCGCCCGGTCGAAACTGCCGACGCGTGTCTTGCGGCAGACCTTTGCATCGACCAGTACCTCTGGTCGGTGTACCAACGGGCCCCGAAAGTCGACACCGTCAAGGTGTCGGAGCAGATAAAGGTGACGGTCAAGACGAAGGGCAAGACGCGCACGGTCGTCAAGACGATTGCAAAGCTCGTCGACGAAGATTTCACGTGGAAGGATCCGAAGGCGGCGGAAAAAGCCGGCATGCCGCTCATGGATTACGTGATCGGCGGCATGGACCGCAGCTTCAAGCTGAAGCTGTATCATGCCCTGCGCGCAATGGACGACGCCGGACTTGTGCCGGGCATGACCAGCGGATTCCGCGACGATTACCGTCAAGCGCTCGCGAGCGGCAACAAGGCCGCGAACGACCGCTCATACCATGGCGGGAGCCTGCGCGGCGGCTATGGCCACGGGCTTGCGGCCGATCTCGTGAGCGTACGCGGCGAGACCCGGGCGCAGCGATTGAGCTCGAGCCAAGACTTGTGGAAGTGGGTCGACGCGCACGGCAAGGAGCTTGGGATCGGCCGACCGTATCTCGATCGAGATCCACCGCACGTCGGACCGATCGACGGCAAGGAATATGCCGACAAGCGCGGGCGGGCCAATGCGAAAGTCGCGGCAGCCGAAACGATCAAGCGCCACGGGCCGGCTGCGAGCGACGACCACGGCAAGACGAAGCGCGCCAGAACGGCATCGTCGAAGACGAGAAGCATCTAGGCGCGCTTTTTTTGCGCGTCCCGCGTAGCCCGGATGAGCGAAGCGAAATCCGGGGAACGTCGCCCCGCATATCCCCCCGCCTTCGCGCTAGGGCATGCACACATCTCTCTGTTCCCCTCCCCCCGCGCGCGAAGCGCGTGGCGGGGAGGGGTTAGGGGTGGGGGGTGCTTCAACAAACTCTGAGCAAGGATATTCCCCCCCACCCCGCCCGCCTTCGCTTCGCTACGGCGGTCGACCCTCCCCGCCCAACGGGGCGGGAGGGTAGGAGCAAGCGTCGCCATCGGTATCCTATTGAAGCGTTCCGAGATGTGTGCATGCCCTAGCGCCTTCGCGGGGGTCATGCGGGCTACGACTCTCGAAGGATGAGGTCCAAAATATTCACATCCTGTCAGGATGAGGTCAAGATATTCTCACGACGAGGTCCGCGCTATTCACATCCGCTCGGCTTCCCCAATGCGGACCTCGCGCGGGGTCTTGCCGGTCCACCGTCGGAAAGCGTGGGTGAACGCGCTGACCTCCCGGTAACCGAGCAGCCATGCAATCTGCGAAATCGCCAGGTCGCCATCGCGCAAATGGCGCTTGGCAAGGTCGACCCTCAGGTCGGCCAATATTCCGGCGAAGGTCAGCCCTTCCGCCGAAAGCCGCCGCGCCAGCGTGCGCCGGCTCATGCCGAGCCGGCGGGCGATTTCGCCGGCCTGCGCCTTGCCATGCGGCAAAAGCGGAGCAATCGCGTTCTCCAAGTCCATCCGCAACGCGCTCTCGCCGGCGCGCCGATTGGCGAGCGCCTCTTCGCAGTATTTGACCATCAGCTTGTTGAGATACGGATCGCCGCTGACGACAGGCATGTCGGTGACGTTGCCGGGAAACACGATCTCGTCCATGTCGGCCCCGAACGCGACGTCGCATCCCAGAAACGAGCTCAGCTCGGAAGCCGGCTCGGTGCGGCGATGCGCGACGCTGGCATGGATCGGAACCAGGTGACGATCCGTCAGCTGCCGGCACATGCGGACCACCATGGTCAAGAAGCCCTCGATCTGTTGCCGGTCGGAATGGCGCTCCACGCCGACATAATCGAACGTTATCCTGGCATCCTTTGCAGGGTGAAAGCGTATCGAGACGCCCTCGTTCGCCAACGAGCTGTAGCGCTGCGCCCGCTGCAGGGAATCGCCCAGCCGATCGGACGAGGCCAGGACGTAGTGGAGAAGCCCGATCTCGCGCAGCTCGAAGTCGCGGGCAAGATGAAAGCCGAGAAAAGGGTCCTGCAGCGCATGTGCGGCAAGCTCGACGAACCTGATCTGGCTTTGCACCGCGAAGCGGGTGCCGCGATCCTCGATCTGCGCGACGGTCAAGCCGGCTTTTGCCAACAACGGCGCGAGCGCGATGCCCGCTGCCCGGACCCGTGCGCCGGCCTGCCGGGCCAGCTCGCCCACGGCGGTCGGTGGCGCGGCGAGCCGCTTGGGACCGGAGCTGCGCACGAATTTTCCATCCCACGTTCGCGGCCGCTTGCGATCGGGCCGCCGCGCATGGTCGAGGGTGGCACCAATAGTCAAGTAATTGGCGCGCGATAGCAAGACGCCGGCGGGCTGCCGCTGATAGCAAGGCCTGGATTACCGGGCGCGGCCTGCGAACGGCACGATCCGTCACGAATGTTTTTGCTCGCGACGACATGAGTCGTAGCCGCGCGGCGCGGCTGTCCACCCCAAGGGCCGATCGAAGGGTGCAGCGTACCCGAATCCATCGCGGGCACGCTCGACGATATTTCGCGCGAAGGCGGCGCAGACGGGAGCGGCGGCATGAGGCTGGAAATGAGCACTTGCAATCCACCGCAATTTTTTCTGGCGGCTGATGACGGCCGCGATAACGCCTCCGGGTCGCCCGCGAGCGAGGCGAGCTACTCGATCGGGGAATTGGCCAGGAAGTTCGACATCAGCCTGCGCACGCTGAGGTTCTACGAGAGCCGGGGATTGCTCAGTCCCGGCCGCCAGGACGGGCGGCGGCTTTACGTCCGCAAGGACGTCGACCGGTTGGCTGTCATTCGCAAGGCCAAGAAGCTCGGCTTCACGCTGAGCGAGATTCGCCAGATGATCGCTGACGACGCCTCGCAGCAGACGCTCAAGCTCAGCCGGGAAAAGTGCCTGGAGCAGATCGCGCTGTTCGAGCGCAAAGTTGCGGACATCGAGGACGCGCTCGCCGAGTTGCGCTGGATCTCCACCGCGCTCTCCGCCCGCATGGCCGGGGCCAAGCCGGCGGACGAGAAGAAGGATTGATCGGCGGCCCTGGCGCGCCGATCATTCATCGAGGCTCGCGAGCGTCGCCGGGCCGCCTAGAGCATATTTCGATCGACTGGAATCGCGCGTAGGGTGGGCAAAGGCGGCCCCAAAGCTTCGTTTGATGCACGGTGCTGGATCCGCCGTGCCCACGCGGTCGGGCGACGTGGGCACGGCGGAACG
>Ga0193751_1000406_pt1 | contig 34890 bp, 32 predicted proteins | sample L1c2metaG_FD_143050 | JGI IMG/M metagenome (GOLD analysis project Ga0193751, IMG submission 143050) | Soil microbial communities from a riparian zone of the East river system, Colorado, United States - L1c2 | ecosystem: Environmental > Terrestrial > Soil > Riparian zone | place: USA: East River...
GGCATCCCGAGTGTTCAAACGGCCCTCTGCAACACCCTCGGATAATTCCAACGAAGACAACCCCAGAAGGCGCAAAAGGCCCGTCTTATCAGGCGGGTCTTTTCGCGTCCAAGCCGGGCCAAGTGTAGGCCTAGCCGGCGCGATCTATGCAAGCGAGATGCCGCAGCCGGGGCAGGTCTTCGTATTAAGGTTGAACACAAATCTCTGATACGGGCCAGCGTCTAAAACAAGCAGAGTACCGCACGCTGGACACCGGCAAATGCGCCACAGCAAAAGCAGATAGCCAAGGGCGGGTGCGACGAGCAAGGCCCAGAGCCACGGTCCCGTGAACGCGGACTCGAGCTGATTGAGTACCAGCACGACGACAATCTCCAGCACGACAAGGCATAGGCCGGCGTATGCGAGCCGCCGCCTGCGGGCGAACTCCTTTACGATAGCCGCCTGTCCAGCATCTTTGTGCATCGCCAGCTCCTCCGCCAATATCGTCACTATTCCGCATCGTCGAGCGCACCGAAATCCACGCTGTGAAGTTGACTGAGATGGTCGCGATCCTGGTGCTTGTCGGCCTCAGCTCGCATATCGCTATCCAGCACGGGCTCGGAGTCAAGCAGGAGCGGCAGGGCTCGACGCGGCGCCGTCTTGGGGGCCTAAGCCGGCACATCGACGCGCTCAACGAGTCGAGCCCTGCCAACGAGCCCGCCTTGCACAGCTCCGATTACAGCCACTATTTCGTCCCCTGTGATTGTCAATCGAAAAGTTGACCGGCTCGCGCATTGATCAGACGCGCCGAGTGATTCGCGAAGCCCGCGACGACAACGAAGTCAGCCCAGCGGTTTAGTATTCACGGCGTCCACGCCATCATGGCCTGTGCCTCATCCCCCGCTCGCATCGTGGACGAGCCTCATGTGGCTGGACGGCGCAGCCGAGGATAAAGAAGTATGTTCCTCTATGCGATTCTCTTCGGCGCGGGACTCATAGTCGTCGCACTTCTACGAGACGATACGGGCGGTGGCGTATCGAATAAAGCCTTGATGGGCATCGGTTTTCTAATCGTTGCTCTGTTCGTATTAGGCGGTGGTGTATTACCGCTTGGGCCGCTCGGCCTATAGAGCTCTTACTCCGTCATTGCATGCTCAGCCGCCTGCTGGAGGGGATCCGATATTAGTGACCGCCATGGTCTAGGTCATGCCCGGTTTTGTATTGATGGATTGGCCCTGAGCCACGTTTGTTACGACGTAGATCCGAGCACTGATCGCGCTCATTCCTGCCCGGACACCACCTCGGAGCTTCGGTGACGATTCGGAATGAAAAGGGCGAGATCATCGAAACAGCACGGACCGCGGGACCCACGATGCGCCGACCTACTCGTTTGACGACCTGCGAGACAAGAACTTCCCAGTGGAGCTTTCGCTGAAGTAGGGGCCGTTATTCGGCCACCGCCATGAATCCCACATCGCCTACGACGCCAACAACGGATGCATTACCAGCGGCGGAGGCCATGAATAGTCTCATCAGTCATCACTAAAACATCTATAACCATTGACAAGGCGCGAGACGCCACAGTCTGGTGACAAACGGTCACACAGCGACGAATTCGTCGGTCAGGCCCATTTCTCAATGCGTTGTGGAAAGCCCTCAGAATCGAATCGTGGCGCATTAGCGGGCCATTGTGGACACCTTCAAGGCTTTTGGTGAACGACCAGCACAAAGATAGCCATCTCAATCCCGCCTCTGCCACTCATACCTGCCAAGACTATCGGCTCTCTGGCGTCGTGGGTGAAGTGCGTATGCGCCGCCCCCAACGCCTCCAACGCCTACATCACCTCCAACGCCGCCCCGTGAGCCGGCTGGTCTTTCCTTTCATCCCTGCCGCTCATGCGGAATTAGCTTCACGGTGAACAACTGACCGACCACGAAACCTGCGAGATGGTTTTTCCCCACAAGAACGTCAAGGTCGGTCTTGGCATCCTTCTCATACTCACTCAAGTGCACTCGGGCGCCATTATCGACGAGTTCTGTCCGTACGACGACCATTCTAAAGTCGAGCTCGCCATCCAGCTCCGTCATTCCTCCCCCTTGCCTTCGAGTGTCCTACACATCTGGCGCTCGCTGCCTCCACCGGAACGCTCGGACGCGCCGTAAGCATTATTCGACAAGTCAATGAGGACTGCAGCCCTACACATCGTGGCGTTGAGTGCATCGGATGCGTAGGATGCGTCGGCAGACAGGGCGACGCGGACGGCCGTGTTGGAACTCGCGCGGCTGCTGGGCTGACGCCTTCGGCGGCGTCGTCCGAGGGTTCAGCGCCGTGGTCGATCGTTCGTGCTCTATCGTGATTGCGGGCCGTGCCGGAGGGTGTGCAGATGGAGACCGACACTTGCGGGCGACGAATGAAATTCGGCATAAACTTCTTTCCGGCATTCCGGCCAAACCAGACGACAACGGCCACCTATTTCACACAGTGCCTGCGGGTAAGCGAGCGCGCCGACGAGCTGGGTTTCAGCTCGATTAAGACCGTGGAGCACTACTTCCATGACTACGGTGGCCATTCCACCAACCCCGCCGTGCTGCTGTCGGCGATCGCGGCGCGGACCACGCGTGTGCGGCTAATCACCGGGGCGGTGATTCCCGCATTCAACCATCCGATCAAGATGGCCGGCGAGCTCGCGATGCTCGACAACATCTCCAACGGACGGCTGGACGTGGGCTTCGGCAGGGCATTCATTCCGGAGGAGTACGCCGCCTACGGGCTGAACATGGAAGACAGCCGAGCGATGTTCGATGAGGGCGTGGCAGCGACCAAGCGGCTCTGGACCGAGGAACGCGTGACCCACGAGGGGAGGTTCTGGCAGTTCAAGGACGTGCATTCCATGCCCAGGCCCTTCCAGAAGCCGCATCCTCCGATTTGGGTGGCTGCCATCGCCTCCGAGGAATCGTTCGTGAACGCGGCCAGGAACGGCTACCACATGATGATCGTGCCCTACGCGGGCGGGCTGGAGCACTGCAGCGAGATGGTCAGGACCTACCGCCAAGTCTGGCGTGAATCGGGTCACACGCCCGGCGCCGAGCAGGTGCAGATGGCCTTCCACGCCTATGTCGCTGATACGCACGCTGAAGCCGTGAGCGGCTTTATACCGGCTATGCGGACGTATCTCGACGTGTTCACGGAGGCGGTGAGCAGTTGGGAAGGACGGAAGTCGAGCGAGTACCCCGGCTACGACAGGCTCGTGGAAGCCATTAGCTCGCAAACGCCGGAGGGAAACATCGAGAAAGGCTACGCCTTTGTGGGCACTCCCGACGAAGTCATCGAGCAGGTGCAGCACATGCGGGAGCTGTTCGGGGAACACGAGCCATCGCTGCAGGTGACGTTTGGGGGCGTCACGGATGCGGAGGCGTTCCGGACACTGGGCCTGTTCGCACGGAATATTATGCCCGCGTTTGGATAGGGCCTACTCGGAGAACTGAGTTCCGCTAGGCTCTCGCCGCGGGCACCTCGGTTACACCCTGGAGGAAAGCCTGCACGTGCGGCAAGACCACGTCCGCACCGAAGAAGGCCGGCAGGTGAGTCAGGCCGGGCAATGAGACAAAGGTGGCATTGGGCATCAACTCTGTTGCTCGCTTGGCCCCCGCATGCGGAGGGTCTTGGTCACCGCAGTAGACGAGCGCCGGCAGGTTCATGCTGCTGAGGTCGGCCTCCAGATTCGGAGTGCCCACGATTGCGGCCGCAAGGGCTTCGGCATCGTTCGTCAACCACAGCGCGCGGGTCTCGGCCGGCAATGGCCCCATCGCACGCTCGACCCCCTCGGTGATGAATGCCTCCATGCCTCGATGGAAGAGTTCCGCCCAGGCGGCGTTGGGAGGACGGCCGAACGGCGCGGCGCCGCCAAGCACCAGAGAATGGAGGCGCTCCGGGGCCCGCTTCGCGAGTAGAAACCCGATGCCGCCGCCCATCGAGTAGCCCCAGAAGTGCGCTCGGTTCATGCCAAGGGTGTCCAGGACCGCCACTACGTCGGTTACCCGCTGCTCTTGGCTGTATGCCTCCGAATCATGAGGTTTCTCACTCTGCCCCTGGCCGCGTGGGTCGAGGAGGATTAGCTGATAATCGCCTTTGAGAGCGTCCACGTAGCCATACTGGTACCAGTCGAGAAGCGAACTCACGAAGCCCGGGTGCAGGACAACCGGCGCTCCGCTCCCCTCCACTTGGTAGTGAATCTGGACACCGTCGCTCATGGCGTAAGGCATGGCAAGCTCTTCTATGCACTCGCCGCCGGAAATTCCTGAGGCGAGGCTACCACAGTCTAGTGCTCAGGGTTGCTCACGCCCATCTTGTTCATCAGGCAAGCAGGTGTAATACCGCATGCTCGGGTCAGGTCCGGTGCTGACTCGCCCCTCTCCAATCGCATAGACCAGGTTCAGCCACAGGTAGCGCTCGTTCTCCGTCTTGAAGGTCATCGTATGAATGACCGTCCGTCCGCTCCCCTCTGCTCTTCGGATGGCGTAGCCCTGGAGTGTAAACAGGATGTGCGCGCCGTCCTCTGTCTCGATGCGCCCCCGCGCATCCGGAAGCAGCACACCGTCCTCTCGCAGCCGTGGATAATTGGACCATTGGAGCGTGCCACGAACCTTCTCACCCTCAACCGTTCCGGTCCCTGCGCCGAACCCTTGCCCTTCCTTGCCGCCATACGGGCGCATGAGCTCGAAGCCGCCCTGATAATTAAACTCCGCATCGAACAGGAACTCCAGGCGCATCGTTTGCCTCCTTGGTGCTCTGCCTGTCGCGCAGTCTAATCTATCGGGGTTCGCGCTGATGGCCGGTTGCCTGTCGCTCTCGCGATGCGGATGTCACTCGATTCGCGGCTCAGGCAGTACCGGTTCCGAAGCTTCGAATCCCAACCGGTCTATCGCGGCCATATCATGCATATGTGATGTAATCCATGTAAGACAGCGCGACTTGCGTCCCCGGCTTCTTTGCGATGGAGAGCACGATGGAAATTAAGTACGGGTTGATCAGCGCCGACTCCCACGCCGCTTTCGATCGGGACGACTTTACCTCGCGCATGTCCGCCGTCAAATGGGGAGACCGTATTCCTCACGTCGCCGGATACGAGCGCAACGGCGAACACTTCGATGGTTGGAGCATCTACGGCAGGCCGCCGAGCGGAAATGTCTGCAACTGCCCTGCCCTCATGGGAGAGCCTTTTCCTCACTGGCCCAAGCGCTGGGAGGAAGTGCCGCGGATGGCCTACGTCCCTACCGAGCGCCTCAAGGCGCTCGACATCGACAGGGTCGACGCGGAGGTGCTTTTCCCGAATCCTCCCGGTGGTTCGTACCACGGCTATGGGGATCCAGAGTTTGAGTTGGACGTGGTGCGCGCCTACAACGACGCGCTTGCCGAATGGGTGCGCGTGAGCGACCGCTATATACCACTCGCCATTCTTCCCTGGCTTCAGGAACCGAAGAATATCGCGCAGGAGATCGAGCGCGCGGTCGAAGGCGGCCACCGCGGGGTGGATGTCATGGGCCGCATGCCCGGCTCACTGCCACACCTCACCGACCCGCACTGGTATCCCATTTGGGAAACCTGCCAGGGACTGGGCGTACCCATTCACTTCCATGGTTCGGCAGGCCTCAATGCAGGGGCATCGATCAAGCAGTGGAGCGGCTATTCGGAGCGACAGGCCCACTCGGCCTCGACCAGCACGTCCGCGGTCACTCCGGCTCAGATCGTGCCACAGCTTGTCTTTACCGGATTGACCGAGCGCTTCCCGAATCTCAAGGTCGTGTTCGCAGAGGCGGGTATCGGGGGGCTGAACTATGCTATCGCCGCCTGTGACCACGAGTGGGAGTCCCGCCATCTATGGACGGAGGGACTGCCAACGCGCCCGAGCGAGGCCATGCGTCGCCAAGTCTTCGTCAACTTCTGGTTCGAAGCAGAGGGCATCAAGCTGCGGCACGAGATCGGTATCGACAACATTATGTGGGAGGCGGACCTCCCGCACGTCGCCTCCTATTACCCTCGCTCCTGGGATGCCGTTGAACGCGTCCTCGCCGGCGTGCCGGAAGCCGACCGGTCCAAGCTCCTCTATGAAAATGCCGTGCGCGTCTACCAGCTCAAAGCCAAGGTACCGGCGTGACGGCGGAGGTTGAGCCAGAGGGGACAGCTTCGAGGCTGCAGTACGGCCTGATCAGCGTCGATGACCACGTGCAGGAGCCTCCCGATCTCTGGACTGCGCGGCTCTCTCATAGCCACTTCGGGGATCGCGTGCCGCGCCTCGACCGCTCCGACGAGGGCACAGACCGGTGGGTGGCCGACGGGCACGTACTCCTCGATGGGCATGCGGCCCGCGCAGCAGCGCTCATGCCTGAGCGCAACCAGGAGCCGGTCCGCTGGGACGAGGTCCCGGCCGCTGCCTACCGGCCGCGCGCGCGCCTAAAGGTGATGGATGAGGCCGGCGTGGATTGCTCTGTGCTCTATCCGACAGTGGCAGGGTTCTCCGGTGAGGCATTTGCCGGCCTGCGCGATCCAGATCTGGAACTGGCCTGCGTTCAAGCCTACAACGACTGGCTGATCGACGAATGGGCGGCCGCCTCCGACCGTTTCATCCCCCAATGCATCGTGCCGGTCTGGCCGGTCGACGCAACTGTGGCCGAGATCCGGCGGGCAGTGGGCCGCGGGCACCGCGGCGTCATCTTTCCGTCGGTGCCCATGGACCTTCGGGATGTGCCGCACCCGGCCGGGCCCGAGTGGGACCCGGTGTGGTCGACCTGCGAGGAGTTGGACGTGCCGCTCTGCCTCCACGCAGGCGGTTCGCCGCGCCTGCAAAACGCCTTGCCGCCCGGATTGTCGCCCACGCTGTCCGCCGCGCTCGACGCCGTGCAGAAGCCCGTTTCCACCGTTTTTGTGCTCGGCCTTTTTATCTTTTCACGTGTGCTGCTGCGGCACCCGCGTCTGAAGGTCGTGTTCGCGGAGAGCGCTCTGAGCTGGAGCATGCTCTACCTTGAGTGGGCCGACCATCAGGCCGAGCACGACGGACTCGCGCGCGAAGGCTACCATCTGACGCCCTTGGAGATGTTCCACCGCCAGTGTTACGTGGACGCTTGGTACGACGAGGTGGCGCCGTTTGCGTCCTACATCGGCGCAGACCATATTCTCTGGTCTACCAACTTACCATTGGCGACGTCATCCTGGCCGCACACGCGGGGTGAGATCGCGCGCTGCTTCGATGGAGTCTCGATTGCAGACCGCCAGCGGGTTCTCTGGCGAAACGCCGCCGAGTTGTACCGCCTCCAGACATGACCGCGTTCCTGGACGGCGTCGCCGGTGATCTTGTCGGTCAGACGCCTATTGGACTGCCCCGTTACTGGCCGGGTAGCTTCGCCGCGTCGGCATGGAAAAAGCCGTCGTACGGCAACTGCCTCGGCGTCACGCCCTGTTCATAGGCATATTGTGTAAACGCTTTGAGTGGCCGTTCGTTGTCCGCCAAGTTATACGGCCAGTAATTCTCCCCCATCAAGGCGCGTTGCTCTTCCAGGTAGGCGCTGGCCCAAGAAAGCACGAGAATCGCCGGGTCCGACCCAACAATTCGGTTGAATGCCTCATCACGCGCACGTCGAAAGGCCCTGAGCACCTCAACCGGAGCATCCGGGTGCCGGTCAACGAACTCCTGTCGCAGCGTAATCATGTGGCTGATCGGAAAGATGCCTGTCTCTCTGAAATAGGTCTGTTCTTCACTCTTATGATCGCGAAACAAACGCCGCACGCGCGGATCCTTACGAGAAATTGATGGCAGCACATTGGGCTCTATCACTGCGTCGAGCTGACCGGCAACCAGCAAACTATCCAGCGTGTCACGCTTGGGCAGTCCTTCGATCTTAAACGTAGGCTTGAGGCTCTGCCGCTGCGGATGGGTCGAGCACCAGCGGATGCTTGTCAAATCAACGCCGTAACGGTGCTGGAGGGCGCCTCGCGCCCAGACACCCGCCGTATTACTCCACATCATGATGCCAACCCGGCGGCCTTCGAGGTCGCGCGGAGACTCGATGCCGGCGGCGCTATTCACGTAGATGTACGACAATCGAAACTTGCGGTTGGTGAAGGCTGGGACGGAGACCACCGGAGCACTGTCAGCCTGCTCCACGACCCGCGCTCCAAAGCCATTGTCCCAGACATCGTACTCAGCCTTTTCGTCCGCTATAAAGTCCAGCTTGAACCCGTCGACCCGCACCGTGCCATCCGTGATGGGCAGATTGAGATCGACTGCTGGCTCGCGGAAATGGATGCGTAGCTTGGCGTCAGTCATTGTCCACTCCTCCTTCCTCAAAGCGGACTGATTCTAGAACTCCCGACGCCCCAGCGTCAGGCGAGCCAAATGTCCTCGTAATAGCTTCCAAACTTGTTGGTAGGGCCTTCGGCAGGGAACTGATGCACCTTCGCCTGCGTGGCGCTGAGGATATATCGATCAATAAACACGCCGTAGGGGGAATGATCGATCATGTAGAGCACGATATCCCGCACCGCCTTCTTGCGCTCTTGCCCATCGAAGATCGTCCGCTGCCGAGCGATCATTTGATCAAGCTGAAGATCGCTCATTTTACCGTAGTTGCGACCGCCGCCCGTCTGGTGAGTGCTGCTGAAGTACGTGTCCGGGTCCGAGCCGCCGGAGGTGTGCCCCGAGATGAGATATTCGAAATCGCCGGCTTCCCGCACCTTCGTCCAGGTCGCGCTCTCGTAGACTCGTAGTTCCGGATTCACGACCCCTTGACTCAAGCGCTTGAATTGCGCCTGCGCGAGTTGTGGGGCAGCCTGCTGGTAGTCCGAATTGAGACCAGACAAGGTGAAGCGCAACGGATTAGCCTTCGTGAATCCCGCCGCACTCAGCAGCGCCAGAGCCTCTTTGACCGCATCGTCCTTCGGCTGCTTCCACTCGAGCTGCCTGCCATAATCGTCGTCCGAAAGATCCCATGTGTCGGCTGTGCCCGCGGCGAAACACTCGCTGTAACGACCGCGACCAAACCACACCTCCGCCCAGGCCGACTTCGCCTCGGCGTGATCGATCAGAAGACGCATGGCGCGCGTCACTCGCGCATCGTCCCACGGTTTCTTCTTGGTCATCGCTTGCATAATCATGTAGCCGAGGTCGCCGAACCACTGCAAGCCGTATTCTGACTTCTGCCCGCCGGCAAATTTCTGCGAGTCCTGACCTGCGACCCAGCGACTGTCAATCTGACCAGCGAGGAAGGCGGACCATTCTGCCTGAACGTCAGTGAAGGCGCGCACTTCAACGCGATCGAGGTAGGGCCGGCCCGGCTTGAAGTAGGTCGGATTCCGCACAAGGCTCGAGGCCACGTTCGGCTCGCTCCTCTGCAGAACGAACGCTCCCGTCCCGACCGCAAAATCAGCAGTGGCAAGATTGCCTCTCGCGGCGTCCACCACTTCAGGCGCCAAGATCTCCATGCTCGACTGGGTCAGACTCCCAAGCTGAGTAACATCCGGGCGTTTTAGCGTCAGCTTCAGTGTCTTGGCGTCGACGGACTCCATCTTGTCGATCCCCGCTAGATACGACTTGTTGACAAACTTCGGATCATTCGTCTGGAGCCTCTGGTAGCTGTAGATAACGTCGTCGACCTTCAAAGGGCGTCCGCTCACGGGTGGCTTGTCCTGCCAGCGAATGTTCGGTGCCAGCGTGAAGACCATCTCGGTCTGTGAAGGAGTCTCCCATTTGGCAGCGAGGTCGGGCTCAACGTCATAGGTTTTGGGATTGGCCCGCACGAGGGTGGAGTAGAACATGCCGTGCAGCGAGGTGTCAGATGCCTGCAGGATGTGTGGATCGAAGCCCCGGGTAAAGTTAAAGCTGATATTGAGAGTTCCCCCGGTCCGGGGGCCAGCGGAACCGCCGTTGGCCGTCGAGGACGGCGAACGGCTGACGCCGCAACCGTCCAGCGACGCGCTGGCGACGCCGGCGCCCACGGCCGCTGCAAGGAACTGGCGGCGATAGAGTCGCCGGCAGACTCGACTCAGATCGTTCTGCGAACCGCCCATCACTGCCTCCAGCTCGTGAGATTCATGCTGAGCTGTCGCTCGGCGGCCTTCCTCTAGATGGCCGCCAGTTCTTCCACCTGCGGCCGGTACTTGGCGCAGAGACCCTTCCAATACTCAGCCCGGCGTATCGCCTTCGCCATCGACGGCTCGGAGATTTCGACAAACGGCGGCCGGTTTGGGCCCGGATTGCAGTAACCTGCGTGTGCGAAACCGGGCTTCCTGGCGTTGTCCACCGCGCCGCTGCGGCCTTCGCCCACGCCTCGCTCAGTAAGCTCTGCCATGACCTCCTTCGCCAGCTCGACGTCGTGGTCGCGCGACGCCTTCAATAATCGCAGAACCGGCCACGGCCCCATCCACGCGTCCACCGACCAACAGCCAACGGCGCCGAAATCCATGTACGGGTACACCTGCGCCTGGTAGCAGAAGACGCTGATCTTGCCCCTGACGATATCCATCAACCGCATGAACTCGAGCGGCGTGCGATGGCTGTCCTTCATACCGATGATGTTTCGACTCTGGATCAGACGCTCGAAGGCGGAGACCGGAATGTGCACTTTATGATTCGGTGGATTGTGGTAGATCATGATCGACAGGTCCGGAAATGCCTCGGCCATGTCGTGATAGAAGCGGACGAGGTTGTCCACGGTTGCCATGTCGTAGTACGGGACGCCGATGAGCACGCCCTCGGCGCCGGCCTCCCGCACAAACGTCATCTTCTGGTAGACCTCGCGAGTATTGACGGAGGTACAGCCGATGAACACCGGCACGCGCTTGTTGGCGACATCGAGCGTCTCGTGCGTCAGTGCGGCGAACTCGTCCCATAGCAGCGTGTGACACTCCCCCCAGCTCCCAGTCGTAGTGATTACGCTGGCGCCGTCCCTGATCATGCGACCGAGGCCATCGCGAAGATTGGCGACGTCGACCGTGTTTGTCGCGCGAAAGTCGATGGCATCCGGTGTCGCGAAGGCCGGCATCATCGCCATCAGATCGTGGAGGTCCCGCGGTTCATACATCGGCTGGCCCCTTTCTTATCTCCTCCCTGCGATTGACAAGATGGCGCGCGGACGGCTAGCCGGCGGCAGCCTCCTCTCGGTACAGCCCCAGGGCCGAGAGGGCCGGCCAATCGCTCATCGAGTAGAGAACGGTGTCCTGGGCGAGCGTGTTCTCATGCTTGTGCCACGTCCACGGCGGCACCACAAAGATGTCTCCCTGCGACCATTCCAGTCGTTCGCCGTCCACCTCGGTCACCCCCTCGCCTCGAAACACCTGGTAGATCGTCGTGCAGATGTGCCGGTGCGCCGCCGTCTGCTGATGCGCCTGGAGTAGTTGCACTTCGCAGGCGAAGGTCGGCAGCGTCGGCCCGCCGTTGAGCGGGTGCGTGTAGAGCAGGCGCAGCCCGTCGCAGGGGTCGCCCTCGGTTTCCTGCGCCTTTAGCGCCATCAACGTCGCCCAGGTCTCCTCCCAGGGATAGCGGAACGGCGGCGTCGGATGCTCGCTTTGCTGCCACGACGGTCGTGCCCGCCCAAGTGTGTGGGCCGAGTAGCCGGCGGGCCGCTCGATCGGCTGCTGATCCTGCGGGAAATCCTCTTGCAGCCCCCTGCCTATCGAAACCAGGCGAGAGTCCAGTCCATCCAGCCAGATGACCGGCTCGTCGCTGCGATTGTAGTGATCGTGCCAGGTCCAGTTCGGCGTTGTGATCAGGTCGCCCGAGCGCATAGGGAAGGGCTCGCCCTCCACGACCGTATCCGCGCCCGGCGCCGCCTGAATCACGAAGCGGACTGCCGCCGCAGTATGACGGTGCGCTTTCGCGACCTCGCCGGGCATGACGCACTGGACCGACATATGAATTGTGCTACTCATGCGCTCGCCCAGCGAGGGGTTACGCAACTGAATCGTGCGGCGTGGTGTGTCGTCCATCGGCACGAGCTCGGTGGCTTTCATCAGCCCGTCATAGATGTCCGCCCACTTCCATAAGTACGGCTTGAACTCGGAGCGCTCACCCATGCCGCGCCAGTGACCGTTCAGATGGCGCTCCTTCAGCCACTCATCCAGGCCGTTGACGTCTTTGACCTCCACGCCTGACCGTGTCTCCATCGCTTCCTGCCTCCGTCTGAGCTGTGAGCCAGAGCTCGGTCTCCGTGCCCACGCTATCAGCGCCGAGGCTCTAAGCATAGTTTCGAACGTGCGGCTGAACCAGGATGTAGATATTCCCGGTCGGGATCCCGCGGCTCCGCCGGCAACGGCGGCGGAGGACAAGCTCTATCGTGGTAGGGTGTCCCCCGGTGGCTCAGGATGGCCGTCCGCACAAGACTCCTGGAGCGCCGCAGGACTGACGATGCGGCAGGAGGAGAGTGAGCTCTATGCCGACCACGGACTCGCAGTCTCAACTCGAGGTTTCAGTCCCTCGCGACTTCAATGCTTCCAGCGAATATATCGACAAGCCCGTTCTGGAGGGCCATGGCGACCGGCCGGCGGTTGTCGGCGGTGATGAGTCACTGAGCTATGCCGAGTTGCAGCGGTCGGTCAACCAGTTCGGTAATGCGTTGCTCTCGCTTGGCATCGAGATGGAGCAGCGGGTCGCGATCCTGCTTCCGAACCGGCCCGAGTTCGTGACCGCGTTTTACGGTGCTCTGAAGGCGGGGATGGTCGCGACGCCCATAAGCTGGGCGGTGACGCAGAACGAGCAGGTCCTTCTGATCGCCGACGCCCGCGCCCGCGCGCTCGCTTCGACCGAGGCCTTATGGGCGCCTATCCGTCCGCGACGCAGCGAGCTGCCTTTCCTTAGGCACGTCATTCTCGTCGATGGTGAATCGCAGGACACCGGTGAATATCGGCTCAGCGAGCTCCTCAGCAAAGCTGCCGAGCGACTGACCGTCGCTCCCACGACCCGCGATGACACCGCCTTCTGGCTGCACACGTCGGGCTCCACGGGCACGCCGAAGTGGGCCATGCACGCACACGGCGACCTTCGCTACAGCGAGCAGCTCTATTCCCGAGCGGTGATCGGCCTGCAGCCGGACGATGTGGTCTTCTCAGGCAGCCCCTGCTTTCACGCCTATCCGTTGGGAGTCCTGACCTATTTCGCCTTCGCAGCCGGTTCCCGTGTTGTGCTCAGCCCAGAGCGCACAACCGCGGCGCACGTCTTTGATGTCATCAAACGGAACCGCGTGACTGTCTTCGCCGGCGTTCCCACGCTCTACGCGCTGATGCTGCAGCATGCAGAGAAGGAAGAGGTCGACGTTGCGAGCCTCAGGCTCTGTCTGTCCGCCGCCGAGGCCCTGCCGGCCGAGATCTACCGTCGGTTCCACGAGCGCTTTGGCGTTGAGATTCTGGATGGTATTGGCTCAACTGAAGCGCTGCACATCTTCATCAGCAATCAGCGCGGCGCTGTGCGTCCGGGAAGTTCCGGTCAAATTGTGCCCGGCTACGATATCCGGCTCCTCGATGAGCAGGGCGCGGAAGTCGCACCGGGCCAGATCGGCAATCTCTGGGTACGCGGCGGCAGCCTGTTCACGGGTTATTGGAATCGCATCGAGACGACCCGCAGGGTTATTGAGGGCGAGTGGTACCTCACTGGCGATACATACACCCGCGATGACGACGGCTACTACTGGTACCAGGGCCGCTCTGACGACATGCTCAGAGTCAGCGGTCACTGGGTCTCTCCCTCGGAAGTCGAAGCAACGCTCGTCGGACATCCCGCTGTCTTGGAAGCCGCGGTTGTGGGTAAACATGATGCGGATGATCTCGTCAAGCCGCAGGCCTTCATCGTCCTGCGCGACCCGTCGGCGGCGTTAGAGCGGACGGCGGAAGACCTGAAGGAATACGTCAAGTCGACGATGGCGCCCTATAACTATCCGAGATGGATTGAGTTTGTCTCCGAGCTGCCCAAGACCGCTACCGGCAAGATTCAGCGGTTCAAGCTAAGGGAGCCTACGGGCGGAAGCTGATCCAATCGCGGCGAAGGGGACGGAATGACGGCAGCAAACGGCGACAATGACGACCCGCGGGCCGACTTTCAGACCGACCCGTCTCGCTACCGGCACTGGAGGCTCGCGATCGATGGTGATGTGGCGACATTGTTGTTGGACGTCGATGAAGCCGGCTCCCTCTTCCAAGGCGTCGCGCTCAAGCTCAACTCCTACGACCTCGGCGTCGACATCGAGCTGGCGGACGCCGTTCAGCGCCTGCGCTTTGAGCACCCCAACGTCAGGGTCGTGCTGCTGCGCTCCGGCAAGGACCGCGTCTTCTGTGCCGGCGCGAACATCCAGACGCTCGCCCGTGCCTCTCACTCCCACAAGGTCAACTTCTGCAAGTTCACCAACGAGACCCGCAACGCCATTGAGGACGCCAGTCAGTTCTCCGGTCAGAAGTACATCTGCGTCGTCTCCGGCAGGGCCGCAGGCGGAGGCTATGAGCTGGCCCTCGCGACCGACTACATCATCCTCACAGACGACGGCAGCTCCGCGCTCGCCCTGCCCGAGATCCCCTTGCTCGCCGTCCTGCCGGGCACGGGAGGCCTGACCCGCATCATCGATAAGCGCAAGGTCCGACGCGACCGCGCCGACGTCTTCTGCACAATGGAGGAAGGAGTGAAGGGGAAGCGCGCCGTCGACTGGCGTCTCGCCGACGAGACTGTCCCTCGCAGCCGCCTCGAGGAGGCCGTTTCGGAACGTGTCCAGGCGGTCGCCGGCCCACGACCCGCGACGGCGCCAATTGGGATCAGCCTCGGTTCCCTCGAACGCAAGCTTGACGCCGATAGCGTCACCTACTCAGCCGTAAGGCTGGACATCGAGCGAGGGACACGAGTCGCGACGATCACGATCCAAGGCCCTGATGCGGTGCCGGGAGACATGGGCGCGCTCGTGTCGGAGGGTTCGCATGGCTGGGGCGTCCGCTGCGCGCGCGAGCTGGACGACGCTATCCTTCACCTTCGCTTCAACGAGCGCGAGGCGGGCGTCATCGCCTTCAAGACGGAGGGCAATCCGCAGGAGATGCTCGATTACGATCGCCTGCTCGCCGCCAACGCCGGCCACTGGCTGACCCGGGAGATCAGACTCTACTGGAAGCGCGTCCTCAAGCGCATCGACCTCACCTCTCGCTCGCTTGTAGCCCTGGTCGAGCCCGGATCCGCATTCGCCGGCACGCTCGCGGAGCTGCTCTTCGCCGCCGACCGCGCGTACATGCTGAGCGGCGAGGGCGACGACGGCGCTGAGGCCACCCTGACCCTCAGCCAGGCGAACTTCGGCTGGTACCCGATGAGCAACGATCTTACGCGCCTCGAGAGCCGCTTCCTCGGCGAGCCGGAGGCGGTCGAACGCGCCCGCGAGTCGATCGGCAGACCCGTCGTGGCTGAAGAAGCCGAAGAGATGGGCCTTGTCACCTTCTCGCTGGACGATACGGATTACGCTGACGAGGTACGGGTTTTTCTCGAGGAGCGTGCCAGTTTCTCGCCGGACGCCCTCACCGGGATGGAAGCGAACCTCCGCTGGGGCGGGCCTGAGACAATCGAATCGAAGATATTCGCCCGGCTTACTGCCTGGCAAAACTGGATCTTCCAGCGTCCCAACGCCATCGGTCCGGAGGGTGCACTCAAGAGCTACGGCAGCGGCAGAAGACCCAGGTTTGATATGACCCGCGTCTGATGTGGCCCGCGTCTAAGGAAGATGAGCAGACGGAGCGATGATATGACAACCGCTGAAGAGGCTTGGGACGTCGACTACTCGACGAAGATCCCCAACAACGTTGGACTCGCTTCGGACCGTCGCGTTTTGAAAGCTCTGGAGAGCTGGCACCCTGGCTACCTCAATTGGTGGCGTGACATGGGCCCCGCCGGATTCCAGGAGTCGCTCGTCTACCTGCGCACCGCCGTGACCGTCGACCCCAAAGGCTGGGCGAAGTTTGCTTTCGTTCGCATGCCGGACTACCGCTGGGGCGTCCTCCTGGCGCCCCAGGAAGAGGGCCGCACGATCCCGTTCGGCGATCATCTCGGAGAAGCGGCCTGGCAGGCGGTTCCGGGCGAGTACCGCGCTCCGTTGCGACGCTTGATCGTCATTCAGGGCGATACAGAGCCTGCCTCCGTGGAGCAGCAGCGCCGGCTTGGCAAGACGGCGCCTTCCCTCTATGACCTGCGCAACCTCTTCCAGGTCAACGTCGAGGAGGGACGCCATCTCTGGGCCATGGTCTACCTGCTGCAGAAGTATTTCGGCCGCGACGGCCGCGAAGAGGCGGAGGAGCTGTTACGCCGGCGCTCCGGCGACGCCGATTCGCCACGAATGCTGGGCGCGTTCAACGCGGCGACGAATGACTGGCTGTCATTCTTCATGTTCACACACTTCACCGACCGTGACGGCAAAATGCAGCTCGAGAGTCTGGCTCAGTCCGGTTTTGATCCGCTGTCACGAACCTGCCGCTTCATGCTCACTGAAGAGGCCCACCACATGTTTGTCGGAACCACCGGCGTCAGCCGAGTCGTCGAGGCGACGGTGGAAGCGATGGCGAACAACCGTATCGACGATCCCTACGACACCGAGCGGGTCCGAGCCCACGGCATCATCGATCTCCCGGCCATCCAGCGCAAGATGAACTTCCACTTCTCCCTGACCCTGGACCTGTTCGGTTCCGAGATCTCGACCAACGCGGCGAATTTCTACCGCGCCGGCCTCAAAGGACGCTTCCAGGAGACACGGATCAACGACGACCACACGCTTACAGACTCGACCTACCCCGTCCTGGAGCTCGTCGATGGCAAGGTGGAGCGCGTAGACGAACCGGCGCTGTCCGCCCTCAACATGCGTCTGCGGGACGACTTTGTCGAAGACTGCGAGCGCGGGGTCCAGCGCTGGAACAAGATCATCGCCGAGCGCGGCGTCCAGTTTGAGCTGAAGCTGCCGCACGTCGCCTTCGACCGCCAGATCGGCTTCTTCCACAACATCAACGCCGCGCCGGATGGCGAGATCATCGACCAGGAGACTTGGGAGAAGCGCAGGCTGGAGTGGCTGCCGACGGCCGAGGATGGCGAATACATTAGCAGCCTCATGAAGCCCGTAACCGAGCCCGGCAAGTACGCCGGCTGGATCGCCCCGCCACGGGTCGGCATCGACAACCAGCCCGGCGACTTCGAATACGTCAAGATCGTCAATTAGCGACCCTCTGAACGTGCAAGACGTAGCCCGTTCGTCCTTGTGAGCATCAGGGACGAAGCAATGCTGGATTCGGACAGAACCCCGCTGATCCAGAACTTTGCCTGGGTAAGGTCAGCCGTGGCGGCCTTTGTGGCGCAGGGTAGGCGCGCTTCAGCGGGCAATCCACGCTCAGCGGCCGGCCTCAGTGATCGTTCCCGAACCTCCCAGACCGGCCTGGTAGGTGGCAGTGACCACCCATTTCGGCGAGCCGCCCTGTGAGCGGATGGACCAGAAGTCGTAATCGCCGCTGGCACGGTCGCCGCTCGCGTTAAGCATCGTCTGCGCAGTCGCGCCGTAGTAGTGCCCCGCAGTGTTCACAATCGCCTGACGCAGCGCTGCCGCCTGCGGCGCCGGGCCAGTCTCAAGATAGGCAAGCGTGATCACCCAGGCCGCGTCGTACGCCGCCAGCGCCGAAGCATCCGGCGCGATGCCGGTAGAGGCCATGATTCTGTCCGACAGAGGCTGCCAGTCGCCCTTCGCCTCAGGATCAAGGCCGAGGTTGGCGCACGGGAAGACAACCTGCGTGGCAAAGGCCATCGCCTGCGCGTCTTGGAGCAGCGCCGCGCTCTGAGCCACCCCGTCTGTGCCGTACCAGCGCGCGCCTGCAAGTACCGGTACCCTCTGGGCTGCGTGGAAGACCTGCACCGCCTCCTCAAATGATGCGAGCATGATGGCGACGCTCCCCGCGCCGTACTCCTGTTGCGCCTGCTGCAGCTGTGTGCTCACTGTTGCCAGGGGAGCCGAGTAGTCAGAGGCGTTGGCTGGGTACGATGCGCCATCCAGCACAACACCGCCGTCTGCGGGGAACAGACGCACCAGCGAGTCGTGCAGCCCGCGGTTGCCGGCATCGTCCCGCCATAGCGGCACCACGGCCTTGATCCCATCTCGCTTGAGCAGAGCAGACACGGCTTCGATCTCGTGTGTGTCGTCAGGGACGAAGCGCAGCACGTTGTCGTTGCGGTTGGAGAGCGAGGAGGCGGTGCTGCCATGACTGACGATGAGGAAGCCGTTGGCATTCGCCCATAGCTGGATCGCCGCGACTTCCGAGCTTGTCTGCGGTCCGATCGCGACCTGCACTCCCTCTGAAGCCAGCTCCTGGGACGCCTGTAGAGCCGTTGCCGGAGTGAGCCCGGTGTCACGCACCGTCACCTGGACGTTCAGCGATGAGCCTACGGACTGCAACTCCGCGTTGATGTCCAGCGCCGCGAGGTTGAGCGCAGCTTGACTCGACTTCCCAAGCGTCGCGCCGCTACCCGTGAGATCGAGCAGCGCTCCAATTGCGAGTGCCTGAGCGGGCGCCTGATCGACGCCGCCCGATCCGGCATGGGGTGCATGGGCAAGGGCGGCGGAGCTTAGGGCTGCCGAAACGGCGATCGCAAGCGCCGTTGTCCGCACGAAGCGTAGATGGGCGAACCGCATTCTCATTAGTCCTCTCTTCCCTTCGAGCAGGGTCGCAGCTATTTTCCGAGACCCCCTATCTGAATGAATGGTCAATCCCATTTGGTGGGAGGGCAAGCTCAGGGCACCCGAGGCCCGCTCACCGGCGCGCCGTAACGAACGCGCCGGCGCTGGCCGTCAGCGACGGCTGATCGCGCAGCAGCTTCACATAGCGGCGTAGATGCTCGTCCGCCGCGTCGCCCCGGACGGCGCGGGCGCCTTCCTCGTAGCTCAGCATCGAAGGGTTCGGCCGCTGGCGGATCGAGTTGGTTATCTCGCCCAGCCGGCGTGGCCGGCGGCTGTAGCTATGCCGGTAGAACAGCTCGACCTCTATGAAGCCTGCGTCCACAAACCACTGCACCAAATCGCGCTCGTCGAAGCCGAGCATCGTATCGTTGTGGTCCGAGCGCCCTCGAATGTACGCCCGAATTTCATCGTGGGCCGGCTGTATCGACGAAATGTCGAGGATCTGTGATCGCCGGGTGAAGTCTGCGACTTGGTTGATCGGCTCGAAGATGGCGGCCCGACCGCCTGGGCGCAGTACGCGATACAGCTCCCGAATAGCTCCAGCTTTGTCCGCCACGTAAATCAGCACCGAGCGCGCAAGGACGGCGTCGAATGCGCCGCCGGCGACGGGCAGGCAGATCGCGTCCCCTCGCACCGTATGCACAAAGCCGGCGGGCTGTTCGGCCCGGCTCTGGTGCTGACACTCACGAAGTGCATCGTGCGAGATATCGAGCGCCAAAACCAAACCCTCAGAACCGACGCGCCGGAGAGCCTCGAGCGTGAGCAGCCCCGTGCCGGCCCCGACGTCGAGCACCCGCTGCCCGGCGCGAATGCGCGCGTCGCGCATCGTGCGGTTGCGCAGCCGGTGCAAACTGCTCGCCAACCGCTTCGCCTGCGCCTCGCTCAATCCGCGCTGACGCCCCCGCAACAGCCAGTCCGCCCACCGATCGAGCGGCGCCTTCGCCTCGCCTTCCACCGCCTTACTCCCGGCCCAACGACCGCCGGCGCTCCGGCGTGTCCGCAGCAAGCGTCCACGCTGTAACCGCAGCGTCTTCTCGCATAGCTGCTGTCATTGCCTGTTCCTAACGCCAGTCGTCCAGGATGTAGACGTCGGCGCGGTCACAGCCCGGCTCATCGGGCCGGTGCATGGTCACGCCCTGAAACTCCGAGCGGAAGCCGCGCTGGAGAAGCTGTGCGTAGGCGGCGTGGCGCGCCGTGTTCACGCCGCCGACCATCTTCGCCAGCCCATTCTGCGCCGCCAGGCCTTCCCAGGCCAGGAGCAGCCGATCGAACCGCTCGCCCGCTTCGGCACCCGGCCGCACCGCGGCGAACTTGGCTTAGCACGCGCCGCTGTCCGCCTCCGAGGCCGGGCCAAAATGGCATACCGCGAACCCCTCGAGTCGATCGCCGTCGAACAGCAGCAGCGTATCGCCGAGCCTCTGATCGGCGTCCGATTCGATCTCTCGCCGCAGGTCCAGGCCCTCATAGATCGACCCGGAGAGCTCCCGACAGGCCTCGAGCGCCTGCAGACGTGCTACCTCGGAGAGGCTCGACAATACGGTCGAATCGGCCGATGCAGAGTCGGGCCGCACCTCTCGAGCAACGATTGCCGTCAGAAAGCGCGGCCAGAAGCCAAAGCGCTGGTAGAGATGGACGTGCTTTGTGCTCTGCGAGAACGTGAACAAGCCGGAATGCCGCGTGCCCCAGCGATCGAAGATTTGCATCGTCGTGTCGAGCAGGCGCTGAGCGATGCCTCGATTCCACAAGTCCGGGTGGATAGACAGCGGGCCAAACCAGGCGACGCTTCCCCAATTCGCCAAGAAGTTGGAACCGGCGAGGACGCCGTCGAACTCGGACACCGGCACCGCGTCCGGTTCGACAAGCCAACGTTGCCTCGCGAGCTGCCGCCCCCGTGAGAAGGTCGACGGGTCCTCGAGGCCGAGGAATGTGCCGAAAGCGAGCCGGAAGATCCGATCGACCTCTGCGAGGTCCGTCTCTCGGGCGGCCCGAATCAGGATGGTCTCGATGGAGTGCTCTGTTGTCATCTCGAAGCCTCCTGCGCTTACCGTTTACACTACCCGGCGATGCCCTGACCGCGCTCGACTCCAGATACTACTCTGGTGGCAGCTACATGGTAGAAAGGTAGAACCTGGTGAGCCTCAACATGAAGAATGAAGAGACACACCGCCTGGCCCGGGAGCTGGCCAAGCTCACCGGCGAAAGCCTCACTGCCGCGGTCACGTCGGCCCCCCATGAGCGCCTCGACCGCGTGCGTCACCAGCGCCACGCGAGTCTCGCAGACCGTCTGCTCGCCATCGGCAAGGACTGCGCCGCGCACCTGAAGGAGCCCTACCGATCGGTGGATCACGGCGAGTTGCTCTACGACGAGCGCGGTCTACCCCAATGATCCTCGACACATCTGCCCTCCTGGCCATTCTTCGCGACGAGCCGGAGGCGCCTTCGTGTGCGCGAGCTATCGAGCGGGCAGCCGTCCGCCGGATCTCGGCGGCCAGCTTTCTGGAGGCGGCGGTTGTCATCGACGCCAGCCGGGACCCCATCAGTAGCCGTCGCTTCGACGATCTGCTGAACGCTGCGGGTATTTCCGTGGAGCCGGTCAGCGAGGAGCAGGCGCGAATCGGGCGCGCAGCGTATCACGACTTCGGGAGGGGGAGCGGCCACCCGGCGCAGCTGAGCTTTGGCGATTGCTTTGCGTACGCGCTCGCAAAGGTCACCGGTGAGCCACTGTTGTTCAAGGGGCACGACTTCATTCATACTGACATCCAGCCGGCGCTGGATGCGATAGATACGTAGTGAGGACCGAATGAACATCGGCATCGGGCTGCCCGCGGCAACGGCAGGAGTCGATGGCAGGATCCTTGTCGAGTGGGCGCGTCGCGCCGAGACGTTTCCCTTCTCGGCGCTCGGCGTCATCGACCGCATCGTATTCCCCAACTACGACCCGCTGCTCGCGCTCTCGGCCGCCGCTGCCGTGACCTCTCGCGTGCGGCTCGTCACCGCCGTGCTCCTGGCGCCGTTGCGGACCAACACCGCGCTGTTCGCCAAGCAGGCGGTCACGCTCGATGACCTCTCCGGAGGCCGTCTTGTCCTCGGGATGGGCGTCGGTATCCGGAAGGACGACTTCGATATCAGCGGCGCCGACTTTCACCACCGCGGCCGGATCTTCGAGCAAGAACTCCACGAGCTGCGCGCGGTCTGGAGCGGACAGCGCGGCATCGGGCCAGCGCCGATCCGTCCAGGCGGGCCGGAGATTATGATCGGCGGCCGCTCCGATCCGGCGATTCGCCGCGCAGCGGAGTTCGGCGCCGGCTGGACGCAGGGTACCGGCGGGCCGGAGGAGTTCAAGCGCTGCACCGATATCCTTCACGCCGCCTGGTCTGAGCTCGGGCGCACGGGGGTGCCGCCTCTCCAGTCGGTCGTTTACTTCGCTCTCGGGAAGGACGCGGAGAGCAACGCCGAGCGCCAGCTCCGCAGCTACTACGGCTTCCGTGGCCCCGCTGCGGGCGGCAAGGTGGCGGAGGACGCCGCCCTCACGCCGGATGCTATCAAGCGAACGATCGCCTCCTACGAAGCCCTCGGCTGCGACGAGCTGATCTTCCTCCCTTGCTCGCTCGACGTGACCGAGGTCGATCGACTCGCGGAGGTGGTGTTCTAACTCCCGGCGGAAGCTCCCGTCGTTCCCTCTCCCTGTGGGAGAGGGCAGGGTGAGAGAGACCCAGGCTCTATCAATAATCAAGGCCGCGCTTGCGGGTGTACTCTCACAATCAGTTGGCGGAGTTCGCGGGGAGGGCGTGATGAACCAATCTTCTCCGACGCGTTCGTACGGTGCGTATCACAACCGCCTGAGCCGTCGCCGGATCTTGGCCGCGGCAGCGATGAGCGGAGGCGCGGCAGCACTGCTCGCGGCGTGCGGAGGCCGCGCGACCCGCACAACTCCCAGCGCCGGCAGCGGCGCAGTGAAGCCGCAGCCCGGCGGGCAGATCAACCTCGCCACCCCGTCCGATCCGTTCGATCTCGATCCGACCACAGGCGAACAGAACAGCCGTCAGATCCTCCCGATGGTCTACGACAGCCTCCTGGCCATCAAGGCCGCGCCCGATGTGAAGTACAACGACCTCGTGCTCGGTCCTGGTCTGGCCGATCGATGGGAGACCCCGGACGGCCAGACATTTACATTTCACCTGCATCCAGGCGCGACCTTCGCCAATCTCCCGCCGGCAAACGGCCGTCCTGTCACCGCGAGCGACGTCAAATGGAGCCTCGAGTACGTCGCCAGAATCGGCTCCTTCAAGGGCGATAAAAAGCTCAAGCCCGCCCTCTACGCTTCGAACTTCGAGGGTCTGGAGGCCGTCGAGACCCCAGACGCGAACACCGTGGTCGTCCGCTTCGACGCCCCGTACATCCCATTCCTGTCGTACGCCGCCGCCGATTGGGCGCCGGTCATGCCGCACGAGATCTACGACAAGGACGGGAACTTCAGCGGGCAGGCTGTTGGCAGCGGAGCGTGGCAGGTCGATAACGCCGCCTCACAGCGGGGCAGCCACTGGACCCTGAAGCGAAATCAAACATACTTCCGACAGGGTCGCCCGTACATTGACCAGGTCAATTGGTTGGTGCTGCACGACACTGCTACGCAGGCGGCCGCCTTCACGACCAAACAGATCGACATGCTGCCCGGCGATGGTGTGACGACGCTCGATTACCCGACCGTCCAAAAGGCAAAATCGGATAATCCCGGCGCGACCGTCTATACCTTCCTCAATCCCTCGAGCGGGATCCTGTATTGGAACACCCGCAAACCGCCGCTGAGCGACGAGCGCATCCGCAAAGCCATCTCCCTCTGCATCAATCGCGAAGAGCTCATCAAGACGCTCTCGGGCGAGGGGCAGGGCCAGTGGGCGCTTGCGGGCACCCTCCCCGGGGTGTTCGCCGATGATGAGGTCCACAAGCGCCTGTCGTACGATCCCGCGCAGGCGGCGAAGCTGGTCGCCGACGCGGGCTACCCCAACGGCGTGTCGATAAACTTCATGCTCAACACCGAGGGCGGACAAACGCTCATTAGTCTTGTGCAGCTTGTTCAGGCGCAGCTCAAGCGCGGCAACATCGACGCGCAGATCGAATCGGTCACGCGCGAAACCGACAACGCCCGCCGCCATTCGCTCAACTACCAGTTGAGTTACACGCCGAAGATTCTGACCTTTGATATCGACAGCTATCTTGTGGGCGAGTTCTACTCCAAGTCGGATCACAACTACATGGGCATCAACGATCCGGCGCTCGACAAGCTCGTGCTGGCCCAGCGATCAGAGACGGACACCAATAAGCGGCTCGACCTCATCCGGCAGGCGGTCCGGCTCGTGAACGACCACGCCTACGCGCTGGCGTTCTATTACCCAACCGGACACGTGTTCACGAGTCCGCGGCTGAAGAGCTACAACCCCAACTGGGGCGCCCTGGGACCGCCCCTCGTCGATAGCTGGCTCGCGAGCTAGCGAGGATCTCGCGGTTGACATTCGGCCTCCAGCCCGCTCTGCGCCCGAGAAAGGATCGGGGAGTCGGGGGTGAGGCCTATCGCCCAAACGTCGAGTACTCGAACGACTTCTCGGTGATGAACTCCAGCAGGGCAGGCTGACCCTCGCGCGTTCGTTCGATGCCCCGCTTGATCGCTGCCTTGATCTCCGACGGATCTTCAACCCGTTCCCCGTAGCCGCCGAAGGCTTTCGCCATATCGGCGTAGTGGCCGCTGATGTCGGTGCTGCGGAACTTCTCCGTCGCCGCCGGCATAACCGGCAGCTCGATGGCCATCGAGAAGTTGTTGAGCAGGATCGACAGGATCGGGATGCGCTCGCGGACCGCCGTCTCGAAGTCCATGCCCGTGAAGCCTATCGCCGCGTCTCCCCAGACGTTGATGCAGAGCTTGTCGGGGTGTGCGAGCTTGGCGCCCATCGCGAAGCCCAGCCCGGTGCCGAGCTGTGTCGTCTTCCCCCAGCCGATGTAGCTCAGTGGCGTCACCGGCTCCCAGAAGGGCGACAACTGGTCGCGCGGGCTGCCGGCGTCGTGGGTGATGATCGTGTTCGCCACATCTACTGAGCGCATGAGGTCCCAGAGGATCCGGTTCGCCGTCATCGGCTTCTGTTCGGAGGTCAGCTTCGGCATCCACTGCTTCAACCATTCCTCTTTTTGTTTCTTGATCTCCGCCTCCAGCGCCGCGCGACGCCCGCGCTGCTTGCCTCCGAGCCGGTCCTTGACCGCGGCGCACAGCGCCTCCAGCGTCAGGCGGGCATCGCCGACAAGGGCATAGTCCACCGGCACGTCCTTGTTGATGTCAGTCGGGTCGAGCGTCGCGTGGATCATCGTCTTGCCCTTCGGCATGGCGACCGCGTAGCTGCTGGTGGCGAAGCTGCAGCCAATGCCGAATATTACGTCCGAATCCTGCAGGAACTGGTACACCGGCTTCGGCATCGAGCGGCCTCCGGAGCCGAGCGACAACGGATGGGTCTCAGGGAAGGCGCTCTTACCCTGCAGGCTGGTTGTGACCGGCGCCTCGAGCAACTCGGCCAACTCCTTCAGGGCGTCCCAGCCCTGCGCGTAGTGCACCCCCTGCCCCGCATAGATGACCGGCCGCTGCGCTTCGATCAGCACACGGGCCGCCGTGTCGACGTCGCGCGGATCGGGCCCGCTGCGGAAGCGACGCGATGGCTGATAGTCCAGTGGCTCGGGCACCTCCTCCTGAAAGACGTCGCCCGGCGTCTCGATCAGCACCGGCCGCGGGCGGCCGTTGCGAACCTGCGTGAACGCGCGCCGAATCGCGTCCGGTATCCCAGCCGCGACGGTAACCTGCTCAGCCCACTTCGTGATGTGCTGATAGTTCAGAAAGGCGTTGAAGTTCGGCTCGATGTTTGTCAGACGACGTGCATACCCGCCAGGCAGCACGACGATCGGCGAGGAATCGCCGTAGGCCTGCGCGACGCCGCCAAACGCGTTCTCGGTCCCGGGGCCGCTCTGCATCGCGAACACGCCGATGCGCTCACCGGAGGTCGTCCGGCTGACGGCATCGCACATGTGCAGCCCCGTCCGCTCCTGGCGGACGATGATCGTGCGGATGTCCGCCTGGGCAGCGGCCTCGATAATCGGGTTGACGGGATAGCCGATCAGAAACTCGACGCCCTCGCGCTTGAGCATCTCCGCGATCGCTGCTGCTACCTTCATGAAAGTATCTCCTTCATCGACGAGATTGATGTGACTATGCCCAGACGAGGATACCGCGCCGGGATTCGAAGAGTGTGCGGCGTCCGAGTTTAAATCGGCGCTGGCGGGAGAGGGTCGGGGTGACGCCACGGGCCGCGCCCTGACGGCCTTGCTTATGCGCCTTGGTCCAGGTGTCAGTCTCGATTGGGCCGAGATAAAGAAATGCGCCCCGCCCCGCGTTCCGAGGGGCAGACCTACACCCGTACTTCCTCTGCTTCTCTATAGAACGGAGCGATTAAATTCATGCCGCCCTCTGGAGTCGGCCAGCCCTCAGGCACGCCGATATTCAACTCTTGTTGCGCACGCTCGAGGCTCATGCCCTCCGCCCGCGCTGCCGCGAGCTCGCGCACGCAGCCGTCCATCCAGGTCCGGAACGCGGCGACCTCGAGGGCTGAGCCGATATCACCGTGACCAGGGACAAAGGCACGTGCCGGAAACTGCTCCAGCCGCGTCAACGCCGCTACCCATGCCCGCGGGTATCCGTCGCGGGCAAAGCCCGAACGGCCGTTGACGAAGATGTCGCCGGCGATCAGCACCTGCTCCTCGGGCAGCCACACCACGGCGTCGCCCGCCGTGTGGGCCCGCCCGAGGTAGTGCAGCTCGACGGCCCGGCCGCCCGGGTAGAGAGTCATCGTGTCTTTGAAGGTTATGACCGGCGGTATGATGCGGACCTCCCGGAAGTGTTCGGCATGCTCCTGCCGAAACGTCATCGCAAAGTCGCGCTGAAAATCCGCCCGCTCGACGAGGTGGCGCCGGCAGTTCTCGTGACCGACGAACACCGCCGGCTCGAAGTACTGGTTGCCGAAGCAGTGGTCGAAATGCTCGTGCGTATCGATCACATACTGGACCGGTCGGTCGCTGACGCTGCGAATCTGCGTAATTAGCTCAGGGCTCAGGTTTGGGCCGTAGAGCGAATCGACGACGAGCACGCCGTCATCCCAGGTGATGAAGGCGGCGTTTGTCCGCCCCTCTGGTCCAATCCAGGCGTAGACTCCGCGGTCGACCTCGTGCAGGCCCGGCCCTCGCATTCCGGTCACCATAGACTCGCCTCCCAGCCGTTTCTCATAATACGCGCTGGCCCCGTGTCACTCGTTGGGAGCTACGATAGTCCGTGCAAGTCGAGGCGGCGGGCGGACCGAAGTCAACCGGCAGGCGGGCCTCCCGTTTTCGCTCAACCGCTTGATCGACAGTATCGACGGCTACCCCGGCGCATCGATCCGCGCTCAGTCATTTGCGCGGTTCTCCCCTTCCCTCGCGGGGAAGAGCCCATCGGTAGGGCGGGGTCTTGTACCCCGCCGCCTCACTAGGGTCCCAATTTCCGCGAACGGCGGTCGACTAGGCCTTACGTCGGCGGTAGCAGACCTTCGACGCGGCCGGCGGCGACAGCGACCGGTTCCCTGAGTAGGTCCCGAGCCAGCCCGGCCGGCGGATGCACATCCCGCAACTGCGGAATGATCTGCTCGCCCATGAGCCGGATCGACTTCATGATCTTCTCCTGCTCCATGCCGCCGACCGACATCCAGCAGCTCACGAATGTCGCGCCGTTCTCCGCCAGCACGCGATACTTCGCGGCGACCGTCTCAGGGCTGCCATAGAACAGCGTCCTGTAGAAGTCGTCGTCGTTCGCCTCGCCGGGATATGTCACCGCGTTGGCGCGGCCGTCCTTGACATCCTTGCGGTTCAGCGCGCGATTGGCGCGATTTTGCCAGCGCGCATAGCTCATGTTGGCGCGCGCCTCTTCGTCCGTCTCTGCCACGTGCGTCATCGTCTGAATGCCCAACTCGAGCCCGTCGACCGGCTTCCCGATCTCTTTGCGCGTCCGCGTCCAGAGCGCCGCGGCCGCACGGATACGCTCGATGCCGAGGAAGCTGCTGGTGATCGGCACAATGTCGCGTTCAGCGGCCATCTTGATCGTGTCATCGCTGCTGCCCGCTACCCACAGCGGTGGGTGCGGCTTTTGCTTCGGTTTGGGCCAGACGGCGACCGGATCGGGAACTTTGATGTACTGCCCGTCGTAGGTGAACTGCTTATCGGAGGTCCAGGCCTTGAGCAATACGTCGAGGCTCTCGTCGAAGCGCGTGCGAGATTGCTCGGGTGCGACGCCGAAGCCGGCGAACTCGTATGGCTGGAATCCGCGGCCGATTCCGCAGATGAAGCGGCCGTCCGACAGATTGTCGAGCACGGCCACCTCCTCGGCGAGTCGCAGGGGAGGCCAGTGCGGCAGGACGAGGACGCCGGTCGCTATCCGAAGCCGCTTGGTCCGCTCGGCGATGTATAGCGCCTCCATCAGCGGTGCAGGAGACATGCCGTAGTTCGAGTAGTGATGCTCGGCGATCAGGACGAAGTCGAAGCCGAGCGCCTCGGAGTACTGGATCTGCTCGATTCCCTCCTCGAACACGCGCTTCCAGTCACCGGTTGACGGATTCGGCCACTCGCAGAACAACCCGAACTTCATACGCGCTCCCGGTGCGCAGACTACCCACGCAACCGACAGGAGTCAAATCACTGGGCGTGCCTCACGCGGATCCCCTCGACGGTTCATGCGGCGTCCATCGCAGCGACGAAGTTCGGAACGTTTCCCCACGAAAGCTTCTCCGCTGAGGCTTCGCCCCCGTGCCCCCTTCACGTGGCGCTGGTGGCGGCAGATTCAGGGGCAGATCGGCGGGGTGCGGACGGGCAAGACGCGCCGGAGCGGGCAACCTGTCTCGGGTCACTGCATTTCAATTACGCTCTGTCCAAACCCGCAGAGGAGGGAACTCGTGCAAGCGAACATCCCAGGTCTCGCCAACGCTACAGAAGGAATCACCTCCAATGGCGTTCCCTACATCGCCGCTCCACCTGAACAGCCGGCGAACCTTCGGGGCATCATCCTGCTCTGGCACGGCGCCGACCCGCCCCGGAGCGAAGCCTCCTTGGCGGCCGCGCTCCCGCTTCGCAATCTCGACTGCTGGCGGATCTACCTCGGCATGCCCCTCTACGGCCGGCGCGCTCCTGCGGGCGGATTCGATGCGATCATGCGGCTAGCGGCCGAGGACGCGGTCCGCCTGATCTTTCAGCCGAGCATCCAGGGTGCCGTGGACGAGCTTCCGTCCGCGCTCGACGACATTCGCATCCGGCTCGGGATCGATGCGGCGCTTCCACTTGGACTATTCGGCTTCTCCCAGGGCGGAGCGGCTGCGTTGCTCACGCTCAGCCGCGGCGAGATTCTCTTCAAAGCTGCCGCAACCTTCGGCGCCGTCGTCGACCTCCACTCGCTCGTCGACACCCTCGCGGCGATGTACGGCACGCCGTACGAATGGACGCCGGAGAGGATGGCCGCTGCTGAATCACTCAGCTCCACACAACGTGCCCAGGCGCTGGCGGCGAGCCGAGTCGCTCTGCTGATGGCGATCGGCGCCGATGATCCACTTCCCGCTCGAGAGCCCGCCGAACGCCTGGCCGGCGAGATTCAAGCCGCCGGAGGCACTGCCCAGGTGACAATCATCCAGCACGTCCCGCACGCCTTCGTCGAGCCCCCAGGAGAGGCCGCCGCGCCCCAGGGACCGATGGCGCGGTCCATCGAGAGCGTCGTAAGCGACTGGTTCGAGCGGCATCTCTTCTAGCGCGGCAATCGCAGCAGTGACGGTGGCAAACCTGTTCGGTGCCACCATTCGGCCATCGCGATCTGCGCCGCCACCGCGTCGAGCACCGGAAAGCCGGACGCCTCGGACAGCTCCTTGGCGGAATACTCGACGGGACAGATCGACATCGCGACCAAGCCCATCAGCTCCGCGCCCGCCGTCCTCGCCTCGCGAGTGCACTCGACGAAGCGATCGAGCAGCTCCTGCCGGCGCTGTGGATACTCAGAGTTCGGGATACCGATGGCGGTATGCGCGGCCAGCAGCTGCCCTGCCCCGGCATCGTGCGCCCAAGTCCGCATCCGCTCCTCATCGCCGGGCATATAGGTGCAGGCGGCAAACGGCCGATCGAGCATGGCGCAATAGAGGAAGCACGCCTCCGATTGGCCGACGACTGGGATGCGCACCAGCGCGCGGGCCTCCCGTACCCCGACGTCGAGCGTGCCAAAGGGACAAAAAGCGTCGTAGCCGTCCCGTTCGGCCTTAACCGCCAGCTGCGCGCTCAGCTCCGCGGCTGTCAGCATGTGCTCCGCCGTAACCTTCGGGTCACGACGGCCCGCCTGGCCCCAGGGCGAGAAGCCGGAGACGCCGGGCATATACTCCGCGTCTATTTGTGTGCTCGCGGTAGTATATGAGCGCATCACCGCAAGCCGGCGCTCCTCAGCCTCCGGCGGGTAGACGCCCTTGCCGGCGGGCAGCATACAGAGAATTTTCATCGCGTCCCATCCCCCGGCCCCTTCCCCTTGGGAAGGGGATGGTTTATTCATCTCGGGGGCAAGCCCCCGAACCCCCGATTTTTCTCCGCGCTGCGCTGCTTTTTCCCTCTCCCTTTGGAGGAGGGTTAGGGTGAAGGCGAAGCCCGAGAGTTAGACCCAGCGCGAGCCGGTCAACTTTTCGATTGACAATCACATCCTCAGGTCGCGGCTTGTGGCTAAGGCTTCCTTCGGACCCCACCTCGGCGATGGCGCCTTTGCCTTCGCTTAGTGGTCCCGACTCCCTGGGTCGCACAGGACTTTCACCTCCGAGAACGGATGAATGCCCGGCGTACCGTAAGAAGCCGAGTGCCCCGGGGCACTCGGCTTCGCAACTCCACGGTGAAGCCTACGGTGTTGGTACGGGCGTCACGAGCGTCCCTACCGGGTGCATTAGCGAAGCCGCTGGAGCCGCCTGTCCTCGGATCGCTTGTGTGCCGGCATTCAACCATTGCTGTGGAGCGAGTAGGGGTGCAAGTATGAGATTTGGGCTTCCAACGCTACTGACTGCGAGTCCCGTTACGCGAGGGGAAGCGCCAATGTCGGTAGCCGCCGAACCGATTCCGCTGTAGAGCTGAAACGTTATGTAGATCTTGGCCGCGGGCTTCGGGAGCGTGACGTCGGCGGACGTCCCATTAACGGAGACTTTTGGCAGCAGGTTCGGCCCGCTGGAGCCATAGTCCAGAGCGCCAGTCAGCATGACAACCTTGCTACCCGCCGGCGTCTCCTGCGTCCACGATAGATGATATTGGGTGACTGGCGCGGGCGCTGTCGCCGACAACTCATAGAATCCATACCGATGGGGAAGTTGGTTTGCTGGCGTCGTCTTTTGTAAGAACGTCGGAGGCGCCACCGTCTGGTCATTTAGGACCACGGCGCCGCCTACATCGGCTGTCGTACCTCCCCATCCGGCGTCGGTGAATTTCGAGATGGATGTCGCTAGACCGGACGAGGGGGTGGAAGTCGGTGTCGATGTCGATGTCGATGTCGCTGACTGTGGCTGTCCTAGGTTCGGAGCGGTAGGACTTGCAGTTGACGTGGCCGTACCACCCGAGGGCGCTGGCGTAGCGGACAGCCTCGGGTCAGCGCTCGTTGCATTTTCGGATCCGACCAGTGCTATGAAAGCGACCGCAGTCAGCAGCATCAGAGGCAACACGCGAGCTTACCAAGATGGATGGCTGAGACGGGACACGAGTAATCTCCTATGTGAATCGCTTGACCACAGGTTTAGGACCTAGAGGGCGATGCCGAAACGATATTCGAACCTGCTGGGTGTGTATCCATCGGCTCGGTCGGCTGGATTACTACGGCGGGTGTGACGGTAGTCCGGCGGAGACCGTCAAACTGACCTTGAAGGACCTGCGTAGCTATACGTGTGGAAGCGGGATCCACCTTCACCTGTCGTCCCGTCCCCAAAGCTCCAACGGTAATCGGAGTCTGCGACAGCCGTGCTGCCGCTCATCGCGCTGGTGAAAGCGACAGTGAGGTAAAGCCCCTCGTAGGGAGAGCGTCAGGGTGCGGGCGAAGCCCGGGACTCAGACCCATCCCAAGCTACATCAATCGGCTCGCGCCTACTCTACACCTGCTTCCCCTCGTCACCGCGCAGCTACACTGTGGGGCGAGCAATGATTAACAAAGTCGTCGAGTCCTTTGATAAAGCCGTCGCGGACATCCCGGATGGCGCAACCGTGCACATCGGCGGCTTTGTGGGCCCAAACTACGCGCCCGGCTACCTGATCGCAGCACTCGCCCGCCATGCGCCGAAGCGGCTCACCGTCGTCACGACGGCGATGGGTCTAGGGCGAGCGCAGTCGGGCGACTACGCGGAGTCCGTCAAGCACCTGTTTACGATGCCCGTCGATTACGTCCATCCCGCCCTCCTGGCCGAACTGCACCTGGTCGCCAAGGCGATCACGACTTTCCCGGCAAGCAGTGGCAGAGGCGAGGGACCGCTGGAGGCGCTTCTGCGCAAGGGCGAGGCGGAGGTAGAGCTGATCGGACAGGGCTCGCTCGCCGAGCGGATCCGCGCGGCGCGCGCCGGCATCGCTGCCTTTTATACGCCTGTTGGCGCCGGAACCTCGGTGGCGGACGGCAAGGAAACACGGGATTTTAACGGCGTCCCGCATCTGCTGGAGACGGCACTTCCCGCCGACTTCGCCCTAATTCGGGCGCATAGGGCAGACCGCTACGGGAACCTCACGTATCGCGGCCCATCGAGTTTCAATGGCACGATGGCTGGGGCGGCAAGGGTCACGATCGCCGAGGTTGACGAGGTGGTGCCGCTCGGGGTTCTAGACCCGCACGCAATCGTGACGCCTGGCGTCTACGTCCAGCGCGTCCTGCAGCGCCCGGCCGTGCCGGTCGCGTCGTGGGAGCAGCCCTGCTGACTGCGGCGTTTCCCTCGCGTATCCTTCGCCGAGCCTGAGGTTGACACATGCCGGATCGACTTGAAACCGCCATCATGGCGATGCGCGTCGCGCGCGAGTTCCAGGACGGGGCCGTCGTAAACCTGGGCATGGGCCTGCCCCTCCTTTGCAGCGACTACATCCCCGCCGGACGCGAGGTCCTCTTTCACTCGGAGCAGGGGATCGTCGGGTTCGGGCGGTTGGCGAGCACACCGGACGAGGTTGACCTCTCGTTGATGAACGCCGGCGGCCTGCCGGTCACTCCGCTGCCCGGCATGGCGCTCATGAGTCACGACGAGTCGTTTGCGATGATCCGCGGCGGCCATATCGACATCACGGTGCTCGGCTCGCTGCAGGTCAGCGCCGGCGGCGATCTCGCCAACCACCACCGCCCAGGTAAGGTTGTCGGCAACATCGGCGGCGCGCAGGACCTTGCGACCTGCTGCAAGAGAGTGATTGTGATGATGCACCACACGACGGACTCCGGCGAGCCAAAGATCCTTCCGCGCTGCACGCTGCCGTTGACGGTCCCACACTGCGTCGACATGATCGTCACCGACGTGGGCGTGTTTGAGCTTGCCGGCGGACAGGTAATCCTGCGCGAGTACGCGCCCGGCTGGACCGCTGACGAGATTCAGGCGATCACCGCCGTGCCGCTGACGATCCCCGCCGATGTCCGCGAGTTGGTTCTCGCTTGAGCGTCTGCATGGCAAAGGAGATGTACCCGATGGGGTCCCAGACTCGGAAGGCCGCGTTTCCTATCGAAGAGACAACCATTGCCGAGCTGCATGCTGCCTACCTCGCCGGCAACGCGACCGCCCACGAGGTCACACTCGCCTATCTGGACCGAATCGACGCCTACGACAAGCGCGGCCTGTATCTCAACTCGCTCATCAGCCTGAACGAGCAGGCTCTGACCGTTGCCGCCGGACTCGACGCCGCGCTCCAAGCCTCGGGCGCGCTTATCGGGCCGCTCCACGGGATCCCAGTGATCGTTAAGGACAACATAGACACGAGCGATATGCCGACCAGTTACGGCGTCGCCCTCTTCAAAGAGTTTCTTCCGGTCAAAGACGCTTTCCTGATCGCGCGCCTTCGCGCGGCAGGCGCGATCATCCTCGCGAAATCGTCGCTATCCGAGCTGGCAATGGGGCTCGCGGACACCATCAACTCCGTGCTGCCGGGCTTCACGCGGAATCCCTACAACACCGCCTACGCGAGCGGTGGCTCGAGCGGAGGCACCGGCGTCGCGATCGCCGCAAACCTCGGCACGGTAGGCGTCGGCACGGACACCGGGGGAAGCGTCCGAGCACCCTCGTCGATCAACAACCTCGTCGGCATGCGGCCGACCGTCGGTCTGGTGAGCCGAACTGGCATGAGCCCGCTCGACAGTCAGCGTGATACACCCGGTCCGATGGGCCGCAACGTGGAGGACGTTGCTCGGCTGCTCGATACCCTGGCCGGTGTCGACCCCGCGGACCCGCGCACGGCGCCCGCGCGGGGGCACATACCCCCGAGTTACACCGCGTATCTCGACGTGAACGGCCTCAAGCGAACACGCCTCGGCGCCCTGCGCCAGGCGTTCAAGCTGCAGGATGGAGCTGACCCGCGCGTCGTCGCGCTGTTTGAAGAGGCGGTCTGCGCGTTGCGCGCCGCGGGCGCGGAAATCGTCGAGGACTTCACCGTACCCGGCTTCGAGACGTTCCCGAGGCCGCCACAGACCCCGGCTCGGACAAAAGCCGACTGGGAACGCTTTTTCGCCTACGAAGGGCCGGCCTTCCCCGTAAAGACTGTCGCGGAGCTTCGCGATGCGCCGGCGGACAAACGCGTCCATCCGCTCCACGCCACGCGCGTTGCTGAGATCGCGGCGGCCGGTCTCCCACCCGAGGAGGACCCACAGACCGTGCAAGGGCGTGAGGACGAACAGATGTATCGGGAACAATTCGGCGCCGTCATGGACAGCGCAGGTGTCGACGCACTCGTGTTCCCTGTTTGGACCTTTCCGCCTGTCATCAACGGCGACCGCGGACAAAGCCCTCAGGGCTCTCTTACATTCATCGGGAGCGCCATGCAGTGGCCGGTGGTCGTCGTTCCGATAGGCTTTGTCGGTGAGAACTTACCGGCTGGCATGCAAATTCTTGGCAGGCCGTGGAGCGAGGGTCAGCTCATCGGGTTGGCCTGGGC
>Ga0193751_1000407_pt1 | contig 34830 bp, 46 predicted proteins | sample L1c2metaG_FD_143050 | JGI IMG/M metagenome (GOLD analysis project Ga0193751, IMG submission 143050) | Soil microbial communities from a riparian zone of the East river system, Colorado, United States - L1c2 | ecosystem: Environmental > Terrestrial > Soil > Riparian zone | place: USA: East River...
TGCGCGGCTCGCTCCCGGTGCCGGGGCCGGCGACGAACCGGTATGGAGGCAACACCAGCTGCGTAGAAGTGCGGGCAGACGGCGAAATTATCGTGCTCGATGCGGGCACTGGGATTCGTGGTCTCGGTCTTGCGCTGGAAAAGGAGCTGGGGTCGGAGACGGTCAAGCTGACTCTTCTCATTACTCACACGCACTGGGATCACATCCAGGGTCTGCCGTTCTTTGTCCCCATCTACAATAGCAAGAATCTGATCCGGATCCTGGGTTATGAAGGCGCACGTTCTGGTCTGGGCGCGATCCTGGCCGCGCAGATGGAGACGCCCTTTTTCCCGGTGGGCTTGCATGAATTGCAAAGTCGGCTTGCGATCGAAGAACTTAAGGACATGGAGTTTCGCATCGGCAAGGTGAAAGTGGAGGCCAAGTTTGCGAATCATCCGGGCATCTGCGCCGCCTATCGGCTCTTTACCAGCGGCGGATCGATCGCATACATGCCAGATAACGAACCGTACGAGCGTCTCAAACTGCAACTTGCGGCGCAGGATGGAATCGATAGGAACGAAGCGCGAAATTTTGCCGGCGCGGAGCGGGCCAAGATGGTGGAGTTCCTACGCGATTGCGAAGTGGCGATTCTGGACTCGCAATATACGGACGAGGAATACAAGGGACACATCGGATGGGGGCATAGCTCACTGAGCAGCGCTGTCCTGCTTGCGCTAGATGCGAATGTGAAAAGGGTTCTGCTTTTTCATCACGATCCCAGCCATGACGATGACATGATCGATGGAATGGTGGAGCAGGCGCGGGAGCTGGTTAGGAAAAGCGGAAAGGCAATGGCGATCGAAGGGGCGCGCGAAGGCGCCGAGATCGTGCTGGAGTTACTCGCGCAGCGGCAGCTGCGCGGAGTGCACGAAGAGAAGTTGAGAAGTTGAGCGTTGTTGAGGAGTTGAGGGGACCGGAACGGGACTGGCGAGGACGGAGAACAGAGGACGGAAGTCAGAGGTCAGGGGACAGAGGTCAGAAGTCAGCGGTCAGGGTTTAAATCCGATGCGCGGTTTCGGCGATTGAGGTGTCAACGGCGGATCAATTATGTCCATCACCCGTTGTAAAATTGTCACGATAACAGCCTCATGGACATCGAGCCGTTTTTTCAGGTCCTTTTCCAGCAAGACGAGCTTTTGAGCCAACTCGCGCTTGTCGCCGAGCAAGGACCGCATCTTCAGAAACGCGCGCACGACGAAAACCGACATCTGCACGGCGCGCTGACTGTTCAGGACATTGGCCGCCATGATCGCACCGTGCTCGCTAAAGGCATAGGGCTTAGCGCGACGCCCTCCGTGACCTGGACTTGAGGTGCCAATTTGGTACTTCAAGTTTTTCCATTCGTTGGAGGAAATCTGAAACATGAAATCCTTTGGGAAACGATCCCGGTTGCGTTTTACGGCGCGATTTAATGCCTTCGTCTCTACGCCATAGATAGCGGCAAGATCGGAATCAAGCATGACACGCTGGCCGCGAATTTCGTAGATCAGCTGGCCGAGTTGATCGGCGCTGAGCTTGTTCGGGGGTTTGGGCATTAAGGGGGAAAGAAAACTATCCGACGCAGACTAAATTAGAAATGAAGGCAATTGCGAATTTCGAAATGCGAAAGAGAAAGCCGGAGGCTTTCGGTTAAGTGTTAATCGTTATTGGTTCGGTGGAAAGCCAAGAGGGCGAAGCAAAGGATCAATCGTTATTCGTCGCCGGGATTAACGATCTTGAAGGTGAACGCCGCGATGGCTCCGCCGGCCAGGTCCGAGACGATGTGGATCCAAATTTGGGAGAAGTTTACCAGCTTCATCACGCCGATCCCCACGGCTACGGCCGGATTGAACGCCCCGCCGGAAATGGCGCCGACCGCGAACGCGCCGACCATCACGGTCATGCCGATGGCCAGCCCGTAGAAGGAGTTGTTCGCCGTGCCTTTGGCCGTAGCGACGTTGAGCACAACGAAGGCGAGCGCAAAAGTGAAGACAAACTCCGCGACGAACGCCGCCGGGACATTCGTAATCTCCATCGGAGTGCCGCTCTTGCCGCAAAGAAAGACGGCGACAAAGGCGGCAACCACGCCGGCCGCGACCTGCGCGATCCAATACGGGATCACATCTTTTGCCGGGCATTTGCCGCGGAGAAAGACCGCGAGTGTGACGGCCGGATTGAGATGCCCTCCGGATATGTGTCCGGTGGCGAAGACCATGACCATGAGCGAGGCACCGATCGCGAGCGGGGCGATGACGCCTGCCGCGCCGGGGATGACGGTGCAGCCGACAGTAAGAACGAGAAAGAATGTGCCGATAAATTCCGCGATATATTTGTTCATAGCGTTTGGGTTGGGTGTTGGTGGGACTCCACTTGCATAAACATCACGGCGGGTGGCTGATGTCGAGACTCTAAAAAACTGAAACGCTGAAAAGCGGAAAAGCTGAAAGGCTGTCGCCACGGCGAAGGTTGATCCGCCTTTGCCAAGGCTTCCGCCGACGCGGAGCTATGGCGTGACAAGCCGGCGCGACAAGGAAGTTGAGTCGTTACGCTCCCGCTAGTGCATCAAACATGTGCCCGATTTGTAGATTGCCGCAGAGCGGCATGATTGAGAAGTTTAGAAAGCGGCGGAATTGTGATTCATGGCAGATGCAAAGATCTTACCGCCGAAGCCAACCCGGCATCTGGCCAGGCTGACGTTGATCGCGTTTCTTTTCACGTTCATCGCGTCGCGGACGCTGGTGATTCTGATCATGGCCCGGCGTGTGCCGGACTTGTTTCTCCACATGGGCGGCACTCATGTGCACCATCTTAATTACGGGATTTTCCTGCTGTCGGCTGTCGCTGGGATCCTGCTTTTTGCCCGCCTGAACGATAAACAACGGAGCGTCTGCGCGGTGGTCTACGGATTTGCCATGGCGCTGACCTTTGATGAATTCGGCATGTGGCTGCATCTGGGCGGAAGTTATTGGCAGCGCGCCAGCTTCGATGCGGTGATCGTGCTGCTGAGTGTTTTCGGGATTCTGGCCTTTCTGCCGCGATGGCAACGGCTCCGCACACATCATTATATTGTGGGCGGCGTGGTACTGGCGTCGGTCGCGGTTTTTTATTTCTTGCTCTTCAAGTCGCTCAAACATGCGAACGACAAACTGATCCCGCATTTGATGGAGCTGGAGCAAAAAGGGCCGCAGTGAGGAAGAAGCTGGGAGTGAGGAGCAAGGAGAGAACGAACCGGAGGCTTCGGGAAAAGTGGAAAGTAGCAATTAGAAAGATTCCAGAAAAAGCTGAGACGCCGGAAGAAGTGGAGCGCTGAGGCGTTGAGAAGTTGAGGGGAGGACAGCCGCCTCCGCCGAGGCTTCCGCCGACGCCAAGGCTAAGGCGTGACAAGACGGCGAGCCAGGACGACGGAAATCGGAGGTCAGAGGACAGAGGTCAGAAGTCAGAGGGCAAGTTGCTCATCGAAACTCGGCGGCACTCATCCGCTTCCGTCGATGATGCTTTTGAGCGTGCCGATCGGAATCGGTTTGTTGCCGTGCATGGCGACAATTACTTGTCGACCGTTTGGATAGCGCCATTTTTGATGACTGCCTTTCTGGCTCCGCCTGGCTGAAGCCATGTTTGCGCAGCACTCGAATAACGTCTTTAGCACTGCAAACGGGATAGCGCTCGCTCACGTGAGCGCTACTTCCAGCACCTTCGCGCCGGCGGACAATGTCACTGGCGCGGGCTCGAACCAAAGTTCCAAGGCTTCCTTGGCGTTGCGCACTGCTTCATCCTCGGTGTCGCCCGCTGAAGCGCACCCGGGCAATTCCGGAAAGAATGCGGCCCAACGTTTAGTCTCTGGATCGTGTTCCACTACGAGCCGAAGTTTCATCGCTGCCATATTAACTTCGTGCGCTGTTTGCGGCAATGGGGAGGTTGAGGAGTTGAGGACGTAAAGACTTCGTCCACGTCCCGAGGAAGTTGAGAGCGTAAAGCTCCGTGGGAGCCACGCTCCTTTACGGAGTTGAGACGAAAGTGTGAGGAGCGGAGGCCTTCTGGCACGGATTTAGCGGCATTTCGGGAGTATGCCGACCGCGCTCGATCAATTCATCAACGCGTTGGAAGCCCAGGCAGTGCCGCCGGTCTTCGTTGCAATACTCGCCGCGGCGTTGCTTTGTCTCTTATTCAAGCGGCTTGAGCACACTATTATTCGCGTAGTCCGTTCGGCACGCGGCGGTCGCCAGATGGCGAAAGTCGTCACGAATAGAAACGTCGTTTCTGCCGGCGTTGTTCGGTATTGCCCGATTTGCCATTCGCAGATGATCAGACGCAAGGCGCGTCGCGGATCTCGCACGGGCCAGGAAGTCTGGAGCTGCCCGAATTATCCAGACTGCCGCGGTACGCGACCGGTCAGAGGAAAGCTGACTGAAGCGAGGAGCTCGGAGCTAGCAGCGGGGAGCGACTTGGTCCGTTGGGAAGAGGTCAGAGGACGGAAAACGTTGAGCGGTTGATCCGCCTCCGCCGGGCCTACGGCGCGACAAGGAAGTTGAGATGTGGAGGAGGGAAGAGCGGAAAACTGACGGTCGCCGCAGCGGCGTTTATTTCACCAACTCGCGCGCCTGCTGACGAATGATTCCCCGGAGTGAAACATTCACCACTTTCGAGTTGGAGAACACTTTGGCCACGTCCGGTTCCAGAACGACTACATTGGTTCCTTGCGCATAGCGCCGCGCGTATTTACCACGTTCGCCTTGCGAGAAATCGTATTCGTTTCGCATCTGCTTGCGTGAGGATTTATTCGATACCTTTTTCATAACTCTTGCGTTCTCGCCGGCTGGCGCGCCGCGCGCTAATGATCCGGATATTATCGCCTCTATCCGTATGGACGACAACGAGCAATTTACCAGTAAAGGCAGTGCCCATCGTCACGTAGCGTTCTTCTGCCTGTGAATGCTCCGGGTCAGCGATCGTCAACGACAGAGGATCTCCGAAAATGGTAGACGCTTCTTCGAAACCGACACTATGCTTGATAAAGGCATATGGCATCAACTGGCCAGCCATGAACGAGCGGGTGAAGAATTGCGAATTTCGAAACGCGCGCACGACGAAAACGCTCATGTGGACCGCGTGCGGGCTGTTGAGCACGTTGGCCGCCATGATTACGCTCCCGCTAGTTTAATGATCAGGCGCGCGAGCGCGGCCGTTATCGGTTAATAGTTATTGGTTAATGGCATGAAACGGATGATTGAAACCGGAAAGCTGAATGGACCGCGCGGGAGGCGCGACATAGAAGGGTCCGAGCCGGACTGGCGGTAGCTGCAGGGTAGCGACGACGGAATGTGGGCAACGACGGAGTTTCAAACCGGAAATATGAACCGGCTAATTGTTATTTCGGCGCTCTGTTTCGTGGCGGGTTTGTTCGCTGGAACGGCTAACGCGCAAAGCAGTAGTCCGGCCGCCAAAGGCAGCGGTACTGATGTGAATGCGAGCGCAACGCCGGCGCAAGCGCATCGTCGCCTTCAGCGGCAGTCCGCATTACGCCGGCCGACCGCGCCTCCAATGGCAAAGTCGACCAACAATGTTCGACTCAGTTATTCGGAAGCGGTCAGGAGGTATCGGCACGAAAGACACGATCGAATTTGGTGGAAGCAACATTTCACGACGATCGTGCTGGTCGGCGGCGGTTATTATTATTTCGATGCGGGTTACTGGTTCCCGGCCTGGGGTTACAATCCGGTGTATGAATTTTACGATTATGACGGCCCAATTTATACCTATGGCAACCTGCTGCCGGATGAGGTGATCGTGAATGTGCAGCGCGCACTAAAAGAAGAGGGCTATTACGCCGGTGGACTCACCGGCTCGCTTAACTCTGTTACGCGACAGGCGATTGCAAATTATCAATCTGACGCCGGCTTGATCGTCAACGGGATCGTCGATGCGCCGACGGTTGCGTCGTTGGGACTCGAGTGACTGAAAAACGCTGAAAACTGAAATGCTGAAAAGCGGAAAACCGGAAATGCGGAATGGAGCGAATGGGATGAGGTGCGAACCGCACTTGTCTTTTATGGCCGGTGACGCCGCGAGGTAGCGGTCGAGCGGTGCGGGAGCAGCCGAGATACAAACGCTGATTTTAGAGTCGAAAGCAGAGATCAGGCGGTGCAGGCCAGCAACGCGAGAAAATGGCAGCTGGTGCCGGTGAGCACGAAAAGGTGCCAGATGAAATGGGCGTAACGCATCCGTTCGTTGACGAAAAACAAAACGCCAGCGGTGTAGGCAACGCCGCCGGTGAGCAACCAGAACAACGCGCCCGGCGGCAGGTTTGAGATCAGGGGCCGAATCATAATTAGCGCCGACCAGCCCATCGCGAGATAGAGAAACAAACCAAATCCGCGATGACGCAACGGACCGCGGGTCGCTTTGATGATGACTCCGAAGATGGCGAGCAGCCAGATGTATCCGAGAATGGTCGATCCCCAAACGCCGTGAAGCGGGCCGAGCGAGAACGGTGTGTAGGTGCCGGCGATGAGAAGAAAAATCGCGCAGTGATCGAGCATCTGGAGAGTTTGTTTGGCGCGGGTTTGCGGCCAGGCGTGATAAAGCATCGACACTAAATAGAGAGCGAACATCGTGGCGGCGAACACGATTGTGCCGGCGAAAAAACCTGCGTTGCCGGAACGCCAGGCAGCAATCAGCAGGACCGGCGCGGCAAAGACGGCAGCGATCAGGCCGATGCAATGACTAATCGTGTTCGCGAGTTCTTCGCCCGAAGAATTGGTGCGCGGCTGCGATTCCCACGGCGCGCGTTCGGCGACAATCATCGGCACATTAAAAGCTGAAATCCTGAAATCGGGAAAGCTGAAATAAAGCGGTTGAGCAGTTGAGGACGTAAAAGCTCCGCCCACGTCCCAAGGCCGTTGAAGCATTGATCTGCCTACGGGCGAGGCTTCGTTGCGACAGGTGACCAGGGCGGCGTTATCCTTTAAAGGAGAAACCATGACCCAACGCATCCGCGGCGTCCTGGCGCCAGTCCTCACCCCGTTCAGAGCCGATCTTTCTCCGCGTAAAAGCTTCGCTCACGCGGCTGAAAGAGGGAATAGACACGAGTATGAGCGGTAATAATTTGCGCGGTGTACTCGCGCCTGTTGTCACTCCTTTTGGAGGTGACCTTTCGCCTGATAGGGAACGTTTCATCGCGCATTGCAAATGGTTGCTGTCGCAGAACTGCGGGCTCGCCGTGTTTGGCACCACCAGCGAGGCGAACTCGCTGGCGGCCGAGGAGCGTTCGATGTTGCTCGATGCGCTGGTCGCCGCCGGGGTCGATCCGGCGCGCATGATGCCGGGCACCGGCTGTTGCTCAATCACGGAGACGGTCAAGCTCACAACGCGGGCGGTAAAGCATGGTTGCGCCGGCGTCTTGATGCTGCCGCCTTTCTATTATAAGGGGGTCGGCGAAGAAGGTCTCTACCGTTACTTCAGCGAAGTGGTGCAGCGCGTCGGCGATGCGCGGCTGAAAATTTATCTCTACCATATCCCGCCGGTCGCGGTGGTCGGCATTACAACGGAATTGGTCGAGCGCTTGCTTGCGGCTTATCCGAACGCCATCGCCGGGATGAAAGACAGCTCAGGCGATTGGAACAACACCAAGACTTTCCTCGACGCCTTCGCCGTCGGAGCCGGACGGGCAGTTTTCCCCGACGCACCCCGCAGCAGCGATCCCGCGACGGATACTCAAACTACCTTCGATGTTTTTGTCGGCAGCGAATCCTTCCTGCTTGCCGGCATGCGAAACGGCGGCGCCGGAACTATTTCGGCGACCGCCAATGTCAACCCGGCCGCAATTCACAAGCTCTACACCGAATGGGGCCGGAGCCGGACAGGCGGTAACTCTGCGGTGAGAGCCGATCTCGACGAGCAGCAAGCCAGGCTAAATGTCGTACGCGATGTGTTCGGGAAGAAGTACCCGATGATAAGCGCATTGAAGCAGGGCATCGCGATCTGCGCGAACGATCCGGCGTGGCGGACGGTGCGGCCGCCGCTGGTCGAACTCACCGCTGAGCAGGTAAAGACCCTGGCCGCGGAACTCAATACGATCTCCTTCACGATGCCGGGAATACTGAAAAACTGAAAAACTGAAAACTGAAATGCTGAAAGCAGCGAAAAGAGGTTGAGGCCGTAAAAGCTGCGCACACGTCCCAAGGACGTTGAGAGTGTAAAGCTCCGTGGGAGCCACGCTCCCTTACGGAGTTGAGAAAGTGGAAGCGGCTATTTCGCTTTCCGCCAGATGACGTCTCCAAGGAAAGTTGAAAGTAGAAGGTAGAAAGTAGAAAAAGAAGAACCAGCTAACGCGTTTTCTTCCAGACGACATCCTCATTATTGCGGCGGTCGATTAGCGAGTCCACCGCGCCCGTTGGTCCATAATGAAATAAAATGCGGCCTTCTACACTTTTGCGGAAAAAGATCTCGGAAGTCTCGGGGAACAGTTGTTCCTTCTTCCCTTTGCGTTCGATGAATAGGTTTTCGCCTTCGACGCTGACCAATCTGCTTTGACCGGGCGCGAGCTCGTATGTGCCGATGAAGTCGGCAAACTTTTTCGGATCAGCTTTTCCAACGGCCGGGTCTTCGTAATAACGGTGGGCCTGGCTGGCGATGATTTGCCATTGGCCGTTGCGCCGGAGCCAGGTGTCGGTCACGTGATAACGCGCCTTCAGGTTCTGACCGAAAATGGTTTCGGTTTCATTCAGGTCGTAACTCAGCACCGCGGTGTCGCCAATGATCCGGCTAATGACGTTGTCGATCTTGATCGCGCCGGAATATCCCTTCGGCAACGGAGTGATGTCGGCGATGAGTTTGGTTTTATCGAAGGTGCGCCCTTTCTCGTCCGAGAAGGTGCAATCGTCGGCGAAATATTTTTTCCACGGCGCCTGATTTCCGGAAACGAGGGAGTCGTAGAGCTCTTGCGTGCGGCGAACGAGCTCGTCTTGAGTAATCGGCAGATCGGTAGCGTAAGCGAGTGTGGTTGCGAAGATGATGGGGAACACAAGTTTCATGACGTTAAACATAAGATGTTGAGATGTTGAGATGTTGAGGGGAGGAGAAAGCGGAGCTTTCGGTTTAATCGTTATCAGTTAATGGGCGTCATTTGCTCGAGGGATGAAAGCCGATCTTCCGCCGGGGTGGACCGGGCGGGGGTGACAAAAGTGGCAGAAGCTTTTGGTAGATGTCGCGAAGTGCGGAATCGTGCACGAGCAACGACTTGTCGATCTCGGCGAGACGTTTCAGAATCGCAGCGTTGGTCGCGACATGCTCGCGCATTTTCACAAAAGCGCGAATGACGAACACGCTCATGTGGACGGCATTTGCACTGTTGAGAACACGCGCGAGCGGGAGCCGCGCGGGTAGGCGGTAACGCAGCTAGGGTAGCTGGCGCGAGAGCGGGCGCCCGAGTGACCAATATTCGCCGCTTGCAGCGCTCCATGCTCGGTAAAGGCGTAGGGTCGGTAGCGAACATTCCGCTTCGATGCGGTCGCATTTTGCGACCGGATGGACCTTGCCGCGAGCGATGCGGTCGCAAATTGCGACCTTAAAGACCTGGCTTCCTCCGCAGTGAGTTGAAACGCAAAATCATCCGGAAACCGCCTTCGGTTGCGCCGGAACTGCTCGTTCAATCGTTTGGTCGAAACGCCGTAAAGGACCGCCAGGTCGGTGTCGAAGATCACACGAACTCCACGGATCGAATAAATCCGTCGCTCGATTTTGGCTAATTCCAGGTCGCTCATGAGGGGGCGAAGGGTTCTTTAATTACAAAGTAAAAATGAAGCAATTTCGAATTTCGAAATTGCGAGGGGCAAGGAGCTGAAGCAAAGACTGAAAAGCGGGAAGAGAAGTTGAGGGGGAAAAAAAGTAAGAATTAGGAATTAGGAAGAGAGCGCCTGCGGCGCGGAATCAGAAGTCAGACGTTACTCGCTCAAAACCAAACGGCGACGTCGCTCATCGGCTAAGATCTTTTCCGCCGTTCGGCGCGCCCGGTCTCCGGAAAGTTGAGCACGCAGCAAGACTTCAATAATAGTCGATAGCTTCCCCGATCGAACCGCGTCGTGGAATGGTCTGTGAAGACGAAAAAACTGTTTGTCCGCCTTTATTCGAAGACCAGTCGCACTGATTTCATTACGCACTGTTAGTCACCTCATCTGACCCAAACATATTTCGAATCTCGGAGGCGAAGTGGACGCATCTCAGCAGTTGAGCAGTTGATCCGCCTTCACGGATTACGGGGCGACAGGGGGAGTTGAGATGTTGAAGAGACGGCAGAAGTCAGAGGTCAGACTCAGAAAACGTCCAACGCCCAATGCTGAAGGCAGACAGCGGAATGAAGCGCGCGGGTCGCGTTAAACGCGGCGCCGAATGCTGGGACGCGTTCCGGAAATTTTTTCCTCGTCCAACGCACTACGCTTTCCCGCTTTGTCGGAGAGATTCTGCGGGGCATCGAGGTGAAAACTCATTTGTAAAGAAGGCGGAACGACTGGCGAGCGCTGAGGAACGGGCTGAGAGTAATCGATTGAATCCTGCTGAAAAGAGACTCCGGGAATCGGCATTTCCGCGGGCGACGGCACGGACAATGTTTCGGCCACGCTGTTGAGCGTGGCGTTGAGCCGTTCCAGATCGATCGGTTTTAGCAAGATGGCGATCGCGCCCGATGCAGAGGCGTCGTCCGAAGGCGACCAGCCGGTAAGGAGAATGATGCGCGCTCTCGGATCTTTGGCGAGAATGTTGCGGCAGGCGGTGGCGCCGTTCAGTTTCGGCATCCGGTAATCCATTAAGACGAGATCGGGATGAAGCCGGGTGTACGCTTGAATGGCTTCGAAGCCCGAACCGACCACGCCCACTATTTCATGCTTGCAGGCGCGAACCAGGGCCTCCAGCGACCTTCCCACGTCCCGCTGGTCATCGGCGATCAACACACGCATATCTCGCGATGGAGAAACTTCCATGCCAATCGAGCCGACAAACTGAATGGAGCGAATGGGGCGAGCGACATGGCCGGTGACGCCGCGAGGGTAGCGGTCGAGCGCTGCGGGAGAGCCGAGATACAATGGAGCGAATGGGGCGAGCGACATGGCCGGTGAAGCCGCGAGGGTAGCGGTCGAGCGCTGCGGGACCAGCCGAGATACAATGGAGCGCGCGGGTCGCGCGACATTGAAGGGTCCGAGCCGGACTGGCGGTAGCAGCGAGGGAGTTGGGCAAGGACCGAGTTTTAAAGCGGAAAGAAAGGGTTGAGGGGAGAAAGCGGAAAGCGGGAAACGTCGAACGCTGAACGTCCAACACCCAATGCTGAAGTCGGAATGCGAAGACGACGACGTCCAGTCGCGGGTTGAGCGGCGTAATTCTTTTGTTAGGCGAGCGCCGGCGGTTGAATAAGTCGCGCACGTCTAACGACTAATTATATTAAGATGAAAAAATTTACGAGTTTACTAATCGGTGTGTCGCTGGCGCTGGCTGGAGCCGCTTTTGCGCAGCAGCCAGAGGAACAGTCGACACCGGGGCCAGGGAAGAAGCAGGGGACTGAAAAGACGCAGCCGGCCGAACCAAAAACGCCAAAAACGCGAGGCGCAAACTTGGCGACCCCTGAAGCGACGGCCTCGAAGCAAACCGGCGCTATGAAAGAGACGGGCGCTACGAATGAGCCGGGTGCAGGGAAAGGCCGGAAGGCTCGGACAAAATCTGAGACCGCCACCGGCACCGAAACAAATGTTTCCGGTCAGCCGACCGCCAGTGCGACTCCCGGCGCGAAGCATCAGGCTGGGCAGCGCGGCGAGAAAGGGATGAAGGGCGCAAACGCGAAGACATCCGCGACTCCGGTAACCGCGGCATCGGCTAGTGCAGCTCCATCGGTTGCGGCATCGGCTAGCGCAGCTCCATCAGTTGCGGCAACCGGCCAGCAAACCACCGGGGCTAATGCGGCGGCCGGGACAAAGAAGGCCGATCCGCAGAAGGTGCAGCAGGTCAAGCAGCAGGTGCAGCAGATCAAACAACAGCACGTGAATTTCCGCGCGCAACCTAGGCCGGACAAAGTTCCAGCGGTCACCTTCAGCCAGGGTTATCGGATCCAAGGAAGCGAAAGCTGGCAGGGTCCGCAATACGAAGTATACCGTTCGTATCATCCGGAACGGCACGATCGGGGCTGGTACAGCTCGCGTTACAACCGCGTCGAGTTAATCGGTGGCGGTTACTATTATTGGAACAACGGCTACTGGTATCCGGCATGGGGTTACGATTCTTCGGCCGAGTATTATGCCTACGATGCGCCGATCTATGTGGGTCACCGTGCTGAGCCGCCGGACCGAGTGATCGCGGACGTCCAAGCCGAGCTGCAACAGATGGGCTATTACCAGGGTGAAGTGGATGGGCTGCTCGGGCCATTGACCCGGCAGGCGCTTGCCGACTATCAGGCCGATCAAGGACTCGTGGCGACGGCGGTGATCGACGAGCCGACGCTCGATTCCCTCGGGATGAGCTGAAGAAGAAATTCGAAAGTAGAAAGTAGAAAGTAGAAATTTAGTTTCGAGAAGCCGCCGGAGCGCACGAATGCCTCGGCGGCTTTTCTGTTTTATTCCAAGGGCAAACCCGATTCGTTGGCTCGATCTTGTAAACTAACTTGTCGCTTTGTTCCGTCCGTTGCCTGTTGTTTGCGGACTCGCATTTCCGCGCTGGTCAAATACCGGGCGTAATCTTGAACGGTGCTACTTGGAATTCCAACTCTCGCCACCACCAGCAGTCCATCCCTGGTCGAAAGCATGTCTCCCAATCCAGCCGGAAAAAAATGGGTGATCGCACAATCCAAAATTTCTTTGGTAAGCGGCGGGTCCGTCCGAAACGCGGTGTGGGTGTCGTCGCAATGCGATCCAACCATTGTCGTGATTTGCATGAGGCGGAATCTATCAGAAAACGCTGAATGGAGCGAATGGGGTGAGCGACATGGCCGGCGAAGCCGCGAGGTAGCGGTCGAGTGCTGCGGGAGCAGCCGAGATACAATGGAGCGAATGGGGTGAGCGACATGGCCGGCGAAGCCGCGAGGTAGCGGTCGAGCGCTGCGGGAGCAGCCGAGATACAAAAGCTGAAACGCTGAATGAGGAAGTTGAGAAGTTGAGGACGTAAAAGCTTCGCACACGTCCCGAGGCAGGATTGAGGAGTTGAGCGGGAACGGCGGAAGAACAGAAGACAGAGATCAGAGATCAGAGGTCGGAGGTCGGAATGCGGAAAGAAGCGCGCAAGCGCGCGAGGTCAGGAGATCGTTGCTTCCGCGGCCGCGCGCAATGATTCAGCCACGTCGTGGAGCGCGGCTCCGAGCCGGTCCAGATCCAACGGTTTTGGCAAGATGGCGATCGCGCCCGATTCAAGGATGTCGTCCGATGGCGCCCATCCGGAAACGAGAATGATGCGCGCGCTCGGATCTTTGGCGAGAATGTTGCGACAGGCGGTGGCGCCGTTTAGTTTCGGCATCCAGTAATCCATTAGCACGAGATCGGGATGATGCTGGTTGTAAGCTTGAATCGCTTCCAAGCCCGAACCGACTACGCCGACGATATCGTGCTTGCAGCAACGAACCAAGTCCGCCAAAGACGTTCCTACGATTCGCTGGTCATCGGCGATTAAGACGCGCATACCGATCACGCCGCAAGTTGGTCGACCGCGGTACGGAGTTGGCGAACGTCGAACGGTTTCGGGAACATGAGGTGGACGTCCATGCGTTCGTAGGCGGCGCGCACTTCGGACGAAAGGTGGGCCGACAAAACCATGATCTTGCTGCTGACGCCGCGTTTTCTCATTTCGTCGACCAATTCCACGCCGGTTAAGTGCGGCATTTTTTGATCGACAATGATGATGTCGAACTGCTCCAAACCGGAATCGAGCCTGGCGAGCGCGGCGTCACCGTTTTCGACACCGGTGAGGTCGTAGCGCGGTCCAGTGAAGATGTAGCGGAGGGAAAAGATGACCGATGGCTCGTTATCGACGGCCAAGATCCGGAGGGCGGATGCGCTCATGACCTGTCTGAGGCAGCAGCGACCGTGCCGAAAAGAGTGATAAGTACTGAGGGGTTGGGGAGTTGAGAAGTTGAGAAGTTGAGAGGTTGAGGAGTTGAGGCGACGGCAGAAGACCGACGTCAGAGGTCAGAGAACACGACGTGCTGGAAGCCGTCGGGTAGATGGTCCGACCGCCGAGGTAGGCGGTGAGTGAGCGGGAGTGAACGAATCAACGGAATTAGAAAACGTCGAACGCTCAACGTCCAACGCCAAACGTCGAACTCGGAATGCGGAAACGCGGAATGGGAAGTTGAGATGTTGAGTGGTTGAGCGGTTGAGCGGATAAAAAAGAACTAAAAGCTGAAGAAGTTGAAGAGCTGAGGGAGACGACAGAAGACAGAAACGTCGAACGCTCAATATTTAATAGTTATTTGTTTGCTGTTCGGGCGATTATAAAGTCGAGACATGAGGAGGAATTTCGTCGCCAGGATCTTTTTTGTTCTCGCTCTCGTTTTGGCGGTCTTCGCTTCCGACACTGGTGCGCAGGCGCGCGAGCACATCAGCAAAGTAAGTCCCGCTCTTACCGGGAAAGTCGGGCGCTTGATTGTGCAGCGGACACCGAACTTTGGGACCCATCTCTCGATCCGGATGTCGATCGACGGCAAGAAGGTGGCAAATATTGGTCGAAACCAGCATTACGGCGGCGTGCTTTCGGCCGGGCGACATGTGGTGACCGCGCTGGCGCTGCCGAACACGGAGGCGCGGCGGCCAACTTCGATGGCCCTCACGATCAAGCCGGGCCAGGTTTACATCTTTACCGCAACGTGGGACTCGGACCGTTTGGTGCTGCAACCGTCTAATTTTTACATGCCGACAGCGCGCGTTCCGTAGGTGCAGTTTATTACTTATTAGTTATTGGTTATTAGAGAGGAGTTGCAAGACTAGATGAACAAGATAATTACACGGCGAAGGTTTGTCGGGCTCAGTGTGGCGACGGGAGCCACTATTTTAGCGGGCGGCAAAATTCTAGGATCGCTATCCGCGCCGGGGACGGCGACGAACCCGGTTTTCAAGATCGGCGGCGATCTCGAAGTCAATCGGCTCGGTTTCGGCGCGATGCGTCTCACGGGCGAAGGCGTTTGGGGTTGGCCGCCCGAGCGCGCAAACGCGGTCAAAGTGTTGAAGCGCGCGGCTGAGCTCGGTGTCAATTTGATCGATACCGCCGACGCCTACGGACCGGAAACGGACGAGCTGCTCATCGCCGAAGCGCTCCATCCTTATCCGAAGGGGCTTGTCATCGCGACCAAAGGCGGTAGCACCCGGCCTGGACCCAGTCAGTGGGTGCCGAACGGCCACCCCGATTATCTCAAAGGTTGCGTCGATAAAAGTTTAAAGCGGCTCCAGCTGGACCGGATCGATTTGTATCAGTTGCACCGCGTCGATCCGAAGGTGCCGATGGAAGAATCGCTCGGCGCGCTCAAGGAGATGCAGAGCGCGGGGAAAATCCGGCACGTTGGATTATCGGAAGTGTCGACGTCGGAAATTGAGCGGGCGCGTAAAGTTCTGCCAATCGTGAGTATTCAGAACCGGTACAACATCAACGACCGGAAATGGGAAAAGGAACTCGATTATTGCGAGAAAGAAAATCTTGGCTTCCTGCCATGGTTTCCGGTCGGCGGCGGGCGGGGCGTGAAGTCGACCACGCTCGACGCGGTGGCGAAAGCGCACAACGCGAGTGTTTATCAAGTGGCGCTGGCCTGGCTGTTGCAACGGTCACCGATAATGGTGCCAATCCCCGGCACGTCGAACGTTCAACATCTCGAGGACAACGTGGCCGCGGCGAAACTGAAGTTAACGCCGGAAGAGTGGGAGGCTTTGGCCGCTTAAGCGGCTCGAGGTCAGAAGTCAGAGGTCAGAGGTCAGAGAACCGATAACGGATAACCGAGGCCTCACGTCGAAAATCGCGCGCGGACATCCGCGGAGACGCGTGTCGGTTTGCCAGTGCGGACATCGATCGGCACCCAGAGAGTGCGCGCTTGAGCGAGAACTTGATTATTCGCCACGGCGAATCCGTGCTGTCGCGGATCGATTTTGCTTCCGGACGACTCCGTGTCGCTGCGACCGGACTTGCGTCGGATTTCGGTGAAGCGCTCGAATTTGAGCCGGCTTGCTTTACCGACCCAGGTGCGCAACAGGATCTCGTCGCCCACACTCGCCGGCATTTTGTAATCGATCTCGTGCCGCAGCACGATCCAACCAATGGCAGCCTGCGATTCCGCGCTGGCGAGCGATTTCCAATGCGCGGTCGCAACGTCCTGGATCCAGCGCAAGTAAACGGTGTTGTTGACGTGATTTTGCTCGTCGATGTCGTCCGGTAAAACCGAGACGATCATTTCGAAAAAGGACACGCAGCAAACGTTCAACGCTCAACCTGCCTTCGCAACTACGGCGCGGCGCGCGCCCAGCGTCCAATATCGAATTCGGAACAGAGACAGAAAAACAGGCCCAGCCGAAACTTCAGATATCGGTTTTCAGGCAAAAGCGTTTCATCAGTTCCTGCCGGATCTCCATTTGCAGATCCGGCTGCAAACGGCTCAGGACTTTTTCGCGGCGCTCCGGGTCCATCGCCGCGAGATCGCGCACCAGCTTGTCGCGCGTCTTATATTTAGAGTACTTGCTCAAGCCGATGCCGACGGCGATGAGCGCAGAGATGGTCCAGACAGTAATGTCCGTTCCCGAAATCATTCGGAAACGTCGAACGCCCAACGCCCAACGTCCAATATCGAATTCAATCTGGCGAACTCGAGGGACTTGGCCGGAGGCGGGATTCTACATCCGATGCGGATTGTGTTTTCCTTTTTGCCAACCGAAATGATGTCCGGGCGGGGTTGGCTTCGGTGTTACCCGCGCCGGGTTGTTATTCGGACCGAAGCCGATCCCGCGGCCGTGTGGTTGCGCGATTGCGCAGATGGACAACAAAAGAGAGCCCGCCACGATGGTGATGATCAATTTCATAATCGTTCCTTTCTGAATTTCCCTCTCAAGCGTGGACGGACTACACGCGTGTCCTACTCAAACACGGAGCCGAAAACAATTACGCGGCGGCGTGGTCGGCGGTGCAGATTTCGCGGGCGATTCGACGCGCTTCTTTTTCGAGTGCGCCAATCGTGAAATTCGGGCAGTTCGTCCGATCAACCAGATACTGCCGGACCCATTGTTCCAGCCCGCCGCTCCGTTCGCATTGGGCGACATGCACCAGCTGGTGTACGAACAGTTCGCGATCGCCCCAGGCATCGGCTCGAATGACCACGGCGTGACCGATCGCGATGGCGCGGCACCAGTCCGTGATAATTTGCGTTCGGCGAGACACCTCAGCCAGCTCAGGGTCTTCCGGCAACGGCATGCGATCGACCGCCAGGATTCTGACCCGAGAGACATCTTGCACGCCCACCTGGCGAGCGTCCGCGACTTGGCGCCACGGAAGCGGGCTTCCGTGTTGGAGAACGAAAATTTCAATGTTTCTCGCCCACTGCAAAGCGAGCGGAAAAAGCTGTTCGAATGTTTCCTGATCAAGCACGGGACGGGAACTTTGACCTGCCAAGAAAAGCAAAAGCCGTGCAAAAGGACAAAGATTCGCATGAGCGAATTGGCTACAGACCGGTGATTTCCCAAAGCATGTAGGGTTCAGTCCGCGAAGTGACTGATTCCCTTGCGGATGCGTTTGAAAATGGCGAATTCGCCAAACTCGACCGTGGCAAGCGGTTAAGTCTCTTCGCCTACCATGTCGGAATGATATTTCTTCCAATAACGGATTGCGGCGCCGGCCGCCATGTAACTCGGATCGGCTGCTTCATAACCGTCGACGTCGTCCTGAGTGGCACCTCTTTTTCGTAACTCTGACTGCTCGAGCTCGGTGAATGTCGGTCGAAGCTTTGGTTCGTCGTCACCGGCCCGAATTCGTTCGCGGAACCATTCCGACCAACGCGCGACGCGCTCGTCCAGTCCGGCCAGATGCTCGCTGGTTGAGCCGTGGACCTTTCCGAAGTGAGGCAGGTAAAGATTTGTTGCGTTTAATGCGCGAATCTTGCGAATCGATTCACGCCACGATTCGATGTGCAGCTCCGGCGGAACAAATGGCGGAATCGGCGGGCCGTTGCCGATCCGAACACCCGCGATGTCACCGCCGAAAACATTGTCGTCCCAATGGTAAACATGATGATGACTGGCGTGACCCGGAGTGGCGATGGCACGAATTTCGAACGGCGGCACTCGCACCACTTCATTGTCCTCCAGAATTTTGACGCGGTCGGCCGGGACCGGCGCGATTTTCCCCCAAAGCCGTTCCATGTCGTCGCCAAAAATGCGCGTGGCCGACTCGACCAATTTTGTGGGATCGATCAGGTGCGGCGCGCCGCGTGGATGCACGTAAACCGTTGCCGTTTCCGCGAAACGCCAGGCGGCGCCGGCATGATCGAAGTGAATGTGACTCAGGAAAACGTGGCGCACGTCATCAGGTGCGAAGCCGGACTGGCGGAGAGCAGCAGCCACGTTGTCGAATGTCGATTCGGGGCCGGTGTCGAAGAGCGCGACACCGTCGTCCGTCTCGAGGGCGGTCGCGGCCACGATACCGGCGCGACCGAGTTGGCGCGTGTCGAGAATGTGAATCTTCACACGTGAATGTTTTTTGACGCGGCCACGATGTAAGCGGATTTGGGAATCGCGAAGCCATTGCCTTTGGCGCATGGCTGCACCGCTTTTTCAATCGCTGCTTGGATTTTCCGAAGTACTTCCGGCGTTTGCCGCGCCAGAAGTCCGGCGGTGCGAACGCCGGCGTTTAGTTCGGCATCGAAAACGAATCGCGCAGTCGGGACGTTCCATTCGATGCGGTGGAGCTTGAAAGTTATCGATGCGCCATCGAAGCCCGCGCGCTCGAGCGCTTTGCGAAATTCTTCCTCGCTCTCAAATAGATAATGCGGTGGCCCCGGCGGAAGATCGACATCAAGGTTCGCGTGCGCCCGAATCGCGTCGTCCACCAGTTTCACAAAAGGGTTTTCCGAAATCTTCGCCCAGGTGGTGAAAGCGAATCTGCCGCCGGGCGTGAGAACACGAGTGGCTTCCGCACAGGCGCGCGTTGGATTCGCGAGGTGCAGCAATGCAAAGTTCGCGACGACACGGTCAAAGCTGGCATCGGGAAAAGGGAGACTTTGCGCGTCGCCTTGACGAAATTCGATCCGCGGAAACTTTTTCTTCGCGATCGTGATCATTTCCTCCGAAAAATCGAGACCGATCGGGTTTGCGCCGCGTTCCGCGGCAGCGGCCGACACATAACCTGGACCGCAACCGACATCCAGGATCGACATGTTCGCGGTAACGTCCGCGGCATCGAGCAAAGGCGGAATAAATTGGCGGGTAGAGCTCGCCCAGACCGAATCGTATTTGTTCGCGACGCGTTGCCAGCCCTGGTGTTCGAACTCGGTGAAGGCGTCGCTCATGAAAAAATTGTTTGGAATTGTCTACCGCGGGAAATAGGTTGATTTCTTATGATAAAACGAATCTTAGTTCTCCTCATTGTTGTTAGTTCCGTTGCTTACGCGGCGGACCAAACGCCGAGCGAAGCATCGGTTAAACAACTGCTCGAAGTGAGCCAGGTCCACAAGATACTCGATGCGACCATGGCACAAATGGACGCGTTAATGAAACAGGCGATGCAGCAGGCTACGCAAGGCCAGTTGGTGCCGCCGAAAGTACAGAAAGACATCGACAGACGACAGGCTGAAATGATGTCGATTTTCAAGGAAACGCTCGATTGGAACAGGTTAGAGCCAATGTACGTGCGCGTGTATCAAAAATCGTTTACGCAGCCGGAGATCGACAATCTGATCGCAATGTATAGGACGCCCGGAGCTCAAACGATGCTCAACAAGATGCCGATCGTATTGCAAAACACGATGGCCGAGATGCAACAAATCATGCAGCCGATGATGCAACGGATTCAACGGATGCAGCAAGAAGTGGTTGCTGAGCTGCAAGCTGACAAATCGAAGAACGGCGGCTAAATCCCGGCGCAGCGGAAATCAACTGCCCTGCGGTATTTGGCTACGGTGTTGCCGCCGCTGATCTTTTCCCGAGCACAAGAGCTGCCACGATGCCGACCAAAAGGAAGCTGACGACCATCATTATCATTTGGGCAAGCGTGAATGTTTTCGGGAAACCGTACCAGTTGGCGTAAGGGACGTTAGTGGCAATGGCGGCGAGAATCCCGGCCGTCAAAATGAAACCAACTTTGCCGCCAAAGCTCGTGATCCGCGTTTGTGCGAGAAGGAAAACGGCGAGGAGTGATTCGATCATCTCGGTTGCGAATTCAATTCCGAGCCGCTTGGGAAAGTTGAATATGCGTTTCGGACGATAAATGAGCACGCCGCCAGCGCCCGCGGCCATTTGTTCTTCGGCCTTTTTCATCGCGGCTTCTTTTTGCTCTCTGGTCGCCCCGGGAGTGAGTCCTCCGCTGGGGAAAACGTAGAACCCGCTGGTGTCACCGAGATTCGTTTGGAGGACGCTGGTGACCGCGTCTTCATTCGGGATCAGGCGCACGCCCATCTCGCCCAGCGGCAGCAGCTCGTGTGCGACGAAGTTCCAGATAAACATGACGATACCGCCGACGATACCTGCGAGAATAATGCGTGTGCTCATGGGTAAATTACAAAGGAGAAATCACAAATTTGAAAGGAGAAAACCGGCGATTTTAATGCTTGCTCTAGGGGACGCGTCTCGACATTCTCGATCTTCGTTAAGCTTAACCAATCCTATGAAAACACCTGTTTTGTCTTTGATCACCGCGCTGACGATCGCCGCCTTTCTGGGCTGCCAATCCCAGAAGAAAGAGGAGACCGCGATGACGTCCACCGGGGCGACGACCCACGCAGCGTCGACCACGAGTAAGAAGTCGACCACAAAGAAGACGTCGGCTTCGACCGAAGCGTCGCCATCTGCGTCGGCCTCGCCGAAGAAGACCGCGAAGAAGAAGGCCGCGGCTGAAGAATCAGCTTCGCCGACCGCTTCGCCTTCTGCGACCCCGTAAGCGAGCGGTAAAGAATAATTAAAAAAGGCGGACGAGAAGTCAGACCGCGAAGCTTTCGCCGCACGAACAGTGCGCGACCGCGTTCGGGTTGGTGACTTTGAATCCGCCTTTTTGCAGGTCCTCGCTGTAATCGAGGACTGAGCCGCTAACAAAGAGCGCGCTTTTCGGATCGACTACGATGCGAACGCTCGAGGTCGGGACGAGGATGTCGCGCTCTTTCGGTCCATCGACCAAATCCATCGCGTATTGCAAACCGGAGCAGCCGCCGCCGACCACGGCTAGGCGGAGCGCGCCGTTTGGATTTCCCTTCTGCTCGAGCAACGATGCCAGTTTACTGGCTGCCTTGTCCGTGACCCGGATCAGGCGCTCGTTGCCGACCTTGTAATTAGGAGTCGCTGTTTCAGTACTCATTGAAAAAGATGAATCAGGAACCGAGGAAAACAGGAATTTGAATTCTTGTTTCTCCTTCGTTTCTGCTTTCCTGAAAGATGTTTTCTTCGGCGATTGTCCTAACTTCGGCCACGGTCGAGACGTGCGCGAATTTTTCGCGCAGCCGTTTTGCCTCCGGCATCGATTTCGAATAAGCCATTAGTCGCGCCCGCATCGAGCGAATAGCCGGCTCCTCCGCGCCCCATTCGTGCACCGTCAATTCACAGTGTCGCAAAATTAATTTCCAGCGCTCGCTTAAGGTTGGTGGATCGACAATTTCACCGGTGGCGAGGTACGCTTTTGCTTCGCGAAAAATCCAGGGCGCGCTCATGGCCGCGCGACCAATCATTGCACCGGCGATTCCCGTTTCGCGGCGACGTGCAACATCGGCGGCACTCGCGAGATCACCGTTCCCAATCACCGGAATCGAAATGCCGGCGGCAACTTCGCCGATCACGTTCCAATCCGCCGCGCCGGAATAACCTTGCGCGCGGGTTCGGCCATGGACGGTGAGCGCCGCAATTCCCGCCTCCGCCAGAATTTTCGCGACCCGAACGGCATTCACCGAGTCTGCGTCCCAACCAATCCGGATTTTTGCCGTTGTTGGTAACGGAGCAATAGCGCGCACGACCGCGCTCGCGACCTTGGCCAGCGTCGGGCAATCTTTCAGCAACGCCGAGCCGCCGTTCTTGCAAACGACTTTGTTAACGGGGCAGCCGAAATTTAGATCGATAAAATCCGGCCGGACCCAATCGACAACCTGTTTCGCGGCTTCGGCCATGTGTTCGGCGTTCGCGCCGAAAAGTTGAACGCCGATCGGACGCTCGATCTGATCGAAGTCGAGATATTCCCGGGTCCGCTCGTTCCAGCGAAAAATTCCTTCGGCGGAAACGAATTCGGTGGTGAGCACGTCCGCGCCGTGTTCCTTGCAGAGCTGGCGAAAAATCTTGTCCGAGACCCCGGCCATCGGCGCGAGATAGAGCGGGAAAGCATTTTGGAACCAGGGCAGCACGGCATTCACGAGTCTATTCTCTCACAATATGGTTTGGTGCGCAGGTGGATCGAGACCTCCGAGCTCGATGTTAATTCCACGCAGCCAAAGGCTGCGCATCATTCAGCATCGCCCTCGGAGCGGCCGATCCACCTCACGCTGGGTTCGCAATAATCCAGGGCCAGTCTTCTGCCTTTAGGCATAAGCCGGCCGCGACAGGGTTCCGCCGAATGTAATCCATCTTCATTGAGAGCTGTTCGCCGCGCTCATCATCACGCAAGCGATGATCAAAATATCCTTCCTGCCATACGATGTCGTGCTGGTTTGATTGAAACCGTTTCCAATCGCCAACGACACTGCTCATCGATTCGTCGCTTTCAAAAGAGAGCAGGGCGTGGAGATGGTCAGGCATAAGAAGGAACAGCGTAATGTGCCAACGCGCCTTGGTTTCATAGAATTTTGCTCAATCTAATAAGGCTCCGGCCAGAGGGACGTCAGTTAAGAAGCTCTGCCCGATCTGCCGATTCAGCCCGATTCGGATATGAAACAGTGCTCCGGTCCCCACCCAGGAGGGAACTTCGTGGTGTAGTTTTGAGGGGAACCTCCGATAACGCATCAGTAATTCATAAATCTGCGCGCTTCGACAATTCAAGGTGGATCGAGATCTCCGAGCTCGATGTTAAATTTGGCGGCAAAGCCGCATATCTACATCGTCCGCGGAGCTGCCGATCCACCTTTTTAAGCCGCGCTGCGGAGCAATTGGGCGACTTCGTTTTGCACGTGCTCGAGCTCGTCGAGCCGCAACCCCGGATCCGGCACGATGAACACGTCGCCTGTCGCGCCATGTTCGTAAATGAGCACGCGGCCCTCCTCGGCGGTTTCGGTTTTGATTTGTTTCAGGATACGTTTCCGCTCCAGCATGGCCGCGAGCACATAACAGGCGTTGGCCGGCGGGTTTTCCGATGCGATCAGGTGTCGAAAAAGTTGCTCGGCGTTTTCTTTTGCCAGCGGCTCGGGGGCGGACTCGGGCAGCGGTTCGTAGCGAGTTTTCCAAAATGAAAACGGCTGGATGTTTTCATTCCGCTTCTTCCACGCTTCCTCGCTTAAATCTTCCCGGCGAAAACCATCCGCGTCGCGAAAGAGTAAAGTGTAAAAATACTCCCCCGCTTCGAATGGACGTTCGGTCGCGGCGCAGGCATCGGCTCGATGTTTGATTGCCCAGTCGTTCGGCAATGGATTCATCGAGCAAATATACGCCGCGCGCCGGCCAGTTGAAAGCGCAGCCCTTCGCGATTGGTCGCGCGCAGGTAAAGCAGATAAAGGCCGATCACCGCGAAAATAAGGTTCGGCGTCCAAGCGGCCGCCAACGGCGAAATCCGGTCGCCTTCGCCGAGCGCGAGAAAAAGGTGAGTCAGAAAATTCATTGTGAACACAAGAAGGACCGCGCTGGCGACGCTAGCCAGAACTCCGCGACGTGAGTAGCCGATGCCGAGCGGCGCCGCGATGCAGACCACGACCAAACAAGTCCAGGGGAGAGCAAGGCGATATTGCAAATGCGTCCGGAAAGGCGCGAGCAGGGTTATTGGGAAATCGGAATTGTAATCAAGGTACTCTCGCAGTTCGGGAAAACTGAGATATTCGGCGCGGACATTGGCGCTGCCGAGTCGAAAGGGCGTTTCGCTCCAATGTTCGATCGTGAGCGTGGGATACATTTTTTCGTCGGCGATATTTCCGGCGTTGTCGTAGTGGACCACTTTTGCCTGGTCGAGCTCCCACGTTTTTGTTTCGGGATGATAAGTGGCCCGCGAAGTCAGATAATTTGCAACGATATTGTCGTGATTGTCCTGCTGCAATACTTGCACGTTGTTAAAAACATTGTGGCCGGGACGAAAACTCTGCACGAACCAGGTGCGCAAATCGGTGCGATTGCGGAAAATCTGGCCTTGCACGGTGACTTGGTGCGAACGCGCCGTGGCGATGAAATTTTTCTTGGCCATCTCGGCATGCGGCGCGAGCGCGTAATTGAGCGCGAAGCTGCCAGCGACTGTGAGCAGACCCATGCCGATCAGCGGTGCGAGCACGCGCGGGATGCTCACCCCGGCGGTCAACATTGAGACAATTTCATTCGAGCGCGACATTCGGCCGAGCACAAAAAGCAGGGCCAACAGCAACGAGACCGGCAGCAGAATGACGAAAACCTCCGGCACTTGCGTAGCGTAATAGCGAACGGTCAGCATGAACCCGAAATGTTCGTCGATAAAGGTCGAAATGTTGTCGCTCACGTCGAAGATGAGCCAGACGGAGAGAAAGCCGGCGATGCAATAAATATAGACCTGCAAAAAATTGCGAATGACGTAGCGGTCGAGCAATCTCATCAGCGGCAAATGTGCAGTTCAGTCTAGCTTAACGCAATCAGATCAAAACTGCGCCAGTGGCGATTCCAAGCACCAAGTCTCAGGCACCAAGCTCCAAACAAGCACCAATCTTTAAAGCTCCAATTACCAGCGCCGCACGCTATGTTATTTGGTGATTGGAGCTTCCCTGGTGTTTGGGTTTTGGACTTTGGTGTTTTGGCGACGATGATCGCTCTCAAAAATAATCTTGGTACCGACTTTGTGGAGCGTGTGCGTTCGATCTTCGGCGTCGACGGGTTGCTTTCGAAGGCGAAAAATTTCGAATACCGGCCGCAACAACAAGAAATGGCGGTCGCAGTGGCGCGGGCGCTGGAGGAGGATCGACATCTGGTGGTCGAGGCCGGGACCGGCGTCGGTAAATCGCTCGCTTATCTCGTTCCGGCGGTCCTGTTCGCGCTGGAACAGCATAAGAAAGCGATCATTTCGACGCATACCATCAATCTTCAGGAGCAGTTGCTGCATAAAGACATTCCGATCCTGAAAAAAACGTTGCCGGTCGAATTTGAGGCGGCGCTGATGAAAGGCCGGCAAAATTATCTTTGCCCGCGCCGGCTCGAGCGCGCGTTGCAAAGCTCAAAGGAATTATTTACCGGACCCGAAGAGAATGAACTAAATCGGATTGCGGAATGGGCGAGCACAACCCGCGATGGTTCGCTCAGCGATTTGTTGATCGAGCCCGACCCGAAAGTGTGGACGCAGGTTTGCAGTGAAGCGCACATCTGCATCCAAAAGACCTGTGGACAGAATCCGCGCTGTTTTTATCAGCAGGCCCGGAAGCGATTGCTCGCGGCCGACCTGATTGTGCTCAATCACACCTTGCTCTTCATGCTGCTGGGCAGCCCGGCCGAACAGGAGGAACGCGAGAGCGGTTTTCTTTTTCCGAACGATTTCATCATTTTCGACGAAGCCCACACCGTCGAACAAGTCGCGTCCAAGCAAATCGGGGTCGGCGTTTCTCAATACGGACTGAGATCGACCATTCAACGGCTCTACAATTCACGGACCCGAAAAGGACTCTTCACCGTCATGCGCGCCGCGGCTGGTGTCCGTCTCGCAGCCGAGCTAATCGACGACCTCGAGAAGTTTTTCGATGCGGTGGAATCGAAATCCGATTTTCGCAAAGGCCGCGAGTTTCGCGTGCGCGATGTCGATCTTGTCCCGGACACGATCACCGGCCGCTTGGTCGCGTTACAGGCGCGCATTGCCGAAGCGGTGAAACGCGCCGATGACGAAATTCTGAAAGCGGAGCTGCAGGAATTCGCGCGCCGGATTCGCGATGCCCGTGACGGGATTGCAATTTTCCTCGAGCAAAGCGCGCCGCAACATGTTTACTGGGTCGAGCGCACCGGCAAAACGGCGCAATTTCTTTCGCTCAACGCCGCCCCGATCGATCTCGCGCCGGTGCTCCGGCGGATGATTTTCCGCGACAATTGCTGCTGCGTAATGACGAGCGCGACGTTGGCGGTTGGGCGCGAGGACCTGGCTTATTTTCGCGAGCGAATCGGTGCGACTGAAGCCGAGCCGCTGCAACTGGGCAGCCCGTTCGATTTCCAGAAGCAGATGAAAATCTTCGTCGTGCAAAAAATGCCAGATCCGCGCGACGCCAGTTATCAGAAAGAACTGGAACGTTGGATCGCGCATTTTGTCGAAAAAACCGATGGAAGCGCCTTTGTTCTTTTCACCAGCTACCGCGACATGCAGCAAGTGGCTGGGGAAATGCAGAAATTTTTTGCCAAGACCAAAATGAATCTTCTGGTCCAGGGCGGCGGCGCGCCGCGCGGGAAACTTCTTGAGCAATTCAAATCGACGCCGCGCAGCGTCCTTTTTGGGACCGACAGTTTTTGGGGCGGGGTCGACGTTCCCGGCGAAGCGCTCTCCAACGTTATCATCACGCGTCTTCCGTTCGCAGTGCCGGATACGCCGCTGATCGAAGCCAAGCTCGAGCTCGTTCAGGAACGCGGCGGGGATGCGTTCACCGAATATTCATTGCCGGAAGCGATCCTGAAATTTCGACAGGGAGTAGGCCGATTGATCCGGACCAAAACCGACCGGGGCATCGTCGTGATTTTGGACAATCGGATCGTGACCAAGCCTTATGGTCGCTCCTTTATGCAGGCTTTGCCTAAGTGTCCGGTGGAAATTGTTTAGCTCGCCGCGGGCCTATCGTTCGTTGCGACTAAATTCAGCCGCGAAACTGGCCGCCGCAGTTCGGTTCTCGACCCCGAGCTTTGGATAAATTCGCTCGAGATGTTTGCCGACGGTCGCCGTCGTAATTCCGAGGATCATGCCGATCTCGGCATTCGATTTTCCCTGGGTGAGCCACAACAACACCTCGCGCTCACGTGGTGTGAGACTGTTATGCTCGCGGGGCCATCCTTTGCCATTCTTGGTAATCAGTTCCAGGAGCAGACCAATAAGAGGAAGCGGAAAGAATCACGGCGCGGAAGTTAGGCCAATAAGCCGGTGTTGCCTCTGATCGATTATAGTTTTTAGAGCTGCCCGTTCAGAGCTAGCCGGAGATGCGCTATCAAATCGGCTGGCTTCCAAGCCTTAGTGCGAATGAGCATCTTTCTGCGCCGTTCTTGTTCGCTTTTAGCCTTCCGCTTCTTCTTTGGTCTGGGAGTCACACATATCAATACGACGTTTGCGCCTGAACGTTTCGGACTTGGGTAGACAATTGGTCGCCTTGATTCACCGTTGTTGGTAGGGTTTCGGTATGGTTTTTAGAATCGCTTACTGACGATGAAATGCGCCAGAAAGCAGCGAATTTCTTATAGATTGCATGCGCCCGTTCCCACTTGCTGCGACCCACGTACCCAGAATCTGGGCGACACTACCCTTCTCGATTAGAGTCTTTCCATCCGACGAAAGGCTTACGTTTCGTTTACAATTGTGCGCATCGAAATTTAGAGTATTGCCCGTCCACCAGACATGTTGAAAGCGGCCGGGGCAGATTCCGCCGATTATACCTACGAGCGTTCCGCCCCGCGCTATGGCTATCGTGATTTCGGTTCTTTCGGGTTTGGGTTTCGGCGTTTTTGGATCCCAGCTGACTAGCTGCGGCGTGACTATTTCCGTGCCAACCCATGTTCCATCAAAGCGGGAATCGGGCTGCGCTTGGGCGGCACATGTCGTTGCTAGGCTGATGGTCACTAGAGCGGTCGTTAAGTTCATGGTCTTGCCTAGCAGATTACGGACACATATTGCAAGCGTGCCGAAACGCGACACGAGCGATTTACTTACAAAAAGACATGTTGCTATATGTCATATCAAATCTGGCGGATTCTATTGTAAATCGGTTGATGAAACTGGGATTGCGTAACGCGCGTTCGTGTAGCCGATGTGGAAATGGCAATGGCGTGGCAACTCACGCGCGCCCCCTAGTCGGTTTGCGGATTGCCAGTCCGTGCCTCGCCGGCAGCAGTGCGGGCACTGCACTCCTTTAAGAGGGGGCAGATGCCTGCGGAGATCGACAGCCTACACTTCTTGAAAAAAGGCTGGTGTGTGACACCGGAGGTTGCTTCAATCCGCTATATGCGATCCCCCAGCAAAAAGTACTTCGCTTTTATCGTTACAACCTTGGTTTTCGGTGCAGCTCTGACTGAGACGCGTGGTCAGGCCGCAGCAAGTTACAACGCAACGGAAGCCGCCAAGCACGTCGGAGAGAATGCGACAATAACGGATACCGTGGACAGCGTTCACCAATCCGGTAAAGGCAACATTTTTTTGAATATGGGAGGCAGATATCCAAATCAGGCATTCACCGCTTTCATTCCGGCCGGAAGCGCAGCGCAGTTTTCCAACATTCAGGAATATCAAGGACGGACCGTTGCTGTTTCCGGGAAAATTGCCCTGTATAAAGGGAAACCGGAAATTGTTGTTATGTCACCTTCGCAGATCGTCGCGAAATAGTTGGACGTACATCAATTGTCACACTCCTCGATGCATGATTCGTACTCATCCCTTGCATTCTGAATGCAAGACTGCAAGTCATCTGCATCGTCTGGATCGTCATACAGCAGCTTACATGATTCCACCTCAGAATTGTAATTGTCCCGACAGTTGGATTTGCACCCGGCCCAAGCGAGCGTCGCGGCCATCACTGTCAAAGCGCATCCGAGAATCCGCACCGTAAAGTGTCGGGAATATTTACATGCTTTCATGCAGCACCTCTAGTTCCTAGCGGTGGAACAATCGCGAACGCGCTTGATATGGCGGCTATAACGAAGCGGTGCTGACGCAAAGAAGCCGCCACAATTTTGGCGGACACAGCAACCATCGCACTCAGACATGTAAACGTTTTTCCAGTCGGAGATCGACTTGCGTGCAAATGGCCAAAGCTTTTTCGACAACACGCAGAGTTGGTGATTGTAAATCATCACCTTTATATGCGCCTGGTCTAGCTCACTGACTGCGGCGCAAAGTTGAGATTGATAATCAGCAGGATCAATCCAAAGCGCTTCCAAATTTGTTTTCGTGAATCCCGTCATTTCAAGCCCCATAAGTACGACCTGGGAAACGAACGGGAAATTTCGCGTGATAAACCTCGCGGTCTGGGGCAGGCGCTCAAAGGTTTGCTTGTGAATTACGAAGCGAATTTCTAGACATTGCTGGCATCGTTCGAGATTCATGATTCCACGAAGGGTTTCATCAAACGCGCCTTTCGCTTGGACAACAAAATCATGTTTGCTTGCGACATCTGAATACAGAGGGATACCAATCATCAAATCGGGATGCCGAATCGTTGCTATCTGCCGGGTGAACTCCATCGAGAACAATCGCCCGTTACTCAAGACGTGGAGGCTTGTTTTGGGCAGCCATCGCTTGGTTGCTTCAATCACGTCTAAAAACCTCTTCCCCGGCAGCGTCGGCTCGCCGCCTGTGATGCAAAGTTCTCGTGTGTTTGAAGACATCAATGGAATGGCCTCCAAAATCTCTTCAACTAAATAGCCATCATCGATCGCGCGCGGGGGTTGGGAGCACATGAGACAGCGGCTGTTGCATCGCTCTGTGAAAAATAACGTGTTGTACTGAGAGTTCCGGCGATACAGAACGCGAACCTGGCCAGCATCACGGTTCACTCGAACGATGTCGCCAGGGCGTAAATATTCTAGATCTTTTGGAATTAGTATTTCGTTGGGCCCTGCTGGGCCTCCGATTCGGAAAACGCATTTGAAGGCATTCGTTGAGGCGCGTTCCGTCTCACGAACCAGTAATGCCTCCTTATTGTTTGGTTGTGAACCAAAGTCTGCAATTCGAACGAGGAACGGTTCAGAGCCTGCTAATTTCGAGATTTTTGTGGACAAAAGCATCAGAGCCAACTCCTCAAAATCGCGGCAGCCTGTGGATCATCTTCTAACACCCGAATCAAATGGCGCATGAGCTCCATGTTGCGTTTGCAGAACGCACTCGTCGGCCGGTGCCCCACGATGTCGCCTTGTGTTCGATGGTGGAAGACGGGGTCGCTACCACAAAAAGGGAGCAGCGCGCAGTCGCAGCATCCCGGGACGCCCTCCAGCATCGTTTCAAATATCATCGGCAAGAGGTTGCTGTTAAGGAAAAGGTCGCGATGGGTATTTCGAACCGTTCCTAATCTGAAAGTCTTGTCGCCCATTTCGGCCAGCATTCGGCCTTCATCGGAGGCGTAGACGTCTCCATCATAGTTGTAAACAAGTACGCTGATTCCGATTCCGGATGGTGATTGCAAATCGACGTAACTCGTCGCGTAAGGCGTCAAAATGCGCTGTAGCAGTAAGCGCGAGTAAACTTCATATATGCGCACGCCAGCAGCATTCAAATTTATGATGTGTCGAAGACCGCGCTTGAAAAACTCGATGAATTCCTCCGTCTCGTAGCCGATGCGCGCGGATGTTTTGGCCGCGAAGCCGTACGGACTGATGTAACGAAGGAAAATTGATTTGAAGCCGAGACGAACGTATTCATCAATGATCGCGTCGGGTTGCTTGAGGCTTTCGGCGGTGGAAGTCATGAGTGCGGACACGGCATCGGCACCTAGGCGGTTTCGAATTCGGTGAATCCCATCAACGGTGCGCGCATGGCTATCATGATTCGGTCGCGGGCGGTTCTGATTGTGAAGCTGCGCCGGACCGTCAAGAGAAGTAGAGAAATGAATCCGATTCGCAGCACAGAAATCGAGTATTTTGTCGGTTAGCTGGGACAGATTTGAAGTGATTACGAATTGAATTTCCCTGCCGTCGTTGCGCCGCCTTACCTCTTTAACGACATACTGAATTAGACCGAAATTTAGCAGAGGTTCTCCGCCCTGGAACTCCACTTTCAGGTACGGCGATGGACTTTGAAACATTAGACCAATCGCGCGATTCGCGGTGTCGATCGTCATATCATATGCCGAGCGATCCTCCGATACGCGTGAGACTTGGCAATATTGGCAAGAGTGATCGCAGCGGAGTGTGACTACGAACAAATGCAAAGCCGTGAATTCGGGCAATCGCGCCTGACGCGTCCGATATTTGGCGGCCAACAAATCAGCGTAGAGGGTCGAATCGTCATCGGCCAAAAAATGATCGGCCTTTAGATCATCGTAAACGGACGAATGCGGCGAAATTCGGTGATTGACCAGATCGTCGAGTTGCTCGCGACTCATCACCCGATGATTCCCCGCCAAATTTGTTACGACGTATCGTTTTCTATCTAACCAGAGAAAGCGCATTGGGAGCAGCCGATAGCCATCGGCTTGATAGCTCCGTAAATCGCGGAAACTCTTATTTAGCCCTGGTGTCACCGTTCTGAGGGGATTGGATCTCTTGAGCGCGCGCAGGCCTACATACTGGCTCCTCCGCCGTGAGGTCGACGCGAGAAAGAGCATGGGCGAGCACGAGATTACGAACCGGCTCTGATTCGCGAGCCACGATCTCACGCAATCGCTGATCGAGGATTTCGTTGCAGAACTCCCCTGCAATTGAATCCAAAGGCACTTGAGCGCTTTTGGCCTGAAATCGCACTTCGATGGTTTGCTCGTTGCGATGGTGCAAATGAATAAAACAGCGATCGGTAAATTTGTGGGCAACTTTCCGGATTGCGTCCAAGCCGTAGACGCCGACATCGACTTCCATGAGGAGGCCGTCTCTATCCTGATGTAAAAACCGGGCGGTCAACTAGCGCACTTTAACAAGGATCAAGTTCTGCAGAAAGAATAATTGATTTGTCCAAGGCCTTTTGAGACGATTGCTACCGGTCATTTTCCCCCGAATGAAAACAAAATTCTTACTCAAGAGTTGGTCCTCGGTTTCTGCCGCAGCCGCCGTGCTTCTGGGCTCCTCGAATCGTGCACCAGCGAGCAAAACCATTCCCGACATTGATACACAAAAAATTGGAGACGGGGATCCTTATGAACCACTGATTTTAAAGCCCCCAGCGGTGAAAGTCATTCCGGAAGAGCGTTTCGCCGGTCATGTCTCTCACTCTTCACATGCTTCTCACGCCTCACATGCTTCACACTATTCCGGCTCTGGAAATTACGTGCCTCCAGCATACTCACCGCCGGCGTATTCACCGCCGCCTTCATCCACTCCTGTGTACCCGCGTGCGACTCCTGTAATGTCTCCCCCGTCACAGTCGCCATTTCCATCGCCATCGGAGAGTGTGAATCGCATTGAACTGATAAACGGCACGGTCGTTTACGGTACCGTGCTCGCAAAATCGGCAGCGGGGATCACGATGAATGGATGGGATGGCAAAAGCTACAAGTTCGAACGAAAGCGCTTGAGTGCGCGAACCATTGCGGAGCTTGGCTTACCGCCCGAGGAGCGTCCCGCCGACACGAAAGAAACAAATTCCAAAACTGAGACGAGTGACGTTACGGGTCTAAAACAGAAAAACGATGAGTTGGAGCAGACTATCGCCGCGCTGCGAGCTGACAACGCTGCGTTACGCGAGCAACTTCGTGGTTCGACCATCAAGCCCCCCTCCACAAGAGTGATGCCCGGGCGCACACTTCAACCTCCTGCGGGTATCAGCACTGGAGCACCAGACGCTTCGCAAGCTTATTGGCTGAGCGCAACTGGGAAACGGCATAACAAGAATTGCCGTTATTATGGCACGGGGAAGGGGCATCCGTGCGGACCGAATGACGGCGTGCCATGCAAAATCTGTGGCGGCTAATTTTTTTATGGCTTCTTACATCGAACTGTCTCGCCGATCAGTTCCGAATTGTAACGTGGAACCTTAATTGGTTCCCTGGCAAGAACCCCGCGTCAAATCCTGCGCAGCGCGCAGTGCACATGTCTGAAGCGCGCGACGCTTTGCTGATGCTCAAACCAGACTTTCTGTGTCTTCAAGAAGTTCGAGATTACCAATCGGTTCGACAGTTAGTTGACGTGTTGCCCAACTTTCAGGTTCATGTTGTCTCTCGATTCAAAGAAAAATTTGGTGATATCATCGGGATTCAACAAACCGCAATTTGCGGATTCAAACCGGCGGAGGCGGCGTGGTCGGAAAGCTGGCAACCAGGAAAAAGTGGTCCTCCGCGTGGTTATTCTTTCAGCGCAATTCGAACTAGTGAAGGCAATTATCTCCTCGTGTACAGCGTGCATTTCAAGAGCAATCTAGATTCGTTGCCGGACGATTTTGCAAAGCGAGAAGAGTCAGCCCTTCAACTTCTCGATCACGAATCCGCAATGGAAAAAATCTATTCAAAAATTGGCAAAATATCTGTTGTTGTGGGTGGCGATTTTAATACGACACCGGATGATGCTCGTTTTGCAGTCGATCAGACGTTTTCTCTATTGGGAAAGAGATTTTTATGGTGCTGGGAGAAAACGCCCCGTGCTGACCGGGTTACCCTGCTAGGACACGGGCGTTATCCCGACGCGACGTTCGATGGATTTTTTATCAAAAATTGCACACTGATTTCAGTCGGCGTCATTAACACCGGAGAGGTAAGCGATCATCGACCGGTCCAGATGCTGATTTCCGTTCCATAAACCACCATCGGGGGTTCTGGCACGCCCAGGGTCCGCGGAGTAGGAATCCGGAAACGCGAAACGGCGTCGTATCTAAACATTTGACGTTTGCCTTCGCGAAAGGCTAAAAAGGGGCAGGCTAAAAAAGGGGTCAGTCCAAACTCCGAAAGCGTTCGCGAGCAGGCTATTTGACGTTTAAGGCGCGGAGCCGCGCAGTTATTGGCGGAAGCGGTGCTTGAGTTCCCAGACCCGCAGCGCGGCGAGTAACAGTGCTTTGGTCCGGGTGAGGGGGCCAGCAGCGGCCATGTTCGTTTCGAATTGGCCGCTCGCCTGAGCGGTCTTGCCATTTCGGCCACGATTGCGCGAACGCTTGTGCGCCTTCGTTTTTTTGACGCGACGGGCAGTCGCCTCGCTCACCGCCAGATGCCCGCTGTTATTCATAAAGTCTATCATACCCGAGCAGCTTCCACTCCAATTGAGACGGCTCTGGCGCGTCGGAAATTCAAGTCCGAACGGTATATTTGCCGGGCAATGTCGTGGGCGTGGTACCGATCTGGCCGAGCGCTCTATCTACTGAGTGATCAACGGGGTAGGAATCCGTGGTTTGTCCAGCGGCTCAGCGTTCCTATAACCTCATCCGCCGTAAATGGTGGATAGGATTTTCGGAAGTAGAAAATTCACGATTCGCCTGAAGCGGCCAGTTCAGACGCAAAACTGGCGGCGGCAGTTCGATTCTCGACGCCGAGCTTTGGATAAATCCGCTCGAGATGTTTTCCGACGGTCGCCGTCGTAATTCCGAGGATCATGCCGATCTCGGCATTGGATTTCCCGCGCGCGCGCAAGCCAGGCGAGCGCCTCGCGGTCACGCGGACTAATGACTTGCAATTCGCGCGGTGCGCAGTCTTCCTGATTCGTATGAGATTCCTAAACATCTTCGCTGTCACGACTCTGTTGGTGT